>Ga0335079_10000134_pt1 | contig 84487 bp, 83 predicted proteins | sample Lox_Sample_33_FD_206719 | JGI IMG/M metagenome (GOLD analysis project Ga0335079, IMG submission 206719) | Soil microbial communities from Loxahatchee National Wildlife Refuge, Florida, United States - Lox_Sample_3.3 | ecosystem: Environmental > Terrestrial > Soil > Wetlands | place: USA...
CGATGAATAAGTCCGCACATGCCAAAGGTAAAGCCTCCCTGGGCGCTGCTAAGGCAAGTCACGTGGCGTGATGCGTTCCTAAGGAACAGGGTGGCGCCGGTTAGCGCTCACCCACCCCTGTCGGATCTTCAGCCTGTTGAGCGTTGCTCAGGCTGCGCTTCTGCCCATCACAAAATGCAAGATCAAGGAAATCACCGCGAAAATCAGAAGCAAGTGGATCAGACCGCCTGCTACGTGAAACACCGTGAAACCAGAAATCCATGCAATCAGCAGAATCACGAACAGAATTGTCCAGATACTCATTTCCTTCTCCTCGCCTCAAAGTTTCACTATGCCGTACCTGCCCATGGGCAGATCTCGAAGTACGACAGGCACCAAACTTACGGCACTACAGGCAAGCAGTCATTAACGCAAATCTCGTATCGTGAGAAGGATATACATGTAGGAAAAATGGATATGATCTATACGTAAACAACCGCATGAAGCAACCCGAGGTCGCGAGCTACACTACTGCAGCCTGAAAAGATGTGCCGAAGAGATTTGCTGAACGCTTATGAGGTTGTGCGTGACGCACGGCCAGTCCCAAAGTCAAAAGCAATTCTGAGACTGCGCCTGCTACCACTATGAACTTTTTGCACCGCAGCCATCTACTCTGTCTTAGGCACGTTCTTGCATTCGTCTGTCTTCTTTCTCTCTGCCACGCCTATTCCGTTCTGTCGCATGAGGAAGTCGTCGACCTGGTGTGGGTCGACAATCTTCAACCGCTGATACTCCACCGATTCCCCTGGGCTACCGCGCAGGATTTGAGAAGAGCGCATGCCTTCGCTTACGGGGGGTGCCTTGTGCAGGATATGGGCTACTATCCCTTCGGCAACACCTACTTCAGCGACCTAACCCACTATGTTCGAAGCGGCGACTTCGTTGTGAACCTTCTCAATGAATCCTCCAATCTGGAAGAGTATGCCTTCGCACTGGGAGCGCTTGCGCATTATTCATCCGACAATATCGGACATCCCACAGTAAATCGGGCGGTCGCGCTCGAGTTCCCAGAGCTCAGAAGCAAGTATGGCGATGAGGTGACCTACGAACAGAATCCGAAAGCGCACATCCGAACTGAATTCGGGTTCGATGTCACACAGGTCGCGAAGAATCGCTACACATCCGACCGTTACCACGACTTCATTGGCTTTGAAATTTCAAAGCCAGTGCTCGACAGGGCTTTTCAAGACACCTACGGGATTCCACTTTCCCAGGTGATCGCGAACGAGGACCTCGCGATCGGAACGTTTCGCCGCGCAATCAGCAAGATCTTGCCGGAAATGACCAGAGTTGCACTGCTCGCGCGCAAGAAGGAACTCGTTTCTGAGACTCCAAACTTCAATTCGCGTAAATTTCGATACTACCTTTCGCGGGCCCACTACGAACGAGAGTGGGGCAAAGGATATCGCCGGCCGGGGTTTGGAACTCGCGTACTGGCATTCTTTCTTCGCTTTGTGCCAAAGTCAGGTCCGTTTAAAGCTTTGGATTTCAAGATTCCCACGCGCAAGACCGAAGATCTGTACGTTGCCAGCGTCAACCACACGATTGAGGACTACAAGAGGCTTCTATCGGAATCCGAAAAGAAGGAGTTGAAGCTGGCAAATACTGACTTCGATACCGGGCGCACGACCCACGCCGGTGAGTACCGGCTCACTGACAATGCATATGGTCATCTTCTCGATGATCTGGCGCACGACAACTTCGCGCAGATCACGCCGGAATTGCGTGACAATATTCTCGACTTTTACAGCGACCCCAAGGCTCCGCTGGCGACGAAACGCGACGCAGTAGCGTGGGCGCGAATTCAAGATGAATTGAAAAAGCTGAAAACCGTAGTGCCCGAACAGACTCCGCGGCTGCAAATCACGGAAACACCCTAAGTAAAATCCGTAGCAAATTCTTTCACTCTGATTTTGAAAATCCCAACCCTAGCGTTTGCCCAAGCAACTAAGTAGGCGCATGTCAAACCAAAAGGTGCGCCGGGATGCGCACTTAAAGGGAGGACTATATATGGCAGACGATATGGAGAAGAATCGCCAGCAGGGACAAACAACCCAGCAGGGTGGACAATCTGGCCAGCACGGTACGCAGTCGGGTCAGCAGCAGGGTCAACGTAACCAAACCGGCCAATCCGGCCAGCAGAGCGGACAGACGGGCCAGAAGAAGAGCGGTCAGGATCAGGACGACAACGAGAATCTCGACCGTCAACGTCGGGCGTCGTAGTTTTCCACTCGACAAGTGATTGAACGCCCCGGCTGAGGTCGGGGCGTTTTTTTGGGGAATGTTCAGCGATACAAGAGCCGCGAATAAAATCAGCTTGTTCAACTTGCCCGCTTACCAGAGACAATTTGGACGCACAAACGAAACGGCGCGCCGCATCATGGATACGACGTGCCGTGATCGAAGGCGCCGATCTGTCCTTAGGCCCCGTCGCCCGAGTGTAGGACCCGGAAAGTATTCCCGCCATTCGAGTACACAAGCAACAGCGCGTCCTGCCCTTTTGGGACACTGGACAGCTCTTGCTTGAGATCGTCTGCACTTTGCACTTTGTGGCGATTCACTTCCAGAATGACGTCTCCTTGTTGCAGGCCGGCGTTATCAGCCGGACTGCCGGGCTGCACCTGTTCCACGAGCGCTCCATGTACGTTGCCAGGCACCTGCAATTGGTCGCGCATATCAGGAGTCAGGTTCGCAGCCCCGATTCCCCAACGCATCTTGCCTTGGCCTTCAGGCGAGGTTCCCCTACCTTCCGCGGTGCGGTCGCCGAGAGCCTCAAGGATGACCGGAATGTTCATGCTTTTGCCGTTCCGAAGCACAGTGAGGTCAACCTTGGTTCCAGGCTGCTTCTGGCCGACTGTAACCTGGAGTTCTCCTGCATCCGTCACCTTCTTCCCGTCGATTTCGGTGACTACATCTCCAATCTGAAGGCCGGCTTTTCCACCCGGCGAATCCGCATCGACCTGCGTCACGACCGCTCCACTCGCAAGGGTTTCGCCGAAAAACTTCGCGTTTTCAGGAGTGACGTCAGAGATACCAATTCCAATGTGCCCGTGGCTCACCTTTCCGAACTTGATCAGCGTTTCAACGGTTGGCCGAACGATCTGCGAAGGAATGGCAAACCCCATCCCCGAGAACGTGCCCGAAGGAGATACCAGGAAGGTGTTGATGCCAACGATCTCGCCCCGGGCATCCACCAGCGGCCCACCGGAGTTTCCTGGATTGATTGCCGCGTCCGTCTGGATGAACTCACCAGGTTTGCTCGGATTCGTCGGGTCGGGATTGTTGCGGTTGACCGCACTGACGATTCCGCGCGTTACGGTGAAGCGGAATCCGTACGGGTTGCCGAATGCCAGAACCGTTTGGCCTTGGCGCACCTGCGTTGAGTCGCCCCACGGCGCGCTGGGCAGATTGTTGTCATCGACCTTCAATACGGCAAGGTCGGTCAAGAGGTCGGCTCCAATCAATTTGGCTTTCATGACGCGCCGGTTGCTGGTCGTCACTCGAATATCGACGGCACCGTCGATAACGTGGTTGTTCGTCACGATGTATCCGTCAGGCGAGATTACGACCCCGCTTCCCATGCCGTGCTCGATCTGCGGCTGGCGTTGCATGTGCGGTCCAAAGAACTGCCCGAACGGACCGCCTTGGCCGAAAAATTGCTGCATGCCTTCAGGCATTTCGTTCTCCGCTTGCCCCGGTTTCGTCTTCGAAGTCACCGTGACATTCACGACCGAGGGCGTCACACGCGCTGCAAGTGTCTCCATCGCCTTGTCGAGGTCCAATAGCGCCCCAACGCTGCTGGCATCGAGTGGCGCAGCCGCAGGGGGTGCGTCCGCGGCCTTGGCCGCCGATGGCTTAACCAGTTCATATGTCCCGAACGATACGGCCAGAGCCACGGCCAGCACAGGAACGGCCAGGCGCCTCGTCCACTTCTTTGTGTTTTCATCGAACCACTTTCCTACATTCATGAGAACTACCCCTTCTGTCGAATTTGGTTATAACTAATTCCTTAGTTTTACGACCTGCGCTTTAACTCGCCCTGATTCCTCTTTCTCCTAGATTTGCTTTCTGGGTGCCGGAGGACCCGCCGGTTCGACTACATAATGGAGGACCGTTACGTGCCACAACTGGATGCCGGGTGCGGCGTCAAGATCCTGAGTCGACCCTTGAATAACGAGCAGCACAGTCTCCTGGATTGGAACCTGCGATTCTTTCAAAGCTGCCAGACGAATGGCGTCACTCTTCGGCTTCAGCGTCGCGGGAGGCAACTGCTTTCCACGACCAGCGGGACGAGTCGCCCCTGCTGAGAGCCTCGCTGGCGTTGCGCGAATCGTCTGGTCCCTCGAAAATTTTGCATTTTGTACGAAGGCTGGATCGGTGTGGCCCACTGATTCGCCCGGATTATCTCCGAGGTGTGCTACCTCTACTCGGGCCTCGTTCTCAAATCCGATGAGGCCCTGGAATCGAGCGGCTCCGATCGAAAAAAAGATCGCGACGCCCGCGACCAAGGAGACAGCGGGCGTCCAGGTTCGTGTTCCCGTTGGGCGATTCCCATCGAGAATACGCGCCACTCTGGCCGAAGTTTGACGAATCTTACCTAGCACCGCCTGAGCCAGTGCAACGCTTCGTTCAACAAAAGTTCTTTCCGCGAGATGCGCAAGACATTCGGCATACGCGCGAGGATTGGCTGTCTGTTCAAGCACCTCGTCGTCGCAGGCCATTTCACGCTCGAGTGCCGCCTCTTTTTCAATCCACCACACGGCAGGATGAAAGAAGAACAATGCCTTGACGAACTGCTGCATCAGGTTTGTCCAATCATCGCGGCGGCGAAGGTGCGCAATCTCATGAATCAGGATCTGATTCAATTCATTGGGAGTGAGTTCTTCTAATGTCCACTGAGGCAGCACGATCGCGGCGTTCGTTAGGCCGATCGCTGCCGGAACCCGAACGATTGCCGAGATGCAAAGTGATACCCTTCGCGTCGAAGCGCTATGCAAAGTCCTCTGCAACAACGGATCCAATCTTTCTGCATCAACCGGAATGCAACTTTTCTTTAGCATCCGAATTCGCCAAAGTGCGCGGATAATCCCTGACAGAAACCACCCCGAAAGAGCGATCCACCCTGCAAGCAAGTAAAGGGCCCAGGAATCAGGAATTGTGATTGCTGGACGAAGCAGGGGAATGTTCGAACTCGCGACTCGCGATGACCAAATTCCTGTCACCACGGGAGCTGCCGCAATCGCGATCAGAGCAGAAAACCACACAGCGAATCTTGTTCGCGCATTCCGACCGGGCACAATCTTCACGAGCAACGCGGCGCAAGCAAAGATCCCAGTTCCCTCGGCGAGTGACTCGATCACCCGAAGCGACAAGTATTGAGCAGCGATATGCAGGTCCAGCGCGGCCATCAGGCTTTGCTCCTTCCGAGCAACTGCCGCACTCGTTCCAGCTCGTCCGGATCAATACTCTTCTCTTCCAGAATGTTAAGAACAAGCAGCTCATCGGAATTGCCGAAGAACCGTTTCACAAGATGCTTTACTTCGAAGCGCGAGGCGTCTTTGCGATCCACCTGGGGCGTGTACACGTGAGCACGCCGGTCCTTGGCATGCTTCACATATCCCTTCTTTTCTAGGATCCGGATGATGGTCAAGACGGAGTTGTACGCCAGCGCAGGCTCAGGGGGGAGGGCCTGAAGAACTTCGTGGACTGTTGCAGAACCCCTGTCCCAAAGAACGTTCATGATGCGCAACTCAGCTTCCGTCAGGGTTGCGGATCTGCTGCGGGCCAACGCTCCTCCTTATTCATTAGTAATAGACGCTGCTGGAAGCCAAACGTTAACTAATTTCTTAGTTGCATAGGATTGAAGCCGCGTTGCCTGGCGTCAGATAATTGAACTCCAAGTATTGCAATGAGATACCGAGCCCAGCGGGCGCACCTCCTGTTAGAACAACCCACCGTGACGGGCGTCACAGAAAAGAAAGCCCGGCGGAAATGAATATGGGAGTTCGCAACGCAGGCAGCGCCAATCGCCTGCCAGAGGCAAAGTCGTGCAATTCCCCAAACCAGCTAAGCTTCGCCTTTATTCCCAGATCGCTTTCTTTTGCCTGTTTATCTTTCTTCTGGTACGAACCGAGTTCCGTGGTTCGTTCACAACGTCAGCCAGTGAAATCCGCCTCCCGTATCCGGTCGGACTCTTTTTTCAGCTCGATCCTCTAGTCGCAATCTCGAACGCACTTACCAGCCGGGCCCTATATAAAGGACTGCTGTTCAGTCTCACAATTCTGATTCCAACGTTGTTCTTCGGCCGATTCTTCTGTGGATGGATCTGCCCCCTTGGGTCGCTGAACCACTTCTTCGGAAGCTGGAAGTCTGAGCGCAAACGCGGCAAGCAACTCCTCGAATCGAACCGCTACAAGCGGTGGCAGAACGTTAAGTACTATCTGCTGTTCGCGATGTTGCTGGCTGCCCTCTTTGGGACAGGGGTCGTCGGTTGGCTCGATCCATTTTCATTCCTTGTTCGGTCTCTGGGACTTTCCATTCTGCCCGGCATAAATTATGTACTGCAGGCAGCTTTGAGTGCGTTCGAGCACAATCGCTTCTCTCCGGTTCAGACGGCTGGTGGGATTGCTCATTTCATCCTCGGTTTCCTGATACTGAATTTCAAACAGCCCTACTTCCGACAGGGCGTTTGGCTCGGACTCATCTTCATCTTTGTACTTGTTCTCAACTTCCGCATCACTCGCTTTTGGTGTCGAGCGCTGTGTCCCCTCGGAGCGCTTCTCGGCTTGGTTTCGCGATGGTCAATTCTTGGACTCGCAAAACACCCGCAGCACTGCACCGACTGCAATCGCTGCCTTCTGCGCTGCCAGGGAGGAGACGATCCGATAGGCGGAGTTCCTTGGCACCAGGCGGAGTGCCATCTCTGTCTCAACTGCGTCGACGAGTGTCCTGAGAAAGGACTTGAGTTCAAGTTCTTTCCTGCGGATAAGACTGCGGGCGCGAACCTGCAACGCCGCAAGGTGCTCACCGGGCTGGCATCGGGAGTAGCTCTGGTCCCGCTTCTTCGCAGCACGACTGGTTTTGCCGCTGAACGTCACGAGCGTTTGCTCCGTCCGCCCGGCGCGGTGGATGAAGAGTTCTTCCTCTCACGCTGCATCCGGTGCGGCGAGTGCATGAAAGTATGTCCGAACAATGCGCTTCAACCCGCTTTGAACGAAGCAGGCCTAGAGGGGTTATGGACCCCCATCGTGGTGCCACGTGTCGGATATTGCGAAACAAGCTGCGTGCTCTGTTCGCAGGTCTGCCCAACGGGAGCAATCTGGGAAATTACCGCAAAAGAAAAAGGATGGTCGGTCGACCTGAACAGCGGCACGAAACCTGTGCGGTTAGGCACGGCGTTCTACGACCGCGGTCGTTGCTTGCCCTGGGCAATGGCGACGGACTGCATCGTGTGCGAGGAATGGTGTCCAACTTCGCCGAAGGCGATCTACTTTCGCCCGGCAGAGGTGTTTGACGCCATGGGAAATCCGAAGCAGGTGAAGCAACCGTACGTGGATCCTACGCACTGTGTTGGATGTGGCGCCTGCGAGCATGCGTGCCCGGTGCAGGATCGCCCCGCCGTGTATGTCACCAGCGTCGGCGAAAGCCGGTCTCGGAGTAATCAAATCCTGCTGAATCGGAAGAAATCATGAGTGGGCGTGAATTTCTTGTAACGGAGACTTTCCATGGCAACGGTCAACACAATTAGCCGACGTGATGCCCTGTTGAAATTACTTCGGGTCGCGGGCACAGGCGTCGGCACGGCCGGCCTCGCTGTGTGGCTCAATCATCGCAGCACGCGGCCCGAGGTGGAGATTGCAATTGCCTCTAAGCGCGGGCACACCATTTCTCCGGATCCGACCTTTCCCGACATGGCGATCATCCAGGGCGAAGACCCAGCCCAACTCGCGAGACAAGCCGTCGAGGAACTGGGGGGAATGCGTCGCTTTATTTCCCGAGGCGACGTCGTGCTGGTAAAGCCAAACATCGGCTGGGACCGCACTCCAGAACAAGCTGCCAACACAAACCCTGACGTTGTTGCCGAGATCGTTCGCCAGTCGCTGAACGCGGGTGCCAAACGCGTGATTGTCGCAGACGTAAGTTGTAACGAGCCGCGCCGTTGTTTTCAACGCTCGGGAATTGCCGAAGCCGCGCAGAAGGCAGGAGCCGAACTGATCCTTCCCGATCCAACCCGTTTCAAAGAAGTCGATCTTCAGGGAGAAGTTCTTCACGCTTGGCAAGTATTCGATCCCTTTCTGAACGTCGACAAGGTGATCAACATTCCCATCGCGAAGCACCATGCACTCACCGGCACGACCTTAGGAATGAAGAACTGGTACGGAATGCTCGGCGGCCAGCGAAATCAACTTCACCAGAGAATCCACGAGAGCCTCGTTGATCTAGCCGACTTCGTGCGCCCAACACTGACAATCATTGATTCGTACCGGGTTCTTCTGCGAAACGGCCCCACGGGAGGAAATCTGGACGATGTCATCTTGAAAAAGACACTCGTTGCATCAACGGATCCTGTCGCCGTAGATGCGTACGTGGCGAAGGCGTACTGGAACCTCGAGGTCGATGCTCTGCCTTACCTCAAAATGGCAGCGAGGCGCGGTCTGGGCACCTACGAGTTCGAGAAACTTCGGGCAGTAACGAAACAACTCTGATTTAAGCAACCGGGCTATTCACGCGCGGTGAATAGCCCGGAAGCGAACCGGCGTGCTGGCACGTAAAGTCGCCAAAGCGCCGTGAGCGGAGTAACGTCGTCACTGATACGTGAAGTTCAGTTGGTCCACATAGACGGTATATGCGTCTTGCTTGTAGTCCCCATCCATCTGGTAGTTGACTGTGATTCCCCACCATCCTGGCGCAGAGAACGGGGCGTAGGTCCAGTTGAGGTTATTCGTCACGCCATTAAAGGTGATGGACTGATACACCAGCTGATTGCTGGAATTTCGCGATACCGTGACGACCAGATGATTCCACTGGTTCTCGAGCGGGTAGCACGAGATTCCCGTCGGCACCCATTTCATGTTGACATTGTCCCAGATGTCCCATTCATTCCCGCCGGCCACACGACATTCATGGCCCCAGGTGAATCCCATTCCGTTGAAAAACTGGTTCACATCGAACTCGAGCGCTTGTGATGCGCCGAGGTTGCTGCCATAGAAGTACACGTCGTAGGTAAAGTTGTGGTACGTAGGAACCAGGGTATGGTTCGTATCCGGCATGCCTTGCGACGAGAAGTCTCCGATGAGGTGATTGTTCCAGAGAACATCGGAGTAGTCCATATTTCCACCGATGTTGAACTGGGTTGATTTGCCCGAGAGAGTCGGCGATTTGATGTTTTGGTACATCGCCCAGGTCGTTCCCGGACCGCTCGGAGTACACGTCGCGCAGTCCTGATAGGTAGGCGGTTGTTGCGCGTAGCCGTTCCAGCCGCCACTGCTCTGCAAGTTGTAGAAGGTCTGCCCTGACCCGGTCACCGTGATGGTGATTGGAGTCGTGGCCGCGCCGCCGCACTTGTCCCATTCTTCGACGGTTGTATTGTATGTTCCCGGACTGAGGGACAGGTTCGTATTCAAGCTAGCGCCACTAACTACGTATGCAAGCTGAGATGGGGCTGTATAGACGCCCATCGACGCCACTCCTAGGGAGCAATTGGTTGTCGCAGTCGCTACGTAGTTCACGGAGGTCCCGACGCTGCTGTTATTGGCAGGAGCCGTCACGAACACACCAGTTCCACTCTTCACTGTGATAGTCACAGTAGAGGTTGTCGCGCCGCCGCAGTTGTCCCACTCCTCGACCACAACGTTATACGTTCCAGGATTGAAGTTAAGGCTCGTATTGAGGCTGGCCCCATTGGTCACATAGGACAGTTGGTAAGGCTCGGGATAAATACCCATCGAGCCGACGCCTTTGGAGCACGTCGAAGTTGTCGCTGTCGCGACGAACTTGACCGACGTTCCTACGGTGCTTCCATTGGTTGGGCTGGTGACTGTGACGCTCGCGAAAGCCGAGACCACGAACAGGGCGAGAAGGGTCGCTAGGGTATAGACACACTTCTTCATTGGGCAAATTTCTCCGGCTGAGAATTTAGATCGAGCCGTGCAAGCTTCTTTAAATCAAGGGGTTCGCCAACCTGCAGGAATCCCGGATCGTGCTGGGCCACCAGCGCTCATACGACGGATTGAGAGCGCGAGCGGAGATATTTCTTGAGCGGAGTGGGTTCACTCTATACAGGCTTTACCCGAGTGTCAAAGACAATCCGTTGTACTAGCCAGAATTACCTAATCGGGAGTGCTAATACCTCGACGCGCGAAGGTGGGTCTCAGCGGTGAAATGCGAGGGACGTTTCCTGAGGAGTTGCGCGTGCGACCTTTTCCGTCACACGCGCTGATTGCTGCAGGACTACAAAAATTAGTGGTGCTTAAAATACTGAACGGCGCGTTCGTGGGATTCTGCCGCCTGTCTTGAAGAGAACGTCCCGAGGTTCTTGCGCCGGCCCGTTTTTGCGTCCTTCTTTCGAGAATACAGGCGATACTTTCCCGTCTTCAGCTTCCTGATCATTGAAAAACCTCCCCTATGAATGTCGTCTAGCCCTGGTCCGGCTTGCCTTCATCGCTGCCTTGTGTCGTGCGGAAGGTCCCCTCTTGCGGGCTGCGGATCTTGCCTGCTTTGAGAGGGACCGGTGAGAAGCCGCCGAACTCCCTTCTTTCTCGCGAGCAGCGAGCGTGGCGCGAGATCGCGTCGCTGACGGTTTGCGACGCGGCTCCGATTGGCCTTGCTCATAGTCGCGCTCTGCTTTCTGCCGCGTGCTTGTCGAGGTTTTCCCTGCCTTGGGAGGTCCAAGTTTGACACCCGCACGACGGGCTTTGGATAGGCCAATCGCGATCGCTTGCTTGGTTGAAGCAGCTCCGTGCTTGCCATCACGGATGTGGTCCATTTCTTCTTTTACGAATTCGCCGGCTTGGGTGCTGGGAGACTTTCCTTCCTGTGCATCTTCGCGCGCGCGTTCCAACGTTTCTCTTTCGGGCATGTCAGCCTCCTCGCCTTCAGCCTAGGAGTGGATGTTTTTCAAGTGCATCGAAGAGTTTGGGTAGACTGTCAACCGTTGCACTGTAGGCGGGACAAGAAGCTCAATTCGCAAGAAGATTGACTTCGTCCAGCCAGACGCTGTACGGCTGTTGCTGATAGTTCCCATCCATCTGGAACGCAATATCGATCTCTTCCTGGAACCAGTTTGGCTGCGCGGAATAATACGTATCGACCGTATAGCTCTGATCAGCAACGCTCAGATCAATGTAGTGAACCTGATTGCCCACGCGCTCGAAGTGCCAGATGAGATGAATCCACGTATTGGACGGAAAGTGATTGCAGGGTACCGAGGTCGGCTTCCACACCTCATTCAATGGATCCCAAATGTCCCAGCGGTGAGTATCGTTGAAGTCGCACTGCGTTCCCCAGGTCCACCTTGTTCCGCCGAATGCCTGATTGACGTCAAACTCCAAAGACTGCGGAGCGTTCCCATCGTCGATATAGAACCACAGGTCGTAGGTGAAATGACTCACGTTGTCCCCTCCGCCCAGCGGGATCCAGTAAAGCTCGTTGGAGTACGCATGGCTGCCACTGAGAGAGAACTTTGCGGCTGAGCCGTCGAGTGATGGCGACGACTGATGAAGAGACAGGCTCGATTGCGCCACACCAAGACCTGCCGCGCAAGTGGCCGACACAATTACAGCAGAGCACGAAACCCAGGCGGATCGGTCCTGAATATTTAAAGCTCCTGGCTCCTGCCCGATGACATTGACTGTCATCGATGTGGTAGCGACATATCCGGCGGTATCCTCCGCGACGATCTCGACGTTATGCTGACCGTTTGGCATCCAGATGAGCTGGCTTATCGTGGTATTCGGTGTGTAGAGGACTGCAAACCCATCCACGTACAGCCGAACGGTGTAGATCGGATCTGGTGGAGTGGCGGTTGCGACGATCGGAACCGGTGAACTCACGCTGGCACCATTCGAGGGACTATTGATGGAGAGAGGGAATCCACACAACGCAGCGGATGGAGGCTCTTGGGCCGGAGGTACGATGGATGTGTTCGCGGGAGGTGTTGGAGTGATCGGACAATTCGCAACGTTCTTGGGCAAACCCTGACATCCTACAAAGACGCCAAGGATAAGAGCCAACACAGCGCTGCTCATCAGCCAAGCGCCGCGATTGCTGCGGCGTGCCATACTTCGCATTCGACCCCCGACCTTAACTGCAATTCTCAACAGGACTGCATCTGCGAGCGGTCAGAAATGCGGCCTATATCAAGTTTGGCGACGCTGCCCCAAGCGTCCGTACTTCAGTTCGCTGTTAGAGTCACCTTGTCCAACCAGACGTTGTACGGTTCCTGCTTGTAGTTCCCGTCCATTTGAAATGCAACATCGATCTCCTCCAGTGTCCAGTCTGGTTGATTCTGGTAGTAGGTATCCACGTTGTACGTTTGATCGCCCACCGTCAGGCTGATGTAATGAACCTGATTCCCGACGCGTTCCACGTTCCAAACAAGATGAATCCATGTGTTCGCGGGAAACGGCGTGCAGTCGTAAACCGTGGGCGTCCACCCATTGATGTCGTCCCAAATATCCCATTTCCCTGAGCCATTGAAATTACACTCGGATCCCCATACCCAACGGTTTCCGCCATACGTCTGATTAATATCAAACTCTAGCGCTTGCGATGCGGCCGGATTGTCGATGTAGAAATACAAATCGTATGTAAAGTGACTGACGTTGTTTCCGCCAGCTACTGGGTTGAAGTACAGCATGTTCGAATATGCGGTTGGCCCGCCCATCGTGAATTTGGCAGAGTTCCCATCCATCGCCGGGCTCGTCTGGTTTTCAGTCATTGTCGACTGAGCGGTACCCAATCCCGCCGCACAGATCTGTCCATCGCGCCCGGAACCAGTTGGGAATACGGCCGAGCACGATTGCCAGCCCGGCATTGCTTGGATCGAACTGATCGTAGTTGCTGCCTGAGAGCCGACGGTGATGTTGAGGATCGTTGCTGCAATGTATCCCTGATTGTCTTCCGCCATCACTTCCAGTTTGTGTTGACCGGGAGCGACAAAAATCTGTGTATTGATGGAATTCGTAAACGTGAAGTACACCGCAAGATCGTCGACGTAGACGCGCATGAAGAAAATGGGATTCGTAGGCGTCGCATTCGCCACCACATTCACTGGTGACGTTAAGCTCGTCCCGTCGACAGGATTTGAAATCGTCAACGGAAAGTCGCTTGAACCTGCAGGAGGTGGGACCTGTGCTGGCGGAGCAGGCAACGGGCTCGACTGTGGTGACCACGTAATCGACACCGGTGGTGTTGTGGGATAGCTTGGCTGTGTAGGTGGCGGGACCGTGGTCTTTGCATTCTTAGTTCCGCATCCTACGGAGAGCGCAACGACCATAGCCATTGCAGCCAGCGAAACCATCGGCGGGGCACACTTCCAGTTACATCTGTCAAAGGACTTGGCGGATGCGCTCATTTTGCCGGTCAACCTCGTTGTACAGCTGCAGAAAATTCAGGGCTTATGAGCGGAATGCACCTGGCTGGTGTAGTCGTGACCCGTCTGGTGAGGGCATGACTGACGTTTTCAATCTAGGCAGTTACTTGCGTCGTGACAATACGGCACGAACCGTAACGAACCAGTGCAAATCCCTGATGCGTCCTTCTTGCTCGCAAGTGCTCTCTGTAACAACCACTGCGAGCCATAGAGCATCTCAAATCAAGGTTTTAGCGGCTTAATATTTGCGTGAATACGCACGCACACGCAGACATATTGCACGTTTAGCACTCACATTCGGCCGCCTGGAAAGTTCCCTGCGAAAGGAGCTTGTGGATGCGCATTGCTCAGGTGGCTCCGCTATACGAAAGCGTTCCTCCTCGCTACTACGGAGGAACAGAGCGGGTGGTATCGTGGCTTACCGAAAAACTTGTCGCTCTTGGTCATGACGTCACGCTGTTCGCGAGCGCAGACTCCGTCACGAATGCAAGGCTAGTTCCCGTCTGCAAGCAATCTTTACGCCTCGATGCGGATTGCATCGACCCGATCGCGCATCACGTTCTCATGATCGAAGAAGTTTTCTCTCGTGCGGAAGACTTCGACATCATCCACTTTCATACAGACTATCTGCATTTTTCCCGAAGCCGCAGGGAACGCGTTCCATGCCTGACCACGCTCCATGGCCGTCTTGATTTGCCGGACCTCGGTCCTTTGTATCGCCAGTTCCGGGAGCTTCCGTTGGTGTCGATTTCCACCGCGCAACGCAAGCCACTTCCTTGGGTCAACTGGGTCGGAACCGTGCATCACGGGATGTCGGTTACTGCGTTGCCATTCGAACCCAGCCCGGGGTCCTATCTCGCTTTTCTGGGGAGAGTGTCCCCCGAAAAAGGATTGGATCGCGCCATTGAAATTGCGATTCGTTCCAGGATGAAACTCAGAATCGCGGCCAAGGTAGACCGAGCCGATATTCAGTATTTCAATCGCAGCATCAAGCCCCTTCTAAAGAATCCGCTGATCGAGTTCGTTGGAGAGATCGGTCACTCCGAAAAAGGCGAGTTTCTCGGCAAAGCTGCGGCGCTTCTTTTTCCAGTTGCGTGGCCCGAGCCGTTTGGTCTAGTAATGATCGAATCGATGGCTTGTGGAACCCCGGTGATCGCTTGTCCGCGAGGTTCCGTGCCCGAGGTCATCCGCGATGGGATCAATGGATACATCGTGCACAACATTGAACAGGCGCTCGACGCCGTGCAGCGCCTGCCTGAAATTGATCGCCGACAATGCCGGCTGTATTTCGAACAAAACTTCTCTGATGATCGGATGGCTCAGGAATATCTGGCGATCTATGAAAGGCTGGCTCATCCACAATCATCCGCAATCGATATCGAAAAAGGAGTCTTGAATTGGATGGAAGCGGAATCGCCAACGCCCAATACTACATAGCAACGACTGCATCCCGCGCGGATGATCGTGCGCGCGTACTCAAGTACGGCAGGATGTTCTTTGTCTTTGATCGTCTCGGCGATGTCCAATCCTCCGGTTTGGGAGAGGAGGGCTTGTTCCATGACGGGATGCGTTACCTCTCAGAGCTCTCGTTGCTGCTGTGGAATGCGCGTCCCCTCCTCTTGAGCTCCACCGTTGCCACCAATAATTTCCTTTTTACTGCCGACATCGCCAATCTCGACGTGTTTCGTGACGATTCGGTTGCAATCCATCGCGGAATTCTGCATGTGGTCCGATCGCGTTTCCTCTGGCGAGACTCCTGCTTCGAGAAGCTGTACTTCGTGAATCACGGATTGGAAGAGCTGCACGTCCCGCTTCGCATCGCGTTCGAAGCCGACTTCACAGACGTTTTTGAGGTTCGGGGTACAGTTCGCGAACGTCGCGGGCGCCGGCTCGAGTCGCGAGTCGAACCCGGATCGGTGGCTCTTCGCTATGAAGGTCTCGACAATGTCATTCGTGAGACCTGCATCCAGACGGACGTCACCCCCCTCAATTCGACTGACACGGGCTTCGAATTTGAGCTGGCCTTGCGTCCCAAGGAAAAAGCGAGCGTGCAAATCGAGATCACGTGCAATTCCAGTTCCTCTCCGGCTTTTGTGGGATACAACGACGCTCTGTCTTCGGCGCGCTTCGATCTGGCATCACTCCATAAGTCGTTTCCTCAAATCACGAGTTCCAATTCGCGATTCAGCGATTGGATCGCGAGATCCCTCTCCGACCTCGAGATGATGATCGCGGGCAATCCTGAACACAACTATCCGTATGCTGGCGTCCCCTGGTTCAGCACAGTCTTTGGACGCGACGGCATTATCACCGCGATGCAAACCTTATGGATGAATCCCGATATCGCAAAGGGCGTACTGGAATTTCTGGCATCTTCGCAGGCGGATTCTGTGGATGACATCTCTGACTCCGAACCCGGCAAGATTCTTCACGAAATGCGCAACAGCGAAATGGCCGTGCTGGGCGAAGTTCCTTTTGGCCGCTACTACGGCAGCGTCGATGCAACGCCCTTGTTTGTGATGCTGGCGGGCGAATATGTTTCTCGTACTGGTGATCGTCATCTTCTCAAACGCCTCTGGCCCAACATCCAACGGGCTTTGCAATGGATGAACGATTACGGAGATGTCGACGGTGACGGTTTCGTCGAATACACCAGTCATTCACGAAAGGGATTGATCCAACAGGGGTGGAAGGACTCCAACGATTCCGTATTTCACGCCGACGGCAGAATTGCAGATCCTCCGATTGCTCTTTGTGAAGTGCAGGGCTATGTCTATGCTGCGAAGCTTGCCGCTGCTCACATGGCGAGGTTGCTCAACGATGTCGGTCAAGCTTGTGAACTGGAATTGCAGGCAGAAGATCTGAGGACGCGATTCGAAGAGAAGTTCTGGTCCGACCAGCTTGGAACATACGCTCTGGCGTTAGATGGCCACAAAAAACCTTGTCTGGTGCGGACTTCGAACGCGGGGCACTGCTTGTTCAGTTGCATCGCATCGAATGAAAGGTCGCGACGCGTCTCGGAAACCCTGATGGGTTCCGATTCGTTTACCGGTTGGGGGATCCGAACTGTCGCCCGAAATGAGGCACGCTATAATCCGCTCTCATATCACAACGGCTCAGTTTGGCCCCATGACAATTCGCTGATCGCAGCCGGATTTTCCAACTACGGGTTCAAGAGAAAAGCTGGTGAAATCCTGCTGGCCTTGCTCGACCTCAGCGACGAAGTTGAATTGCATCGCCTGCCTGAACTTTTCTGCGGACTTGAGCGCCGTCCAACGGAAGGACCGACGCTGTATCCAGTTGCATGTTCTCCCCAGGCGTGGGCTTCTGCGGCGCCTTTTCTGATCCTGAAGAGCTGCCTCGGCATTTCAGTCGAAGCTGATCGCGAAAGAATTCTCTTTGATCGGCCCTGCCTCCCCGATGGCATTCCGCAGCTTTCGATTCGAAATCTCCGCTGTGGAAAGGCTGTCGCCGATCTTCTACTCGAGCGGCGCGGAGACTCTGTTCTGGTTCACTCTGAGAGCAAACATGACGATCTGGAGATCGTAACGATAACGTCGTAGCAAGCCCGAAAGCAGCCTGCTTTCGCTCAAAAGCGTTTGTGATACCGTCCGTCCACGGCCACTCCGCCGAGCTGATCGCGCTGCACGCTTACGCTCCAACGGTGGTTGATCTGGTATTCGCCCTGAACGATCTCACTGCCCGGTTGAGATACATCCGTGGAAAACATGAATAGCAAGTTCTTTGTCACGCGCTGCTGGATCGCAATGCGTGCCGATGGATTCTGGTTTCCGCCGAGTGTCGGATCGATCTCAAGACTTGAAATTCCCGCCAGTTTTTGTACGCTTCCTGCCAGTTGTCCCGCAACCTGGGACGCGATCATGGAGTCGGTGCTCTGGCTTGTTGCGTTTTGCTCCTCGGTGGTCTTGCCGCGCGCGACGAGATTGATGATGTCTGCCGTGGGCAGCGGCGGGTCCGACACGTAAGAGGTTGTGAGCTTGTCGAGTGGGCCTCGCATTGTGAGTGTCAGATTGTATTGCTCGATGATCGTGTTGACCGAAACGTTCATCACCGGGTGCGTTTCGTTTGGGTCATCGAAAGTGATGACACCTCGCTGGAGTTTATAGCGCACATTGCGGAAGAAGAGCTCGCCTGAATTAAGAGTCGTCCGCCCCGTAATCACGGGGTTCGCAACAGTTCCGCCCACTTGCAATGTGGCCTGTCCGGCGATGCTAACCTGGGAACTGACAGCATTCAAATTTTGCGATTGCACGTTGATCCCCAACTTTATCGTGTCAGCAAATCCCGGCTGCGATACGGTTCCCGTTGTACTGAACTGATCGGAGAACTTCGCCAGATCAAAATCTGGCGTAAACGACAGGTTGTCGATGAGCACGCGCCCGTTCAAGGTTGAAGCTTGCGCTGTACCGCTGAAGGCCAAATTTGCGTCGAGGAGCGAGCGCAACCCGTCGGGATACCGGAGACGTACAGACTTTCCCTGCAGCGCCAAATCAAATTGAACGCTCGGACGGTAGGCAATTGAGCCTCCGAGGGAGACCTGGCCACCTCCGACCTCAGCGGTCATTCGCGTCACTTGAACGCGGTCGTTTCCGACATCAAGGGTTCCGTTGAGTTTGCTCACACCGACGGGCGAATCGACGGTGGACACTGCAATGTTCTTCAACTGCACCTGCCCGTTGATCGAGCTACCGGAGGACCGAACATCCAGGCCGACTTGTCCTGAACTCTTCACTGAGGGATCGAACACCTGCAAGATCTTTACGTTGACCGAGCCTTGCGCAGACAAGGTTGGCGCCGAGGAGCCGCCGATTGGAATTCGGCCCTGCGCGCGCAATGAAGTTTCCGTTCCCACAAGCTCCGCAGGCTGCAGTGTTATCACTGAGCTGGCGTAGTCCGCCTGCACGGGATGTGCAATCCCGATTTGCAAAGATTGGTAACTCGCGTTGAAAACTGGAATCGATAGATGGGCCACCACGCGGGATTGGTCCTTCAGTGGTCCTTTAAGGGTTGCGTGAAATTCTGTCTGCCCTTGAAAGCCTTGCGGTACGCTAGGCGCGTAAGCCGCCATTAACGGGGCGAGGGCGATGTTGCCGGTGTCGATCGTGGCATCTGTCTGGTAGTCTCCCGCCAGACTTACGGTTGCATGGGCGCGAACGGCAGCCTGCGATACGTCCGTATTTAGATTAAGGTCAGCTCGATGATCAGCGACACGAGCCTCTGCGTTGAAGTTAGAGACGGATGCCTGCCGCACCTGTAACTGCGGAAACGTGATCGATGCCTGGAGTTGAGGATTATCGATCGTCCCTCGCCCTGTCACCGTCGCACTCAGTGTTCCCTCGGCGGGAATGTTCTTTTCCTGCAGAGTTCGAAGTTTCTGCAAGACGACAGAGGGCGCTTCGACCTTTATCTCATACGCTTTTGTCTGGGGAGTGAACGTCAGATCCCCGTTGATGGTTCCAGCAGGCGCGGCAACCTGAACCGTCGAGAGGATCGCGCCATTGTCCGTGTGAAATTTCGCCGCCAGCGTTTGAATCGGCTCGCCATATGCCACGGCGTTGACAACCTGCGCCGAGCCCTTACCCGTTGGCTGAAGCTGTGTGCCTGACAGCGTTATATCGGCAGTCAGATCTCCGCTGACGGGCAAATGCTGATTTGCAAGCTTCTGGAGATCTGCCAGTCGCAGGCGCCGAACATCGAGGTGAGCGTTGACCGGATTTGAAGGTTCATACGACCACTCTTTCAAACCAACATTTGCGCTGAGGCGAGCTTGACCTTGATTAGCATTCACCAGGGAAACGCTGTCAACGGTAACACCCGAGGACTTTGCATGCAGCTCGAGATCGGCGCTTTTCCACGAACTTCCTTCGATCTGCAGATTCTGTGCGTTCATCGTCGCAACCACCGCTGGTCTTTTCAGCGAGCCTCGGACGAGGGCATGTGCGTTGGCCGAGCCAGAGATCGCAGGTGGCGGGGACTGTGTCTTGCTGAAAGATGATGCGAGCAGCGCCAACTGATGTAGATCTTTGGCGATTGCCTGAACTTGCAGATTGGACTGATCGCCGAGGGAGCCTGAGGCGGTGATCTGCGCAGACGGTATCCTCAGGATAGTGTTTTGCACCCGAACGAGTTGTTTCGGCCCGTCGTAGGTGGCATGGATTTCTCCATCAACGGGAACTTCCGCGGCAGAAGGGTTAGACCGGCTGCTCGCAGTCCCTCGCACAAAGAGGTCTGATTGCGCCTTGAGATTTGCAATGGCGCCTGTCCACTCTGCCTTCGCTTTTCCGCTGATCGTTCCCGAAACCTTAGCCTCTGCAATCTGTTTTTCCCCGGCGAACTCCTGGATATCTCGCAACGAGATTCCGTTTAAAGAAGCCTGAACAGCCGAGCGCCCTGTGCCACCCAGATCGTGCAACTCCGCAGACGCTTGGATTCGTCCGCCCAAAGTGTCCACGTTGAGCTTGCTCAGTCGAATGTTACCTCCCGCTAAGCTATATGTGCCTTCGATCCTGCGTACCTCCATTCTCTTTCCCGAAGCCACTGCGGTAATCAAATCGCTCGCAATCCGGCCGTCGATCGACACATCTCGGATCGGGCCTTGGTTTCCCATGTGCTGGTAGTGGAGCTTACCCTCAAGAGATACGTCGCCCGCCGGTTTCACCGTGGAAGACATCTGGGCGAAGTCCTGAGTGTGAATTCGTATGCGGTAATTCCCGTCAGCAACCGGATCGGCGTAATTGTTTACCTGTACCCTGAGAAGAACTTCTGACGCTCCAACCCGCAGCACAAGTGAGCTCACATCCAGCTGGGCCGGTGCCGCATTGAATGTCAGATCCAGGTTGTGCGCCAACGGTTCGTATTGCGCATATCGCAATTGCCCGCTTGAGTAACTGATTTTTCCAATGTAGTTCCGTGCTGCCGGGTCGAAGTGAACATCGGTATTGAGGTTGTACAGATCGGCTTCCAACGGCGTCTTCCGATCGTTGTAATCGACCTCGCCATCCGTGAGCTGAACGTGCCCAACAGCGAGGTCAAAGATGCTGGTGTTACCGCTGCTTTGGCTGGGTGGCGCAGTCGGCAGATTGTTCTTTCCGTCACGGTTCACCTGAAGATGCACGAGCGGGCGGGCTACCGAAAGTTCGCGTAGTGTTACCTGGTGGTGCAGCAGGGAATCGATTTTCAGACCAACGGTAAGCTCGTCTGCGTGCAATAGTGGGGGTTGATCCGGATCTTCTGTTCCACGCACGGTTATGTTGTATAGATGGGCGGTTAGCGTCTTGAGACTGAAGCTCAATCCTCCAACTTCCGTTTTGCCTCCCGTCGCTTCATTCGCTTTCTGTGCGATCTCGCCCAGGGCGAACCGTTCAAAGCTCTTGCTCTTTAGATAGAGGTAACCGCCAATGGTTACGACGATCGCGAGCGCCAGCAATCCGGCAAATGTCCAACCGATAATTTTCTTCCAGCGCATGCCCATCCCTCAGAAAGCCTGCCCAATCGTGATGTAGTACTGCGTCGGATTGATCCCCGGAATTGGATTGAGATTGTGGCCAAAGTCGATTCGTACCGGACCGATTGGGGTGGCATAACGAAGGCCAATTCCGATCGTATTTGTGTAGTCATTCACAAAACTATGAAGATTGATGCCGCTGCTCACATTGCCACCGTCATAGAAAACGACTGCCCCAAGCGCTTTCGTGATTCCTGTCGGGAAACGCGCCTCCGAATTCAAGATAAAGAGTTGCCTCCCGCCTACAGGCACAGTGACATTCACGCAACCCGACTGTCCTTGCAGCACATTGCAGAATGGCACCAGGCGCTGCGGGCCGGCTTCATCGATTGGGAAACTCCTCAGGGTGGTTCCGCCGCCGGAAAAGAACAACTGGCTCGTGGGAACAAAGCTGCTCGCGAACGGGGCCGCCAATCCCACACGGACACTGTTAGCGAAGATAACCGAATGCACGGGCTTGTAAAAAGCGTATTGCGTAAACAATTTTGCAAAATTGGCGCTGGACCCGAACGCCGTCGGGGTCAGACTCAAGTCGATAGTTGAGAAAACGCCACGATGCGCGTCTAGAGGCTTGTCTCGCGTGTCGTGGATCAACGTTGCAGATAAGGTCGATAACCGAACATTGCGGTCGCGGTCTAGCACCAGGTCCGGGACTAAGACGTGAGACAAGGCCGTTTTGTTGAAGTCATAGCGAAATTGAACGCGAGTATTTGTTCTGCGGCTGATCACTCTCTCTACCTGAAAGGACCAGTCACCGAGAACAGCCGTGAAAAGCGGGTTTTCACTCGAGCGCTCCAACGAGAAACTGGTCAGCGATTGCCACGACGAGCCGACAAAGTGTGGCTGCCCGTAAGTGGCAAGAGCCTTTTGGTCCAGACGAGAGAGTAGGAGCGACGTACTTGCTGTTTCTGCGAGGCCGCGCATGTTTCGCCGAGTGAATTCAATCAAACCGCGTGGACTCGCAAAGGTGGACTGGCTCGGCGCGATCTGCTGACCGTTGAGTCCAATCGTTCCTCCACCTCCGGGAAGAGCGACGGTTCCGGTCGGAACGTTCCCACCGCGATGCGACACTTCAAATCCGAATCCATACGTTATCTCGTTGCGCTTCGCCTCATGAACCTTCACCAGTGCCATTTCATCGCTCTGGTCTGTAATGGGCTTGCGTGGACCGACGCTGGCCCAGTCGAAAATCCCAAGGTCATAGAGACGGCTCTCTGATTCCAGCAACTGGCTACGTCGCATGAGAGCTTCGTTCGGGATTTCCGCAGTTTTCGTCAGCAGCGACTGTTTGGTCCGATCCTGTCCAAGGTAGGCGACTTGGCTTACCCGAACGTTCTGGTTCTCGGTAATTTCGTACTTCACCGTGACGCGCTGCGGATTTTGTGCCCTCTCCACCGCTGTCTTCACTTCAACATTCAGATAGCCGTGGTCCAGGTAATTCGCAGAAATCCGATTTCGATCTTCCGCCAGCTTTCTTGGAGAAAATGGCGCGCCCGAACGCAGCTGAAATCCCTTGGGAGCAGTCAGACTGTTGGCGGGCAAATGCTGATTGCCAGTGACCTGCACATCTTCCACCAGGGTCTGTGGACCCTCGGTGATATCGAACACGACATCGGTCTTGTTGCCATCGGCTGTTGTTTGTGGATTCACCTTGATCTGTTCGTATCCGCGGTCCCGGTAAAGAGCCTCGATGTTGCCGGCGCTTGTTTTCAGCAACTTCTCACTCAGGCTGCCATGCGTCCATATGTGGGCTTTCTTTACAGCGACCTGGGGTAGAAGTTCCGCAGTCGAGATCCCGTAGTTACCGCGAAAGTGAATATCGCGAATCTTGTGCTTTTGCCCCCGGTCGACGTGGTACACGATGAAGATGCGGTCTGGCTCCTTCTTAAATTCAGTGCTGACCTTGACATCGTTGAACCCTTTCTTCTGGAAGAAATCGATCAGGTTGCGCTGTCCCTCGTCGACCAAATCCCGATCCACGCTCCCCTCGGAATAGATCGGGATCAGTTTTTTTCTTTGCCGGTTGGCCAAGAGCGGAAGCCAGCTCAGGCGTGCTCCATCCACCTGTACCGTCACCACTGGTCCCACGTCAATCTTGAATGAAACCCGAACACGATTCGTCTGAGCGTCATACTGCGGAGGACTCTCTTCAATCGAGTTGGCGAGCCGATGCTGTTTCGAGAGAACTCGCTTCATTTGCGCCGTCGCAGCCGTGATTCGGCTAGGCGTGTACGGCTTGCCGGGCTTCAACAATCCTCCGGATAACCTTGCGCGCAACGATCGGATGGCATGAACTAGTTCGGCGGACTCAGGCTGCGTAGGCCCGTCGAGTTGTACCGACTCGATCCGCGCTCGCTTTCCCAGGGTGACGACAAAGCGCACATTAACGAGTTCGTGGGGGTCGTCGATCGACGTTTCGGACTTAACTGCTGCCTGAAAGTATCCATAGCTGTGAAAGAAGTTGACGAGCGCAGTCTCAGCCAATGGCAGACGAGTTGGATCATATGGATCTTCGTCGGACAGATTCGTAAGTTGAAGGAGCCGGGTGTATGAAAAAGTTCCGACGCCACCTTGGAACTGGACGACACCTAGATAGAACGCAGGTTCCAGCAAAAAACTGACTCGCAGCCCTGAAATATCGGGAACGACCTGCACCTGCACTTTCGGAAACTGTCCAGCTTTCTGGAGTGCTTCCTGGCTTTCCATAATTTTCTTCTGGGAATATGGTTCGTTGGCGTGTTGGCTCACGACTTTGGAGAGGGGCCCCAAGTCGCGATGCGGGTTGGCGATCAGTGAGACCCCGCTCACATTTTGTCCTTCATACGCCGATTGGGGAGTTTGAGGCGCGAGTTGCGCCCACGCCGCCATCGCGCCTATCAGCCAGACTCCGAAAATTGATAAGCGCATTCCTGGCACCCAGCCTAATTCTGGTGAGCGAGGTCTGCTTGTCTAACCGTCGAATGGAGATTACTTCGAGACAAGTTGACGCACGCCGCTCCGCAATCTGATGCGCTTCGGTAGTCCGTAGTTGTCGGGGATGTCCTGCCGCATACGTCGATCGATCGACGCTATCGCAGGGTGGCGTAGTACCCTGGCTTGGCGCGTGCGTGCAAGAACTGGAGTTTGCGCGGAAGGAGCAACTTTACTCGTATCTTGTGCCATTTCCCATCATGACCGAACTCCTTCGGTCTGTAGGCCAGAACATACTGCGTTCGCAGTTCGAGTCCGATATGCCTTGCAACGGTGGGCATCTCGTCCGGACTGTCCAGCGTGTAGGCCCGTCCGCCGGTCGGCTCCGAAATGGCGGAGAGGAGTGATGGACCAAGTACTTCTTCCGGAGTCGGGACGTATCTGTCGAAGACCCCGATCGAGTAAATCATCACGTCGGATTCCCGCGCCATATTTTTCAAATCGCGCTCGCCAACTCGGCTGTGATTGTCTCCGCCATCGGAGATGACCAAAAGGGCTTTCTTGCCATAACGTGCGACCTTCATCTTCAGCAACCCCATTGCGGTTGCGTCCAGGAGTGAAGTTCGGCCTTTGGGCTGCATGAAGACAAGTTCCTTCTCAATCTCGTTCGTCGAAGTAGTGAAGTCGACGGCCATGCGCGGCTCATTCGAAAAGGTAATCAGAAAAAATTCATCTTGTGGATTTGCGGCCTCACAAAACTGATTCACGGCATCGCGAAGACGCTCAAGCTTGTCTCCCATGCTGCCGCTCACGTCGAGAATGATCCCGATTGAGATCGGAACATCTTCTTGAGAAAAGTTCTGTATGGCTTGCTGTGTTTTGCCCTCGTAGATCTGGAAGTTATTCTGGCCCAGTCCCGTCACGAACCTTTCGTCTGGGTCGGTCACGCTCACGGGTACAAGCACCAGTTTCACATCCGTCCTGATTAGCGGGACCGCATTGTTGGCCAGTTCCTCGAGCCCACCCTCGACGCGTAAAGAAGGAATCGTCTGTCTGGGCTGAATGTGAATATCATCGAGGCTGGTCTGTGCCAGCGTGAAACCCAGTGAGAAAAATAGAAACAGAAAAGCGAAGCAAACTTTCACGACCGCTACCGCTTCCCGGCGCGCAGACGGCTATCGCTCGCTGTTGGCTCGGGCCTTTCACTTTCGACTTACCGCAATCGCCAGATCTCATTTACCTCCAGGGACGGCATTCTGATAATCACTTTGAGGCTGTATGCTCGAAAGAAAGGTCCTGCAAGCAGGTGATAAGAGAAAACCTTAGCCTTCATGGATTCTTTCAGTTTCGGCAAACTGGTTGAGACAAAAAGGCCCGGCGTGGAGCCGGGCCTGACTCAGTTGTTACGTCTCAATTGTTAGTGATTCATTGTTCCACTGCTGCCGGACTGGCATGTCTTCGAGACATGTTTCACGGACATGACTTGCAGTGTCTGCGAAGCGCCTGCGCCCGTTGAGTCACTCGTTGTTGTTCCACCGCCGGTCGAAGTGTCGGCGGAACCCGTCACTTTGATCTCGTGTCCCACATGCTCGCTGAGTTTCGCGGTGTCGCCTGTCAGTTGATAACTGTTGCCCTGCTTGTCCGTCAATGTGAAGTTGCCATTGGATCCGCTGAGGCATCCTTCGACAGTCGTGTGGCCACCCTTGGAGTGGTCCATCTGGCCGGATGCGCCAGTCTGACCTGACGAGGCAGATCCTGAGTACTGGCCGGAACTTCCCGAACTGGTGTCACTGCTGCCACCCGTCTGAGCCACACTCCACGTCAAGCCGAGCAGCAGAACGGATACGCACAGAAGTACTTGTCTCATACGACCTCCATCTTTCCATTTCGATCTCGGATATATCGCTCTCGCAAAAACGGGGCAGAACAGTTCCAGGAGAAAGATCAACCCGAACTCTCGCATTCTCCTTCGAGCGTGGCCAGACGACCAATACAGCAGTTCCTCTACACAGAGTTAGCGCACACCGACCCGCACCCGACCCTGTGTGTCATCCGGTCTTCCCTGTATTTTGCAGTTCGATTTGTTCGACAACGACGACCCACTAGCGAATTCGATACAACGCCAGCTTTGCGGCGTTGTATCCGCACATCCCGTGAACTCCCCCGCCAGGGGGCGTGGAAGATGAACACAGGTAGATACCTCGTGCCGAGGTGGTATATTTGCGCCGGGTCGGGCGAAAAATGAAATGTCGAATGTCCATGGCGCCGCCGCTTATGTCGCCGCCCACGAGATTGGCATCCATCTTTTCCAGGTCGGCGGGGGAGAAGACACGTCGCGCCAAAATGCAATCGCGGAACCCAGGCGCGAATCGCTCAATCTGGTTCTCGATTTTGCTCAGCATGTCGACGGTCGAACCGTTCGGAACGTGACAATACGCCCATGCGATGTGTTTTCCCAGCGGTGCACGAGTCGGGTCGAACAATGTTGGCTGAGCAAGCAAAACGAATGGCCTCTCGGCATGTCGGCCTTGACGCATCGCCTTTTCTGATTGCTCAATTTCTTCGAGCGTTCCCCCAACGTGCACCGTCGCTGCAGTCATGCATTCCTTGGCCTTCCATGGGATCTCGCAATTCAATGCATAGTCAACCTTGAACACTCCCGGCCCAGCGGGAAACCTTGACAGTTTCTTCCGGTACTCCTGCGGGAGTTTTCCATCCGACATTCGCGCAAGCTGCCATGCAGTCACATCGCACAGCATCACGTCGTAGTGCTGTAGCTCGGCGAGTTGCTTGACCAATCGCCCTGTAGTCACGCGCGAGCCCAGATCTTGAAGACATCCGCAAAGTGCGTTGGTGATGGAGCCCGCTCCCCCGCGTGGAATTGGCCAGCCCACAGCATGCAGGGCCGCTCCTAACACAAGGCCGGAGGCTGCGCTGAACGGTTCGTCGAGGCTCAGGAATGAATGCGCCGCGAGACCCGCAAAGAGCGCCCGCGTCCGTGCAGTCTGGAATAACGACCGCGCCAGTCCGCCAGCACACCGGAACGCGAACGCCGCGAATCGCGCCATGAGGAAAGGATTTCTCGGCATCAAGCGGACAGGCTGGAATGCGTTCGCGGCGAAAGTGATCCAATCCTCAACGAATGGAAGCATCAGATTTCTCCACGCGGTTGCATCCACACCCAACTCACGAGCGACGCTCCCCAAATCTCGCTCTAATACGACGGCTGATCCATCGTCGAATGGATGCGCCAATGCCGCGGGCGAATGAATCCATTCCAGGCCATGTCTTTGCAGGTCGAGCGACGAAAAGAACGGCGAGCCGGCCGCCATGGGATGGACCGCCGATCCGAAATCGTGATGAAATCCCGGCAGCGTCAATTCCAGCGTTCTTGCGGCGCCTCCGGGCTCGGGCTGGGCTTCGAAAATGTCGACGCTCCATCCTGCCTGAGCCATAACGATGGCGGCGGAAAGTCCGTTTGGCCCGGCTCCGACCACGCACGTTCTACGGTTCATGCGTGACTCCGATTTGCAGTCCGAACGATCATTGTTCATCAATCGGTTCTTGGCTCCAGCGTGGCCGGCCAATCGACAACATGGATATCTCCGTTTGCGTTTCGTTCGATTGTTGGCGCATACAATCCTCGAAAATCCCGCCGCCACCATTGGCCGGTTTGGCGCTTTTCCAGCATACTGGTGAACCAATATTGCCAAAGGACCGCCCGCACCTGCTTCGGCGGATGTTGGGAGAAGGGGTTTCGCGCAAACAAACCCAGTACGTCGGTATTGTTCGACAAAAGGCTGACCTCTGTTCTGGCCACAATCGGATACTCCCGCCAGGTTCCGAGCGATGCAAACCAGAGGTTCCAGTCGAATCGTGGCTGATAGGGAGCATAGATTCCCGGTGGTTTTGTGACATCCTGCGGTTTGAACCGAAAAGGATATGCGATCCAGGTCATTCCATCATCAGAACCTTGGAACTCGATTTCGTATCGTCCCCGAGTCATGATTCCGAACAGACCATATCGGTTCGCGACGCGAAAAGGATCCAACAACTCAACCGGCGTTGTCGGGAACGGAACGGTCGAAAACATCCACAGCAATTGGACCGTCGTTGCGTAGAAGACCCAGCTCAATAGAAGAGCAGTCATTGATAGCTTGAGGATGCTCAACCGGCGCAGCAGTTGGTGCTCATCCGTAGATTCCGGCGGAATATCACCCTTCGTTGCGTTTTCGCGAAGGGCGCCCAACCATCGCCTTGGCGCAAAACGGATGCAGAACCGGTCATCGAGTAGCAGGAATCCGAGGGCGAGTACGAGATAGTTGAGGAACGTGTAGTTTGCCGTAAGGATGACTCCGATTTCCCATGGAGTCACAATGCAAAAACAAACGATGCGCCAGCGGCGCGGGAGAAACAGCATCCATACGAAGCCAAGTTCCAGCGCCAAAGTTGCCCATACGGTCACCGCATGAAACCAGTGCGGCAAATGCTGGATATACCATCCAATCCACGTCGGCAATGGTCCATTCTGATAGTACTCATCCATTGCAGTGAAGTTACGCCATTCCGGATCGCCGCCTGCCATCTTGGCGAGCCCAGATTCGAAGTAGATGCGGAACCACTCCCACTGCAACAGGAATAAGCTCGCGCGTGACGGTGGCGAGTCGTAACCCCACTGTGGTCTCCATCCTCGCGGTGCAAGGAACAGCGCAATGAAACCTGCTTCGAGCAGTATTCCATCCGACTGGTAACCCGAGAAGTCCTGCGCTGCGCTCACGAACGAGAGGAAGCACACGAAGCACACGAGCAACATCCCTCGAGGCCAGACATTGATGACAATCAAAAGCGATGCAATCATGCCGGCGACGCAGAGTAGATCCAGCATGTGCGGGCCACTCGATACCCACAGCAAGGTTGGCGCAAACCAGAACCTGCGTATGACGCCCAGAGAATGTTCGACGGCGCGAAGGTATTCGCTCGCTGGCAAAATTCCTGCCGGACCGATCAAGCCTTTTATCTGGAAGGCCAGGGAAAAGAAAGCCGAAAAGTAGATGAGCCCAAGAGCGCGAAGAAAAATCCAGCGTGGAATAAACTTATCGCGCGGGCCCTCATCGGAGCCAAATACCCAGCGGATTTTCAGCGCCAACTGCCCCATTCCGGGCCTGACTTTCAAGTGGCGGTTTGGATTTTGATCACTCTGCCTCGGGTTGCCCTTCTAGCATGCGGCCGCGCCAGAGATAAAAGAAGGGAATACCTGCCAGAATCACCGCAAGTCCCAGAGACGATCTCACCGGGCGGACAATCCAGAGGTTCACGGTTAAAGCGAGTGCTGCCACAAGGAAAATCAACGGAGTAAGCGGGTAGCCCCACACTCGGTAGGGCCGCAAAAGCCCCGGCTCGGTTTTGCGCAGTCGCATCAGAGCGATCGCTATGAGCGCAAAGAAGATCCATAGCGCAAAGACGAACAGAGAATAGAGCTCCTCGAACGTACCAGTGAGAGCGAGCAATACTCCTACACATCCGAGAAACAGGAGAGATCCGCTGGGAGTGTGCAGCGTCGGATGCACCCGCGCCGCAAACTTGAAGAACAGGCCGTCCCGGGACATCGCGAAAGGAATGCGCGCGCCAGTGAGCACAACGACGTGCAACGCTCCCAACGCCGAGAGCGCCATTGCAACTGTTAGCCACGCCGCGCCGCGCGTTCCCGCGAATGACTGCACAACGTCGGAAGCCACAGATGGCGATCGCGCCACGCGGGCAAATGGCAGCACGCGGAAATATGTCAGGTTCGCCATCAGGTACAAGGCAGCAACCGTAAGAAGGCCGAGCAGAATTGATCTTGGAATGTTCTTCTGTGGCTGCCGTATCTCTTCTCCTAAATCTCCCAGATCGTTGAAACCGTTATACGCCCACATCGCGGGCACAAGTGCGCTAAGCAGCGCCACGATCGTTTTTGCTCCCAGTGGTGCCGATGGCATTGCCTCGGCAGCCTGCGCGTGTCCGAATAGCGCTCCGCCCACAACAATCACGAGGATCGTTAGCATTTTCAGAAAGGTGATCAACATCTGGATCGCGCCGCTCGTTTTCACATTGAAGTAGTTAACCGCCGTTACTCCAGCGACAACAAAGGCCGCGAGGGGCTGCGCCACGGTAAACATGAATTCGTAGCTTCCGATATGAATCGAGGTAATCGGTGTTCCAATGACCGGAAAGAGAAATTCCAGAAATCTCACAAAACCCGCTCCGAGCCCGGCCATGGCCACGGGCCGCTCGAGAAACGAACTCATCCACCCGAACAGAAACCCCCAGAGCGGCCCCAAGCCTCTACTCAAATACACATACGGGCCGCCTGCCTTCGGAAAAGCTGCGCCGAGTTCGGCATAGCAGAAAGCTCCACATAGCACGATGAACCCGCCCAAAACCCATGCCAGAAGAACCAGCTTTGCGGAGCCAACTTCTCGTGCCATGTCGCTGGCAACCAGGAAAACGCCAGTCCCGATTGTGTCGCCGATGACGATCGCGATTGCTGCCCATAAACCGAGCCCTCGAATCAGGGTGGCCGGATGAGTGCGTTCAGTTGAGTTCGTTTCCATGGAGAACGGAATCAGAGCCTACTCGACGGCCACTGTGGGGTCAACCGCTCCCTGCTGCCGAACTCTCGCGGTCGCGCTATGATCGATAACCGCATGGCATCCTCCAAATTCATGCTGGCGCAATTCCCTCGGTCGGATCGATATCATCTCTCCGAACGCAACGCTGTAATGACTCCGGCTCTTTTGATTTATCCGGAAATTATTCAGTCGAACATCGATTGCACTCTGGCACTGATCGATGGCAATGCGAATCGCTGGCGTCCACATGTCAAAACGGCAAAGCTCGGATACTCCATCCGTCAGCTGACCGCCAAAGGGATCCGAGCGTTTAAATGCGCAACGACTCTCGAACTTCTCGTCGCATGTGAAAGCGGCGCTGCCGATGTGCTTCTCGCTTACCCTGTCGTGGGCGCAAACGCCCGTCGGACCCTTGAAATCGCAGGCCAGTTTCCTGGTATTCGCCTTTCGGTGCTGGTGGAAAATGTAGAGCAAGTTCGGCAATGGCGGGACTCTGCCGTCGGGATTTTTATCGACATAAATCCAGGAATGAATCGGACTGGAATCGAACAGAATCAGCATACTGCTGTTTTGACACTCGTCCGCGAAATTTGGAACTCGCAGCTCGAGTTTCGCGGATTGCACTACTATGACGGACAATTTGGCGCGGTAGAGGAGCCTGAACGTACTGAGGCCACTCACTCCGGATACGATCGTTTATTGCTCCTGATAAAGGAACTTCGCAAGAACAAATATGATGTGCCTGAAGTAATCACCGCTGGAACGCCGACCTTCCCTTGCTCATTGAGCTACAGGGGATTCGTCAACAGCGGCTTCGTTCACCGTGTCTCTCCCGGCACCGTGATCTACAACGATGCCACGAGTCTCGCTCAGCTTCCGCGGGAGTACGGCTATGCCCCCGCCGCTTTGGTTCTCAGCAGCGTCGTGAGCCATCCAAGTGCCGACACGATTACATGCGATGGGGGACACAAATCCGTCTCCGCCGATGCCGGGGTCCCCACCTGTATAGCGCTGGGACATCCAGAACTTGAAGCCCAGTCCCCCAGCGAAGAGCACTTGCCAATGCGAGTGAACGGTAAGTCACCCGTAGCCGTCGGCGACGAACTCTTTCTTCTTCCGCGGCACGTGTGTCCAACGGTGAATAATTTCGATTCTGCAGTCCTGGTCAGGAACGGTAAAGTCGAAGTGGTCGAAAAAGTTACCGCTCGCGGACGGGAGTATCCGCTGTTATCCAAGTCGAGCTAAATTTGATCTTGTAAACCCTGGACCAAAAGCTCATCTCATTTGCCTCGCAATGGCCGCTGAAACTCGACTATTCTTTCGGTCCGGGACGTTGTAAGGCTGTTTCCGATATGCGGGGCTTCAGCAACCTCTTAAAGTATGCAGTGTGAAGCACCGAATACCTAATGTGTACATCGCGGTTCTGCTGTCTTTGATGGTAGCTTCAGCGGTTGCACAACAACCCGATGCGGGAACCATCATCCAACGATCAGTCACCGCCAATGACGCTGACTGGAAAGCCAATCCAAAATATGACTGGACCGAGCGTGACCTGCAGCCCGGCGGAGGCACAAAAACATTTCAGGAGTTCATGATTTTCGGTTCGCCTTATGCGCGCGTCGTCGCAGTGAACGGAAAGCCTGTGCCGGCCAGTAAACGAGCCGAGGAGCAGCAAGAACTCGATGCAGAGATCTCGAAGCGTCGTGCGGAAACGGCAGAGCAGCGACAAAAGCGCATCGCAGAATTCGACAAAGAACGGTCCCGTGAGCATGCCATGATGGAGCAACTTACCCAGGCCTTCAATTTCAAACTCCTTGGCGAGCAACGGCTCGCTTCGCATCAGGTATATGTGCTGAAAGCGGCTCCTAAGCCGGGCTATCAGCCACCCAACATGCAATGCGAGGCTTTAAAAGGCATGCAGGGCAAACTTTGGATCGACAAAACTACTTTTCAATGGCTAAGGGTCGAAGCCGAGGTCGTGCACCCAGTTACGATCGAGGGGTTCCTCGCCCGGGTTGAACCCGGCACCAGATTCGAACTGGAAAAGACGCCCGTAGATGGCGGCATCTGGCTTCCCAAACACTATTCCATGCGGTCGAAAGCGAAAGTTTTATTTCTTTTGTCGCATCGGGGCCGCGACGACGAATCCTATTGGGCCTATCACAAGTCGAAGGACTACTAGAGACCTTTGCTGGAGTTGGTCAAAAACAAAAAGGCCCGGGCACCTGCCCGGGCCTAACTTTGTTCACTTACTCGGCAGACGGTTCCTTGTCGATGACTACTTTCAGGTGAGCGGTCACATCCTTGTGCAGCTTCACCGGCAAGGTGAATTCGCCGAGAGTTTTCAACGGCTCGTGGAGCTGAATCTTCCGGCGATCGACATTGAAGCCCTTCTTTGTCAGCGCATCGGCCACGTCGCTCGAGGTTACCGATCCAAACAGCTGATCGTGCTCGCCCGACTTGCGCGTAAATGTAACCGACACGCCTTCGAACTGCTTCGCCAGTTCTTCCGCCTGTGCTTTCTCCTTGGCAGAGCGACGAACTGCGGCAGCTTTCATCTGCGCGATAACGGCCTTATTGCTCTCGTTCGCCTGAATGGCGAGCTTGCGCGGCAAGAGATAATTCCGTCCATATCCCTCGGCGACCTTCACTACGTCGCCGCGCGATCCCAACTTCGCTACATCCTCTTTCAGTATGACTTCCATGGATGACTCCAATCTTGTCAGCTTTGCTATGAGCTACCAGCTTTCAGCCAGTCCCAGCTCGCCTGGCCGCTGACAGCTGACAGCGTAGTTACGACGCCCTTCCCGCAAACGGCAGCAGCGCAATATTCCTCGCCTGCTTGATCGCTGCCGACAACCGGTGCTGGTGCGGAGCGCACACTCCCGTCAGACGACGCGGGACAATCTTCCCGCTCTCCGCTACGAACTGCCCGAGCAGCCGGTAGTCCTTGTAGTTGATGTCTTCAATCTTCTCCGTGCAGAACTTGCACACCTTCTTGCGCCGGAAGAATTTTCGTCCGCCGCCCTCGCGAGGGGGGCCGCCCGGTCCGCGTCCCGGTCCGCCAAATCGCGGACGATCTCCGCCCGGCCTTCCCGGACCCGATTCTGACCGCGGTGCCGATTGCTCTGGTGCCTTTGTTTCGTCAGCCATAACTCTCCTATTCGCGCGCCGCGATGATCGGCGCTCCAAAACCTTCAGTTCAAATGCTCAGCAAGCGTGTCATTCCGAGCACAGCGAGGAATCTGCTGCTACGCCGAAGCCGGAGCTTCCGCTGCTGGAGCCGCCTCTTCCGCGGCTGCCGCAGCCGGCTGCGCGCTCATCTTTTTCCTCGACTCGCGCAGCTTCTTGATCTTGTCCAGCCGCTTTTGTTCCTCGTCGACGCGTACTGTCAAGAACTTGATCACCGGCTCTGTCACGCGAAGCCGGCGTTCCAGTTCGTGGATCACCGCGCCCCCGCCTTCGACGACCATCAGCACGTAAATGCCGTCGTAGAAACGGCGTACCGCATACGCCAGTCGGCGTTTGCCCATCTTCTCCACGCTTTTCACAGTTCCGCCTGTCGCAGGAACCGCTGATTGCAGCGTTGAAATCAGTTTGTCCAAATCCTCGTCCGTCATATCCGGTCGGACGATGAACATCAGCTCATAAGTACGATTCATTCGTTTCTCCAAATCCAGTGGTCAGTGGTCGGCAGCCGGAGGCTCTTCTGGGCTACGGGCCACTGATCACTGGCCGCTATCTTTATCTTCTTTCCGGTTGAAGCGATTCATCGCCGCCGCCGGACCATCTTTCAAAATCATCTTCACCGCGTCGGCCGCAGTGTCGAGCATTCCGTCGACCACTGCCAAGTCCGCCTTGCGCATCGGAGCCAGCAGATACTCTGCTCCATCTCCGACCTTGCGCTCCGGCGCAACCCCAATCCGTATCCGCAGAAAATCCTGCGTGTCCAGCGCACCGATGATCGACTCGATGCCGTTGTGTCCCGCTGAACTGCGTCGCGTATGAATCCGCAGCGTCCCCAGCGGAAAATCCAGCTCGTCCTGAACCACAATCAAGTCCGATTCCGGACTCGCTTCGTACTCCCGAAGCAGCTCCCGCACCGCCAGCCCGCTCAAATTCATGAACGTCTCAGGCTTGGCCAACAGGACCATCTGATCGGCGATGATGGTCCGCGCCGTTAACGCCCGGCACTGCCGGTTCCTGACTTCCACCCCGAGATTTCCGGCGATTCGATCGATCGCCAGAAAACCCAGATTATGCGGCGTGAGCTGATATTCGCTTCCAGGATTGCCAAGTCCAACAATCAGTTTCACGCAGAATGTGCTTCCTCAAACCAAACGTCTTGTCATCCCGAGGGCGCATAGTTTGGCGCCCGAAGGAACTGGGCGAGCCGCGCAAAGCATCGCGTCTTTTGCGATGCGCAACTCGCGCGATTGGCTCGCGTCCTTACTTCTTTTCTTTCTTCTCTGCCTTCTCGGCAGGAGCCTCGGCGCCTTCTTCCTCGGTCTCCTGCTTGCCCTTCTTGATAACCTCGGGCTCGGCCGGAGCAGCCGCCGCTTCCGCAGCTGCCGCTTCCGGAGTAGCCACGACTTCTTCCTTCACCGAAGTGACGTGCGCTACGGGTTGATTCGGATCGGTGATGAACTTGAGCTTCTGGGAGCGGGGCAGATCCGAAACACGCAGTACTTTGCCGAATGTCAGCTGCGAAACATCGGCATCGATATGGCTCGGAATGTCTCCCGGCAAGCATTCGATCTCGACTTCGCGCAACATCTGCTCCATGATGCCGCCTTCCTGCTTCACGCCAGCCGCCTCGCCAACCAGGAAAATCGGCACGCTAACACGCAGAACCTTGTCCAGCGCGATCCGCTTGAGATCGATGTGCAGCAGACGGCCCTTGATCGGCTCATACTGCCAGTCCACGATCATGGCCTTGGTCTTTTCGCCGTTGAGCGTGAGATCGAAAATCGTGTTGTGCCCGGTCTCCGAGTTCAGGATGCGGGTGACCACGCGGGGATCGACGCTAATCGACAGCGAGTCCTTGCCGGCTCCATAAACGACAGCCGGGATTTTTCCGTCGCGCCGAATGCGGCGCGCTTCATTCTTGGTTCCCGCGTCTCTCGGATGTGCTTCCAGTACGTTCGTTTCCAATGCAGTCGCCATAATGTCAATTCCTATCTGAGAATCAGCTGCGAGCGTGGAGCCTTGAGCAATGAGCAAATCTAGCTTTTGCTCGCAACTCGGGACTCGCGACTCGGAGCTCACATAAACAGCTTGCTTACCGAAGTCTCCTCATGATTGGCCTGGATCGCCCGCCCAATCAATCCCGCGATCGACAGAACATGAATCTTTCCGCCCTTTTCCGTCCGTGCCTCTTCCGCCGCGGGATTCAGCGGAATCGTGTTCGTCACCACAACTTCCTTAATGACCGACTTGCGGATATTGTCCACTGCCGGTCCGGACAGAACAGCATGCGATGCGCATGCATAAACGTCAGTGGCGCCATTTTCCTTCAGGGCCGCTGCTGTCTTGACCAGCGTCCCGGCCGTGTCGATCAGATCATCGATGATCAAGCACGTTCGTCCGTGCACATCACCGATAACGTGCATGACTTCCGCCACATTCATCTCGACGCGCCGTTTGTCCACGATCGCCAGCGCGGCGTCTACCTTTTTCGCGAAGAATCTCGCCCGTTCCACGCCACCCGCATCCGGCGAAACCACCGTCAAGTTTGGCAATTGCAGCTTCTTGAAGTGATCCACCAGCACCGGCGAAGCGAACAAATGATCCACCGGAATGTTGAAAAATCCCTGTAACTGCGGCGTATGCAAATCCACGATCAATGCGCGGTGCGCTCCCGCCGCCGTTAACAGATCGGCAACCAGCTTCGACGAGATCGGGCTTCGCGGCTTATCCTTCCGATCCTGCCGGGCGTAGCCGAAATACGGAATCACTGCCGTGATGCGTCTTGCCGATGCCCGCTTGAGGGCATCGATCATCAGCAGCAACTCCATCAAGTGCTCATCTACGCCAGTTACGCCCCTGCTGCCATAAGTACGGCAAGTGGGTTGCATCACGAATACATCCGCGCCACGTACGTTTTCTTGAATCTGAACGTAGCACTCGCCGTCGGCGAACCGCGTAACCTGGGCCTGCCCGCGCTGCATTCCGAGAAAGTGACAGACCTCATCGGCCAAAGGCTCATTCGCCGTGCCGCTGAAAATCTTGAACTTGTCGTCAGCTCTCGGACGCTGCTTCCGCTCCGGCTTCTCGTCGCTCACTGGCGGATTCTTCTTTTCAACCTTCTCGGTCGTCTTGTCAGTCGGCGTGACTAAAGTTGCCATAGTTAGTTCTCAGTTCTCTATTCCCAGTCCTCAGTCTTTGGGGCTCGGCCAGTTCAACTGAGAACTGAGAACTGGCAACTGAGTACTGATCTTGGCTGGGCCGCTAGGATTCGAACCTAGACAAAGTGCTCCAAAGGCACTTGACCTACCATTAGTCGACGGCCCAGTAGATTGTTCTGGATTGCTGATTGGTCCCCCGGAGGGGGACTCTATTTTCATGCAACAACCCGATTTCAACAATCAAAAATTCTCAGGAACCCGTCAGCCGTCGCCAGTACTGCGGCCGTGTCAAGGTCGTCGTCGCCAGCGCCGTCCAGCCTTCTTTTTTTAGCCGGACCATCGCTCGCGCTGCCGCATCTTTCGAGGCAAAAAGTCCAAATAACGTGGACCCCGACCCCGACAACGACGCATATTTCGCGCCCGTACGCAAAAGCGCACGTTTCCCTTCACGCAGTTCGGGATACTTAGGAAAGACGACCTGTTCGAAGTCGTTCTCGATCCCAGCCCGGACAAGCCAGAGAAGCGGGTTCCCGGCCCGGCCCCTTCGAAAAGGAGCACTGGAGTAAGGCTCGCTTAGCCACGCCGACAACTCACGACTAAGCCCATCCATTCTATCGGACCCAACTAACTCCGTCAATTTCGCCGGACGCTGCATGGAGTGTTGGGCCCGTTGCCTCGCCCCGCTGGCCGATTGAGGTTCCACGGGAACCTTTGTCGAAGTCACAGACCCTGATCGGGCCTCTATAGACGCCTGCCCGTCCGTCAACGGCGTCTCTGCCACCGTGGAAGAGCGGCGCTTTAGCGCCGCGTTAGGGCCCCCAGAGACTTGGGGCTTCAGCCCCTGCAATCGATCCCACTCCGCAAATGCCCTCGGCGTCGAAACTCCAATCTCCGGCGTCACCACAACGCACGCCGTCGCCGGCAAATCCGGTAAGGGATAAACCTGCTCCCCGCGCCCCACTCCCAAGACCGTCCCGCCCACAAGATACAAAGGCAGATCCGATCCCACCTCTGCGGCGATTCTTAACCGTTCCTCTGCTCGCAGGCTCTTTCGAAGAGCTTTCTCCAGCGCGATCAAAGTCGCAACCGCGTTCGCCGAAGCGCCTCCCAGTCCACCTTGCACTGGCAAGCGCTTCTCGATCTCGATGGCGACGCGTCCCTTCGCGCCGAGAGCGGCCATTGCCCGCTCAACGATCTTGAAGCATGTATTCGATCCGTCCCTGGGAACTCTCGGATCGGCGCATCTGATTTCGATTCCGGTTCCGCGCCCAACACGCACACGAATCAAATCGTGCAGCGCGATCGTCTGGTACACGGTCAACAGCTCATGAAATCCGTCAGGCCGCGATGCACCGATGCGCAATCCGAGGTTAATCTTCGCGAACGAACGCACACTTTCGATCATTGAGCGAAACATTTTACTAGCACAAGGACCATTTCCCACATCTGGAGGATAGCTAGATCATCGCAACGGCACAGGTTTACCATCTATATATAGCGCCTCCCAATGGAATGGGAATGGATACTACCGAGTCCTCTGAGCTTGCTGATGCGTGCTCTCCTGCGCCGCTCGGCGACTCGTAGGAATCTGGCGCTGATGGAAGCGGCCCGCGCGTGGCCCAAAGCTCGCGCGCATGTGCACTCCACCCAAGTGAAGCAAGAAGATCGCTCGACTGAGGGCTGGTTCTACTGGCAGGTCGAGCTTACTTATTCATACACCGTTGGGTCCGAATACTATTCCGGTCGCTTTCTGCTTCCACCGGACAGCGAGGACGAAGCAAATGAGCAAGCGGTGCGCTGGGCAGACAAAGACGTGATTGTCCGCTATCGTCCCGACGAAACAGCCACATCAGTTTTCGTGATGGAAGACCAGTTGTAACCGTAAAGAGAGCGACGGTTGATTTCGTGGTGTCCGACAAGTGTTAATGCGCTGTCCGCGGCCATTGCAGTTCTCGTGACGATAGGCTGATGGCTTACAATCCCTTCCGCGTGCCTCCGCGTTCCAAGGCGCTCTTGATCTTGATCGCGCCGGCGCTTGTTATTGCGATCATTGCGTTCCTGCTGCACCCGATTCCTCAGCCGCGGTCCTACCACAATTTCGCCGATCACCGCGCTTGGCTCGGCATACCAAACTTCGGCGACGTGATTTCGAATATTCCTTTTGCGGTCGTCGGGATCTGGGGTCTGCTTGCCCTTTTCGTGACTGACGCGATCAGGTTTGCTGATGCCCGCGAACGATGGCTCTACGCAACGATGTTTGCCAGCCTGATCCTGACAGCCTTCGGCTCTGCTTATTACCATCGAGCGCCCGACAACGCTCGCCTCGTATGGGACCGCATTCCCATCATGATGGTTTTCATGGCTCTATTGTCCTCGGTCGTCGCCGAGCGCGTCGGCGTGGCCACCGGACTAGCTCTCTTTCCGCTCCTGGAAATTGCCGGGGTTTTGAGCGTTCTCCTATGGAGAGCAAGCGAAGTTCAAGGGCACGGGGACCTCCGCTTTTACGCTGCCGTTCAGGTCTATTCCATCCTCATTCTCCTGCTCGCCCTGCTTCTTCCGCCGAAATACACCCGTGGCTCCGACTTTGCGATTGTGGTCGGGTTTTACGTCTTGGCCAAACTGCTCGAAGAGACTGACAAGCAGGTCTTTGCGCTAGGTCATTTCGTCAGTGGACACACGCTAAAACATCTTGCTGCCGCGGCAGCAGGTTATTGGATCCTCTGTATGTTATTGAAACGGCGCCCGATTCTTCTCTCAGATCTGCGCCCATCGTCGTGATCCCCGGACAAGAAGTCCGCCTCGCGCCCCGGCTGTGTAGAATGAAACCTGGCATGTCTCAGGCAGCCCCAGCAATCACTCGTAGCCCCGCGGAAGTCGTTCGCCTCACGCCAGTTTCGCAGGCGCCCAATGGCATTTGCTACGCGTCCAGTGGAGAAATCGCAGTTAATTCTTTCGACCTGGAGCGCATGATCGCCGCCGTTCCCACGCGCATCTCAGCGGCGCTGGACCGCAAGGCATATTACTTTGTCCCACTGACAGTGAGTCACGGCGACGAAACTCTGATCGCCGACCGTTACGATGTCGCCCTCAGCGACAATGCCGTCTGCCACCGCAACTTAAATCTCGGCGACTCGCAGTGTGTTTTTATCTCCACCCGCTTAATGGACGACAAGTTCTCCGTGGCTTTTGAGTTCTATATCAACGTTGGACACGCACTGGTGGAGCGTGCCGGAGTGTCTCACGAATTCAGCCAGCTCGCCTGGAGCCAGGTGGAAGCCGGGGTTCGAGGCGAAACATCTCTCGATGCATGGGAAGCCCGCAAGCTCGCTACTGCCAACGGTCCCGACGCCGAGCGTTACAAGACCGAATATCTTGAAGCGACTTTCTCCGACACGATCTCGATCTACCTGCTGTCACTTTATCTCGACGTCGACTACTACGATCTGCGCGAGCGCGATTACCCGCTGCTTGCCCCGTCCGCGCTCGCCGAGCGTCTGCGCAAGGTGGCCGAACTGTTCCCGCCGAATTCCGGATTCGAGTTCGCGGTTCTCTACAAGCGCCGTGCATGACCCTGTGGTTCTCGATAGCCCATCTCGACAGCCCGCATGGTACGGAGTTCCCTTGCGCGTACTTCTGCTGACTGTTGTGGGCACGCTTCTGGTCTTTTGCGTGATCCTTTTGTGCTCCATTGTCGGCACTGTGATCGTGGCCGCTCTCAGAGGCGTTCATCCGGACATGCGCATCGCGTATCGCCATATCGCGCTGCCTCTCGCCCTGGTCGCTGGTGGCATCATCCTCGTTGTCTCGATTGCCTTGGAAGTGCGTCACTATCAGCAGACGAAGACCCTGCATGCGATCGAGAGGATGCACTAGCTTGCGTCCTCGAATCGCCATTCCCATGCCGCATTCGACCGATCTGGAATATTCCGAGCGCGCGATCCCTCAGTATGAGCGGGCTGTGACTCTGGCGGGAGGCGAGCCGGTTCGAATTTCACCAGATGCCCCCATCGAACAAATCAAGAATCTGATCGCCGGTTGTGATGGTGTATTGCTGCCCGGCAGCAAAGCGGATGTCGATCCGGCACGTTTCAATCAGGTCAAGTCTCCACACGCTGCCAGTGCGGATCTCCGCCGTGAAGCCGTTGACGATCTTCTTCTCGAGGACGCGTACGCGAACCACAAACCCGTGCTCGGCGTCTGCTACGGCCTGCAAAGCCTGAACGTTTTTCGCAATGGATCGCTTATCCAGCACATCCCGGATTTTCTGCCGGAAACGACTCGCTCAAAAGTGAATCACGAGGCGGGGAGGCATGTGCCGATCGCACACGGGGTCGAAATTGCTCCGGACTCCAAACTCGCAGCGATTATCAAAGAGGATGGCAGAGGTCCGCGGTCTGAAGTCAGAGGCCCTCTGGTCGTGCCTGTAAACTCCTCTCACCACCAGTCGGCCGACGTGGCAGGTGAGGGTTTAGAGATTGTTGCCCGCTGCAGCGACGACGGCATCATTGAAGCTCTCGAGGGAACGTCACCGGATCATTTCGTGATCGCGGTTCAGTGGCATCCGGAGCGTTCGGTGGACGATGATAAGTTCTCTTTGTCTCTCTTTCGAAAGCTCGTGGAATTCGCACGGATAGAACAAAGCCAGCACTAACATCATTCCGTCCATAGAATGTTGCGATGGCAAGCAGATGTTTCGACGGTCTGGTCCTGATTCTCGGATCTGCGGTTCTTCTATTCGTACCGATCTCCGCGGCTGCGCAGTCCTATTCATCATTCGAAGTTGGCGCGGCTGGTTCCTTTCTTTTCCTCACTGACCCGATCTCTGGAACCGACGGAAAGATCGGATTCGGGAGCAGAGTTACTTATAACTTCAGCCCCATAATTTCGCTGGAAGCTGAAGGCCTATTTTTTCCGGGTAACCCGCCAACCGAGCCGCAGCGGGGCGGGCGCGCATTTAGCGTACTCGTTGGACCAAAGACAGAGTGGCGTTTCCATCGGGTTGGTATTTTTGCGACTGCGCGTCCGGGCATCCTGAATTTCAGCAACGCACAACACATTGTCACAGGCATCGCCCCTGACGGGATCCCATTCGTCAATGTTCTCCCGGGCGGCCATCACACAGACCTGGCACTTAATCTCGGTGGAGGAGTTGCACTTAATACCAGCCGCCGCACTTTTCTGCGCTTTGATGTTGGCGAGGTGCTCGTTCGCTATAAGCAGCACTTTTATCCGATTCCGACTACCTCGGTGGTGGTGGACGTGAAAGGAGTAGTTTCGGGCTCACTGCTAGTGAGCGCTGGTTTCGGCTATCGTTTGGGGGACATCACCGAAAGGCACGCCGAACTGAAAGACGCGCTCCGCTGGGAAGTGGGGGCCCAGTTTGGAATGTTGAGCATGGGACGTGCCGAGACTGTAGGCGTCTCATACTTCGATCCCTTCGCAATCGGGGACGATCCCGGTTTCGGCGGACGTCTCACGTATAACTACCGCCGTTGGCTCGCGTTCGATTCAACCGTGAATTACTTCTATCAGGCCGGGCACTATGCTGACGCGCAGCGCGGCGGGAAAATCCTGCAAGGAACGTTCGGCCCGAAAGCCGGCCTGCGAACGCAGCGCGCAGGATTTTTCTTGAAAGTGCGGCCTGGATTCCTGAGCTATGGTGCGGTTCATGATGACCTCCGCCCTCCATACCCGACAACCCGTCTTACGCACTTTGCTCTGGATCTGGGTGCTGTGATCGAGCTATATCCTTCCGCCCGCACGATGCTGCGCTTCGATATCGGCCACACCATAGGATTCTTCGGACCCAGGACGGTCACCGTGCCCACTAGTCTCAGCGTGCCGACCGGGGTCCTTCATAGCTCAGGCTTTCGTGACAACGGGATGCAATTCACAACTGGATTTGGATGGCGATTCTGACGCGATTCCTCATGCGCCGTTATTTCTTTGGACTGGCAGCCGGCAAATACCCTGCTGGCAGCGGATTGTCCGCTCGCTCGTCGTCCCAAATGTTTGAAGCAATCCACCATCGTTTTCCGTCATAAAACAATTCCGCGCTGTTGATGCCTCGAGCGATGACCGGCCCGTCCACTTTTTCGCGGCTCTCATACGTGCTGAACACATGCGCGATATTGCCGAACTTCTCTGTCACGCGATGGATTTCGCTTTCGTAGAACCCGCGCTTCACGAGAATCGAATCGGAGGCGTCCACAAATTGCTGGTGACTGACAACGTGCGCAACCGGCTTTCCGGCCTTATCCTCCGACATAGCCACAAACCGGATGTCGGCGATATAGAGCGACCGGTCCCGCGACCACTGCCGCGGCTGCCCGGCCGGCCCGGAAATCACTTCATAGAACGCTTTCATGATTCCGTCGATGCTCGCGACATCTTCAGCACATGGAGCGATCGTCGGCACATCAACATGCTGCTTTGAAACGCCGGATGACTGAGCACACACAACCGTAGTACCCAGCAACACAAGTGCGCTGAGCCAACGCAATGGTAGCTTCATGGAGCCTCCTACTGCAGGGATGACGACAAAACAGCTAGCGTTTCTTTCGGCGGGTACTTTTGGCCTTCTCCAGCAAGACGACGACGTGCGCTATGGCGGCATTGTCCAGATTTAGTCCTTCAGGTGTCTTCGCCTTAAGACCCACGCAATCGGGGCGAATTCCCACCAGCTCCGCAACCCGGGCGCGAATCGCGGCTGAGTGCGGGCCGATCTTCGGCGCGCTGAGGATCAGGCTCGCGTCCATGTTCGCCAGTGCATAGCCTGCACTGCGGATTCGCTTAAGAGCCTCGCGCAAGAAAATGACTGAGTCAGCGCCTTTCCACTTTGGTTCGGAAGGAGGGAACAACGCTCCAATGTCCGGTGCAGCGATCGCTCCCAGGAGCGCATCGGTGATCGCGTGCAGCAGCACATCTCCATCCGAATGCCCGCCGAGCCCCTTGTCGTGAGGCAGAGTAATCCCGCCAATCTTCAGTGGAATGCCACTACGGAATTCGTGCGAGTCGAAACCATAGCCTATACGAGTTGCCGGTCGTCGGTCGTTGGTCGGTGGCATTCGAGGGAGATTAACTCTTCAGGTAGAACTCGGCGAGTTCCATGTCTCCTGGCGTTGTAATCTTCAGGTTTTTGGGTGAGCCCATCACAACCGCAACCTCATGCCCGCTGCGCTCGGCGAGTGAAGCTTCGTCAGTTCCCATGAATCCGTCAGCTGTCGCCTCGTCAAATACTTTCTTGATCACATCGTAGCGGAATCCCTGCGGCGTCTGAGCCAGCACAACACCCGCGCGGGGGATCGTCGACTTAATGATCGCGCCTTCGGCGGTGCGCTCGACCTGCTTCACCGTATCGACGGCTGGCAAGCCCGCGATGGCAGCGCCATATTTCTTGGCCGCCTCAATGACCTCCTGAATGATCTCCGTGGTCACTAGTGGCCGCACCGCATCATGCACCAGCACGATGTCATCAGGGCTAGCCGAAACAGCCTTCAAAGCATGTTCAACCGACTGCTGACGATGCTCGCCACCAACGACAATCTCAACCTTCTTCTTCAGGACGTCTTTCGCTTCATGCTGTAGTCGTTCCCGAAAGCCCTCAATCTCGTTCTCGCGCAGAGCAATCCATATCTCGCTGACTTCGTTCACCGCTGCAAACTTGCGGAGCGTATGGATCAGAATCGGGATTCCACCGAGCTCGGTAAACTGCTTGGACGGCGGCGCCTTCTTCGCCTTTGCGCCGCTCAAACTTGGTACCGGGGCCATGCGCGTTCCAAGTCCGGCAGCGGGAATGATGACAATCACCTTCATGGCGGGCTGTAAGTATACGAGTGCGGAAGCGTCCAGTTCAAATACGCGGCACAAAGAGCACGCCGAGAATGCCGTCATTCGCTCTGCGGATCATCTCGGCGTGCTCTCTGCGGAAGTTCTAAGATGCGCCTTGCTTGGTGTCGACGGCCGTCGCCGCAGGAACCGATGCCGCACTCGGAGCCGGCACCGACACTCCGGACGGGGACACAGGAACCGCAGCCTGTCGCGAATACGCGGCTCTCTCGTCCCACTTGCCGAAGATCATCTTCCCGGCGGTGGTCTGCAGTACCGAAGTGACCGAGACATCGATCGTCTTGCCGATCATCTTGCGCGCGTTGTCCACCACCACCATCGTGCCGTCGTCGAGATAAGCGACACCCTGGTTGTATTCCTTGCCTTCTTTCAGGATGAATACCCGCATGGTCTCGCCCGGCAATACGATCGGTTTCAGGGAATTTGCCAGCTCATTGATGTTCAGCACTTCGACTCCCTGCAACTGCGCCACCTTATTCAGGTTGAAGTCGTTGGTGATGATTTTGCCTTCGTAGAGCTTGGCCAGTTCGATCAGCTTCAGATCCACTTCGCGGATTGCTGGAAAATCGTCTTCCACGATCTGGATCTGGAGGTTGGCGACCTTCTGCAGCCGCTGCAGGATGTCGAGGCCCCGGCGTCCACGATTTCGCTTGAGCGAATCGGCAGAGTCCGCCACCAGTTGCAGTTCGCGCAACACGAATTGCGGTGTGACAATCACTCCATCGAGGAAGCCGGTCTCAGCAATGTCAGCGATGCGTCCATCGATGATCACGCTGGTATCCAGAATCTTGTAGCTCTTCCTGCTCTGCTTCTCGCCGCCAAAAATTCCACCCAGAGCGGACAGGTTCAGCAAATCGCCTTTGTTAGCCCCGACGATCAGACCAACATAGGCCATCAGCAACATGACCAGGATCTGGAGGAAACTTTGCGTGTGACCCTCGGGAACGCTGCTGCGGATTACGAGCGCGAATAGATACGCGCCGCAGATTCCGAGGATGCTTCCAATAGCAGCTCCAATCAGCCTCTTCAAGCTGACCGTGCGGAGCTTCCATTCGAACAAGACAATAGCTGCTCCGATGAGCGCGCCGAGTCCGGCGTCTCGGATCGGAGAAAGCCCGAACGGGCTGATTGCGAAGCAGGTGATAGCTACAACAATTACAAAAAGAAGACGTACAAAGATAATATCCACGGTAGACCTCCCCGCGGATGCAACGGTCCCGAGCTACTTTGGGTTGTGCACCCGTGCCGACCCCCTCCGCCCCATCGGGGATCAGCCTTGCGCTATCGGGGCGTATGAATTTAGGGGATGAATGCAACGCCCCGTTTCCAACCGTGAGGGGCTTGGTTGGAACGATGAGTATCTAACGCCAAGAGTATATACCTCCCGATAGAACGTGCGTAGATGCCAGTCCGCATAAGCTTGAAACGCATCCCCTCCGCGTGATGTAGCAATAACGGCCGAGACCCAGGTCCGTCAGCGGAACACCCAAACTCCAAGGCCGACGACCGAAGACTCAAGACACAACATACGATCCCCATTCCTAAGAGCAACTTACGGAATTATTCCCGTGAGACTACAGCAAAATACGGGCACCGTAAGCCCGGTAAGACAGGCATCTTAATCAACGCAGTTTGCGAACTGCGTTCACGCAGGTCGCCTGGCCCGTAGTAGGCAGTCCGTTCAGGAATACTTGGAGGATAACTATGATGCGAGCTTCGCGATATCTATTTACAGGCAGCCTCTGCATCCTCATTGCAGCGTCGGTTGCCCTTTCGGCACAAGATGAAAAACGGGAACCACAGGCCCCGCAGCGCCAGGAAGAACCGCGTACGGATGCTCATCCAGAAGCGAACCCCGGACAGATGAATGCGCCGCGCCAACAGGAAGAAGCTAAGCCTTCGAAGCAAGAAAAGAACGAACAGAAAGTGGAGAAGAACCAACAGAAAGAAGAGCAGAAACAGCAGCACGAGCAGATGAAAGCGGACCACCAGATGAACAATGCCAGCGCTGGCCAAACGCATGCTCGTCCTGCTGGGAAGAGCGCGCATATCCCCGACGATAAATTCCACTCGAGTTTCGGCCGCTCTCACACATTTGTCGTGCAGCGTCCGGTTGTCGTCCAAGGACAGCAAGGATTCGTCTACGGTGGATATTCTTTTGTCTTTGTCGACCCATGGCCGGCGGATTGGGCCTTCACCGATGACTGCTACGTGGACTACATCGATGGAGAATATTTTCTTTTCGATGTACTTCACCCCGGAATCCGGATTGCCCTTTTTGTCGTAGTGGTTTAGTCAGATCTGCCTCCGCGAACAGATGGCCCGCTAGCGATCAACCAGTCGCTATCGGGCCTTTGCTTTGTCTTTGAAACTTTGAAACCCGCTCATTCTGCCCTGCTACACTTTCCTCATGAAAGCGCTCGTTCTTTCCAGCCTCTCCGGGCCCGACTCACTTCATGTCCAAGATTTCGTACCACCGACCCCCAAAGAGGGACAGACGCTCGTCAGCGTGAAAGCTGGCGGTCTCAATTTCGCTGACCTGATGACGACTCACGGTGGCTATCCGGGAACACCCGCCCCGCCAATGGTCGTCGGTCGTGAATTTTCCGGTGTTGAGGATCGCACCAGCAAGCGCGTCATGGGATATGTGCAGTGGGGAGCGTTCGCGGAGAAAACCGCAGCGTATTCCAGTATGCTATGGGCCGTTCCCGATCAGTGGACGGACGAGCAAGCCGCCGCTTTTCCCGTCAACTACTTCACGGCTTACCTCGGATATTGGCAAGCTGGTATGACGAGACCTGCCGAAGGCGGTCGCAAACATCGAGTGCTGATCCATGCCGTTGCAGGTGGCGTCGGTACCGCCGCAGTACAGATTGGCAAACTTCTCGGCGTCGAAATGTATGGAACGTCTTCCTCCGATGAGAAGCTCGCCCGTGTGAAAGAACTGGGATTGCAGCACGCCATCAACTACAAACGGAATGACTACGAAGACAGTGTAAAGAACCTCACTCGCGGCGAAGGTGTGGACGCCGTTTTCGAGATGCTCGGCGGCGATCACACCGCCAAGAGCCTCCGTTGCCTCCGCGATTTCGGACGCGTCATCCAGTACGGCACCGCCACCGGCAAACAACCCAAACTCGACGTGCGCGCCATGTACGCGAAATCTGGCATGGTTCAGGGGCTATGGCTAACGTATCTTTCTCAGAAACCAGAAATCATGCAACCAGCCTGGCAGCAACTTTCTGGATGGATCAATCAAAGCAAACTCACACCTCAGATCGGACAAGTGCTGCCCTTCGAAAAAGCTGTAGAAGGGTTCAAGCTCTTGGAACAAGGCAAGAATTACGGAAAAGTAGTACTGAAAATTGCGTAGTAAAGAGTTGAACACGATGACGAAGACCGTAACCCTCTACGAGAAACCCACCTGAAGCACCTGCCGTGAGGTCAAGCGTGTCTTGACTGAACAAGGCGTGCAATTTGATAGCGTCAACTACATCAAAGATCCGTTGTCGGCGGACGAACTCAAAGAGTTGTTGCGTCGCGCAGGACTCCAGCCGCAAGACGTGCTCCGCACGAAAGAGCCTGCCTATCGCGAATTCGTAGCGGACAAGAATCTCAGCGATTCAAAACTCATCGAGGTCATGGCTGCTCACCCGGAACTCATACAAAGACCAATCGTAGTCCGAGGAGAAAAAGCCGTGCTGGCGAGACCCGTCGGGAACCTTTCGAAGCTGGGAATTCAGTCAGAGTAGAATGTCTCGCTAAATGACGGAGTTTGGACCTTGCGCAAAACTCAAGTGATCCTTTGCTGCGTGCTCGTCCTTCGTGCTGTCGGTTTCGGGCAGGATCACGCTCATTCTGTCGAAAAGCTGGGCACCGTTCACTTTGTGACGTCCTGCAACCAGGCAGCGCAGTTGGAATTCGACCGCGCCGTCGCTCTCCTGCATTCCTTCGAATTCAGTCGTGCCATTGCTGGGTTTCGCTCGGCGCTCGACAAAGACGGCACGTGCGGTATCTCCTACTGGGGCATTGCTCTAAGCCAGTGGAGCAACCCGTTCGCACCGGGGGCGAAAGACAAAAGTCAGTTGCAGGCTGGCCGGGCGAGTGCCGATCTCGGGCTGAATTCCACTGTCAAAACAGAGCGGGAGCGTGCCTACATTGGAGCCGTATCCGCGTTATATAAGGATTTCGAGAATACGCCTCAACGCGTCCGTCTGATCGCATACCGGGACGCGATGGAGAAGGTCGCGGCGAAATATCCCGAAGACCACGAGGCCCAGATCTTCTATGCGTTGTCGATTGCCGCCTCAGAAGATCCTGCAGATAAAACGTACGCCGGGCGCCTGAAGGCCGGAGCTATTCTGGAAAAGCTCTTTCGAGAAGAACCCGACCATCCCGGCCTGGCTCACTACATCATTCATACGTACGATGTGCCGCCGCTTGCCGAGAGGGCACTGGCCGCTGCGCGCCGTTACTCCGAAATTGCGCCGGACGCCCCCCACGCATTGCATATGCCTTCGCACACATTTACCCGGACGGGCTATTGGCAGGAATCGATCAAAACCAATCTGGCAGCGGCGGCAGCCGCAAAACGCGACGGCGAAACCGCGGAAGAACTGCACGCCAGCGACTACGAAGTTTATGCATATCTGCAGGCCGGGCAAGACGAAGCAGCAGGCCTCATTGTCAGTTCTTTGCCCGAGATCTCCTCGCGCTTCGATCCGAAACAGATTATTGGCGGCGCCGCCAGCCCGTCCGTAGCCTACTTCGCTCTCGCGGCGATTCCCGCGAGATATGCGTTGGAGCGCGGCGATTGGAAGCAGGCTGCGCAACTGACTCCGCGCGAAACATCTTTTCCGCACACCGACGCCATATCCTGGTTCGCGCGTGGTCTGGGTTCTGCTCGCATGGGACAAGCGCAACCTGCGTACGAAGGGGCTTCCCACCTGCGCGAAATCCGCGCCCGGCTTACAAATTCCGGCGAAAATTATTGGGCTTTGCAGGTGCAAATTCACGAACAAGAGCTTCACGCCTGGGCGATGATGGCGGAAGGCAAGAAGGAAGACGCGATCCGCGAAATGTCGTCGGCTGCCCAACTTGAGGACACCACAGAGAAAAGCGCCGTCACCCCCGGGCCGTTGGCTCCAGCTCGAGAATTGCTTGGAGAAATGTTCCTGGCCTCAGATCAACCCGCTGCAGCACTGGAGCAGTTTGAAGCAACTCTCAAGAAAGAACCGGGACGCTTTCGAGCCCTTTACGGGGCTGCACGCGCCGCCGGTCTGGCTGGCCGCGCCGACGTGAGCCGTAATTACTTTCAGGAACTTCTCAACAACTGTGACCATCCTGACGCGCCGCCGAGACACGAACTGGTTGAGGCACGGAAAGCCGTCTCACAGGTTCAACCGGCCGCACGCTGACATACTGTTTCATTCCTCAAATACCCACTGCTCGCTCACCAGGAAGTTCGCAATTGAACACAATGCGATCGCAATCGCGTTCGCGACGAGGTAATTCATGTGTCCCTCGCCGACCATGACTCGCATCAGTGCCAGATTGCCCAGAATCGAAACCGCCCCTGTCGTCAGATTGAACCGCAGCAGCCGCGGCAAGGAACGCCTCCACGACGGTTCCACCCGGTCGGACCACGTGAACTGCTCATGCCAGACGAAGTTGTGAACCACAGCCGCTTCCACTGCAATAGCCGTCGCGAGCAAGTAGTCAAATCCCATCACGCTCCGCAGGAAGAACAACGCCGCGAACTGCACGCCGATCCCGATCCCTCCCACAAAGTTGAACTTGCACCAGCGCAGAAGAATCGAAGGTGCCGAAATCCCGCGATCAGGCTCGACTTTCATTGCGGGATCCTTTCCTCCTGATACAGCCGGACCGTGTTCTGTGCCGTGAAGAAGACGACCATCGCTGACATCCCAACCAGCCCGATCGCGCCTCCGACATCGAAAAGCCGGTAGGTTCCACCGAGAAAGTGCACGATCGGTTTCCAGAACAAGGCCAGGTTCCCGACGGCCAGCAGAATCCTCAACTCGGTCGGCCCGAATCGCCAGAACGAAATCCGAAATTCTCCCAGCGCATGCGTCGCCAGATAGGACTGAATCGATAACATCAGGAACGCAATAAGCAGCCCGATCGCAATCGCCGGGTGCATGTACCCCGACAGTGCGAGTCCCCCCATCAATGCCAGCGCTCCGAGACTGTCCACCATGTGGTCGACATAAAACCCGTACCGCGGCCGCTGCCTCTGGCGTACCCGCGCCAGTGTTCCATCAAGCGAATCTCCCAGCCAGTTGAGCGCCAGGCATCCGATCACCCCAAGCAAAGCCCATCGATTGCGCGCCGCCAGCGCGTAACAGATGCCCGCCCCAATCTGCGCCACCAGTCCCAGCACGGTCAGATGATCCGGACCGATCGCTTCCGGTGTACGCTCCGCCAGCCACAGCAATATCTTCTTTTCGACCACTGCAACCCAACTCTCCTGGACACGCAGCATTTCAGGGAAAGGACGCCTGCGCCGAATCTCCAGCAGCACGCCGGGATTTACCTGTTCGCAGAACTCAGTCATCGCCTGAACTCCTTGGGTCGCCATATCCGCCTCCGAGCGCCATCTTTCCAACGCGCGCAGCACGTCGTACGCGAATCACTTTCGTGCAGCGGGGCAGGGAGGACAATGCACCGCCACTCAAACGCGGATCAATCCATAAATAATTGAAAATAGGGGGTATAGAGGGTCTAATCCACCGGTGCTAAGCCACTGAAGGAGAACCGAAGACTCAGGATGAAGACCGAAGACCTGCTTTGAGAATTGTTAGATCAGTGAAATCCGTGAAAATCCGTGGCCAATGAATTTAACCTTCAGCCTCTCGTATAGAGGTCGCAAGCTGCTCCACCGACCACACGATCTGCTCCCTGGTAATAATGGCGGGAGGAGCCAGCAGAAGATGATCCCCCGAATTTCCATCCACGCTGCCCTGCATGGGATACACGAGCAACCCTCGTTTCGAAGCCGCTGCTCCGACCTTGCCGGAGAAGTTGTGCTCCGGGGGAAATGGACGCTTTGTTTCCTTATCGATAACAAATTCCACTCCCCACAGCAGTCCGATACCCCGGACATCCCCGACACTTCGTTCTGCGCGAAGCTTTTCGAGCTCAATCTTGAACTCAGCGGCCACGCTTCCCGCGGTCGAAGAATCTGCCGCCTCGACCAGCTTGTTCTCCCGAAGTTGACGAAGGACCGCGCGCCCGGCAGCGAGCGAAATCGGATGCGCGTTGTAGGTGAATCCATGGAGGAACGCCCCTGATCCCGACGCAATCGCGTCCACGACTCTCTTGCTGGCGATGACCGCCCCAAGAGGGGCATAGCCGCTCGATAATCCTTTCGCAGTAACGAGAATGTCAGGCGCGATGTCCCAGTGCTCCACCGCAAAGTTCCGCCCAGTGCGTCCCATACCGGTCATGACTTCATCGGCGATCAGGAGCACCCCGCGTTGACGGCAGATTTCGGCGATTGACTGTAAATATCCGGGCGGTGGAACGACTGCCCCGAGCGTCGCCCCGCTGACCGGCTCGAAAACGAATCCTGCCGCCTCGCCGTTCGACTCCTCAATCGCCCGGTCCAGTTCCATCGCGTACTGCTGTCCGCAGTTCCGGCATCCATCCGTGCAGTCGAAGGCGCAGCGATAGCAATATGGCATCCCGATGTGCGCGGACTCCCGCACCATCGGCAGGTAGATTTCCCGCCGCCGCTTGTTCCCCGAAACCGACAGTGCGCCTAAAGTTGACCCGTGATAACTCTGCTGCCGGCTCAAAACCTGATGCCGCTTGGTTTCTCCGATCTCGACCTGATACTGCCTCGCAAGCTTGAGTGCGGTTTCAATCGACTCCGACCCGCCCGAGGTGAAGTACACCGCTCCACCCTCAAAATGCTTTCCCGCAAATGTCAGCAACTCCTGCGCATACTCTTCGGCGACGGGTGTCGTGAATTGGCTCGTATGAGCAAATTCCAGATTCTTCGCTTGCTCGGCCATTGCCGATGCAATCTCGCCAACGCCATGCCCAATGAGATTCACTGCCGCAGATCCGGCAAGGTCGACGTAGCGATTGCCGTCGGCGTCCCAGATGTAAACACCTTCACCCCGAACGGCAGCGGGAAAGTTCTTGCGGAATGATCTGCGGAAAACGGACGAACGCGCCCCACTCAAGATGGAAGAAATCACAGTTCCTTATCGTATCAAGCCGGAATCGTCAGAATTGAGGAATGGGGCATCCATCGCTCGACTTGGCTCAGCAAGTCGGACATACCTTCTCATGCCCGAATCATCTAAGAGTTATAGCCCTGCACGTGACGGCGCGAATCAGGGTTCGAGCGACTCAATCTGAGGGAGGCCCTATGTCCGGAAATCGAGTATTTACCACCGCAGTCTTGCTGGCGCTTCTTGTAGGCGCATCAGCAGTTTCGCCTGCTCAGGCCGGCGGCGCGACTCAGGCTCACTTGGTAGTCACCGTTGAGCCCAAGCATGGCAAGGAAGCGCCAGCCATTCATCAGAACGAAGTCATGGTCTACGAAGGTCACGACCGAGATCAGGTTGTCGACTGGGTTCCGGCGCAGGGCGATCACGCGGCATTGCAGCTCTTTATTCTTCTGGATGACAGTTCAAGCACGAGTCTCGGCACTCAACTTGACGACATCCGTAAGTTCATCAACTCCCAACCTTCGACGACTCAAGTCGGTGTTGCTTACATGCAGAATGGCATTGCGCGCGTCGTTCAAGACCTCACCGCCGATCACGCCGCCGCCGCGAAATCTCTGCGACTTCCCATGGGAATCGGCGGCGCGAACGCCAGCCCGTATTTCTCATTGAGCGATCTCGTCAAGAAATGGCCCGCTTTCAACGGACGTCGGGAGGTCTTCATGGTCACCGATGGAATCGACCGCTACTACGGGACGGGCGATTTGCTTGACCCTTATCTTGATGCCGCCATCGACGACGCAGGGAAAGCCGGTATTCAGGTTTCAGCAATTTACAATCCCGACGCTGGGCACTTCGGCCACAGCTATTGGCAGACCTATTGGGGCCAGATCTACCTTTCGCACTTGGCCGATCAAACTGGAGGCGAAGCCTATTACATCGGCATGAATGGTCCGCCAGTGGCGTTCGCGCCATATCTGGATGACTTCGCCAGCCGTCTCCAGCATCAATACCTTCTGACGTTCATTCCCAAGCCGCAGAAAAAGGCTGGATGGCAAACGATCCGTCTCGGCACAGAAGTTCAAGGTGTGGACCTGATCTCCGCCGGTCGCGTGTGGGTTTCACCGTCGGAATGACGATTCCTGTTTCGGTACCGACGTAAGCGCGGGACGCGAATCGGTCAACACTGATGCTTCAGGATTCCGATAAGATTGACCTCTGATCGGGTCCTGATGAAAAAGTTTCTGCGCTTCTTCCAGCCGTCGCACCAGCACACGGCCTTTTCCGCGACTCTGCTGCTGATTACGGCGGTCATGCTTTCGCGCGTCATCGGGTACGTTCGCGACGCTTACATCGCCTGGCAATACGGCGCCGTCGGCTCTACCGACGCGTATTACACCGCGTTCACCCTCCCGGACTTCCTGAACTACGTTGTAGCAGGCGGTTCCGCTTCCATAACTTTCATCGCCATTTACACCAAATTTCTTGCGGAAAAGCGCGAGACCGACGCGCAGAGGACGTTTTCCATCATCATAACGGTCATGACTGCGGTGATGGTCGTCGGTACCATCATCGCGGAGATCTTCACGCCGCAATTCCTCCGCTGGTATGTGAAAGATTTCACACCCGACAAGATCGAACTCTGCGTTCATCTCACTCGTATCCTCCTGCCGGCCCAGATCTTCTTTTACGTCGGCGGCGTCGTTTCCGCGGTCTTGCTCTCCCATCGCCTATTTCTTTTTCCTGCGTTCGGTCCACTGATCTACAACCTCTTCATCATCCTTGGAGGCGTAATCGGCGGCCGTCATTTCGGGATCGCATCTCTCGCGTATGGTGCCGTGATCGGTAGCTTCGCCGGGCCATTTCTAGCCAGCGCTATCGGCGCCGCTCGCATCGGCACGGGCTATCGGCCCTCGTTCGATATCTCGAATCCCGCGTTTCGCGAATGGGTAAAGCTCTCGGTCCCATTAATGCTGGGAGTTTCTCTCGTCACCGCCGATGATTGGATTCTGCGTCACTATGCCGCCAAGAACGTCGGCGACATCACCCGCCTTAACTACGCCAAGCGTCTCTTCGCTGTTCCGATCGCCGTGCTAGGACAAGCCACAGGCCAAGCCTCGCTCCCGTTCTTCGCGCGGCTCTTCAACGAAAAGCGCCTGAAGGAATTCGCGGACACCGTCAATGATTCGGTGTACCGCGTCTCCGCCGCCTCGCTGCTCGCGACGAGCTGGATGATGGCGACCGCTCTGCCGCTCATCGATCTGGTCTATCGCCGCGGAAAGTTTCTTCCTTCTGATACTCAGCCCACGGCGATCTATTTCTTCTGGTTCTCTCTCTCGCTCGTGCTGTGGTCGGCGCAAGGCCTTTACGCGCGCGCCTTTTACGCATCCGGCAATACTCTGACCCCCATGGTTGCTGTCACCATCGTGACTGCGGCCTCGATGCCTGTGTATTCATACTTGTTTCACATTTTCGGAGTCGTTGGTCTCGCATGGGCATCCGATATCGGCATCGGTCTGAATCTGCTCGCCCTCGCCGGGCTGCTGCACTACCGCAGATTGGTGCTGGTAGGCGAGATGCGCTGGGATGAACTGGGCAAAGCAGCCCTGACTGCGATCGTCGCGGGTGCGGTCAGCTTCGAAGTAGCAAGAGTCATTCCCTTGAGGAATGGCCATGCCAGCCGCATAACAGACATCGAGCAACTCGCTCTCGTCTCCCTCACCTGGGCTGCTGCAGTCGCCGCAGGATTATGGATCTTGAAGTCCGAACTTCCAAAAGATCTTCGTCGCCGAAAGCAAGCTGCATACCCGGCAGTCGCCGAGGGCGAAAGCAAAGAGATCCTTGGCGCAGGCAGATAACGCTCCGGCTGGGATGAGGTGTGACTAGATGTCCACGCGCAGATTTGTGAAGGCATGGCTTAGCCTATACCTCGAAAGGGCATGGCTTCACCCATGCCGCAGATTGCTGATAACCCCGCTTGTATCAGGATATGCCTTCCCCCGTGCAGATCGCTGATAACCTCCGGTTCGTATCAGGGCATGGCTTCAGCCATGCCGCAAAAGGCTGCAATAGACGCGGCTTTAGCCGCTGAGGGTCGCTGTTCGGGCCGATAGCATCCCCATCAAGATTCAATCAAAGCATCGCGGACGTAACCGCAACAAACCGCGCTATACTCTTTCACCGGAGTCCTGAATGGTGACCGCAGCCAAGGCCGTACCGATCCATCGTCTCGTCGAACAGTTGCGCCAGTTTCCGGAATCGTCGTTCACTCCCACGGAACCGATTCGACGTTTCCTGCAAGACACTCCCGTCGACACTGACTCTCTCGTCCCCTATCTCAACTGGGACCGTCAGCACTACACGCGCAACCTGATCGATCGAACTCCACTTTATGAGCTAATGGCGATCTGCTGGGAAGTCGGACAGGCCAGTTCCGTTCACAACCATCGCGACCAGAATTGCTGGATGGCCGTTCCCATGGGCCGCTTGCAAGTCGAAAACTTCCACCTCGTTCAACAGGATGTCGATGGTGGAACCTGCCGGCTTGAGCCGCTGAATACCGTTGAAATGAACATTTCTCAACCGTGCGCCGTCGACCCTTCCGACCCGGTGCACCGCGTCCTGAATCCGCGGGAATTCAACCAGCGCGCCGTCAGCCTGCACGTATACTCGCGTCCTTTTGATACGTGCGTTGTCTATTCACCCGAGCAGGGCACTTGTGGTGAAATCAAGCTTCACTTCAACACCATGTTTGGAAAGAGCTCGGAGCAGTGAAATCGATGAGGCAGCCTGCGATCCTCAGCCTCTTCCTCGCCGCACTCCTAAGTGCCGGTGTCGCCTGTACGAAGAAAGAAAAAAACCCCGCTGAGACCGCGACCGATATCAACCGTCAACTTCTGCCGCAGCAAGCCCAGCCGATTTCCGTCCTCGACAAGACTTTCGTCCTGAATACGTCTGCTACATTTCCTTTCGAGATTCCTGCGCATAGCGCTCAGCCGCATCTTCACGGGATGTTCCAATCATTCTTGAGCAAGTCCCGCGACTCAAATGAAGCGTCCAACCTTGACTTCGTCATTATGAATCAAGAGCAGGAAGAGAATTTCGCCAACAACCATCCCAGCGAATCTCTCTTTTCGGTGGAGGACTCTCACAGCCAGGCCGTCAACTTTGATTTGCCACCTTCGTTTGCGCAGCCGGTGAAGTATTACCTGGTTTTCCAAAATCCGCGCGGGAGTAAGACCAGCAAGACGGTTCAGGCGAACTTCCGCGTCGAATTCTAGCGGCGGACCTGCTGCTAAACTAAACGGAGTGCCCGCGCGAAAAAAATCGAATGCCGTCCCCAGCGAAACGGCCCTCAAGCCTCAGCCGGTGAAGTCGAAAGCGGCTTCGTCTCAGGGTCGCATCTACCTGATCGACACCATGTCGTTTATCTTCCGCGCCTATCACGCGATGGCGCGGCAGCGGCCCATGTCGACGAAGTCCGGGCTTCCGACCGCCGCGATCTATGTCTTCGTGAACATGCTTCGCAAGCTCCGCGATGACTTTTCGCCCGAATTCCTCGCCGCCGTATTCGACGTTGCCGGTCCTACGTTTCGGGACGAAGAGGCCGAAGCCGTCACCACCGTCCGCAAGTGGGACATCAAGACGCAAACCTTTACCGAAGTCGAATACAAAGGCTACAAAGCCAATCGCACCGCCATGCCCGAGGACCTCGCTCAGCAGGTTCCCTACATCCGCCGTGCCCTCGAGGCTTACCGTATCCCGATGATCGGCGTGACGCGCTTCGAAGCTGACGACGTCATCGGTACTCTTGCCCGCAAAGCGGCCGAAGCTTCTCATCCTGTCTATATCGTCTCCAGCGACAAGGACATGATGCAGCTGGTGAACGACAAAGTTCTCATCCTGAATCCGCCCAAGGACAACCTTATCTGTGATGCCGCAAAGGTCGAAGAAATCCTGGGCGTCCCTCCCGAACGAGTCATCGACGTGATGGCTCTTCGCGGCGATTCGATCGACAACATCCCCGGCGCTCCCGGTATCGGCGACAAAGGCTCAGTCGAAATCATCAAGCGCTTCGGCTCACTCGACGAGGCTCTCGATCGCGCCGCCGAAGTTGAACGCAAGACCTACCGCGAATCCCTGCTCAACAATCGCGACACCATCCTCTTCAGCAAGAAGATGGCGACGATCGATACCAATGTTCCGGTCGATCTTGACGTTGAGGCGATGCGCGCCGGCGAACCGGACGTCGACGCTCTCCGTGCGCTGTTCACCGAACTCGAGTTCACATCGTTGCTGAAAGAGCTTTTGCCGGTGGTGGAGGTCAGCGAAACGAACTATGTGGAGGCCAAATCCGCGGCCGACGTCGACAAAGTTCTTAAAGCTGCCGCCGGAGGAATTCTCTTCGTCGCCGTAGAGAAGGAAGAGGCGGAAGCCTCGCCCGAGCAGCCCGAGGAGGAAGAGGAACCGCAAGCAGGTCAGCTCTCTCTCATGGGAGGCGCCCTAAACCTGCCTCCGGAGCGCAAAGCCCGGCGCGCCGCGATCTCGGCGGCGCCAGGAACCGCGATCACTGTGAAGCTCAACTCTGGAGACGCGGGACAATCCCTACGAAAGGCTCTCGCTGATGTAGCGACTCCAAAATCCATTCACGATTACAAGAGCACGATCCACGCTCTCGAACCGCTCGGCATCGAACTGCACAACGTGCAGCATGATCCCATGCTGTACTCCTACCTGCTCGATCCAACCTATTCGTCCCATAGTCTGCCGGACGTCGCGCTGCGCCGGTTCAATCTCAAGCTCAGTGGAAACCTCGCCGAGGCCGCCGACATCACCGGACGCCTGACGACAGCGCTGCGTACAGACGTCGAGCAGGCAAGCCTTGCGAAGCTCTATGAAGAAGTCGATCTGCCCTTAGTCCCCGTGCTGGCTCGCATGGAACACGCTGGAGTCAAGATCGACACGCACGCGCTTGCCCAAATGTCCGTCGAACTCGAGCGTGAGATCGACGCCAAGGCCAAGGAGATCTACGAAGCTGCCGGCCTGGAGTTCAACGTCGGCTCTCCCAAGCAACTTGGTGACGTCCTCTTCAACCGGATGAATCTCCCCAAGCCCGTGAAATACGGCAAGGGCCGTACGATATCGACTGCCGTCGATGTGCTCGAGGAACTTGCCGAGAATCACCCCATCGCGCGCATGGTTCTCGACTATCGGCAGCTCACCAAGCTGAAATCAACCTACGTCGACGCACTGCCGGCGTTGATCAATCCGGATACGGGCAGATTGCATACGACGTTCGGGCAGACGGGGACAGCGACCGGAAGATTATCGTCGGCGAATCCGAATCTGCAGAACATTCCGATCCGCACCGAGCTGGGGCGCGGCATTCGCGCGGCGTTTATCGCGGATCCGGGCCACGTTTTGCTGACAGCGGATTATTCGCAGATCGAGCTCCGCCTGCTCGCGCACTTTTCCGGCGACTCGCTCCTGGTCGAAGCGTATCGCCACGGCGACGACATCCATACGCTGACGGCATCGCAAGTGTTTGGAGTTCCCCCACTGATGGTTACGCCCGATCACCGCCGCCAGGCCAAGGTCGTGAACTTCGGCATCGTCTACGGACTCTCTCCCTTCGGGCTCTCGCAGAACCTCGGAATCGAACCGGGCGAAGCGAAGCAGTTCATCCAAGCCTACTTCGAGAAGTACAGCGGCGTGCGCCGGTTCATCGACCGAACTCTGGAAGCGGCGCGTCGCGACATGAAAGTCAGCACACTCTTCGGACGCATCCGCCCCATCCCCGACATCAACAGCAAGAACTCCAATCAGCGCGGATTTGCCGAACGCACCGCCGTGAACACGCCGCTCCAGGGAACGGCAGCAGACCTGATCAAGATTGCGATGATCCGGATCGATGCGGCCATTACAGAGCGCGAATTGAAGTCGCGCATGACGCTGCAGGTGCATGACGAACTCGTGTTCGAAGTGCCCGAGGCGGAGATCGACATCATGACATCGCTCGTGCGCGAGCACATGGAGAAGGTTCACGATCTGGAAGTCCCTCTGCGGGTGGAGATGGGTGTAGGCCACAACTGGAGAGACTTGGAGTAGTCTCTGCGGCATAGCCGTAGCAACCGCTATTGTGGTGTAAAATCACAAGGAACCCCTCCGCTGGTGTTGGCCCGACAAGGCCGAAATCAGCGGAATCCTTCCAAGTCGGGACGTGGCTCAGCCTGGTAGAGCACTCGCTTGGGGTGCGAGGGGTCGGCAGTTCAAATCTGCCCGTCCCGACCAATAATCCTAGTGCCCATCTTTTGAGAGCTTGCAGGGACACCATTCGTTCACTTTTGAACTGGACTCCACAGGGCAATGCGTGTAAATCGCCCGATAAATCGGAACCGCTGAGTTCTAGAATCTACGGCCTCGTATCTCACTGACCCCACGTGTGATGGTAAGCACACGGCGCAATCTGTGCGGTCACTGAATTTGCCTTCCCAAAATCCTAGTGTGAGACGGTAACGGCGCTCCTGGTTTATTGAAGAGCGATAGTCCTCCACTTTTACCTTCCCGGCGTGGGCCCCGCAGTGTGACTAATCCATCAAAGAAAGGATGCCTCGCCATGAAACCACAACCGATAGAAACGTCTGGCCAAAATTCCCCTCAAAAGTACGCAGCGGAAAGGCAACGGTATCTTTACGCGATCGCATTGGCGATCCTACTGGCGACAGGTTCTCGTTTGGCGCAAGCACAGACGCTCGAGGTGGTTTATTCGTTTGAGTACTATGTAGACGGGACGGCAACCGGTCCTGACACAGGCGTGATCCGGGACGCCGCGGGCAACTTATATGGTACGACTGCTGGAGGAGGCGATGTCAGTTGCGATTCACCTGCCGGTTGCGGAACTGTATTCAAGTTGGATCTCACAGGCAAGAAGACCGTGCTGCACGCCTTCACCGGCGGGGCGGACGGCGGACGCCCTTTCGCGGGCCTCATCCGGGACGCGGCAGGCAATCTCTACGGCACAACATTAGAGGGCGGAGACGTTGTTAGCTCCACTTGCGCTCCTTTTGGCTGCGGGACCCTGTTCAAAGTCGACGCGACTGGCGTCGAGACTGTGCTACATAGCTTCAATTGGGTTGATGGACTTGGCCCCATTGCCGGTCTAATCCGAGATGCTGCGGGCAACCTTTATGGAACGACTGGTTATGGTGGGGCCGGGAACTATGGAACGCTATTTAAGCTGACCGCGTCCGGTAAAGAGACTGTCCTCTACAGTTTCAGTGGCGGGACCGACGGCGAGAGCCCAGCCGCTGTGATTCGAGACCGAGTAGGCAATTTTTACGGCACCTGCTTGTTTGGCGGCCGTCGTAGCAATGGAACCGTGTTCGAGGTAGATAAGGCGGGCAAGAAGACCACTTTGTATGCCTTTGATGACCGAACTCCCAGCCGCGGGCTTAGTCCGAATTCAGGCTTGGTTGCGTATGCGGGATCCATCTTCGGCACGACGACCGCGGGAGGTGTCTCGGGTTTTGGAACCGTGTTCAAATTAGATCCGTCCCGAAAGGAGAGTGTGGTTCATAGTTTTCCAACTGGTACTGCGGACGGGAATCTCCCATCCGAAGGATTGATCGTCGACGGACAAGGTAATCTCTACGGAGTAACCGCATTTGGAGGGGTATTGAACAAAGGGACCGTGTTCAAAATAGACCAGCAGGGCAACGAGACCGTGCTCCACAGCTTCAGTGGGGAAGATGGCGAGTATCCGATTGGGAGGTTACTCCGGGACGACGCTGGTAACCTCTATGGTACGACGCTGTTCGGTGGGGCTTTCGGCGGCGGCACGGTGTTTAAGCTCACCCCGTGAGTCGAGCTTTAACCTGAAAGACGGGCTCCGAGACAGCAGACAGATTCGAAGAGTTCGAGCGCACACTCAAAATTGACTCGCGTCGTCTCTTGAGTCGGCTCAAACTTTGTCGGTATAGGAGATTGCCAACCGGCTAACAACAAGATGGACAATTCAACGAATGTAAAAGTGTTGCACCATCGCGGAAATTATCTGGTGCGGCGACAACGCTTGGCTCCGGGAGAAGCCTCGCCGTGGCATCGCGACCCGTTCCACCGGGTGACCGTGGTGCTGAGTGGAGATCTTTTGGAAATCGAATTCCGAGATGGAGCCGCGGCTCTGACCTGGACCGTTACGCCCGGGGAAGTGGACTGGTCCGAGCCGAGCGACCGTGTTCACCGTGCGGTGAATGTCGGAAAAGAGGTTTTCGAGGAAGTTGTGACGTTCTTCCTGGACCGCCCCGATGCCGTACCTCAGCCGGAGGACAAGGCTGAGTAGCCTGCCCTGGCTCTAACTAACCAAATTCAGTCACGAAATCTATGCCAGGATCGCGTGCGTGATCGCCTGCCACCATCCCGGATTCATCCGCCACGCATACAGCGAAATGCTCTGCACGACGATCAGGCACGGCAACGCGTAGAAATAAATTCTGTGAACCCGCCCATCGACAACCCAATCGCGCATCATCCCGAGAGCGATCAGACCGTCGAGCGCCGGATAAAACAGGTTGTGATTGAACATGAAATCGAATCGGCCGATGGCGGCGTCCATGAGCTGGCAACTCGCGATGAAAACAAGCCGCCGGTGATAGTCCGGCATCTTTCTCCAGTAGATTGCCAGCCCAATGCACGTACCAAAGAGGATCATGTCGGCGAACGGGATCGACAGGAACGCGTCAACCCCCGGCTGATGGAGAACGGACCCGTCGAACCGCGTCATGATGACCGCAATCGTGAAACCTAATCCAACCATCAACGTCGCGAGCGCAGCTCCAAACCACCCGAGAAAGCGGTGCACGCTGACTTTTCGCACGCGCACCAACGCCGATTGCAAAATGAAAAACACGACCCACGTCGAGAACGCGGTGCCGTGCACCCACAAAAGCCACGGTCTTGGCGGATTGGCGTGAAATAAATTGGCATCGACTGTCCGGCTGAATCCCCACACCACCAGGCCGGCCAGAACCAGCGACAGGCAGAAATAGAAGTACCGGCTCAAGAAGTTCTTGAGCGGACTTGTTGTGCTTATTGATCTGTCAACACGAGCAGCGAACGCTGCGTTTCCGATGGCCACGGTACTCTCCCCCAGAGCGCCGCAACTTCACTCCGACACAAGCGCGTCGGCCGCCAATTGTATGCGATTTCCTCAAATCAAGCCTACAAATATTGGATCTTTAGCCGGTGCGCATGCGATTGCTGAAATTCCAGATTCATTCAAAGCTATCCGCTGTAGTTCGCGACCACGCGCACGATCTTCCCGTTCTCGCCTAGTTCCATGAACTCCGCCGTTTTGGTGCCTTTCTGGTTCTTGTAGTAAAGAACGATGCTCGACAGGCCCCAAAGCATGTCCAGAAGTTCGAAGTGCAGGTTCGGATACACGTCGAGCCCGCGCTTGAAATAGTCGCGCAGCGCGGCAATGCCTTTGACCGTGCCGGACGGGTCGGCGAGTATCTTCGCCGCCACCGGAGACGTCAGAATCACATCCGGACCGTAATGCGAGAGGATCGTGTCGAGATTGTGCGAATTCCAGGCAGAGATCCATTCCCGCGCAAATACTTTGGCATCTGATTCGGTAATCATGTACGACCTCTCACGGAGAAAACGAGTCTAGATCACGCAGCGATCGGCCGCACCGAAGAGAAGAAGTCCTGCTCCCCGCCACTGAAGTAATGCGCCAGTACACACTGATCGCGTGGCGTAAGCTGGCTTTCAAATTCACCCCCCTGCGCAACCTGCGCAGCAGACAGAGTCCCCAGCGAGAATTCCGGGAGCCCGCCCAGCGAAAGCCATAGGGCGATCTGTTCAATAATCCAACTGTTTGCCGAGGGATAGGGCAGGGCCTCAGCACGGTCAGCCTCTGAAATGGATTCTCTTATTGCCGTGCTGATCGCCTGATTGTGAGATCCATACTCATGCTCGCTGAGTTCGCGCCCACACAAAAGGCGCCAGACGAGATTGAGATACGCGCTCCGCGTGCCGAGGACGTCGTGCCATACGCCATGATTCAACAAACATACGCCCGAGTTGAATGGCGGCACATATCGCAGGCCTTCGCTGCGAGCAATGTATTGCAGAAGAACCTCGTCGACGTGCTGCGGATCGTAGCCACAATGGCTTCTCATCGATGCCGGCTCTTCGCGTGCATACCAGTCGTGCTCGCCATGCGTATCGAACAGCAAGTTCACGTCCTTGAAGAAGAACGTATCGCAGTCGAGGTAAAGCAGTTGTGCCGCATCTTCGAGCGGCAGCTTTTCCAATGTCATGAACTTGTGAAAGGTCGGGTAAAGAGCAAGAACGTCGCCCCGCGGATGCAAGCACTGCAGGAACTCGCGATAGTCTCCCATGGTGCGCACGTGAACGTTGTGCCGCCCTGCCTCGCGCAATAACTCGTCGTTGCCTCCATTGAACAGAAGAAGCCACACGGGGATCGTGCGGTTATACATTCGCAGGCTACGGATGCTCTGAATCCATTGGCGTTCGCGGCTGTCATGTGGGTTGTTGGCCAGCGAATAGTAGACGAGTCTCACGTTCACCTGCCCAAGTGCAGTATTGTCATGACATTCCCACTCCGGGAGTTTGTGCCCTTCTCATTTCTTCCGGCCCTTCTCAGTCATTGATCGCACGGTTACTTTTCGGTAAAAAGGATTCGCCGCCATCGTCTGTTGCTAAGGTCTGATGAAGTTGCTTCGCGTTCGTCGCAGTTCGGTTTCCATTTAGCTCGCGCTCGTAAATCTCTGGCCAAAATCTACCCGATATAGATGTGAGGTGTTTTCCCCCATGAAGCAATACTCTACCGTTTTTTCCGTGCTCATCACCCTGGCATCCGGTCTCGCTTGTTCTGGGGGACAGCTCCTCCAATCTCAAAGCACTTCCGGCTCGACTCCTGCAGCGGCAATCACAGTCCAGGTTGCCCCAAATAATGCAACCATTTCTTCTTCTGAAACCGTACAGTTCACCGCATCGGTCCGGAACACTCCTCAAGTCGCCGTTACCTGGGCCACGTCGCAAGGAACAGTCTCGACATCCGGCCTGTATCAGGCTCCTGCCGTGAACTCTGAAACGTCAGTCACAGTAACAGCCACCAGCGTAAAGGATCCGAGCAAATCCGAAACTGCAACGGTCATCGTCACACCCAAGGATTCGACTCCTGCTCCGCAACCACAAAACTCCGCGACCTCCAAAACGATCAAGGAATTCTTCTTTGGAGCCGATTTCAATGGCTCTGAGGTATGGCCTCCGACCGACGGCCAGCACCGGATCGCCACGCTCAGCGCCATCCGGCTGTGGGACGACGGCGTCAAGTGGGGACAGATCAACACCTCCAAAGGCGTCTATGACTGGGCGAGTCTTGATTCCTGGATCAGCCGTGCACAGTCACAACACCTGGATATCCTCTATACCTTTGGAGACACGCCGAAATGGGCTGGCAGCATTCCCGCGAACAAACCCTGCAACTCTCCCTCGGACTACAGTTGCTCCGCTCCCACCGACGTCAACAAAGACGGCACCGGCACGGACGCCAACTTCTCCGCCTTTGTGACCGCTCTGGTCAACCGCTACAAAGGACAGATTGCATACTACGAACTGTGGAACGAAGCCGACTGCACCTGCTACTTTGCCGGCACACAGGATCAGATGGTCCGCATGGGCAAAGATGCGGCAGCTATCATCCGCTCGAAAGATCCGGCTGCCAAGATCCTAAGTCCCTCCGCACACGGCGGCACCATGGCGACCTGGTTCAACGGATACATTGCGGCTGGCGGCGCGCCCAACTTCGACATCGTCGATGTCCACATGCGCGGCGCAGGCTCCAACAACCTCAAGCCCGAAGCCTTCCTCGATGTTTACAACCAGACCATGGACCAGCTTCAGAAAAACAATCTCACTTCAAAAACACTCTGGGATGGAGAACACGGCAACAAACACGGTCAGGTGACTGATACAGACGAACAGGCTGGATACGCTGCCCGTGAAATGCTGCTCCGCGCCGGAGTCGGAATACAACGTCAATACGTTTACACCTGGGACAAGAATTTCCAAGGCAACGACTCGGGAACCGCGTGGGACACCGTCGCAGGATGGCTCATCGGCCACACCATCAATCCATGTGTCGCGAGTGGAAATGTTTACACTTGCAATCTCGACAACGGACAGGTGGTTTGGGATACGTCTCAATCGTGCAGCCGCGGCAGCTGCTCAACCTCGAAGTACACCTATCCAACTACCTATAAGTATTGGACGGACTTGGATGGGAAAAAGACGTCGCTAAGCGGCAAGACAGTGGGGATTGGATACAAACCGATCTTCCTGACGTCGAAATAAAACCGCACGCGACCTCGAACAGCGTTTCAAAAATTAAAAGGCCGACTCGAACACAGTCGGCCCTTTCCTTTATGAGCAACAGTTGTAGCGTATCTGCTCGCTCCGGACTCCAGCCTTTGCACGGTGGTCTAACTGCAATTAGTGCCCGTTCCCATTCGTATCGCCGTTCCCATTTCCGTTGCCATTCCCGTTCCCCTGGCCATTTCCATTCCCTTGACCGTTTCCATTGTTTCCATTTCCATTCCCGTTGCCGTTACCGTTGCCATTCCCATTCCCATTTCCGCTGCCACCCCCGCTCCCACCACTGCTTCCTCCGCTGCCACCACTACTACCCGAACTTGAGCTTTGTCCGGGTACCGGCGACAGAGTCTGGCACGCTGACTCGCTGCCCGCCAACGTCCCGGTCGAATCGTAACGGATCACGGCGTCTTCGAAGGAACAGAAGCTGTTGATGCCTGTGTGATTCAAGCTTACCGGCACCGCCGTCGCGTAATACGCTGTCGTAGGAGTTCCGCCCGACGAACTCGCCGCGAACTTGTATCCGTTCTTGGTGCCGCTTGCCAGTGCAGAGTCAAGCAGGCACGGCGTGGTGGCGTTCGGGTGACACGGCGTCGACCCTAACAAGCTCAGGCTCGCCGGAAATCCTGTGGCAGGATAGCTCGTCTGGAACACGATCATCGCCGAGTTGATCGTCCGCAGGCAGGAGACGGCAGACGCTTCATTCGCCGCAATACGAGCACGCAACAGGCTCGGGATCGCAATCGCCGCAATGATCAAGATGATGGCGACTGCGATTAAGAGTTCAATGAGCGAGAAACCCTTTCGTCCACGCAAGTTCAGCCTCCTCAGCGCAGACCGGTTGGAGTGATCTGCGGGACTCTTGCCATTGCCCGGTACGAGGGAGGTGTTTTGCTAAAAGGCACACCGGGAGTAAGCAGAATCAACTGAGGTTGTTGCATGCCCCCAGCCATTCTCCATTCACGTGTAACTATCTAAAGGATAAGTGTTTATTGGAAATTCAATCTGTGGATTGACGCAGCGAATGTTTGGGAGTTGGATTCTGTCTGATTATCAGACGTCCGTGGCGTCACTCAGCTTCCAGCGTTTCTGCCATTTCGAGCAGCGCCAGCACGCTGTTCCAATTTCTCGCGGTCCCTGTGACCCCAACCAGTTTCTCGACCTTGGACCATGGCAGTTTGGATTTGCCCGCCCCGTTGGGAAAGTAGATGTACAACTCCCGGCCTTTGAGGTGCAGTTCTTCCGGGTAGCCCTTTAATCCTGAGAGCCGGTTCGCTTCTGCAGCAGGCTCTGATTCCAAAAACGTGACGAGCAATCTCCCCGGCTCGATATCCTTGCGCTTCGCGAAGGGATTGGCATGGATTGTCGCTCTCAGCTCTTCGGGTGTGCGCAGAATAACGTCGGGGCAGCATCCGAATTTCTTTGCAATCCCAGCCTGGATCTTCTTCGCAAGGCTTGCCGCGTTCTTCTCTTTCGTCCGGAAAATTACATTGCCACTCTGCACGTAGGAGCGCGGGTCTTCCAGCTTTAACGACTCGTACAGTGCCCGCAACGCATCCATCTTGATCCGGTTATGCGACCCGAGATTCACGCCTCGCAACATGGAGATGAGTACAGGCATAATCACTTCGCCGCAGCAGAACTCTTGTGAAGACTCAGCCGCCGATAAAGCGTCTTTCCCTCGCCGATGGTAAGCCTTCCAGTCATTGTGTCGCTCGATATCTGGAACTCCCAGTCATCCTTGTTCGACGTATTTCCCGTGCAACTCATCGTCGATGTGCCACCGTGAAAATGGCAATCGAGGGTGCCCATGAAATCCGGTGCCCCGTCGACAATCTTGTAGGCGTCCGCTTTCAGCAGGAACGGGTCGCTTTTGTCCGGGGCAATCTGGATCAGCACGTGTTCGTCATGGCATGGCGAATCCGGCACGGTGCACTTGGATTCGCCTTCCCATGATCCGATCACATCTTTCACCGAAGTGCCCCGTCCCCATGCCGGCAAAGTAAGAGTTATCGCTACGAATAGTACGGCTGTCCGCATGATCGAAGATGATAGCTCAACTTGGATCGGCGTTCTGCCAGGGCCAAGAAAATGCGGGCCTTTTACCGTCGGCGCAGTAGGAATGCGGCTGCTTTCATGCCGTTCCGGGGCCTCGATGTCCTACCGAGTCCGCAGGAACCAAAACAATCACTTTGACCCAGACGCTTCCCCTCCGAAAATCTCTGGAAGGTTCCAGCTCGTCCAAAGCACCTTAGTTCGACTTGCTCTTTCCAAGCTTGATCTACCAGAACGTACGCCAGCGAGTTCGGGCTTGCAGCCCCAGGAGAAGTATCTATGTCGGGACAGGTGGTTTTGTATTTCGAAGATCAGGCAGATGCATTGCGTTTTGCGCTTGCCGCCGGCTCAGTGATGGCTGGTGACAGCGTAAAGTTCAGCAATGATCTGGTCCAAGGCACGTCGCGCGTCACGCGAATCCGCCTTGACGCTGTCAATGCCGACGGAGCCAAAAAGTCGAGCGGCCGCGTCGCCTAGACAACCCGCTGCTGCCTTATCGATCACAGCCTGCCGTGACGCAGGTCACTGGCAGGGTTCCGTCACCGTGCCAAAATTCCCCTGCTGAAAAGTGGATCCGGTGTATCCCGGATATCTTCATACTTTATCTGCGTGAGACGCGACCCCGCATGCGTCTTGTTCAGGATCCTCCCACGCACTAAGCCGCATCCTCCGTTCTTCGAGGAGGCTCCGTGGTTGCTGAGAGCGTGTTAGCAACCCGTGAAGTGTCGCGGCAACATGCCGCTTCGGGGCCTGCCTTTGTCTTCGAAGCCAGCCAACTGCAGCAACTGATCGCGATCTTAATACGACGGGGCTGTGAGGTGTTGGGACCGGTAGTCCGAGACGGTGCGGTCGTCTACGCCCCCATTGAGACTATCGCGGATCTTCCTCAGGGCTGGACGGACGATCAGGGCCCGGCCCGCTATCGTCTCAAGCAAACACAAAACGGCTCATTCTTCGGTTATTCCGCCGCTGCGCAAAGCTGGAAACGGTATCTGCACTTGCCCGACGTTTGCCTCTGGTCCGCCGAACGTCAAAACGGGACCTTTCGCATCCTGAACAACGAGGCCCCCCGACCCCGCGCGAAGGCCCTGCTGGGGGTGCGCGCATGCGAACTCGCGGCAATCTCTGTGCAGGATCGCGTGCTGCTCAACGACCGTTATTGCGACCCAATCTATCACTCACGTAGAGCCGATCTCTTTGTAATAGCGGTTGCGTGCACACGTGCGGCAGCAACCTGCTTCTGCTGCTCGATGCACACTGGCCCCGCCATAGGCGAGGGAGCCGACCTGATACTGACCGAACTCATTCGATCCGGTGTGCATCGTTTTCTCGCGGCAGCGCCCACCGATCGTGGGCGCGACCTGCTGAGCCAACTGAAGCCCCGCCAGGCCACCGCCGACGATATCGAGGAGGCCGAAGCCGCCGTTTCCCAGGCCGCTTCCAGCCAGACCCGCCACATCGATAACGGCGATATCCGCGAATTGCTTCATCAAAACTTCGAGCATCCTCGTTGGGACGCGGTTGCCGCCCGCTGCCTCACGTGTGCGAACTGCACGATGGTCTGCCCGACCTGCTTCTGCACCACAGTCGAGGACACCAGCGACGTCACCGGCAGGCATGCCGAGCGTTGGCGGCGATGGGACTCCTGTTTCACTCAGACGTTCTCCTACATCCATGGCGGCAGCATCCGCACTTCGGCGAAGTCCCGCTATCGCCAATGGATCACGCACAAGCTCGCTGCATGGATCGACCAATTCGGCAGTTCCGGCTGTGTAGGCTGTGGCCGCTGCATTACCTGGTGCCCGGCGGGAATCGACATCACCGAAGAAGTGCGCGCCCTGCGCGAAGGAGGAAATCATGGAGACTCTTGAGCGGATCATCGCCGAGCATCCATTTTTTTCGGATCTCGACCAAGCCTTCATTGCGCTGCTCGTGGGCTGCGCCTCGAACGTCAGGTTTAGAAAAGGCGACTACATCTTCCGTGAGGGCGATCCCGCCAATACCTTTTATCTGATTCGCGAAGGCAAGGTCGCCGTCGAAATCGCCGCTCCGCAGCATGAGCCCATCATGGTGGCAACGCTTGAGCAGGGCGAGATCCTCGGCTGGTCCTGGTTGCTCGCGCCCTACCAGTGGAAACATCAGGCGCGCGCCATGGACAACATCCGCGCACTCGCGCTCGACGGCAAGTGTCTCCGCGGCAAGTGCGAACAGAACCACGATCTAGGGTACGAAATTTTGAAACGTTTCGCGCGCATCATCGAGCAGCGCCTCGAGTCCACGCGCTTGCAGTTGCTCGATGTTTACGCCGCGCGGTGAGTGACCATGGCCACGGCGCTCCAACTCGACCCAATGCTCTCGCAGGTCTATGTCGTGAGCGAGGTGTCGAAGGAGACTCCGGATACTTTCACATTGACCCTCTCACCAGATAAGGGGTCGAACGGCAGCTCATTTCAGCCTGGGCAGTTCAGCATGCTATGGGTTTTTGGCGTCGGAGAATTGCCTATCTCCATTAGCGGAGATCCCGCTAAGCACGACCGCCTGGTTTACACCGTGCGATCGGTCGGCCAAGCCACGAATGCCCTCGTTACTCGCGCCGCCGGTGATGGCGTCGGCGTACGTGGGCCCTTCGGCAAGGGCTGGCCCGTCGAAAAAGCCCGCGGCCGCGACGTGATCATCGTTGCGGGCGGCATCGGACTCGCGCCCCTGCGCCCCGTCATCTACGAAGTGCTCAACCATCGCGATGACTACGGACGCCTCGTCGTTCTCTATGGCGCCCGCAGCCCGCGCGACCTTTTGTACCGGAAAGAGCTTGCTACTTGGGCGCGACAGAAAGAAACGCAGGTTTTGATAACCGTGGATTATGGAGGCATGAGCTGGCGCGGCCACGTCGGTGTCGTGACTACCCTCTTCAAGTATGCGCGTCTGAAAACCTCGCGCTCCATCGCGATGGTTTGCGGCCCTGAGATCATGATGCGCTTCGTGACCCGGGAACTCGAATCCCACGGCCTCAGCCGTCAGGATATTTATCTCTCCATGGAACGCAACATGAAGTGCGCGGTCGGATTTTGTGGCCACTGTCAATATGGCCCGCACTTCATCTGCAAAGACGGGCCGGTGTTCCCTTACGAAGAACTCCGGCCGATGCTGGACAAATATGAGCTCTAAACGCAAGCCGAAGGGAAATGGCAAGCCACGGATCGGCGTCTTCAAGTTTGCCTCGTGCGACGGCTGCCAGCTCAGCCTCCTTGATGCCGAAGACGAATTGCTTTCTGTTCTCGGAGCCGTCGACATCGCCTACTTCCCCGAGGCTTCCCGTACCATGCTGCCCGGGCCCTACGACATCGGCTTCGTCGAAGGTTCGATTACCACGCATCACGATGCCGAGCGTATTCAGGAAGTGCGTCGCAAATGCAAAATGCTGATCACGCTCGGAGCGTGTGCGACTGCTGGAGGTGTCCAGGCGCTTCGCAATTGGAAAGATGTCGATGAGTTCATCCGGGTCGTGTATGCAACACCCCAGTTCATCAGTACCCTCAAGCTTTCTACGCCGATCGCCGAGCACGTCCCGGTCGACTTTGAGTTGCGCGGCTGCCCCATCAACAAATATCAGCTGATCGAACTCATCACCGCGACTCTCGCTGGACGCAAGCCAAATATTCCCACCTACAGCGTCTGCATCGAATGCAAGCGCAGGGGAAATGTCTGCATCGACGTCGCCCGCGGAATTGCGTGCCTCGGTCCTGTGACGCAAGCGGGATGCGGCGCCCTTTGCCCGAGCTTCGATCGCGGATGTTTCGGGTGCTTCGGTCCGATGGAAAGCCCGAACACAGCATCACTGACTGAACAATTCCGCATCCTTGGCCGCACCGACGACCAGATTTCGCGCGCGTTCCGCAATTTCAACGCGTGGGCCTGGCAGTTCCGCCGTGCCAGCGAGGAGTGCAAGCGCACATGACCGGACGCGGCACCAGGACGATCAAGGTAGACACTCTCGCCCGCGTTGAAGGCGAAGGTGCTCTCTTCATCAAGATGGCCGGCGACCGCGTGGCCGACGTCAAGCTGAAGATCTATGAGCCGCCGCGCATGTTCGAAGCATTCCTTCGCGGGCGCCATTTCCTCGAAGCCCCCGACATCACAGCCCGCATCTGCGGCATCTGTCCCATCGCCTACCAGATGAGCGCAGTCCACGCCATCGAGCGCGCGCTCGGAGTAAGAATCGATCCCGCTGTGCGGCTCCTGCGTCGCCTCTTCTACTGCGGCGAGTGGATTGAGAGTCACGCGCTTCACATTTATCTCCTGCACGCTCCAGACTTCCTCGGCTATCAGGATGTCATCGAAATGGCAAAGGACCACGGTGCCCTCGTCGAGAAGGCGCTCCGGCTCAAGAAAACCGGCAATCGCCTGGTACAGGTGCTCGGGGGCCGCGAAATCCATCCCATCTCCGCCGTCGTCGGCGGCTTTCACAAAGTTCCAACGAAGGCTCAACTTCTTGACCTACGGGACGATCTGAACTGGGCCCTGGAAATGTCTTTGGAGACGGTGCGGTGGACCTCCACGCTGCAGTTCCCAGACTTCGAACAGGACTATGAATTCGTAGCTCTGCGCCATGCGGACGAGTATCCGTTGAACGAAGGGCGTCTCGTTTCCAACCATGGCCTCGATATCGACGCGGCGGAATACGAAGACCGCTTCGTCGAATTGCATGTCAAGCACTCGAATGCTCTTCACTCCGTCGTTCGCGGACGCGGTTCCTACCTCGTCGGCCCCCTCGCGCGTTTCAACCTGAATTTCGAAAAGCTGCCTGAGATTGCCCGCAAAGCGGCAGCGGACGCCGCATTGCGCCCGCCGGTGAAGAACTTGTTCCGAAGCATTGCGGTCCGGGCAGTCGAACTGGTATTTGCCTGCGCCGAGGCCCTTCGCATCATCTCTGAATACGAGCCGCCCGCCTCTCCCCGGGTTGAGACGCCGAATCGCCGCGGGGTCGGACAGGCCATCACCGAAGCTCCCAGAGGCATCCTCTATCATCGCTACGCTGTCGACGAGAACGGATTGATTGTCGCCGCCAAGATTGTGCCACCCACTTCGCAAAACCAGCGGCGCATCGAAGACGATCTCCGCGAATATGCCGCGCACCTCGCTGCGTGGCCTATCGAAGAGGCGACCTGGAAATGCGAACAAGCCGTGCGCTGCTACGACCCCTGTATCTCATGCGCCACACACAGTCTCAAAGTCGTCATCGAGCGGGACTAGTAGGCGAAACGTCCGTGAAGCGTTCCCCTCTGGTCATCGGCTGCGGGAACCGCGATCGCGGCGACGATGCCGCCGGCCTCATCGTCGCGGGCAAGCTGCGCAGGCTGGGTGTCAATGCTGTCGACTGCTCCGGCGAGACATCAACTCTGCTCGAACTGTGGCGTACGGCCAGTGACGTCATCGTCGTGGATAGCGTGGCGACCGGAGCGCCGCCCGGAACGATTCACATGTGGGATGTCGCGCGCCTCACAGTCCCGCGCAAGTCTGGACGATCCACCCATGGCCTGGGCCTTGCGCACGCGATTGACCTGGCGCGCGCGCTTCATCGCCTGCCCGGGCGCCTTTTGGTGGTTGGCATCGAAGCCCGCAACTTAGAGATTGGAAGTCATCTTTCACAGGAGGTGCAACAAGCTGTGTCGACCTTGGTACGTAATCAGCTGTGCACCTCAAGGGTCAGCACGACTGGCTCGCCCTCAAACAGCAAAACTGTATGGAGGTTCTCGTTCACCATGGGATGCACGCAGTAATCCGCGCCGGTAATTACCGTCGGCACAGAAAGCATGCAGCCATCGCCAAGGCCGCTGATCTTGTTCTTGAAATTGCCTGCCACCATATTGCAAATCTCTCCCACTGCATCCCACATCTCGGTGCCGGCACTGTCCACCTCGATTCCCAACATCCTTGCCGCCATCCTCGCGGCTGATCTCGCATTGCACCGCAGGGTCAGAATTCCCTGCAGTTGTCCGGCGAGGCCTACCATTGACGTGATGTCCAGCCCCTCTTCTAGCGGCGGCTCTGCCGGAACCTCCAGCGGATAAGCCAGCATCAGGTCGAACACTTCCTGGATCGCGAGTTGCAGCGTGGGAACCCAACACTCGCGCCCTGGGGCGGAATTCAGCGATACCTTGTTCATAGTTTCCCCGCTAACACTGGCAAGACATGCTCTTTGACCTGGTCCGGTGTGAATGGCTTGCGGATGTAGTCATCCGCTCCTAGATCCAGGCACTCCACGCGATCCTCTACCTTGCTCCGCTGGGTCAGCACCAGTACCGGGACGCTAGGCCGGTTGATCCGGATCTGCCTCAGAACGTTCACGCCGTCGAGTCGCGGAAGATTCAAGTCCAGAATTACGACGTCATACTCGTTCTCCAAGGCGGCCGCTCTCGCCTGTTCTCCATCGATCTTCACATCCACGTTGTAGTGTTCGGTTTCGAGTGCCTCCCGAATGAACTTACCCAGCGTCTGATCATCCTCAGCAATAAGAATGCGCATAACTGAACCTTTCTTAATCAACAGGTCAGTCTAGTTAGAGAATGTTCATTTGCAGCGGAAACTCGGTAGGAACAAAGGTCCGTAGCGGTCAAAATGGAGCGATGTTTCAAAGCGGGATTACGGCTCTTCCTTGCTCTCGAACCTCATCTGCCAATTCCGTCCCGCCCAACGCCAGCCCCATAATTCGGAGGACGAAATCAGAATCAGCGGGGAGTGCTCTTTTGCCTTTTTGGAGTCGAAAAACCTTAAGGTCCTTCATGGTGCCCGGAGGATTGATCCTGCTCGGCGCCGTCGTCCTAGGGTTTTCTTCGTGGCTGACTCTTCCTCTTCCTGCTCTGACCTTCCTCTCTTACTGTGGCCTCATCGGTGGCATGCTCCTGGGATGGCGGTTTCACTCCAGCCGGATCTTCTTCGCGCTGTTCCTGGTTTTGATCGCGCATCAAGTCCTTGCCGGTTTAGGCACGTCCCATCACAGTGTGAGCGCTTCGGCGGAAGTTGCATTCCGCATCATTTCATTCCTTTTGCCTTTGAATTACGCCTTGATTTGCCTGATGGAGGAGCGCGGCCTCACGCGGGCGGCTTCAGTTCCATTTTTCATTTTCGTATCAGTTCAGGGAGTCGTTGTGGCAGTTCTATGCCGCAGCGCTGAGGCGCTTCCTTCCGAGTCTCTCCATCTGCGCCATGCCGCCAACGTGCTATTTCTGCCCAACTACAGCGTTTTCGCGTTTGCAGCTGCAGGTGCTGTGATTCTCGTCAAGTTCCTGTTCACCAGAAAGACTCTCGACAGTTCGTTCTTGTGGTCTCTCGGCGCCATCTTCCTCTCATTCCGCACTTACAAATCGGCGACGTTATCGGAGATGTTTTGGGCTGTAGCGGCGATCGTCATTGCGTTTTCAATCATTGAGAATTCCTATCTCCTGGCGTACCACGACGAACTCACCGGACTCCCTTCTCGCCGCGCCTTCAATGACGCAACCATGCGCCTGCAGCCGCCCTATTCGCTTGCGGTCGTTGATATCGACCACTTCAAGCGCTTCAACGATACGTATGGCCACGATGTCGGGGATGAGGTGCTGCGTCTGGTTGCGTCAAAGCTTGCGGGGGTGACGGGCGGCGGCCGAGCTTTCCGCTGCGGCGGAGAGGAATTCAATATCGTGTTTCCGGGCAAGACCACGGTCGAGGTAACCGATCACCTCGAACGGCTGCGCCAGGTGATCGAAACGTCCGAATTCCGCATGCGTGGGCATGATCGACGCCAGATTCCTCGTGGACCCGACCGCCGGAAGGCGCGCTCTGCCTCCGGCCGAAAGAAAAAGTCGGATGCTATCCCGAGTGTTCCCGCAACAATTGCTTCGGGAGTTCTCTCCGTCACCGTCAGTATTGGGGTCGCGACCTCCGGGTCAGAGGTCTCAAATCCTGATGAAGTCCTGAAAGCCGCCGACAAGGCGCTGTACCGTGCGAAGGAAGGCGGCAGGAACCGGGTGGAGACTGCAACCCCGAAGCGCAAGCCCAGGACAAAGGCGGCCGGGATCGCCTGAAAATCATATTGAATCAAAAGGCGCGGACGCAGGTAGCGTCCGGCCCGGACCGTCGTCCTTAGGACGGGAAGTATTGACGGCCCGGTTCCGTACGTTCGCAAGCACCGCAGGCCGTGCGGTCAGCCGGCGGTCGCAGGTGAGATTGAGCGCTTCCGTCCAGACCCCCCACAAGCGGGACACTTCAAACGGATAAACGCTACGCCCTCGGTCTTACCATTCTGATCGACAGGCTTCGCGATGTATCCGGAACCCCCGCAAGTCGGGCAGTCTTCCGGAGCCACTCTCTCTCCCCCTCAGTGTTGGCAATATTTTCCGTCGAGATATGCCCTACCGTCGCAAACATGCCCTTTGTGTTACGAAAGCCGAACAAAAACAGAGGCAGCCCGCCCATATTTAAACCTCACCTTCCCGATGACATGCCTGCCGGTGAGTGATGGAAGGTCAAGCGCGACAGCTACTTGCATCGCGCCAAGATGCTTGTCATCCCGAGAACGGTGATAGCCGTTTGAGGAGTCTGCCTCCGCCAACGGCGTTGACGAGTTCGAAAGTGGATTCCTCCATCCTCGCTACACTCTGGTGTCGGAATGGCAACACGTATCAGGGAACCGCCTCACGCTGCGAGTTTTCGTGCCAGAGACCGCGTCCTCTTCATCAACGAGGGCTTCCCGACGGGAACACTCGCCTCCCAGGGTTCCTCCACTCCAAGCAAGGCGAGTGCTCCTCCGGCAAGGGCGACATTCTTCATGAACTCCGCGATGTTGGTATCGCGCTCGTTTGGATCCTCGTTGCGCCAGAAGTCGTGCATGATGGGAGACACTCCAGCAAGAAATCCCATAATGGCGATGGCCCCAACCTTCGGCTTGATGCCCAAGAGCAAACTCGTTCCTCCGATCACCAGCGGCACAGCCGACAGGGTTACCGCGGCCTCTGGAGCAGGCACGCCCTTTGAGGCGGTGAACACCGCCATTTTTTTCCGCTTTAGAAGATGGTTGATCCCGTTGTAAAGAAAGAATCCCCCAAACAGTATTCGGCCAATCAAGAATGGAGCTTTCATCTGCAGTCTCCCGTCGCAGGTTTGTTCTAGAGCTGTTTACTACCGTTACATCATTAATCTGCGTACGTGCCGGTAGTTCGTCCAGGTGGTGCGGCCAGGTTGCTCGCCCAATCCGCCACGTCCGTGACTTTGTTTCGTAGATTGGTGGCTTTGTCGCGAATCGCTCCTCGGGCCCGCTGCCCCGACACAGGCGCCAGAATCATTCCCAGCCCGATCCCAACGCCAATGCCGGTGAGCAAGGTCGAAGCGTGCCATCTTCGTTGATTGCCTGCGACTACCTTTCTCGAATTGCCACTTCTCCGAAGGGCATATGGAACGTCGCCCGGCCCCTCGATCAGCAGATCGGACACTGTTTTCCATACCATCGCGTCAGTGGCGACCAGCCCCAACTTCATCGCAAACCTGAACCAATTCTTCGCGTTTGTGTTCATCACGAATCCTTTTCCCCGCCGACGATTACCGTCAGCAACTCCATCTATAAGTCAGCCGATTTCCTCATATCTATCCGTCGGGTCTTGTATTTGAACCAGCGGAAGGCCTGTACTGTCACGAACCCCGCGGTATATCCGAACCGGACTCCCACCCTCTGTTGCATGGGATCAGTCGCTTACCTTAAATACGGTATAGACCGCAGCAATCCGGCATCTTGAGAATGAAAAGAGGTTGGCGGCGAAGATTTCAGCCGGGATAAATGTGCACTGGTCAGTGTCACGGAAGGTTCCGAGCGTCTCCGGACTGGATCGCCCTGCTATCATGCGCCAACCGGGGAGACCCATCGTGCGTTTGAACCTGCCATTTCGCTGGCCGTTGCTGGAACAGATTCGCACCGGTGCCGATGGAACTGGCCCTGAGGCGATGACGCAACGCACGCGTGACTTGCGTCCAAAAACCGACGGTGCCCAGGTGGCACGTTCCATCTGTCCTTACTGTGGCGTGGGCTGTGGTCAACTCGCCTATCACAATAACGGCAAGCTCATCTCGATTGAGGGAGACCCGCAGTCTCCCATCTCACGCGGACACCTTTGCCCCAAGGGCGCAGATACCTTTGAACTCCATACCCATCCCGGCCGCTTGAAAACAGTGAAGTACCGCGCGCCGTATTCCAATCAATGGCAAGACCTCGAACTCGAACAAGCCATGGATATGGTTGCCGATCGCATGTGGGATACTCGCGACCGCACTTTCGAAGAGACTCGCGATGGCCATCCCGTCATGCACACAACGGCGATGGCTCATCTCGGCGGCGCCACTCTCGATAATGAAGAAAATTACGTTATCCGCAAGCTCTTCACCGCCGGCCTCGGAATGGTCTGCATCAGCAACCAAGCCCGTATATGACATAGCTCTACCGTGCCCGGTCTGGGCACATCGTTCGGCCGCGGCGGCGCCACGACCGCACAACAAGACCTCAGCAATGCCGACGCGATCCTCATTATGGGATCGTCCATGGCCGAGAACCATCCCGTCGGATTTCAGTGGGTCATCGAAGCTCGCGAGAAGGGCGCGAAGATTATCCACGTCGATCCGCGCTACACGCGGACCTCTGCGATGGCCGACATCTGGGTGCCCCTGCGGGCTGGCAGCGACATCATCTTTCTAGGTGCGCTCGTTAACTACGTCCTCGAAAACAACCGAGAGTTCCGTGAATACGTTACGCACTACACGAACGCCTCCACGATTCTTCGCGAAGACTTCCGCGACACGGAAGATCTGGATGGCTTCTTCTCCGGCTGGGACGCGGAAAAGCAAAAATACGATCCCGAGACTTGGCTTTACCAAAAGTCTCCGAAGAAAGACACAAATCCGCAGCCGGGGCACTCGGATGCGGGAGGCGGCCACGGCAAGGACCGGGGCGGGGAAGCCCAGGACGCGGCAATATTCGATTCCGACCCGACCCTCCAGCACCCCCGTTGCGTGTTCCAGGTTCTTAAGTGTCATTTCCGACGCTACACGCCTGAGATGGTCGAGCGTTACTGCGGCGTGGCGAAGGACGTCTTCCTGAAAACGGCGGACACCTTCTCTTCCGCCTCCGGCCCTGAAAAGACGGCAGCAATCTGTTACGCAGTCGGCTGGACGCAGCACTCGAAAGGCGTTCAGATCATCCGCACTGCCGCCATCCTCCAACTTCTCCTCGGCAACATCGGACGCCCCGGAGGCGGCATTCTCGCCCTGCGCGGCCATGCCTCGATTCAGGGTTCGACCGATATTCCTACTCTCTACGACATCCTCCCAGGCTATCTGCCCACGCCGATCTTCGAGGAGGATGCCCACTCACTGAAGGGCTACATCAAGAAGCACAAACCGCGAACCGGACTTTGGGCCGGATTCGACAAGTATTTCGTGAGCTTGATGAAGGCCTACTACGGCGAAGGTGCGACAAAAGAAAACCATTGGGGATTCAATTGGCTCCCCCGCGTGACCGGCGACCACTCGCACTTCGGCTATTGGCTCGACATGGCCGACGGCAAGTTAGAAGGCCTGTTCGTGATGGGTCAAAATCCCGCTGTAGGCGCATCGAACGGACGGCTCGAACGCAAGGCGCTCGCCAAGCTGAAATGGCTTGTCGTACGCGACATGGTCGAGACCGAGACCGCCTCATTCTGGTACGCATCGCCCGAAGTGGCGCGCGGCGAACTTTCTCCTGAAACAATCGGCACTGAGATTTTTTTGTTTCCTGCCGCAGGAACCGCCGAAAAAGAAGGCACGTTCACCAACACGCAGCGCCTGCTGCAGTTCCGCGAGAAAGCGATCGATCCTCCCGGCGACGCTCGCAGCGAACTGTGGTTCATCTATCACCTCGGCCGACGCCTCAAGCAAAAAGCAGGAAAGGATCCTCGACCCCGCAACGATGGGTTGAGATCCATTACCTGGAATTACACAACGGAAGGCGCCATTGCCGAGCCCAATGCCGAAGAAGTTCTCAAGGAGATCAACGGATACTACGTCGGCAAAGATCAGCAGGTCGCACATATAAAGGACCTGAAGAATGACGGTTCCACCGCCTGCGGAGCCTGGATCTACTGCGGAGTATTTCCAGAGGATGGCCGCAATCGCGCCCTCGAGCGCGATTCGAAAGATCTGCTGGGCCACGGTTGGGGTTTTTCTTGGCCGAACGATTGCCGCATCATTTATAACCGCGCCTCCGCGCGCCCCGACGGCAAGCCTTGGAGTGAACGCAAGAAGCTTGTCTGGTGGGACGAACAGACAAATCAGTGGACCGGCCTCGACAATGCCGACTATGACAAGCAGACGTCACCGGACAAACCGTCGAACCTGGAGAATGGCAAGGGAACCGATGCACTCGGCGGATCTCGCCCATTCACATTGCATGCCGACGGAGTCGGGTGGCTTTATGTCCCCAGTGGCTTGAAAGATGGTCCTCTACCCACGCACTATGAAGCGCTGGAGTCATTGATCGAGAATCCGCTCTATTCGCAGCAATCGAATCCGGCCGCCAGTCGCAAAAAGCGTCCCGACAATCCTTACGCCGCGCCCAACGACGCTCGCTTCCCCTATATTCTGACGACATACCGTCTGACCGAGCATCACACCGCCGGTGGCATGTCCCGCTACCTGTCTCATCTCAGCGAACTTCAACCGGAGCTTTTCACCGAAGTCTCTCCGGAGCTGGCCGCGCAACTCGGCCTCGAGCACGGCGGATGGGCTACAATCGCCACGCCGCGCGCGCTGATCGAGGCGCGTGTCATGGTGACGCCCCGCATGCGTCCTTTATATATAGACGGCCGCATCGTCCATCAGGTCGGGCTGCCCTATCACTGGGGATACAAAGGAAACGTTCATGGCGACGTCGTCAACGATCTTCTCGTCATCAGCGAAGAGCCGAACGTTCGCATCATGGAAACGAAAGCATTGGTCTGCACCGTAACTCCAGGCCGGCGGGAGCGCGGCGTCGGTGCGCTCGAGCAGTGGAACAACTACACGGGACAACGCGCATGAGCATCACTGCATTTCTTACAGACTCGACGCTGTGCATCGGCTGCAAGGCCTGCGAAGTCGCATGTAAGGAATGGAACGGTGTCGGCGAAGACGGCCTCGACTGGAGCGGCTACTCCTACGACAACACCGGCGCAGTCGGCGCTTCCACATGGAGGCATGTGAAGTTTGTGGAGATCGCGCCTGTTCCCGGCCAAGGCGGCAATTCTCCTGAACAGCCGTCGTGGACATTTTCGTCCGACGTTTGCAAGCACTGCGAAGAAGCCGGATGCCTCGAAGCCTGCCCGACCGGTTCCATTGTTCGCACGGAGTTTGGTGGAGTTTTTATCCAGCCCGATGTCTGTAACGGTTGCGGCTACTGCGTGCCGTCTTGTCCGTTCGGCGTGGTCGAACGCAATCCAAAAGACGGCCGCGCATTTAAATGCACATTTTGCTATGACCGGCAGAAAGTAGGATTGCAGCCCGCATGCGCGAAAGCGTGTCCGACGGAATCGATCAAGTTCGGCGAGATCGATTCGCTTCGCCAGCGCGCGCAGGAACGGTTGCAAGAATTGCACCAGCGCGGAATGGAAGACGCGCAACTCTACGATCCTACGAATACGAGCGTCGAAGGAACTCATGCCATGTTCATCGTGCGCGGCGATCCTCGAACTTACAATCTGCCGCCTGCACCGGAAGTTCCAACGATCTACTTGAAGAAAGCGTGGCGTTCCTCAGCGATCGCCGCCGGTGTACTGCTCGGTGGCACTCTGCTCGCGTTTCTCGCCGGTGGAAATCAGAACGGAGCCAAACGATGAGCGACGCTCCCCTGAATGAGTTGAATGGAAGCCTCGATCGCGAACGCCGTCTCGATGAGATCCGTGAAGAAGCCGAACGCCACGGACAGTTGCATCTGGTCGGCGCACGACCGGCTGGCGCTCCGTTTCCGCAGGCGTCTCCTGAGAATGGCTACTACCGCATCCCGCTCCTGAAGCAACCTCCGTGGACCTGGGAAATCCCGCTCTACTTTTTCGTCGGCGGAGCGGCGGGTGCCGCCGCCGTGATCGGTGCAATCGCCGACTATACTGGCGCCGATCGCGAGCTCGTCAAGCATGCGCGCTGGATCGCTGCCGCCGGATCGGTCATCTCTCCTGCTTTGCTTGTTGCCGACTTGGGCCGCCCCGAGCGTTTCCTCGCCATGCTTCGCGTCTTCAAGCCACAAAGCGCAATGTCGGTAGGCGTCTGGACTCTTCTCGGATTCTCGACCGCCGCTTCCGCCACAGCATTTGCCGGATTTCTTTGCGACCGCTACGGTCCGTCCCTTCCGGTGAGGGTCCTGGAGAACGCCGGCCAGGCAGCATCTCTCGCGTTCGGACTTCCATTCTCCAACTACACCGGAGTCCTTATCGGAGCCACGGCGATTCCTGTGTGGAACCATAATGCCGGTGATCTCCCGCTGCATTTTGGAATGTCAGGCCTGGGCGCAGCGGTGGGCATGCTCGAACTCATGGGCCATCGCAAGAGTCGCGCGCTGCAAGCGCTTGGCCTCGGCGCTGCCGTATTCGAAACCTGGGAAGGCCTTCGCATTGAGGGCCGCTCGCACGATCACCTCGATCCGCTCAAGCACGGAACCAGCGGAATGATCACCCGCGCCGGCGGAGCTCTGTCCGGACCGATTCCGTTGGCGCTACGGGCTGCAAGTTTGCTGGTGAACGAACGGCGCTCCCGTTCGCTTCGCCGTTTGGCATCCGCATCTTCAATCTTAGGGTCACTCATTACGCGCATCGCCTGGATCCAGGCCGGCCACGTCTCCGCCAAGAATTGGCGCCTGCCGTTGCAAGACGCCTTACCGCAGGCGTCCGAGAAGAAACTGGATCCATGAATCGGGAAGAGCAAGGAGTTTACTCTCCCGCTGGCTAAGAATCGGGAAGGGCACGAGTTTACTCGTGCCGTAGCTGGCAAGATGGTTGGCGCTTTAGCGCCTGGGGTTTGCGCACTTCACGCCGCCTTCTGACCCGCTTCCTTCGCCTCGATGTGTCCATGCTCCGCCGCCGCGTGCTCGATCGTCGCGTTGATCTGTCCTCCAATGAGCACCGCCAATCCTGCGACGTAAAACCAAAGCATCAAAATCATCACTGCGCCCAGAGATCCATAACTCCGCGTATACGAATTGAAGAAATGCAGGTACACGCGCAGCCCCGCCGACGCCGCCGCCCACAAAAGCACTCCAATCACCGACCCGGGTGTAATCCAATACCAATGTTGCTCGTGGACGTCCGGCGCAAAGTAATACACGATTGCGAATGCCACAACAACGAATCCCAAAGCCAGAGTCCACTGCAGAATCTTCGCAGCCACAGTTGCGGCCCTCGTAAGTCCGATCGTCTGTCCCGCCACGGCAATCAAGTGGGCTCCTGCGAGCACCAGGAACAAAGCCGCAATTGCAAGCACTGACATGGTCAGCGTCAGGCCCAGCGACGTTAGGTGAACCTTGATCCAGGAACGCTCCTCCCGCACCTCATAGGCCGCGTTCAGGGTTGAAATCAATTGCGTCATCCCCGCCGATCCGGAATACAGCGCGAACAGCAGTCCGAACGTCAATTTCCCGGCAGCTGCGCTCCCTGTGATCTCATGCACAGTCCGCATCAGAATCTGAAATGCAGCCGGAGGCAGCACGAGACTCACATACCCGTAGAAGTTGTGCAGAATCATCCCACCCTTGGAAGCGAAGATGCCGACCAGAGAGAAAAGGAAGAACAGTAGAGGGAAAACCGCAAGAAGAAAGTTATAAGCCAGTTCGTACCCGCGATTGATCAGATCCGTCTGGCCCATCCCGCCCCAGACGCGACGCCCAAGTTCCTTCCACGTCAAACCGCCCAGGCTCCACAGGGAAGCCAGTTGCTCGTTGGTGCTTA
>Ga0335079_10000136_pt1 | contig 84157 bp, 67 predicted proteins | sample Lox_Sample_33_FD_206719 | JGI IMG/M metagenome (GOLD analysis project Ga0335079, IMG submission 206719) | Soil microbial communities from Loxahatchee National Wildlife Refuge, Florida, United States - Lox_Sample_3.3 | ecosystem: Environmental > Terrestrial > Soil > Wetlands | place: USA...
GACTTGAACTGCGCCGTTAAGATCAAAAACAGCAGCACGATCGAAATCAGGAACCCGAAGGCGAAGCTCCTGAATGATGCCTCCATGCCTTCCACCATGCCCCGAAGATTCACACGCACGTTGCCGGGCAGGCTGGCCTTGGCCAGAATGTTGCGAATCGAATCGGTGACGCGCCCCAGGTCTTCGCCGGTAGGCGTTATATACAGATCAATGACGCGCTGAATCTGGTAATGATCAACTTCGGTCGGAGTCTGGACCTGCTTCAGCTGGACCACGTTGTTCAGCACCGTCACCGGACCGCCCTGGCCATCGCAAGCCCAGGCAGGCTCACCGCTTCCGGGATGCGGCGGGCCGCTGGGCCCACAGCTCATTCCACTTTCCGAAGGGCTGCGCAGTGGAATCTGGCCGAGATCGGCGAAATTATGGATCGCGGGCTGCCCGTGCTCGAAAAACTGAACAGTGAGGTAGTAGTCATTACCGCTCTTGCGATCCACCCAATAGTTCGGAGCGATCATGGAATTCGAGTTCAGGGCAGTAATGACGTTATCGACCACATCTTTTTGCGTCAATCCCAATTCCCCTGCGTGCACTCGATCTACATCCAGACGCAACGCTGGATAGTTCATGTCTTGTGGGATGTAAATCTGTCCGACGCCGGGAACCTTGCGGATTTCTGCCGCAAGATTTTGAGCGATTCCGTAAATCTGGTGCAACTGCGGGCTGCTCACCTGCACATCGATGGGAGCGGGCATGCCCATGTTCAAGATTGCGTCTACCATTGATCCGCTGGAGAGGAACGTTCGGATATCGGGAAACTCGCTCGCAATCCTGTGTTGAACCCGGTCCATGTATTCAAAGCTGCTCAAGGTGTGATCCTCGTTGAGTTGCACCTGCACTGTCGCAGTGTAGGGGCCCGAATTGGTCGTGTAGAGAGAGGAAAAATCCGGAACCACGCCAATGTTGGAAACGATGAGCTTCAGGTCCTTTTTGCCGATGGTGTTGCGGATAACATCTTCTACTTTTGCCACATATTGGTCGGTGACTTCGATACGCGTGCCGGTCGGAACCTTCATAGTGATCGTGAACTGGCCGGCATCTGTCTTCGGGAAAAACGCCAGCCCAAGGAATGGATAGATGATGAGACTGAGCAGAAACATGCCACTCAGACCTGCGACGGTCAATCCGGGCCGCTGTAACGCGCGTCGTACCCAGTACTCGTAGTAATCCAGAACCCGGTTGAAAAAGCGATTGAAGGCGGCATTGAATCGCTCCATCCATGTGTGGTCGGGAGCGGTGGTGGGCTCGACCTCGTATTCCTCCGATTCCGGGTGCTGATGCGACGCATGGGGCACAGCTTTGAGGAATCGCGAGCAGAAAAGTGGAATCACTGTCATGGCGATGAAATAAGACGCCACCAGCAAGAGACAACAGGACAGTGCGAGCGCGGAGAACAGAAATTTCGCGACGCCATAAAGGAAAACTACCGGGAAGAAGACAACTACCGTCACCAGCGTTGCCGCCAGCACGGCGAGATTGACTTCGGAGCCTCCAACCTCCGCGGCGACCACCGGCGCCGCTCCTAACTCCAAATGACGGAAGATGTTTTCAAGCGAAATAACGGAGTTATCAATCACGCGGGAGAAGGCCAGCGCCATCCCCCCGAGAATCATCGTATTGACTGTGCTGCCCATCATGGCGAGCACCACGAACGCTGCCAGAGCTGACAGCGGAATCGAAAGCAGTACTGCTGAAGTGGCGCGGAAGCTGCCGAGAAAAATCAGGATCATCAGGCTGGTGAGAATCAGGCCGAGCAGGCCCTCATGCAGCACCGTCTGAATCGCTTCCTTCACGTACACCGACTGGTCGAACACAATGCTCGTAACCATCTGTTTCGGGATGTCGTAAAGGTGTTTCGTCAACTCGCGAACGCCATTGACGACGGCGATAGTATTGGTATCGCCGCCCTGCTTCATGATGGGAATGTAGGCGGATTTCTGGCCATCGATACGCACGATATTGGTCTGAATTCCGTGCGCATCCTCCGCTTTTCCAACCTCGTTTACCGTTACCCAGGAGTGCCCCTTCACCTTGACTGGCACGTCAGCCAGTTGGTTCATGTCGTCCACCAGGCTGTTCGAGTAAACGTAATAATCGTATGGGCCCATCTTGACGTCACCGGCCGGAAGAATCAGGTTGGAACTGTTCACCGCGCTTACAACATCCATCGGACTAAGCTGGCGGGAGAAGAGTTTGTATGGGTCCACGTAGACCATGATCTGGCGATACGTGCCACCGAAGACTCCGGGGATTTCTGCTCCCGGCACGACGGCAATTTGGTTGCGGATTTGAAACTGCGCATAGTCATGCAACTGGGTTTGGTTCAGTCCTTCGCCTTTCACCGTAACCAGTGCGACGGGCAGACTCGAGGCGTCAAACTTCAGCACGACCGGAGGCAAGGTTCCGGGCGGCAATCTTTTCAAGTCGGCCAGCGCCAGGTTCGACAACTCGGTAACGTCGGCGTCAGCGCTGGTGCCCGGCTGGAAGTAAACGCGGATGATACTCACGCCCAGCATCGAACGCGATTCCATGTGGTCCACGCCGGCGGCGAGGGTAAAAAAACGTTCCAGCGGATCGGTAATGTCCGTCTCAATGTCCTGCGGCGGCATGCCGGAGTAAAACGTTGCGACGACGACTTCCGGCAAATTGATCGGGGGAAAAAGATCCACCGGCATACGCACCAGACTGGTCACACCAATGACCAGCAAAACTAAACAGATCACGATAATGAAATAAGGATTACGGATTGAAAATCCCGGCATAGCACCGTCCAATCACTGCTTCCCTCACGGGGAGCAGTCCGTAGCAATAATTTCCTCTGACTCGTTATGCGCCTGTGCAATTACCAGCGGCACAAATCACTTCGTTCGGATGGACATCGCAGTTCACCTCTTGCAGGCAAATACTGCCAAAGCATCACGAAGAAAAATCACTCGAATGAATTAAGCCAATGGTGGAGGACGGTTATATAAAACGTCGTGAAGAGGATGAAAAGGAATGAAACAATCGAAGGCGGCAACGGCTAAGAAGTCAGGCGCATCCCCAAATTCGATGGGGCTAACGATGGCCTGAGCCGATTGCGCAGGGTCGCGGTGAATGCGCTGGTGCTGCTCCGAATCGGCAGACCGCCGTTCAACGGAGTGCGAAACGTGCGATACCAGCGTAACCTGCCGCGTGAAGCGCATCGCAAGGGTAAACGTTAGCGAGCAGACGAGGACAAGGCTCAGCAGAGCGAGGCGGCAACGCGCAGGCGTTCGATAATGCAGACGTCGCATTTTTGCAATAACTTTTGCAGGATAGCACAACGTTGGAGCTTAGTAAGATGCGCCCCGGCTTACTTTGGTGTCCTCTTCGGATCTTCCCGGGCCACTCCAAAACAGCCATCTGGCATCGTCTGAGACAGGAAACTCATCCTAAGTTCGTGGCCGAAATCCCGGAGCAACAGCCCAAAATCGGTGATTACGGCGTGATTGGCGACTGCCGCTCCGCGGCTCTGGTCTCGAAATACGGTTCCATTGATTGGCTGTGTTGGCCGCGTTTTGACAGCCCATCCATTTTTGCCCGCGTTGTTGATCCGGAAAAGGGTGGTCATTGGTCCATCCGCCCGAGCGGCTCTTTTCGGGTTAGACGTTCGTATGTCCGCGATACGAATGTTCTTGAGACGCGGTTCACCAGCGAAAGCGGAGAGCTTACGCTCACAGACTTGATGCCGGTGTGCTCAGAGGAGTTCAAGCGCAAGAATCTCTTCCCGGATCACCAGATCATCCGGAAACTAACCTGCACCGCCGGTCAGGTCGAAGTGAAACACGATTTTTATCCTCGCTCTCAATATGGCGCCCACTCCGTCCGGATGAAGACGCTCGGCGGGCTCGGTTTGCGCATGGATTGTGGCAGAGGCGCCTATTGGCTGCGAAGCACGGTCCCGCTCGATGTTGATCCTGATCGGGCTACTGCGGCGTTGGCATTGAAGCAGGGGGAAGCGGTTCAATTCTCGCTGACGTATGCCGAGCAGTCGCCGAGTGTCGTCCCTGCCCTCGGACCCGCAACCGAGGAAGCGATTCAGCGCTCGATCGATTGGTGGCAGATGTGGTCTGCGCGTTCCAAATATCAAGGCCCCTATCGCGACGCAGTCATGCGCAGCGCTCTCGCCCTAAAACTGCTGACCTACTCTCCGTCAGGCGCCGTCGCCGCCGCGACAACGACATCGTTGCCCGAACGGATCGGCGATTCGCTCAACTGGGACTATCGCTTCTGCTGGCTGCGTGACGCTTCTTTGACTATACGATCCATGCTGGGCCTCGGCTACATCGAGGAAGCGCAAAACTTTCTCACGTGGCTCCTGCACGCGACCCGGCTGACGCAACCGCAACTGAAAGTGCTCTATACGGTTTTCGGCCGGGTCGCTGGAAAAGAAAAAGAACTCGGTTACCTCATGGGCTATCGTGGATCGCGGCCAGTGCGCATCAACAACGGGGCACGAAATCAATTACAGCTTGACGTCTACGGCGAGGTAATTGAGGCGACTGCGCAATACGCAGAGCACGGCATTCGCTTCGACCACATTACCCAAAAAGCCTTGCTTGGAATGGCCAACTATGTCGCCCATAAGTGGGATCAGCCGGATGAAGGCATCTGGGAACCGCGGTCGGGCCGCCGAAATAATACGCATTCGCGGCTGATGTGCTGGACGGGTCTGGACCGCATGCTGGCGCTGAACGACAAAAAATTGGTGACGGGAGTTCCGCGAGAGTTCTTCAGTCAAGAGAGAGACAAAATCAAAGAACAGATTGAAGCGCGCGCCTGGAATGCCGGCCTTGACAGCTACGTAGCCATACTCGATGGAGATAAGGTGGACGCAACGCTGCTCCGCCTCGCCTGGTATGGCCTGGAACGAGCTGATTCGCCGCGCATGAAAGCGTCCTATCAATACGTGTGCAAGACGCTGGGCGCAGGCCATCACCTTCTTTATCGCTACCAACGAAACCCTGCAGAAGGCGCGTTTGGAGCTTGCGGGTTCTGGGGGGTTGAACATTTGGCGTTGGGCGGCGGAACTCTTGAGCAAGCCCATGATGCCTTTGGTCAATTGCTGCAATTTCAGAACGATCTCGGACTCTATGCCGAGGAAACTGATCCCGCCACGGGCGATGCCTTGGGAAATCTTCCGCAAGCCTTCACCCACGTGGGTCTTATCAGTGCTGCACTGACCATTGCCGAGCAGGAGCGCGGCAAAGCGCATCCGGCAGTTCGCGTCGGCTCCGACGTCAAGTCCTCCTCAACGAGAACGCAGGCATGAACTGGTCAAGCTGGCTGCTCTGGGGATTTCTCGCCAACATCATCTTGACCATGGCCAGCTCCGCGACCGAAGCTCTGGGACTCACCCGCCTGAATTATCCTTATGTACTCGGCAGTCTCTTCACCCCCGATCGCGACCGCGCAAGGTTATACGGCTTGTTTATTCATTTGGGTTTTGGCTGGCTGTTCTCGCTCATCTACATCGCGATCTTCCAGTCTCTGGGGGCCGCAGGATGGTGGCGTGGCATGGTGATCGGAATCTTTCACGCATTCTTTGTTCTGATTGTCATTATGGGAGTATTGCCCGGGATACATCCCCGCATGGCCAGTGAACGGCACGGGCCCGAGGCGGCGAATATGCTGGAACCTCCCGGATTTCTGGCGTTGAATTACGGCGCTCGCACCCCACTCGCGGTGATCTTGTCACACGCAATTTTCGGCGCGATACTGGGGGCTTTCTACCACCTCAAGCGGTAGAAAGCAGTTAAGCCGCACTCGGATAGGCAATTGTACTTAGCAGCGCATTGGCGTCCTGCCGTGAGTCAAGCCGCGTGTGCTGAGCAACGACCGGCACATCAGACCGGATTAGGCTTGAGTAATCCGTGTCTCTGGGAATCTCCTCCGGGTCGCGCAGGTTATTGAAGCGCACGTGTTTTGTCCGCCGCGCCGGAACAGTAACTTTATAAGGCCCAACCGGCTCGCGATCTGAATAGTAAATCGTGATTTCCACGTGTGCGTCCTGGTCCGACGCGTTCAGCATGCACACGGTTTCGTGGCTGGTCATTTCCGGCCGTGGGCCATGACTTTCCGGCGGAATGTAACCTTCCGCGATCACCCACTCTTTCGCTCCGATTGCTTTGCCCATTGCTCTACGCTCCTTAGGAATTTTTCGCCAATTTGGCGACAAGCAGTACCCCTGCGGCAATCGAGACCAGCCCAAACAACGCCCGGAAGCGCGCTCGTCGTCTTGAACTTTTCCGCCTTCCGACGATGCCGGACTCAACCCATGGCCCTTGCCGGTTATACATTCCGCTCCGCTGCGCCATGTCGATCACCTCTGCGAGGTGTAGCCCTTGTCGCTGGGTCCCCTGGGCGATCTGCTCCCGGCAACTGAAACCGTCCGCCACAATTAGTGTGTCTCTCGATGCCTTTCGCACTTCAGGCAGTAGCACGCGCTCGCCGACCTCAACCGAGACCTCATACTTATCGGATTCGAATCCAAACGATCCCGCCATGCCGCAGCACCCCGATGCAGGAACTCTGTAGTCGAGTCCGAGCCTTTTCAACACTTCATCCTCGTCCTTGAACTTCAACACAGATTTGTGATGGCAGTGTCCCTGAACCAGGGCCTTGTCAGAAACGTGAGGCAGGCTAGCATCCTTGGCTTTGTTCTGCAGCAACTCACTTAGCAGGAAAGTTTGCTCTCTCAACCTTGCAGCCAGCGCATCCTTCGGAAACAGTGCATGCAGCTCGTCACGGAAAACCGATGCACAACTGGGCTCCAGCACCACAACAGGGACGCCTGCGTCGATTTCAAGTTGAAGCGTATGCATAATTTTTTGCAGATACGCTTTTGCAGTATCGAGAAAACCATAGTCGTAGAGCGGCCGCCCGCAGCACAGGTGCTGTGCAGGAACTCGGACCTTGAAACCGGCCCGCTCCAAAACGTGGGTCGCGGCTTGCGTTGTCTCCGGAAAGAAATAATTGTTGAAGGTATCTGCCCAGAGGATCACCTCGCCGCGCGTTGCAGGGAGTACGGCAGCGCTGTTGCCGGATTTTTCATGGTTCTTGAACCAGGCGCGAAACGTGTACGGAGCAAATTCTGGAATGCGTCGCTGCATCGGCATCCCAGCCATCAGTTTGGCCAGATGGCTCAGCCCCGGCGTCTGAGTAACCAGATTGACCATCCCTGGCCAAAGTGAAGCAATGCGCGACCATTGATCTACCCAACCGAACGCATAAGCCTGCCGGGGACGCATACGCCCCTCCCAGTAATGCGACAGGAACTCGGCCTTGTAGGTGGCCATGTCCACATTGACCGGGCAGTCCCCTTTGCAACCCTTGCAGGCAAGGCACAAGTCAAGCGATTCTTTTACGTTCTCATCGCGCCACCCGTTATCGATCACGCCACCGTGCAACATCTCCCATAGATGGTGGGCGCGGCCCCGCGTCGTGTGCCGCTCTTCGTGCGTAACCATGTAGCTTGGGCACATAACGTCGTCCTGTTCCCGGTCGCCTTGCCTCCGCCGGCATTTGCCAATTCCCACACAACGCAATGCCGCATGCGCAAAGCTGCCGTGATCTTCCGGATACTTGAAATGTGTTTCCGGTTCCCACGGATGATAGCCGGCACCGAGGCGAAGATTTTGATCGATGCGGTAGGGATCAACAACCTTGCCCGGATTCATCTTCCAATCCGGGTCCCAGATAGACTTGAATTCGCGGAACGCCTGTACGATCTCCTCGCCGAACATCTTGTAGAGGAACTCACCGCGCGCCTGGCCGTCGCCGTGCTCACCACTCAGGCTTCCGCCATGCTTGACGCAGAGGTCGGTCGCATCTTCCATGAACGCCCGGTATTTGCGAACTCCAGGTTCGCTGACGAGATCAAAATCTACACGGCAATGGACACAGCCTTGTCCGAAGTGGCCATAAAGAGCAGGATTGTACTGATAGCGGTCGTAGAGCGCGCGCAGCTCTCGCAGATAACCGCCGAGCTTTTCTGGAGCAACCGCCGAATCTTCCCAGCCAGGCCACGTATCCGGCTCACCGGGCACAAATGCTGTCGAGCCTAATGCGGCTTCCCGTATCTCCCAGAGATGCTCCATGTCTTTTTTTTCGGTGAAGAGCTTCATATGAGGCGAGTTTGGCTTCTTCTTCAGTTCATCCATGACCCGATGTGCAAGTTCAATCGCATCTTGTTTCTGGTCCGCTCCGAACTCAGCCATCAGCCAGCCTTTGCCTTCCGGCAACATGCGGAGGAACTTGACATCCGGCCCACCCTTCTTCTTGATGTTCTCGTAAAGCCGGTGATCAACCCCTTCGAGAGCAGTCGGCTGGTACGGATCAATGTCCATCACGTGGTCAGCTGCTTCGAAAACGTCGGAATAGCCAAGCAGAAGAATGACCCGCTGCGCTTTGGCATCGATCAGGCGGCACTTGGCTTCCAGAATTGAAACCAGAGTTCCCTCGCTCCCCACGAGCGCCCGTGCAATGTTGAAGCGTCCATCTTTTCCTGGAAGCAGCTGATCGAGGTTGTAGCCGGAAACGCGCCGTGGTATCGGCGGGTAGTGTTGCGCAATCAGCTCCGCATAGCGGTCGCGGAGAGATTTGAGCTTGCGATAAATTTCGCCTTGACGGCCGCCCTGCCCGATCAGGCGCGTCCACTCGCCATCGGTCATCCAGCCGACCGTCATGCGCGTGCCGTCATACAGCAGAACCTCCATTTCGTGAACGTTGTTGTCAGTTTTGCCCGACATCTGCGCGTGCGCGCCACAGGAATTGTTGCCAATCATCCCGCCGAAGGTACAACGGCTGTGGGTGGCGGGATCGGGTCCCCAAACGAGCAAGTTATGGCTGCGCCGAAGCGCCTCATTCCGCAGTTCGTCACAAATTGTCCCTGGTAGAACCCGCGCCCATCGGTCCTTCAGGTCGATCTCGAGTACGCCATGCAGATACTTGGTGAAGTCCATCACAATAGCGGCATTGCAGCATTCCCCGGCGAGACTCGTTCCACCGCCACGCGACAGAATAGGCGCGCCGAATTTTCGCGCCGCGGCTACCGTGGCGATTACGTCTTCTTTCGATTTTGGCAGCACCAAGCCGATGGGTACTTGACGGTAATTGGAGGCATCCACCGCATACATCGCCTTGCTGCCGGCATCAAAGCGCACCTCGCCTTCGACGCTGCGCTCAAGCTCCCTTTGTAGCCCCTGGCTGTCGATCTCTGCTTCTTTTGCCCGTGCGCGTTCCGGTTGATTGAGCTCTTCAGCCGGGATTATTGGCAGGCGGTTCGCGGACATCTCATCTCCTTGACATCAAGCAGCAAATTTCTTCGTGTCGGCTTTCTTCAGCTCCAGCCCCATTCCAGATCGCGACAAGTCGGGGCGGAGCTCTCCCTCTACCAATTGTGGCAGCCCATCGAAGAACATCTGTTCAATTCGAACGTGATCGTGAAAGTACTCGAGATTTCTGAACGGAGTTACGGCGCAGGCGAGATGGGTGTGCAAAGCCGGAGCAGTATGGCCAGACAAGGGAATATTATGGGCCTGGCAGAGCGCAGCAACCTGCAGCAGTGCCGTGACACCGCCGCAACGCGTAATGTCAGCCTGCTGCACATCAACCGCTCCTGCCAACAGCATTCGCTCAAAGTAGAAGATGTCGTACCCGTATTCACCGGCCGCGATATCGATCTGCGCCGGGGCCCGGTCGCGAATAAGACGGAGTCCTTCCAGATCGTCCGAGGAAACCGGCTCTTCAAACCAACTGACATTGAATTCACGAAACCGCTGTGCCTGCGTCAGCGCCTGTTTACGCGAGTACGCGCCGTTCGCGTCAACGTAGAGGCCGATCGTCGGCCCGATTGCTTCCCGAGCTACTTGTACGCGTTCAATGTCTCTTCCTGCGTCGCGGCCGATCTTAATCTTTACCGCGTCAATGCCTTGCTGTGCCCACCCTGAAAGCTGCTTCGTGAGCTGTGCATCCGAGTACGAGGTAAACCCACCACTGCCGTAAATTGTCGCGCCGGTCCGAACCTGCCCCAGCAAAGCGACCAGCGGAATTTCGAGCAAACGAGCTTTCAGATCCCACAGTGCGCAATCCACGGCGGAAATCGCCATCGAACAGATTCCTGGCCGGCCCAGATTGCGGATTCTCTGCCACATCGCCATATAGGCGCCTGGCGGAGAGAGTGCGTCTTTCCCTTTTACCGCTTCCTGCAAAAGCCCATGAATCAAATGCCCCGTCGCTTCATCGGCGTAGGTATAACCGAGGCCCTGCTTACCACCCGCAATGGCATTTACGATGACAATGGTTGTGTGGTCCCACCGCAAGGTTCCATCCGACTCAGGAAAATCAGTGGGCACGGTGTAAACGGAGACATCCAATCTCTCAACCGGTATGGAATGTGAATCACTCGCAAGCAGAAGAGCCATCGTCGGAATGACCGTCATTACGATGCCTTATGACAGTCCGCGGTTACCTCTGGCGCAGCCATCTGGTATGTATCGCTCGACTTGACGAGATCTCTCAGGGTTTCAGGAAACATTTACTTCGTGAGTAAAACATTCGTTCGCCAAAACGCCATCCAACCTGATTGAAAATGAGGTGAAGTGTGAAGAAGCGCGAGGTGGTAGTGATCACAGGGGCGTCGGCGGGAGTTGGTCGAGCCACGGTTCGAAAGTTCGCGGAGCACGGTGCGGACATAGGACTGATTGCGAGAGGCCGCGACGGACTTGAAGCTGCTCGTCGTGAGGTCGAAGCTGCCGGCGGGCGCGCCCTCGTGCTCCCGCTCGATGTTTCCGATCCGGCAAAACTGGAGGAAGCGGCCGAGCAGGTTGAGCGGACGTTGGGGCCAATCGACATCTGGGTAAATAACGCGATGGCATCGGTTTTCTCGCCGATCAAGAAAATGACAGCAGATGAGTTTAAGCGGGTAACTGAAGTGACATACCTGGCATATGTCTATGGCACGCTGGCGGCGTTGAAGCGCATGTTGCCGCGCGACCGCGGAACCATCGTCCATGTTGGATCAGCGCTTGCCTACCGCAGCATCCCATTGCAAGCGGCCTACTGCGCCTCAAAACATGCCGTGCTGGGATTCTTTGCTTCCCTCCGGACCGAACTGCTGCACGACAAGAGCAACGTGCATACAACCATGGTTCAAATGCCGGCGCTGAACACGCCCCAGTTTGGCTGGGTTAAGAGTCGCTTGCCGCGGAAAGCGCAGCCAGTACCGCCGATCTATCAGCCGGAGGTGGCGGCAAGAGCAATTTACTACGCCGCTCACCATCCCGAGCGGCGCGAGTACTATCCCGCCTGGTCCTCCGTGAAGGCGATATTCGGTAACAAGCTGGCCCCTTCGTTTGCGGATCATTACCTCGCCCGCACCGGATACGATTCGCAGCAGTACGATGGCCGAGAGGATCCGAACCGCCCAAACAATCTTTACGAACCGGTAGCCGGCGATCACGGAGCACATGGCAGCTTCGATGACCGCGCGAGTTATCACAGCTCCGAACTTTGGCTTGAGACCCATGTGGGGCTGCTTGCCATCGCAGCGGGACTGGGTTTCGCCACGGCGGCCATAAAATCGTTCGGCGGCAAGCGGAAGCCCGGGCGTTCCGTCGCGCGCAAACTTAAACGCGCAGCCTAGTTTGCGCGCAAGTGAGCACCCGCGGGGATCTGCCGCTTTCCTCTGGCGGGCACTTCCGCTACTATGAACAGCACTCTCTTACCGCCGTGCGGAAACGACTTTGATCACTGATTGCCACGTCCACATCACTGCCATGGATATGTTCCGGCCGCAGGCGCTGGAACTTATGCGCAAGAAGCGCGAGAACTTTGAACAGATTGCCGAATTCTGCCGTTCGCCGAAAGCTTTCCTGAAGCATCTCGATGCCTGCGGAGTGGATCGTGCCGTACTCATCAATTACGTCGCCCCGGACATCATTGGCTTCACGTCCGGCGTGAACAAGTTCATCGCTGACTATACCAGCGAGAACCCTGCCCGCCTGATCTCGTGCGGCGGCCTTCATCCCCGCACCAGCACGAATATTCTCGCCGATGTCGAAGAAATTCTTCGGTTGAAAATCCGCATGATCAAGATCCACCCGCCGCATCAACTTCTTTTTCCCAATGACTATCAGCATGGTGTGAAAGAGCTCGAGATTATCTACCGCGCGGCCGAAGCCAACGGCATTCCGGTGATGTTTCATACCGGAACTTCGATTTTTCCCGGAGCGCGAAACCGCTACGGAGATCCGATTTTCATCGACGATGTAGCCGTCGATTTTCCCAAGATGAGGATCATTCTCGCGCACGGTGGCCGGCCACTCTGGATGAATACCAGCTTCTTTCTTCTTCGCCGCCATCCTCATATGTATCTTGACATCAGCGGCATTCCGCCCAAGTCGCTTTTGAAATATTTCCCACGCCTTGAAGAGATTGCGCACAAAACCTTATTTGGCACGGACTGGCCCGGTCCAGGTGTTCCGGATATCAAGAAGAACCTTGATGACTTCCGATCACTGCCGCTGGACGATCAGATCAAACAACAGATTCTGAGTAGCACGGCTTTAAGCATCTGGCCGGCTTGACTAGCGTCAGCACGGCCGGTTGGAAGATAGCGAGAAGGAATTCTGGTCGGGGCGAGAGGATTTGAACCTCCGACCCCCTGCGCCCAAGGCAGGTGCGCTACCAGGCTGCGCTACGCCCCGACTGCTCCGATTTTAAATGACCCGCCTCGAAGGCACCACCTGGCTACTTCATGGCTGGAAACCCGCGTGGGTCGCCCAAAATAAGAACGCCCCGTAGAAGAGGCGTCTGATCAAGCCAAAAACATGGCTACTAATTTCCCTCGTTCCCTGCCCGCTTCCATGACATCATCTCGCCGATGGTCGACCCGCCGGTGCTCGAAACCGGGTGCTTATAGGCCTCAACCTCGGAACGCGAGGCTTCTTCGCCCACCGCTTTGATGCTGAGCCCGACTTTCTTCTCCTCAGGATTCATCTTGATGATCTTGAACTCATGCTCCATACCGGGCTCGAGATGAATTGGCTGACCGTTGGCGTCCTGGGCTTCGGAGTTATGGCAAAGACCCTCGACCCCCTCGGCGATTTCCACAAACCCTCCAAAGTTCGCGGTGCGCAAAACCTTGCCATGGACGACATCACCGACATGGTGATTTTCAAAGAAGCTTTCCCAAACGTCGGGTTGAAGCTGCTTTATGCCTAGAGAGAGCCGCCGCTTGTCCGGATCGACCGCCAGCACAACGGCCTTCACGCGATCGCCTTTCTTCAACACTTCCGAGGGATGCTTTACGCGTTTTGTCCAACTCATATTGCTGACGTGCACCAGTCCGTCTATGCCATCCTCGAGCTCGACAAACGCGCCGAACTCAGTCAGGTTGCGGACCTTCCCTTCGATCGCTGCGCCGACCGGATACCTGTCATGCAAAGCATCCCAGGGATTGGCTGCCAGTTGCCGCATGCCCAGCGAAATGCGGCGCTCGGCGGGATTAACGTTAAGCACCACACATTCCACCTGGTCGCCGACGTTGACCAGCTTTGAGGGATGCTTCATCCGTTTCGACCATGTCATTTCGCTGACGTGAACCAGCCCTTCGATTCCTTGTTCGAGTTCGATAAAGGCACCATAATCGGTCACACTGATAACCCGGCCGCGGACATGAGCCCCGACCGGATAGCGATGCTCCGCATCGAGCCAGGGATCGGGAGTAAGCTGCTTAAACCCGAGTGAAACGCGTTGCTTCTCTTTGTCGAACTTCAGAACCTTGACTTGAATCTGATCGCCGACATTCACCAGATCACGTGGGTGTGTCAGGCGCCCCCATGACATATCGGTCACGTGCAGCAGGCCATCGATACCACCGAGGTCGACAAATGCCCCGTATTCCGTCAGGTTTTTTACCACGCCGGTGAGGATTCCCTCTTCATGCAGCTGTTCCAGCGTTTTTGTCCGCTTCTCGCTCTGTTCTTCCTCAAGTACCTGCTTGCGGGAAACGACAATGTTGCCGCGTTTCTTATTCAGCTTAATGATGGCAACATCAAGTGTCTCGCCCTTCGCCGCGTCCAGGTTCCGCCCCGGACGTAGATCGAGTTGCGACCCCGGCAGGAACCCTCGCGCTCCCATGATGTCAACCGTCAAACCGCCCTTGATGCGCTCAACCACAGTAGCCTGGATCGGCTTCTTCTGCGTATAAGCTTTTTCGATCTCGTCCCACGCGCGCAGCTTCTGGGCCTTCTGATGAGATAGAACGATGTAGCCTTCTTCTGTCTCGCCCTTGTCGCGCATGACGTCAATCTGGTCGCCTGGCTGAAACCGCGGATTGCCTTGAGGATCGAGAATCTCGGCAATCGGCAACATGCCTTCTGACTTGGCGCCGATGTCGACGAACGCGTGAGTCGGCGTAAGTTTGAGCAAGGTGCCCCGGATGACGGTGTCTTCCCCGACGGTCTCTTCACTTTCAGTCGTGAAGTTCTCGAGGGCGGAAGCGAAATCGTCCGCGACGTTCGGCTTTTCTTCTGGCGCAGGCCTGGGGATGCTCGTTGGAGCATCGTTCGGGTGCGTAATAGTTTGAGTTTCGGCTGCCGGTTCGATCATGGTTGAGGTGGTTGAGTTCGGGTTGTCGGATGTGTTGTGGTCGGACAAGATCATTGCCTCTCTGTGCTCGCACTCTGGTGCGCGGGATGCGGGACTGTTTAGCGGACAGCTGGCTTGAGTCTTGAGGTTGTGTTGAGTCCGCCCTGGCGAACGGACCTGGACAATCCCAGCAGTCGGACGTTTTTGAAAACTGTACCCGCGTCCAATAGGGAACTCTTCGACTATAGCAATCGCTTCCAAACAGTGTCAAACGCCCTGTTGATTGTAGCGAGAGACAGTTAACAGGCGGTTAAAAACTGCCTTTTCGCCAATCTCGGTTGCCGATTTCCATATACGGCTGCTGCACGCGAATTAAGCATCAGAAATTTCCGCCACTGACTTATAATCGCGTGTGGTACTGCGCATTGGGGCGTTTACCCGTTACGACGAAACGGCATTTTTAGCAAAAAGCAAGTTCCTTCCGTGAGCTCAATGATGCCCAGCGAACGCCAGGCTCGACGCGAGATTGTCCTCTTCGGGAAACTGTTGCATCAGCATGGTTTCGTGCCAGCCATGGACGGCAACCTATCGGTGCGTCTCGATCATGATCGCATTTTGGCAACACCAACGTTGATGTGCAAAGGCAGTATGCGGCCTTCCGATCTTGTAGTCGTTGATATGGATGGTAAAAGGATTTCCGGACGCCGCGAGGTTTCCAGTGAGATCGGCATGCACATCCTGATCTACCGGCTCCGGCCAGAGATCGGCGGCATTGTCCACGCTCATCCCCGTACAGCAACCGGCTTCGCCGCCGCCGGGATGGCGCTCAATGAGCCGCTTATCTGTGAAGTCGTGATCGGCTTAGGGAGTATTCCTTTGGCGAGATATGGCACTCCCGGCACTGCCGAACTTGTCGACGCGCTGCAACCGCTCGTCCCGCAACATGACGCCATCCTTATGTCGAACCACGGCGTCGTGACATACGGGGCGGATCTACGCGAAGCGTACATGAAAATGGAAACCGTGGAACATTTCGCCGAGATCGCACTCATCACTCACCTGCTCGGTAGCCGCCAGCCACTGCAGGGCGAAGAACTGGCAAAGCTGCTCGAAGTGCGCAGCCGCTTTCAGCAGATGCACGCAAACCATGTCTCCACGCTGCCACAGAATGGAAATCACTCACATTCGCCTGCACCCGGCAATGGGTCGGGGCGCGCAAACAGGTCCAAGGCTCGACAGCACGCGCGCGAAGTGTAATGGAGATTCCTATTCTCCTCCGACCCGGAATCTCATCCCGGCCCGAAAATTCGCGCCCATCGCGGGATATCCAACCACTTCTTCGTAGTGCCGGTCCAGCAGATTGTCGACATTGATATATGTACTTACACGCGAGTTCATCGCATACCATGCGGCTGCGTCAACTCGCACATATCCCGGGGCATGATTGACGTCGTAGCCCAAGAAATCAGAGTCCGGGCGCCTGCCTACAAAGCTGCCTCCGAGATCTCCTCCCCACCGTTTAATGGCGTAGCTGAGAAGAGCATTCGCTGAGTGCCTCGGCCTGCGCAGCAAAGGATTTCCCGCGTCATAAATCGGATCGCAGAAATTTGCCGGAGTGCACAGCGGCGCTTGTAAAATTTGCGTTGAAGTGTAGGTGTAGGCAGTGACAAACGTGAGATTCGAATGGACCTTGCCTTGCACCTCTGCCTCTGCGCCGTGGGCGAGAGACTTGTTTACGTTGAAATACTGGCCAAGAAAGCTGATGGGGTTCGTGGCGTACTCGATCTGGTCGTAAAAATGATTATTGAAGTACGTTCCAGTGAAAACGTACCGGCCCGCGAGAAAGTTTTGCTGGAATCCTGCTTCAAAAGCGCGGTTCCTCTCCGGCTGCAGCGCGGGATTGGCGACGAAATATGGCAGCCCCGCAAAGGTCTGGTCTAAACCGGGTTCCTTGAATCCGGCTGCATAAGAGAATCGTAGATTCGTACCTGAAAGCACTTCGCCCCCGCGTAGCACCCGCAATGTGAGCGCTACCCTGGGCACTCCTACATTGCCGAAGGCGCTGTTGTGAACGAATCTTCCCCCGACGATTGCCGACAGTCTGCCGAACGCAAGCTGCTGCTGTCCATAAACATCCTGATTGAGCCGCTGGCCATGGGTTAGCGGCGGATAATCAAGATCGCCGATGATGCCGTTCTCGTCTTCAACACGGTAGCCAAACGTCGTCTCCGCCCAGCTCCGTTCGAGATAGCTACCCTGATATTCAAATCCTACCCGGTTGATGTGATCATCCGCATGGGACGGAAAATCGAACTGAAAACCGTCCGCTTCCACTCGTGCTGAATCGCCGATCAGATTCACATCCGCGTATTGATAGTGGTAATCGAAGCCCGAAAAGCTATGTTGCCAGCCAGTCGGCGTATCTATGTTCAACTGAACACTGCCGATAAGGTTGTTCAGTTGTGACCACTCGTGAGGATCGGGCGGCAACAGCGGGTCTCCGTTGAAATTCCATTCCCCGGGAACGCCCGTATGACTGTTCGAGTGCCGGAACCGCACTCGCAGCGCAACGTCCTTCGTAAGTGCCACCCCGATATTGCCCCCCTGCAACGAGTCGGAATACGCCTCGTTTATGCCCTGACCATTCGTATTGAATTGATTAGCAAAAAGGTAGTAATCAAAGGGGCGGTACGTGCCCGCAAACGATAGGTAGCCATTCGCGGTTCCGAAGTTTCCTCCATCTGCGCCGAAACGCAACTCAGGAGTCGGCGTGCTGCCCGTAGCCGTCCACACCTGGACAACGCTGGTCATGGCATCGGAGCCGTACAGCGTGCTCTGCGCGCCGCGGGTGAACTCCATGCGATCCGCGCCCGTGAGCGGCAGCGTCCCAAAATCAAAGTTTCCGCCGGGAATGTCGATGGTCACACCATCCACGATCACCTTGTTGTAAGTCGAATCGCCACCTCGCACAAACAATGAAGCCAGCCCACCCCTTTGTCCAGCAGTGTTCACGATGGCTCCGGGCAGGAACCGCAATGCGTCATTTACCGCAACCACATTCATGCTTTTTATTTGGCTTAGGTTCAAGATGTCGACGTTGGCCCCGCTGCTTTCTTCCGGCACGGGATTGCGCGTGGCGCTCACAACCACGGTCTCCGCCGCGGGCGCCAGCTTTAGTTGAATCGTCAGCAACTCCGATTGATTTCCAGCAAAATCCACTTTCTCGAGCGCAAATCCTGCAGCGAGCACGTGTGCCTGATAGGAATGCGAAGCCTCCAGGCGAAGGGTCGCAATGCCATCGGCGGACGTGAATACAACTGCAGATGGCTTCGAATCGCCCGGTTGAAAGACTTCAACCTGCGCGCCTGAAACAACCGCTGACAGGGGATCAATAACTCTGATTTTGATTTCGGTGGCAGAAGCTGCACCTGCCACAATGCAGAAGACGAAAAAACAACGGAACCGCATGGCACTCCTCCTTTATCACGCGAAAGGGGTTGGTGTTGATGGTTCGCGCCGGTCTCCTGGCTTTGCGAGTAAGAACGCGGAATTTGCGTCCGGTAATTGCAAGCGGCCTTCCCGGTTTTCCAGTGGCCGATTGCCAGTTTCCTCGCTTACAGTTGCGCGGCAGCGCGGGATTTGCACCCGCTTCCCGCCTCGTCGTTACTTAATGAGAACTCGACGAGGATGCGCGAACTAACGCAATTGAGAAAGAACAAAATTCGGTGATGGGAATGTACGCTGCGGCTCAGCCGAAAGTCAACTGCATGTTATGCGGGTAAGGTCCCTCTGCGCTTATGCCGGGTCTTTGATCTTCCAACCGCGGATCAAAAGCCAGAGCAAGAAAACCAACTCGCCGAAGAAAGTGATGAAGAGAAATCCGAGATGCGCATTTGGATAAAGATACGGATGCAAGCCGTCAATGACCCATTCCAGTCCATCTATCACCCGGAGAATGATCGAATTTGTTTCCGCTCCGGCGCAATCGAGACCGCGAACGTCGGCATGCACTATTTCACCTCTCAGAGTATGCTTGATGCGCACGGGAGAATCAGAATGAAAAGACTCATTGCATCATGTGTCCTGCTGTGTTGCGGTTCTGTGTGTTTTGCGCAAGTGAAGAATCCGGTTTCTACTGTCGTTCGCGAGATTCTGCCGCGGCAGCAGAAAAACCTGGTTGCAGCGGTTGAGGAGATGCCTGCCAACAAGTTCAATTTCAAACCGACCGAGCCGCAGATGACCTTCGGCCACCTGGTGGGGCACATCACCGAATCAAACAATTTTCTGTGTGCGAAAATCGCAGATGCTACACCTCCCAAGGCAGAAGAGATGAAAGATACCGATAAAGACAAACTGGTCGACGCCCTTAAGAAATCGTTCGAATTCTGCAGCACCGAACTCGCCAAAGTGGACGACTCGAAGCTCGGTGATACCGTCCAGCTCTTTGGCGGGCGCGAAGGCCCGCGTGCGTTTGCGATGATAGCCCTCACCAATGACTGGGCAGACCACTACAGCGCGGCGGCACAATATCTGCGGCTAAATGGGTTGCTTCCGCCAACCGCGCAGAAGAAGTAATTACCGAATCTGTACGAGATCAGGGGTCGCGGCATTCGTGGGCGCCGGATGCTGCGGCGCGCGCCAGGAATCGAAGATAGAGACCTGATGCACGCAGGAAACCGTGCAATGGGGCGCGCATCCCTTTTCGGTCAGGTATTCACGCCGGATGTCAGCCAAAGTGTAATTCTCCAATGGCACACCCGGATGGCCACGCTGCTGTGAGCAGTAATGCACCAATCCATTTTCGCAAATATAAAGATATCGGGCGCCGGCACGGCATCGCCACTGGTTCGGCCTTCCCTGAGCGATGTTGTCCTGAAAGCCATTTATCCGCGTGAAGCTGCTTTTTTCCATGGCTTTCATTTCGTGATAGACGCGGCGCTCGTCTTCCTTCAACGGCTGCAGCTGGCCTTCCCCATCATGAATAATCCCCACAGTTGAAGTGAAACCGAGATCAAGGGCGCGCCTCCCTATTGTCAACGCATCCTGCGGATTGGTAATGCCGCCCCCGACAACCGAATTGATATTCACATGAAAGTCCGCGTGCTCAGCCAGTAACTGCAGCTTTTTATCGAGAACCTTCAAACTTTTCTTGGAGACATCGTCAGGAGTGACATTGTCGATTGAGATCTGCAGCCATTCGAGTCCGGCGTGATTAAGCCTTTGAATGCGCTCAGGCACCAGCAGATACCCGTTGGTAATTAATCCCGCCACCATTCCACGCTTTCGAATGCGGCGAATAATGTCGTCCAGCTCAGGATGCAGCAGCGGCTCCCCTCCGCTGATGGTAATCACTGAAGTGCCCAAATCTGCCAGCTTGTCAATTCGCCGGAGCATTTCCTCTGTGGCCACAGGCTTCGAGAAATCGTCGTATTCGTTGCAGTAAGTGCAGGACAGATTACATCGCCGCATCGGTATAACGTGCGCCAGCAGCGGATGATCGGTAGAAGCCAAAGCGCGGACGGCCATGCGGGCCCCGCGCAGATTGCGGTGCAGGGCCAGCAGGCTTTTTCGAAAATGTGCCGATGCAAACGGCATGAGTTACTGTCTTTCATTAAAACATGGGTGAGGTTGGTTTTGATTGCATTCAGCATCGTACGGCCGATTTCCTGCGACGAATGGCATGGTTTGCGGGCTGCTCCTGGCGCAACCTTTCGGCGAGAGTTGTGAGTCTAAGTTGCGGAGAAAACCTATGCCCAGCAAGAAAAAGTCCAGTTCGAGGAAGAAATCCAGCGGACGAAAGTACGGCAAGAAAGCACAGAAGAGCGTTGAGAGCGCCATGCGGCGGAGAAAACATGGCACTCTGAAATCCGGCAAAGGTGGCAAAGGAGGCAGGGTCAAGAGCCGGAAGCAAGCCATTGCAATAGGCCTTTCGGAGGCGCGAAAGAAAGGTGCGAAGGTTCCATCCAAGAAAAAATCGAAGTAGGCGGCACGCCGGCGCTCGCCGTATCGCGGCGTACAATCAGACTTCCTGATGTCCGCGCCTGAACTTGATCGCCTGCGGGTTGTGCTCGTACGCACCCGCAACCCGCTCAACATCGGCGCCGCCGCGCGGGCCATGAGCAATTTCGGCTTACTCCATTTGCGAGTCGTAAATCCCTACAACATCGCTTTTCGGGAAGCACGCTCCGCCGTTGGCGCGCCAGACTTACTCGCAAGAGCGGAAGAATACGAGAGGCTCGCGGATGCCATTGCCGATTGCACCCTCGTCGTGGGAACAACCGCTGGACGCAGCAGGACGATGAAGCAACGGCTCCGACCCCTGGAGATTGGCGCTCGCAGCATTCGTCGCCGTCTCCTATCAGCCCGGGTGGCTCTTCTGTTTGGCTCGGAAAAAACTGGACTTTCCAATGGCGACTTCAGCCACTGTCACTGGCTGATACGCATTCCGACAGTCGAACCGAGTCCATCAATGAATTTGGGCCAAGCGGTTGCCCTTTGCCTTTACGAGTTGTCGCGTCCCCGCAGCCCGGGCCCAGCGGAAAAGTACGACGCGCCAACCGCTGGCGAGCTCGAGCGCACCACCCAACTGTTGATTGAGGCGCTCAGCCTGAGCCAATACACCCAATCACAGAACTTAGAACTCGCAAGAGAGAACGTCCGGCGACTGATTCGGCGCCTTAAACTCCCCGCCGATGACGCCGGTCTATGGCTGGGAATGCTGCGGCAGATCGTTTGGAAGCTCAAGAACCCCTAGCCATTTCCCACTCGAAGTCAGAACATTGGCCCGGCAGTTGCTTGCAAACTTCTTGACCAAGCCCGCCCCAGAGGCTACATTGGGCTATATTGATGGTGGGGTGCTATGTCTAAAGAAGTAAACAAGTTCCTTAAGTTTGGCGGCCTGACCGCAGTCATTCTGGTTTCACTCGGATATCTCGCCTACACCGGCGTTCAGGAAAGTAAGAGCTATTACGTCACGATCAAAGAACTGCACAAAATGGGTGACAGTTCCTACAGCAAGCGCCTGCGCGTTGCCGGCAATGTGCAACCCGGTTCGATCAAGCGAGCTGGCATCAGGGTGGAGTTTGTTCTGGTCGAAAACGATCAGACCTTGCCCGTGATTTACACCGGCAGCGAAGCCCCTCCCGACACCTTTAAGGATAACTCTCAGGCCCTGGCCGATGGCACCTATGGCCGGGATGGCGTCTTTCACGCGAAGCAATTGCAGGCAAAGTGCGCGTCGAAGTATGCGCCGGCTACCCCGGGACAGCAGGCATCTCCTGCATCGGAACCTAACAAGACCATGACGCAGGTGCAAACGAACAACACGCCATATTGAGCTACTTGTTCGTGGTTGTTACCTTGGCCTTGATGATTCCCTGAGCCAACTTGGCTGAAATCTCATCACCGACCTTTACCCTTCCGGAATCCTTGACCAGGTTCCCTGCGGGATCAAAGACCAGCGCATACCCTCTCTCCAGAATAGCCAGCGGCGACAGCGCGTGCAGCGCTGTGTTCATGCGCTCCCAGCGGACCCTGCGCTCGAGCAGCAGATTGCGCAGAGCTGAGACCATTGCGGCCGATTGCACCTCGAGATCTTTCTTCATTCCCGCGAGAACACGCCGGACGTCGTAATGGCGCACCGCTGCGCCCGCAGTTTCCAGGCGCCGGCGATTCCGTTCCAGAATGTCTCTCTCGGTGCGTTCAATCCGGTAGACCAGATCATCCAGTTTTTGCTGCCTTTGGTTAATTCCATCCATGGTTCGCGCAAAGGCCCCGTGCTGGGTCAGTTCCGTCACGGCCTGCCTCGCCATCAGCAGCCGATAGTGCATCGAGCGGATTAGGCGTTGCCGCAAACCATCAGCCTGATACTCAATCTCCTGCCGCGAGCGGATCACGAGTTCAGCGGCAGCGGACGGGGTAGGTGCACGAAGATCGGCGACAAAGTCAGTGATCGTGAAATCGGTCTCGTGCCCCACAGCCGAGATCACGGGAATACCGGAAGAAGCGATGGTCCTCGCCAATCCCTCGTGGTTGAAGGCAGCAAGATCTTCAGCGGATCCACCGCCGCGGGCGATGATAATCACGTCAACAGAGTGCGACCGATGGAAGTGGCGAACACCGGCGGAAACTTCCAGCGCTGCACTTTCACCCTGCACCTGAGCAGGGTAAATCAGGATGTTTGCCGTATGATGCCGCCTTTGCAAAATATTCAGAATGTCCCGCAGGGCAGCCGCCTGCGGAGATGTCACGATGCCGATCCGCGCTGGAAGGCTGGGAATCGGCTTCTTGCGAGCCGTATCGAACAATCCTTCTTCCTGCAGTTTAGCTTTGAGCTGCTCAAAGGCAATCTGTAAGGCGCCGGCTCCCTTGGGCTCTAAATATTCGGCGGAGATTTGCAACTCCCCGCGGTCCTCGTAGACCGTTACTCTGCCGCGCGTAACAATAATCATGCCGTTTTCCGGACGGAATCGCAGCAGCTTGGCCGCCGAGCGGAACATCACCACCCGGATCTGCGCGGTTTCGTCCTTCAAAGTAAAGTACAGGTGACCGGAATCGTGCGCGCGAAAATTCGAAATCTCTCCTTCGACCCAGGTGTCGGTGTATTCGTGCTCCAGTCGGGTGCGTACCGCGGCGACCAGCTCGCGCACCGTCCAGGTGCGTCGCTCGGGGGCCGTGAAGCCCAGACCAAGCTGATCGGGGAACGACATGCAGCGAGTTTAACTCAACGCGTCCAGCGCTGAAGCGGACCTCGCAGCCGGCTGTGAACCCACTTGGCATGCGCATTTCCCCTATACTGAAAAGCAGTGTTCCACATCACGCGATTTCTCTGGAACGCCACTCGCGGTCACCGCCTGGCTCCGTGGCGCAGCCCGTATTTGCTGTGGCGAATCGAAACCTTCTGCGGCGTAAAGATGCAGCAGATCGGATTTATAGAATTCTGGGAGTTCGCCTGGCGCGAGCGGGTGCAACTCTGGAAATTCCTGAAGTGGACGGCGGAAATGGAGCGCTACGCTCATCCCAAAGCAAAGCGCGCATAGACTCAAAATAACCCTTACGCAGCGCGTGACCTGCTGCTCATCAACGCTGTCGTTCGCTGCGTGGCCGCCTTCAGCTGAATGTATCAAGTCCCTGTAGAATAGCGTTGGTACGCATGACGTCGCTCCGAGGAGAAGCATGTTTGAAGTAACCGTGGAAGATTCCTTTGCCGCCGGCCACTACCTGCGGAACTACAAGGGGAAGTGTGAAAACCCCCACGGCCATAACTACAAGGTCCGGGTGACACTCGCTGGTGAAGAGTTGGACAAGGCCGGCCTGCTGCTGGATTTCAAAGATTTGCGTGAAGTCATGAAACAGGTGATTGATCGCCTTGATCACCAGATGATCAACGATCTTGAGCCTTTCACCTCACTCAATCCGTCGGCAGAAAATCTGGCAAAGTATTTCTATTCTGAAATAGGCGGACGTCTGGGCCGCATCACCAAGGGCCGCGTGGAGGTGAAGAAGATCACTGTCTTCGAGACCGACAGCACCACCGCGACCTACTCTGAATAGCGACGGACAGGAAGTTTCATGCAGATCACAGAGATCTACAAATCCATGCAAGGCGAGTCCACCTACGCTGGGCTTTCTTGTATTTTTGTGCGCCTGACAGGATGCAACCTGCGGTGCTCGTGGTGTGATAGCGAGTATACCTTCACTGGCGGCCATCGCATGTCGCTGGAGGAAGTGTTGGCGGAAGTTGAGCAACTCAGCCCCGGCGGTGGACTAGTCGAGATCACCGGCGGCGAACCTATGCTGCAGGAGCGCGAGGTTGTGCCTCTGATGCAGCAGTTGATTGATACCGGATATATGGTTCTACTTGAAACCAGCGGGGAGCGGCCTTTGGCGCGGGTGCCGAAGCGGGTAGTGAAGATCGTGGACGTAAAGTGTCCCGATTCCGGCGAAGGCGACAGCTTCGAGATGGAAAACCTCGAAGAACTGGAAGCGCATGATGAAATCAAGTTTGTTGTAAGCAGCCGTGCCGATTACGAGTTCGCGCGCGATTTCGCTTTGCGCCATCATCTGCCGGATCGTGTAAATGCTGTGCTGTTCTCCCCTGCATTCAGTAAAGCTGCAGCGGAAGAACGAGGCGCATCCCAGTGTTTGCTTGATCCGCAACTGCTGGCGGAATGGATGCTGGCCGACAACATGCCTGCCCGGCTTGGATTGCAGATTCACAAATTCATCTGGGACCCGGCGCTCAAAGGGGTCTAGGCGGTTCCCGATGGAAGCCGATTCCTCACCGCAAAGCGGTTCGGAATGGCAATATTCAAATTCTGTGGACACGACTTACAGATCCCGGGCAATCGTTCTCCTCAGCGGCGGCATGGATTCCTGCGTCTGCGCCGCACTTGCGGCGCGCGACTATGACACCGCCGCGGTCCACATCAGCTATGGGCAGCGCACCGAGGCTCGCGAAAAGCAGGCTTTCCATGAAATTTGCGGGCGGCTGAAAATTCGGGACCGTTTGCCGGTTAGAAACGAGGCTTTGTGCGCGATCGGCGGGTCGGCTCTCACGGATCCCAAGATCGCGGTTCCCGAGTCGCACGCCCCCGGCCACGATATTCCCTCGACTTACGTCCCTTTCCGCAACGCTCATTTTCTTTCCGTCGCGGTCAGTTGGGCTGAAGTCCTGGGCGCAGAGAAGATCTATATCGGGGCGGTGGAGCCCGATAGCTCAGGTTATCCTGATTGCCGGCCAGCGTACTATCGAGCTTTCAACGAGGTGATCAAGACGGGCACTAAAGAAGGCAAGATCGAAATCGTGACCCCATTGATCGCGTTGCGTAAGGCGGAAATCGTCCGGCTCGGCCTTGAATTGGGTGCTCCGCTCGATTTAACTTGGTCTTGTTACAGCCGCGAAGATCGTGCCTGCGGAGTCTGTGACAGCTGCGTGCTTCGATTGCACGCATTTCGAGATGCCGGAGTACCGGATCCGGTTCCGTACGAAGAGGCCGTCACGAAGTTATAGGTTAATTTTCTTAGACTTCTGCCGGAGGCAGAAACATGAAGAAAGATTACGCAATTTCAGCTCTCCTCATCGTCTTAACGCTCCTCACCGCTACGCTGGCCACGCCGGCTGCCGCACAGGTTGCGAGCGCGACCGTGCAGGGCTCGGCGAAAGATGCACAAGGGCAGCCGATCGCCGGCGCAGATGTCATCTGGTACGACGCCGACACAGGCCACAAATACGACATTAAGACCAATAAAAAGGGCGAGTACTTCTCTCTCGGTGTCGCCTCCGGAAAATACACCGTTACTCTCATGCAGGACGGCAAACAGTTGTTCCAGTTCAACGGAGTGCAGGTTACGCTCGATAATGGCGCAACCATCGATTTTGATATGCAGAAAGAGGCGCAAAAAGCTGCCGCGGGCGCGGGCTTGACCCCTGAACAGTTGAAACAGCGTGAGGAACAGAATGCGAAGATCGCAAAAGAAAACATGACGGTCAAGCAGCTGAACGAAATGCTCTCTACAGCAAAACAGTCGGCTGACGCGGGCAATTACGATGCCGCTATCGCCACTTTGACGCAGGCGACCCAAACCGACCCGACGCGCGACCTTCTCTGGGCCAAACTGGGCGAGTACGAACTGACATCGGCCAATAAACAGACCGACAGCTCAGAGAAAACTAAGCGGGCCGGGGCTGCAGTTGACGATTATCAAAAAGCAATTGATCTCAGGCAAAAAGCGCTCGATGCTGCTACGCAGAAGCCGCCCGATGCGACCAAGGTTCTCGCCGCTTATTACAATAATCTCGGCCAGGCTGCCGCCAAGGCTGGCAAGCCGGATGACGCCGTCAAGGCTTATACTCAGGCCGCACAGCTTGATCCTGCAAATGTCGGTCAGTACTACTTCAACATCGGTGCCATCGATACCAACACCGGCAAAGTTGACGATGCCATTGCCGCTTTCGACAAAGCCATTGCCGCCGATCCGAACCGCGCCGATGCCTATTACTGGAAGGGCGTCAACATGATCGGCAAGGCGACGCTCAAGGGCGACAAAATGATCGCGCCCGAGGGCACAGCCGAGGCGTTCAACAAATATCTTGAACTCCAACCCAGTGGCCAATTTGCTGATCCGGCAAAGCAGATGCTCGCCAGCATCGGCGCAGCTGTGGAAACCCAGTACGGCAGCAAAAAGAAAGGCTCCAAGAAGCAATAATTATGGGTAAACCCCGGCCTCCGGAATTGCGAGATCGGGGTCTCATCAAGCACTGCCCACAATCAGATCGCTCGGCCCCGGCAAATTGATCCGCTCTACCCCGGAGAACCCGGCGTCTTTCATCCACGTTGTGTATTCGGGTTCGCTGTAGTCCGCTCCGGATTCCGTGGAGACCAGCATGTTAAGCGAAAACAAGGCCGCGTGTTGAGGTCCGGTCTTTTGGTCGTTAAGAATGAAATCCTGCAAGGCGAGGCGGCCATTCGGCACAAGCGCCTGATGTGCTTTCCGGAAAAGCTGACGATTCTGCTCCTCAGAGAACATGTGGCAGATTGCGTTCAGCATAATCAGGTCATAGCCTGAGCCGAAACTTTCGGTCAACATGTCTCCCGCACGGATACTCACTTGAGACGCGATTCCGGCCTGCTTAACGTACTCAGCCGTGAGAGGCACAACGTCCGGCGAGTCGAGGATCTCACAGCGCGCTTCGGGATTGGCTTTTGCGAAGGCAATCGAATAAGCGCCAGAACCGCCACCGAGATCCAGAATCCGCTTAAGCCCTTTGCTCCCGATGGCCTTGACAATTGCTGGCACGCGCTCTTGCGCGTTGCGCTGCATAGCGGCTATAAAGTGCTCCGTCCAGTGCGCATCCTGATCGCGCTCACTTCTAACACTAGTACCGCGCCTTACCGCGTCCGTCAGCGTGCTCCATCGCTGCCAAAGGTTTGCGACATGCAGCAGACCGTTGCGATGATTGTCTTTCGAACCCTGCACAAAATATCGCGCTGACTCCGGCGTGTTTTTATAAGTTTCGGCGTCTTTTGAGAGCAATCCCAGGGAGACCAGCGCATTCAGCAGAATGTTGAGTGCACGGGCATTCGCATTTATCTTCTTACCGGTTTGTTCAGCCGTGGCGCCGTTCCCGATCGCGGTAAATATGTCCAGTTCAAGCGCCGTAAGCAGACAACGGCTGGGCTGATATCCCCGGATCATCCGGTCCAGGTGATCGGGCAACATTCCAGCCTTATCGCGAGCGGCGAGCATCGCATGATAATGTTCGCCATGCTCAATGGACATCTTCTTCATCGCGCTCGCGTCGTCCCACTCCAGGCGCTCGAGCGTTCGGCCATGCTTCAAATGCTGGTCCACAATTTCGGAAACATCGGAAGGCTGCACGCGCCGGTACCAGACTCCCTTGGGATACGTGACCATGACTGGGCCTTCGTCGCACAATCCCATGCAGCCGCAGGTGGTGAGTTGTACATCGTTGGTCAGGCCGCGCGACTGGATTTCATGATCGAGTGTTTCCAGAACGGCAAACGACCCGCTGGCCGGACACGATGTCACTCCCTCCGACTTCTGCTGAGTACACACAAATAGATGAAAACGGAATGGTTCCATTAAGATCTCCTGTCATTAATGCTACGCTCGGTTTTGCGGGTGATCGCGTAAGTCGGTGTGACAGCCAATACGTCTCTGCGTGCGCGCGGCACTGGACTTCTCAAGCGCGACGTCGTAAGCGCCGGGGCTAGAATGGTTGCATGAGCCGGCCCGTCCGTCAGCCAAAATGGATGTTGATTTTTCCGCGCGTGCTGATAGTCACTTTTCTCAGCATTTTACTTTCATTCGCGATATGCCTTTTGCTCGGAATTGTTGGGGTGCTGATCATGTCGTGGGCGCGCGGCAACAGCCCCAATTTTTCCTTTGCATATCGGGATATCGCATTTCCCTGCGCGGTGGTAATTGGCACAATTGTGCTGGTGGGTTCGAGCTGCGTTGAAATTCGTCACTACTTTCAATCAAAGGCTCTGGCGCAAATCGAGCGCAGCAGCGGGTGAGCCCAACCTTTGGTTCGTGTAGTTCAGCACTGAAAATGACTTTATGCAGCCACGAATAGCAATTCCTCAGGTGCATTCTCTTGATCTTGAATACGCGGAGCGGGCATTGCCGCAGTACGAGCATGCGGTCCGACTTGCCGGCGGCGAACCAGTACGCATTCCGCTCGGCCTGCCTCCCGCCCACGTGATGAAGTTGATTGAGCGATGCGATGCAGTCGTGCTTCCCGGCAGCAAAGCCGATGTCGACCCTGCGAAGTATGGAGCGATACGTGAGCCGCAAACCGCGCCGGCCGATCCCAAACGGGATACGGTTGACGAGCTCCTGTTACAGGATGCGTACAACATGCACAAGCCGCTGCTGGGTATCTGCTATGGCTTGCAGATATTGAACGTCTATCGCAGCGGAACCCTGCTGCAGCACCTGCAGACAAACGTCAACCACGAAGCTGGAAGGAAAAGTCCCATCGCACATCAGGTCAGCATCTCGTCGCCTTCGCGGTTGGCAGAAATTGCCGGTGGCTCGGAACGCGGTGCGATTGCTGTGAACTCCAGTCACCATCAGGCGGCCGATGCGGTAGGCGATGGCTTGCGAGTCACCGCGCGATGTATGGAAGACGGAACGATCGAGGCCCTCGAGGGAACGTCTTCGGAGCATTTTGTCCTGGCAGTGCAGTGGCACCCGGAACGCTCGGTCGAGAACGATCCTACTTCGCTAAATATCTTCAGGGCGCTGAGTCAAGCGGCGCGTAGATGGCACAAGCAGGCCAAAGGTGAGTTTGAGGCAGTTTAGAGCTGATCCAACCAAGAGTGCTGACTATGCGGCTTCCAGCAGAACTACTACTTGGGCAATCACAGCGTTGTCGGTTCCCATTCCCTCGGGCGTTTTGGCCTTAACACCGACGCAATCAGCCTTAATACCCAGCAGCTCGGCTAAGTTAGTTCTTATGCCTTCGGCGTGAGGCCCGATCTTCGGCACAGCCAGGATAAGCGTCGAATCAATGTTCGCCACCTTATAGCCTGCCTGTCGTACGCGAGTGAGAGCTTCTTTCACGAACGTGCTCGAATTTGCACCCTTCCACTTAGGATCAGACGGCGGAAACAGCGTGCCAATATCCGGACCGGCAATCGCTCCCAGCAGAGCGTCAGTCAAGGCATGGAGAAGCACATCGCCGTCGGAGTGTCCTCCAAGTCCGGCCGGATGAGGCAACGTCAAACCGCCGATTATTAGGGGGATGCCAGGCTTGAATTCATGCGAATCCCAGCCGTAACCAATCCTCATGCGGCCACCGATGCACGCGGATTGACCCTGATCCTTTTTCGGTCCTTGTCAAAGATCAGGCGCCGCAACTCCGGCTTCACTGCAAAATTAAGCGGAAGCCCGATCTCGATTTCTGTCCCTCTCAAATCGTGCGCCTCCGATAAAGAATCCGTGGCAATCACGCCAATCCGTGCCCTAGATAAAACTCCGCCAAATCCATATCCGTCGGCGTCGTAATCTTGATGTTACGCGGCGACCCCATGACCACCGCCACTTCGTGCCGCGAGCGCTCCACCAGTGACGCTTCATCGGTGCCGAGAAACCCGTCTGCTTCCGCTTCGTCGAAGGCCTTCTTCAGAACGCTGTACCGAAAACCTTGCGGTGTCTGCGCCATCACCACGCGCTCGCGCGGGATGGTCGCTGTAATCACTGCCCCTTCCGCTGTGCGCTCCACCTGCTTGACCGTATCCACGGCGGGAAGGCCGGCTATGGCAGCGCCATATTTCTGCGCCGCGGAGATTACATCGCGAATAATTTCAGGCCCCACAAACGGGCGCACCGCATCATGGACCAGCACGATATCTTCCGCGTCAGCAGAAATTGCGGCCAGCGCCGAGGCCACCGAATCCTGGCGATGTTCGCCTCCTTCAACCAGAACAATCTTTTTGCGGATGGCTTCGTTGCTGCCGCTTTTCAACCGCTCCGTGAAGCCCTCAAGTTCGTTCTTTCTGAGCGCGACGTAGATCTCATTTATTTCCGACACTTCCGCGAACCTGCGCAGGGTATGAATCAGGATCGGCGTTCCCGCCAGCTCAGTGAACTGTTTCGACGGGGCGGTTTTTTTGGCATGCAGAGCCGTCATGCGTGTCCCCAAGCCGGCAGCCGGAATAATCGCCAGTACCTTCATAGCGGTCGATCAGTATACGAGCCTCAGGAACAGACTTCAAATTGCGTCGATGCCCATTCTGGGCGATCACACCAGCCGCGGCGCATCCACGAACGGCTCCAGGGGATCGCTAATCTTCCTTAACTCAGGGTAGTGCTCCAGCAGCGGTTCCGGCGCACGTTGACGCCGCCCCGTGAGCATGTACTTGAGCTGAAGCGCGTTCACCCCAGCTTTGGCCTGGAAATGATTGTTCGTCACCACATAGGTAACCTCAGCCTTTTCAGAGATGCGCTGGATTTTGCTTTTCCACCCGGCTAACTGGCCTTCGCTATAAAGATAGTTGTAGCGGTCTTCACATTTTTCCGCTTCGAACCACTGATCGTAATTGCGCCCATGCAGTCGAACGTACGCAACCGGAGAAGTCACGTGCTCCGTTCCACCCAACGAGCGCCCCAGCAGCGGCTGATCGATATTGCAGAACGACACGTTTTTCTGCGTAAACGAAGCGAGTGTTTCTTCATTGTCCCAGCTCGAATGCCGTACTTCCACCACTCTGGGATATTCAATGAATTCGCGCAGCAGCTTTTCAAGATATTCACGATTGAGCCCCGTATTCTTGAACGAGACGGGAAACTGGATCAGCAACGCGCCAAACTTGCCTGTTGCGGCCAGCGCTTCCAGGCCCTCGCGAGCCAGGCGTTCATCTTCATCAGTGGGCTTGATGGTTGCAGCGGAGGTGGGCTCCATGACCGCAAGCGGAGAGTGCGTGAACGAACGGTGCAGCTTTGCGGTAAAAACAAAATCCGGATTTACCGGTGTGACTTTGCGCGCCCACAGCTTCGCCAGCTCCGGCTTGATGTGCCCGTAGAAAGAAGTATTGATTTCCACCACATCGAAACAGCGGGCAAGGTATTCCAGCGGATGTTCCTTGCGGCGCTGCATCCCCGAGGGATAGAAGACGCCGTCCCAATCCTTGTAAGACCAACCGGCGGTGCCGACTCGAATCTGCTGTTCTCCTGCCATACAGGCATTTTTATTGGTGAACGGCAACAGGTTAGCACAGGGATAATTGCCCGATTAATAGAGGAACAGGACAACCCAATATGCGCCATTTGGATAATGCGCGGTTCGCGCGAAGCAGATGCCCGTCGAAAACGCATGGAGATCACGTTGCTGAACAGCCGAAATGGCGTTTGCAGGCAGAGTCGCCGGTTGCAAGGTTGTATAGCGCAATACGTAACGTGCCGACGGGTTAGGTCCGTCCAGCGAGTCTGCGTGCGCCATGTCGCATGCTGCCTGCCTGGAACTGACATTTGCCTCTTCACTCAGCAATGGCAGCCGCGCAGCTCTACGCGTCAACCCCACGGCGGAGCTTACAAGCTCTTCTGCCTGTTGACCTGAATATTCGGGAAGGCTATGGCCGAAGTCTTCGGTGACATAAATAACGGAATCAGCGCGCACCACCCCGATCCCAATAATGTTGAGGTTCGAATCAAGGATGTTCTCCCGGTGCGGAGGAGAATGCATCAGGCCCTGGTGAGATTCGACCGCGTTTTCCGCCAGAGATACATTTTCTGCCACGTGGTCCAGGTGAAGGTCAGAATTGCCTGCAATCCGCCCTGTCAGAGAGGCCTCCTGGGGCAGTTGATGAGAGAGTGTTTTTGCTCTTGCCATTGCTTGCGAATGCTGCCTGGCGGCTCGGGTGAGGCCTTCATCAATGTGCAGCGGAGGAACTCCGGCCTGGGAACGGGCTTCATTGACTAGTTTCAGCAGCAGGAGTTCAGCTTCGGGTTCGTAAAATTGCGAATACGAAGTGGAGTCAACGGCGGAAATCTGCATTTGCAAGGGGAGGTGGGGAGGACTGGTGGCGCTTATGGCGGCAAATAGTGTAAGAAAGCAAATCATCCCTACGCCAGTTCCTGAGAGCACAACTTACGTCTTGGTTAAACCTACAATACGCTCTAGAATCCAGCTAAGCACCATTACAACGGAGAACTCCACACTTGGCCTACCTCCCGGTTCTTCTAGGTCTACTTGTAGCCATGAGCGTAGTACTTCTGTTACTGCTCGTGGTCGTGTTCAAGCAAAGCCTTGCAGGCTCTTCGCAAGCTCGTGAATTGCTGAGGGTTCTTCGTGCTTCCGGAGATATACAGACCGCGCTCTCCGCGCAGTTTGCCGCCGCAACCGCCGACATGGCGACGCGCCTGGAGCAGACAAAAGGCGATCTGCGGCAGCAGATCAGCGATCGGCTGGGCGATGGTTTTTCCTCTGTTCGAAATGGTGTTGAGGAACAGATGCTGGCTGGCAGGCGCGAGCAGGCCGACGCGCGCATTGAGTTGACGAATTCTCTTGCGCTCACCACCGCCCAACTTAAAGCCGAATTCGAAGGCCTGAACCAGAAAACCGCACAAAGCCTCGATGCCATCCGCGAACGGGTTGATACGCGCCTGCTCGCTATTACCGATCAGGTCCAGCAAAAGCTCGATCAGAACATTAAAGAAGGATTTGCCCAATTCGAAAAAGTGCAGCAGCACTTAAAAGCAGCAGAAGAGCAGTTGCGCGAAGTCGGCGCGCTGGGCCACTCCATCAATGACCTTAACAACCTGTTGAAACTTCCGCATCTCCGCGGCCAATTCGGTGAGGCGAGCCTGGAGCGATTGCTGGCCGATTTTCTCCCCGCGCACATGTTTGAAATTCAATGTCAATTACCCCAAGGAGGCGGGCGCGTCGATGCGATGATCCAGTTTCCTGACCGCCGCCTGCCGGTCGATGCCAAGTTTCCGCGCGAGCAGGTGCTGGCGCTTTTTGAAAGCAGCGTGGAAGCTGAAATCGAAGAAGCTCGCCACGAGTTCGTTCGCGTTATGAAGGCGGAAGCGAAACGAATCAAGGCCTATATCCAGCCGGAATACGGAACCACAGACATCGCCCTGATGTACCTGCCGAGCGAGACCCTGTATATGGAAGCGGTGCGCAATCGCGAGCTCGCCGACTGGCTGAACCAGCAGCACGTGTTTCCAGTCTCGCCCAATACGCTCCTGATGACGCTGCAAACTATCGCCCTGGTCCACAAGTGGTACGAAGTGGCGAGCCGCTTCGAAAAAAGCCGCATGGAATTGGGCAAAGCCCAGAAATCTTTTGACTACTTCCAGAACCAGTTCGAGAATGTCGGCAAGAGCCTCGGCAAGGCCCAGGAGGCATTCGACAAAGCCCAGACTCACCTCAAGACTTACCGCGGCCGCGTGACAGCCTTGAGCGGGCAGGAGCAACTCGAACTCGACACGCCTAAAGAACCGACCCTGCCCCTCACAGACAAAGCAAGCGCCTGAGATCTCGACAAGAACTCATCTGATCACCGAAAGTCCGGCGGTCTGGCTACGCTCCCACTTACATGTTGCATTTGCAACATCGTTATGTTGTAATTGCAACATGGAGACTGGAGACTGTGTCATGAAGACGTCACTGGAGCCGATCTTTCAGAGAAGAGCCGTCAAACTGTTTGAACCAGTCGAACTCCCGGCGGAAATACGCGAGCAAATCCTGGATGCGGCGCGCCATGCCCCCTCCAGCTTTAACACCCAGCCGTATCGGTTTTATTGGATCGCGACTGCGACAAGAAGGAAAGCGGTAGCCGAACTCTGCATGGGCCAGATGCCTGCGGAAACCGCGTCAGCGCTGGTCGTAGTCGTTGCAGATATCGGATCACTGACTGCAACCTCACGGGGCCAGTTGGAATGGATGCGCGGCAGGAGCGAGTTCAATGAGGCAAAGATTCGCGAATATGAGCGAACCGCAAAGATCGGCCGGATCCTCTTCATGCCGGGACCATTCGGCATTTTCGGCGCTGTTAAATGGGGAATATTCCGGCTGCTGAATTTCTGGAAAGTGATGGGCATGCCACCTCTGTTCCGACCGGAGTTATTCAAATGGGCAATTAAAAGCACATCGCTTGCCTGCGAGAACCTTATGATCGCTGCCGAAGCTCTCGGTATTAACACATGCCCTATGGAAGGCTTTGACAGCCGGAGGCTCTCTAACTATCTCGGGCTCTCCGCCCGTTATCATGAAATCGTGATGGTGATTGCGGTCGGGAAGAAATCGCCTGCCTACGTCGAACCGCCTCAGTGGCGGAGACCTCTCGACGCGACGGTAACGATCCTATGAAGGTCATCCCAAGGAATGAAGTTCCTCCAGACATTCTGAAAGATTCAGTACTAGCCCATATTGCCGCAGCCTATTTTTCCGTGGGCAAGAGGCTTGAGCGAAAGACCCGCTGCTCTGCGACTCGCGGCTTCATCCTGTCGACACTCCGGGGCGGCGTTATGCTCAATCAGAATCAGATTGCCACGCTCCTGGGTCTCGACCGAACGGTCGTGCACCGGGCCATTAAGGCAATGGCTCAGGAAGGACTTGTGTCGGAGCGAAAGGCAAAATCCGGCAGAGCAATTTACGTGCAGCTGACGCCCAAAGGAAACAGGTACCGGCAACGATTGATCGAGGCACGGGTGGCCGCAGATGAGAATATCCGCCGTCATCTAACTTCCGCCGAGCACGCCACACTTCTCCGGCTCTTGAAATTGGTCGCCGACTTGGAACTTTGACCCTGGAGCGACTTTTCCCGCTTCCCCACTGTCATCCTGCTGAACTTTTTGTGGTTCAATTAATTTGTTCGTGAGCGCTGAATGCGCACGACTGCAGCGTCAAGTATGCGGACCAGTTCTGAGCCGTGCTCGGAACGGCGCTCTTCCTGCAGCCTGCGCTTGGCTTTTTCCGGGGAAAACCAGGCGGGATTGCGGCCCGCCTCGGGCGGCTCTTCAAGATATGTCACTTCGCAGAGATGCGCCCTGACTACGATCTCAATTTCAGGCGACCCCTTCCCGTCAATTCGTTTTCGCCGCGTGTAATGAGCGAAGGGACGCTCTGCCATTCGCCCATGAACGCCGCCTTCTTCGAAAGCCTCGAGGGCCGCGGCCTGCGCGTGACTGAGCCCAGGCATTACGCTGCCTTTGGGAAATGTCCACCGTCGCGCCGCGCGCGTTTGGACCAGAAGAAATTCGACGCGGGCATTGCGGATGCGATAACAGACGGCCGCAACCTGCTCTGCGCCTCGCAGTCCACGCAAATGTGACAGGTCAAAAAAACGAGGTGCGGATTTCGAATTGCGCGAGCCCGCATTCGTCACACGAGCCGAGGCGTAGGCAGCACCCATGACAGAAAGGGTGCACGATCGCCGTCGCTTGTGACTAGAGCACAGCTTGGTTCGCCCCACGCTCTGCACGCGTGAAGACAGTCTTTCGCAATCGTGCGAACGTGCCCGAGTGCATTACTCCGGGATTCAAAAGTAACGGTTACTGTCCAGGCTTTCTATCGGAGCCGCCTATTTGTGCAAACATTTGCTACAACACTGCACCGCACGGCACAAAACAATAACTTTGGTCGTACGACTTTGGTCACGTGCTTGCATCTTTACTAGTGAAGCCGGAAATCACGAAACGCAGCAGTCCAGCGCGACGTTCGAGTCGAGATTCTACGGCTGGGAGAGGACCAATGAAAACCACTTTGTTTGTAATTTGCTTGCTCGCGGCCGTTTCGGCGTCCGCGCAGACTGCCAGTTACCTGGTAGGTCCGGGTATGTCGGGAAGCAACGTTCAAATGTTCAATCACCCTCAGACTGCAACCTACCAGGGCATGGGACTGGAAAGGAATTTGCTTTCCGGCTCACAATACACTTGGGCCAAAGGCGAGCGCCCGTTGTGGGAATTTGCTACTCCCGAGGAATCGAAACCCCTCGGAGACGTTGCCCGTGAGTACAGAAAAGAGCACGCGAACGCAAAGAAAGCTGCCGTCGTTCACACCAACTAAAACAGCGGACCGATCCGCGTACGGTGTGACACCGAAGATTCACTGGCCCACGTTTCGGAAATGCGAAACGTGGGACACCCCGCGGCCGTAGCAGCGCATCTGAGCGAAGCATGCAAACGCTGCCTGACCTCAAGCTGCGCCAACCTTCGGAACCTGCGCCTCCTCCCGTGAAAGAACCACCCGATCCGCCCGAAAATCCCGACGTGCCGTTGCGCGAACCAGAACCTGCCGTTCCGAATCAGATCTAGCTTGCCCTCTTAGGGCTCCATCAATCTTTGTTACCGCCGAGAGCCTATGTCGCTCCTTGGCTTATTACTTTCCCCTCCCAGCAGGTAGAATCAGTGGCACGGGGCCAGGAGCGGAATGGCGCTTGACTCGCCGTCTTCCGCCCCGGGTTTTGCTTCACACTCTTCATCTGAATGGCAAACACTCGCGTCAGGGAGTTTCTATGAAGTCGCCGGGTTTTCGGATTGTCCTTATAGTTTTGCTGGTAGCAACGATCTTTGGCTGTTCCCGAGATCCGAATGTTCGAAAGCGAAAATACTTCGAGAGCGGCCAGCGCTATTTCGAAAAGGGCAAGTATCGCGAAGCCAGCATCCAGTTCAGCAACGCCATCCAGATCGATCCCCGGTATGGTGACGCCCACTATCAACTGGCCAAGACCCTGCTCAAACTACAAGAACCAACCCCCGCCTATCAGGAACTGGAACGGACCGTAGAACTTCAGCCGGAAAATTATCCCGCCCGCATTGACCTGGCGAATCTGCTCATTGCCGGCCGCTACCTCAAGGAAGCGAAAGAACAATGTGATGTTCTTTTGCAGAAGCAGCCGAATAGCCCGGAGGTGCATGAGCTCCAGGCCAATCTCCTGGGAGCGGGCAACGATGTCCCGGGCGCGATCCAGGAGATGCAAAAGTCGATCGCACTGGGGCCCTCGCGACTGGAGGCCTATCTGGGCATGGCCTATCTGCAAATTCGCAACAACCAGCCTGCTGCTGCCGAGACCAACTTCAAGAAGGCCATCGGACTGAGCCATGGTGATATCACCCCCCATTTGGCGCTTGGAACCTTCTACGTCACCAACGGACGTCCCAAAGAAGCTGAGACTCTGTTCCAGGAAGCGGTGCGGCTGGATCCCTCAAATACCGATGCTCGCGCTGATCTGGCGCGCGTTTACATGGCGGAAGGAAGGAAAAACGACGCTGAAGCGTTTCTGAAACAGACCAAGAAAGACCTGCCCAACAACTCCGCCGCTTACCGCATGCTCGGCGATTTTTACTTCGCGACCGGCGATCTTGACAAAGCTACCTCAGAGTACGCTTCACTTTTTTCTGAACACTCCCACGATATTCAGGTGAAGAAAAACTATATTCAGTTGCTCATTCTGAAAAATCGCCTGGATGAAGCCACCAAGCTGAACGATGAAATCTTGAAGCAAAGCCCGAACGATACCGACGCCCTCATTTGCCGGGGCCAGGTACAAATTCGTGACGGGCATCTCAACGATGCCGCAGCAACGTTGCAAACTGCCATCAAGGAAGACCGCGACAACGCCGTTGCCCACTACCAGCTCGGCCTGGCTCTGAATCAGCTGGGCGAACTGGAACGGGCGGAAGATGAATGGCGGGAAGCAGTCCGTCTCCGCCCTGATCTATCGGACGCCCAGCATTCCCTCGCCGGCGCGGAGTTGCGCCACGGCGATATGACCGGACTCGAGGCCACGGCCAATCAGATCATCCAATTGCAACCGCAGTCTCCCGATGGCTATGCGTTTCGCGCGATAACGAATACCAGCCGCAGCGGGTTCGATAAGGCTCAGGAGGACATCGACAAGGTCCTCGCTCTGGCCCCTCAGAGCGCCGTGGGCTACATTGCTCTGGGCAATCTGAGGGTGGCGGAGCGGCGACCGCCGGACGCGGAACAAGCCTACCAGCAGGCCTTGGGCAAAGATCCCAATTCCACCGAAGCCCTCCGAGGCTTGATGAAAACCTATCTCCTCGAGAAGCAGCCGGAGAAGGCGGTCTCTGCCGCACAAGCTCAGATTGGTAGATCGCCGAACAACAGCGACTTCTACGATCTGCTAGGCACCGCCCTGTTCGAAGAGAAGAAGGATTATAACGGCGCAGAAACAGCACTCAAGAAAGCCGCCCAGCTCAACAAAAACAACTCGGATGCGCTGCTCAAGCTGGGCGAAGTTCAGATCGCAAAAGGATCAACCGATCAGGCCATCGCAACCTATCAGCAGTCGATCAAAGATAATCCCCGCGAGCCCAGTTTTTATATTTTGATGGGCGAGCTGTACGAATCGAAGCAAGCGTGGGGCGAAGCCAAGGACGCCTACCAGAAGGCGCTGGAAGTCGAACCGGAGAATCCTCTGGCCTCCAATAATCTTGCCTATGTGATGATGCAGACCGGAGGAAACATTGACCTGGCCCTCTCGCTGGCGCAAACGGCACGCCGCGGCATGCCGGATTCAGCCAGCGCTGCCGATACCTTAGGTTGGGCTTATTACCAGAAAGGTGCTTATCGCTCGGCGATCGATTTGTTCCAGGAAGCGCTGAAGCTCGCTGAAAAAGGCCGTGGCCCTGACGATGCTACGGTGCATTATCATCTCGGCCTCGCCTACCAGAAGACCGACCAGCGCACCCTTGCCAAGCAGCAACTGGAACGCGCGCTCAAAATCAATCCTAACTTTAGCCAGGCCAGCGACGTGCGCAAGCAACTGGCAGCCATGAAGTCCTGACGTTTAGCGCGTCAGATCAAAACCGAGTTGCGCACATTCCCTGGCGCGCGAATCCTAACGGCATCCTGGTATTTGAGACCAATACTCATTTGGGTCTACACTTCCTAGACCTATGCGCATTCTTCTTGTTGGGGGAACGCTGTTCATTGGCAAACGGCTGGTGGACCGGCTCTTGCAGGCTGGCCATGACATCGCCCTGCTCCATCGCAATGCGGCACACCCTTTCGGGACTGAAGTCCGTAACCTTGTCGCGGATCGAAACGACGCCGTCTCGATCCGCAATGCGCTGGCGGGGCTGCGTTTCGATGCGGTTTATGACATTGCCTACGACCTGCAGCGCGGCACCACGGCTCAGCAGGTCGAAGCCACAGCCAGAGCCATTCCCGGAGACCTTTCCCGTTACATCTTCATTTCAAGCGTCGCAGCCTACGGCACGGGCCTGAGCCACGAGGAAGACGATGCTCTCGCTCCTGATAGGGACGCCAATGAATATGTGCGGAACAAGGCGGCGAGCGAGCGGGCGCTGTTCCGCATGCATCGCGAGTCCGGTTTTCCTGTGGTGACAATGCGGCCGCCATTCGTCTACGGCCCGGAAAATCCCTTTTATCGAGAAGCATTCTTTTGGGACCGGCTTCGTGCAGACAGGCCGATCGTCATACCCGGCGACGGCGACCGCCTGATGCAATTCGTCTACGTGGATGACCTGGTAAGCGCATGTGTAAAGGCCCTGGCCAATCCGGCGGCCATCGGCTTGGCTTTTAACGTCGGAAACCAGCGCCCCACAACCCAGTTGGATCTCGTCCACGCATTGGCTGAAGCAGCGGGTACGAAAGCGAAAATCGTTCACGTGCCCCGCCCGCTAATAGAACGCAATGGCGGCAGCATTGCTGACGATCCTCTCTACTTCGGTCAGTTCTACGATCTGCCGCCGATTACGATCGTGGTTGAAAGAGTAAAGCGCGTACTCGGAGTCGAGCCCACTGCATTTGACAAAGGTCTGCAACAAACCTACAGGTGGTACTTAGAATATGGCGCTCACCGCCACCCCGATTTCTCTTTTGAGGACTCCCTGATCCGTGAAGCGGCGGCATAAAAGGGTACTCCAGCGGTTTGCAAAGTCGGCTATCCAATCTGTAGCGTGTACATTCCCTTCGACTCGCTGCGCTCGCTCAGAGCGGTCTCTGGCCTGCAAAATTGAGTTGTGTTCCACGTGGAACGTATCGTCATAACTCAACTAGCGGTACAATATCGCCATGACACCCAAACCAAAGAAAAAGAGGAGCATGAAGGGCAGAATCGCGGGGCTGCGCGCGTCGGTTGAGGATGACCTGTTAGGGCTCATTGAGGACCAAAGGTCTGAAGCGCGCTGGCATCGGCCGCGCAAGGAAAGAATCTCCCTGCGCGTGGATTGCGAGGTCGTAGACTGGCTCAAGTCCAAGGGACCCGGTTACCAGACCCGCATCAACCGCATCCTGCGCAGGGTCATGCTGGAAGGCAAGAAAAGAGCCGGAGAAAAGTAGCGGCTGCGGACGGCCGATCCTTTCGCGCACTTTCCGAAAGTGTGGGGATGCCCTGGTGCGAAAACGACGATATGCTCCCCGTGGAACCCATCGTCACGACAAAAAACGTCTCAGTGCTCCTGCCGAACAAGACCTCGGCTCTGGTCCAAGAAAATGCACTTTATGGTTGCGCATTCCCGGAGAAGATCGGAGCGTCTGTACCGATAATCAGAAGTTCCTTGCCGCTGTTGGCTACCATAAAATCAATGTCGCTCGGACTAATGCCACCGTGGTGCGGGATGAGGTGCGCCGTTCCGCTACAGTCAGAATCCTCGGTGTACGTCCCGGTGAGGGGAATCTGCTGGGCGATTTGTCCGTCAATGCCGAGCGTCTCACTACCGGAAATATTCCCGCTGTCATCCAGAACTGAAAACCGCGCTTTTGTGCCGAGGACGCGCCTGGTAAGTTGAGTTCCTGGAACCTCAGTAAATCACTGTATTGTGACCAACACTGCGGCCATGTCATTATCTGTGCCACGCTCTGGGGCGGACAAATGCAAAAGCGGAATCTCCGCGTAGTCACCTGGCTCGGAAGGGTCCCGGCCGTGGCTGTCTGTACCTTATGCAATCGCGAATTTAAGGCACCGCTGCCGGAACTTTCGAGCACTCTGGCGGCCCAGGAAGTTCTGCGAAGGCGGTTCAATGAACACAAATGTAAGCCGTCAGAGGTATTGAAAAAGTAACGCGGCCCCGACCATGGCAACTGACCGCGACGCCACTCCTCGTTACTTGCAGTTTTCTAGCCTGGACTCCGAACACCCCATCACCGCCAATTGCAGTGTCTGTGACCGGCGATTTACGACGGAAAAGCGAGCAGAGGAGCGGATTGATGACGCGATAATCCGGTTGCGCGAGGAGTTCGAGCAGCATGAGTGTCGCATCCCCTCCCCGTGACGACGAACTGACCTCCGGTTCCAGACGTGACTTTTATGAGACAACGGCGGGGGCAAGTCAACTCCGGAGCCCGAGGCTGGAGCCGGGTACTGTCGCTTCTTGACGCTAGTTGGCCCGCCGCTCCCAGTTTCTATCCGGCGGGCCTGATTGGGAAACTACACCGAAACTTCTGTGGCACTAATAATGACACTTCGGCAGTGTTCGTCAATACAGTAATTACCGGATGTGGTTGGGCCGGTGCCGGTTAAAGTAAACGGTTCGGCAGTTGTCGCCCTAGCATTTCGCGCTCTTTGCCAGAGGTGGCGAGCGGTGGGTCGAAATGACAGCGGTATTAGGGTATTAGGAGTCGCAGGAGCTAAACTGGCGCGCATTGTGGGCAGCGGATAAAATAAAGGACTCGATTCACATCACTCAAATGAACGACCAGGCATTGTGAGAATTCTCAGGCACTTTCGCGCAGCCGCGCTTTGCTTTCTGCTTTTTGTTCTTGTGCCGCTATGGACGGGCTGCGGCGATGTCTACCGGCCGGTAGCCACGCCGATCACGCCCAATCCGCCCAGCCCCAATTTCAATCACTTCGTGATCGCCGTCAGCACGGACGGCCCCAACTCCTTCGGCGCAACCACGGATATTGATGTCTCCGGAGATACGAATCTGGGTGTAGCACAGGTTGGGATCGCGCCTGTACACGCCGCCATGCTTCCAGGGGCCTTCCGGATTTTTGTCGCCGATAGCGGCGACAGCACCGTGGCGAGCTTTGCGCCCACCACCATCTCGCCCATTGTGTTCACGACGCTGCCGGCGGGGTCAATTCCGGTTTTCATCGCCACTGCCGAAACCGCCAATGTTTATGTCGCAGATGACGGAAATAACTCTGTGCTGGTGATCTCCGTGGTAAACGGCATCGTGACCAACCAGATTTCCGTGGGAATGAAACCGGTGGCAATGGTCGAGACTCCCGATACCGAGAAAATTTATGTTGCCAGCGCCGGAAATTCGTCCACTCCAGGGTCAGTAACCAGCATTAATGCGTCGGATAAAACTGCGAATCCCCCGGTCGGCTCAGGATGGGTTTCCCCGGTGTGGGTTGCGTCGCGCTCCGACAGCCAGCGCGTTTATGTGCTCGACAGCGGCACGGGAACGGTGACGGCGATCGACACGTTCGCGGATGGAATTATAGGAAGCGCTTCGGTGGGCGTCGGCGCAAACTACATGTTTTACGACTCAAAACTTAACCGGTTGAACGTAACGAATCCGGCTGCCGACACAATGACGATCCTGGATGCCAGTCAGGATTCTTTGCCGGCGCTGGCCACGATTAGTTTCGCCGCGGGAAGCGTTCCCTGCCCAGCGGGTTGCGCGCCGCTCTCGATCACAGCTTTGCCCGATGGCAGCAAGGCCTATGTTGCGACAGCGGCCGTAAGCGGCACGACCGTGACATCGCGCGTCACAGTAATTAATGAACTGAACAATACTATCAAGGGGACGGTGGCACTAACCTCCGTGCCGCTAGCATGTACGACCAACAGCCCTTATGAGCTGTTTACGGCGGCCTCGGCCGACAGTTCGCGAGTTTATGTCTCGAACTGTGACGCCGGCAGCATTGGGATAATCTCGACGATTGCCGACAGCTCGCCCGGCGATAACTTTGGTCCCGACACGCTCATCACAAACATGCCCGCGCCACTCGGCACCGGGCCGATAACCTCGCCAGGAGGCACTCCTGCCCCCCAGAACCCGGTGTTCATTCTGCCCAGCCCGTAATTTTCGGGGAGATCGGAGTGGGACCAGTTATTCGCCGACGGCATGGGCGCGAGCGGAGGCAGGATTGTATCGCATCGCGATATTCATAAACACATTGCCGCTGCTGGTTTCGAAGCACATTACGAGCGCTTCGGTATCTTCCGTGCCTTTCAGGCCCTGATCGGATGCGTGCACGACGGGAGGATGTACCCGGAAGTGAAATCCTTGATCATTCAACGTGGTGACGGCGTTGCCGATAATCTGGTTGGCCATTTCGCAGACGGCTTCCTTCACCAGACCATCCGGTTCGGGCATCTCCATGCCGGCAAGTTTGCTGGCGATCCTGGTGGCGGTTTGTGGATCGAGGTCGAAGATAATGCGCCCTTCGATATCGCCGGTAATCCAGATGAGAGCCGCGACTCCACGGCGGCGATAAGCCTCCTCGTCCATGCTGACGTTGCCGATCGACATGGGAGATTGCAGGCCGCCGGATAACACCGCATCGGCCGCATTGATGAACGGCTGGATCAACTCCATCTTCATGTCAGACCCCCGCGGCAGTCGCGACCGTCGCGTCTTCGCCCATAACGTACTTGATCACTTCGTACAGAACCTCGGGCTTTACCGGCTTCTGGACAAAATGGCGCGCGCCGCGTTGCAGGGCCGCCACGATGTTTTCCTGGTACCCGACGGAAGACACCATCACGACGCGGGCCTCGGGATGCTGCTGCACGATCTTTTCGGCAGCCTCGATGCCCTCCATCTGCGGCATGGTGATGTCCATCAGTACGATGTCTGGTTTGGTGCGGTCGTATTCGCTGATGGCGGTGACGCCATCTCCGGCTTCGCCCGCGAGCTGGCCGCCAAAGGTCTCAATCATGTGGGTCAGGTTCTTACGGGCAAAGACGGAATCATCGACCACGAGATAGCGTACCGGCTGACCGTCCTTGCTGCGTTTTACGGGTGCGAACTGTTCCATAATGCAACCTCCTGTGCTGAAACATGCTCTGGCGCCGCTTGCGCGCCAGGGTTAGGAATTAGTCTGTCCGGCAGTAGCAGACTTGCTGCTTCCCCCGGCCGCTTCCGTTGTGTTTGTTACCTTTCTGTCTGCCATGCACTGCGCGGTTAAGGTATTCACCAAAGCATCGAGCGGGACCACACGTGTTGCATAGCCTCGCTCGATTGCGGCCTTGGGCATTCCATAGACCACGCATGAATCCTCGCTTTGCGCGACTGTCATACCGCCGGCGGCCTTGATCAGTCCCAGGCCGTGCGCGCCATCTTCACCCATCCCGGTCATCAGGACAGCAATGCTGTTCCTGGCATATTCCTCAGCGACGCTTTTGAATAACACGTCAACCGACGGGCGATGGCCATTCATGCGCGGATCGTCGCTGAGGATGGCAACGTCTCCAAGCGGCAGGCGCTTCACCTTGAGGTGCCTGTTGCCCGGGCAAACCAGCGCGCGACCAGCGAGCAGCATGTCACCAGACTGGGCTTCCTTCACCTTGATGGCGCAAATTTCATCCAAGCGGCGCGCAAACATTTCTGTGAACCCTTCCGGCATGTGCTGCACGATCACGAGCGAACCGGGAAAATCCCCCGGCAATTGGGGCAGCACGTATTGCAGCGCCTGCGGTCCTCCAGTCGAGATTCCGATGGCAATCAGTTTGGTGGGTACTTTGCCATCCTGAACGCTGACCTTGGTCGGCGGGACCAGGGCCTCAGGCGCGACGCCAATTTTCACACCCCGGCTTTGGGCTGCGGCTTTGATCTTGCCGATCAATTCACTTGCGATCTCGGGCATACGGGCCGAGACGTCGGTGGGCTTGGCAACGAAATCAAACGCACCCATGGAAAGAGCCTTTAGCGTGACTGATGCGCCTTCAGTGCTGTGGGAGCTGACCACGATGACTGGCAGCTTGTGCCGGCGCATGATCTCTTTCAGCATGTCCAATCCGTTCATGGACGGCATTTCGAGATCGAGAGTTACGACATGCGGGTTTAATTCTTCGATTTTTTTCAGGCCGAAGTTGCCATCCATCGCAGTTCCGACGACTTGAAGGGAAGGATCAGCCTCCAATATCTGAGGGATCAGCTTGCGCATAAGGGCGGAATCATCGACAACGAGAACCCGGATTCGCGAGTTCATGCCTGCCCTCCGGCACTCGCAACGCTGGTGCGCAAGCGTTCCGTATGTGAAAGCAGTAAGCCGAGGTCAACCCCTGAGCTGTCGGGACGCGCCTTGGCGAAGCGTTCAACAATAGCGGGCAGATTAAGGATGAGAACAACCCTGCCATCGCCGAGGATCGAGGCTCCACTGACCATGTCAGTTTCGACGGTTTGATCGTCGAGTGCCTTGATAACCAGTTGTTCTTCACCTTCCAAGGCGTCTACCAGAAGGCCAAACTTGCGTTCGCTAATGCTTATTACCAGTACGAACACTCGAGTCGTGGAGCCGGGCGGATGACTCTTTCCAAGCCTTACTGCCGGAAGAACATCATTGCGTAACTGAAGGACTTCGCGATTGTCTACCCGGTGCAGGTCGGACTCCCGGGCGCGTGAAATTTCAGCCACGGCGTTTAGAGGCACAGCGTAGAGGTGCTGCTCAACCCGAAAGAGTAAGGCCTTGATGATGGCCAGCGTCAGAGGCAGTTTAAGACGGAAAGTGGTGCCTTTGCCGCTGCGCGTTTCAATGCTGACGGTACCCTTCAGCCGGTGCAGCACATTTTGGACAACATCCAATCCCACCCCACGGCCGGCAATCTCGGTTACATGGTCTGCTGTACTGAAGCCGGGGCGGAAGATCAGGTTCAAAATTTCCGCTTCACTCAAACGCGCGGCTTCCTCGTGGAAAACGATTTTCTTCTCGATTGCGTGTGCCCTTACCTTATCCAGATCAATGCCACGGCCGTCATCTGAAACCTCGATGACGACCTGATTGCCCTGATGATAGGCGGCGAGACGAATAGTACCCCGCGGCGGCTTTGCTTTTGCGGAGCGCTCCGAGGCAGATTCGATACCGTGACTGACGGCGTTTCGCACCAGGTGGGTGAGCGGCTCCGCGATGGTATCCAGCAGACTTTTATCCAGGTCGGTGTCGGCGCCGGTAATGGCTAATTCCACGTCTTTCCCGCACTGACGGCCGACGTCGCGCACCATACGAGGGAACCGCCGAAACAACTGCTCGACCGGCACCATCCGGATCTTCATGACCGCTCGCTGCAGATCGTTCAGGACGCGCCCCTGAAATGCCATCGCATCGGTAAAACGGCCGCGCGTGACATCCTTCGGGTGACTGCTCGCAAATTCATTCAAAGCCTGCTGCAGCATGGATTTGCCAATGATCAGCTCCCCAACCAAGTTGAGAACGTTATCGATTCGCTCTGCATCTACGCGCAGGATGCTGTCCGGACCCGCGTCTGTAAATGTCTGTTTTCCGCCATTCTGCGACTTTGGCGACGGGACAGCGAGTATCGGCTCGGAGTCTGCTGCGGCGTCGGAACGCTTCGTTTGCGCAGTCGCCTGCGGCGGAGCAGGTTCAGGAGAAACAGTGTGCGGTTCTCCAAACGCGTGTATAGTCACGCGCGAAGTAATCGTGGGGATGCTGCATTTCGCCGCAAGGTACTTCTCTGATTGCGTGGTCGCGAGCAGTAGATGAAATTCCCGGGAAGGCTCAGGCGAACCCGGCTCGGGGCGAGTGGCGATTAGCTCAATGCCTCCATCCAGGGCATTAAGAATTAGTTGCCGCGCGGCAATCGGCATTGCACAAGCTGGATCGATGAACACTCTGAGGGCATATCCACGCTTGCCGTCGTCGATCGCACGGTGAAGCGCAACTCTCTCGTATTCCGTCCAAAGCGCCTGCTGCTTACTTTCTGCGGCCGGCCGGGGTGGGGAGTTTCGGGTCTGCGCCGGACTGGCGATCATCTCATCAATCAGCTTCCGCAGCGGCCCACATGGCGGGAGTTCTGTCTGATGACGATAAGCCTGCAGCATGGCTGCAAACACGTCGGCGGCGGTGAAAGCAATCTCGGCCAGAGAAGCCTGCGACGGGAAAGATTCCAGACCAAGCGAATCCTCGAGATGATGGGCCAACTCGCTTAATTCGCGGAAACCCACGGCCGCAGCATCTCCCTTCAAGGTATGCACGGCGCGGCGGATGCCGCGGACGATCTCTGGATCTTCCGGGCTCTTTTCGAGTTTCAGAGCATCATCATTTATGGCCTGCAGCAACTCCTGTGCGGTCTCGAAAAACAGTTCGCGCAACTCGGCGCCACGCTCATCAGAGAATTGGGTCATTTCGCATCCTCAATTTGCTGATAGGCGGTACCGGTATCGCGGTAGATCATGTTGAATTTTTCGGTTAACCCGAGAAGGCTTTCTGCGTGTCCGACAAACAAGTATCCGCCGGGCTTGAGGCAGCGGTGAAACTTGTCAAGCAGACGTCTTTGTTCCGCCTCATCGAAGTACATCATTACATTGCGGCAGAAGATGACATCGTTGTACTGCGGTAGATACTCTGTCTTCAGATTATGGAAGTCGAAGTGGACCAATTCCTTGAGAGCCTTCTTGACTGCGTAGCGGTCGCCAATTTTGTCGAAGTGGCGCAGGCGGTAGCTGTAGTCAACGGACGCCATCTGGTGCTCGGAATAAATTCCTTCCTGTCCAGCCCGCAAAACCGAATAGCTGATGTCACTGGCAAGAACTTCCACGTGCCAGGGGCTTGGAACTAACGGTTTGGGAAACCGGATCTCCGCTGAGGGCTGGGATGGCGTCCTCAGGCAGTGGTAAGAAAGCGCATCGGCAACCAGCATGGCGATGGTGTAAGGTTCTTGTCCAGTCGAGCAGCCCGCGCTCCAGATCCGCAATGAGAAATCGCGCTTTTCCTGTTTCCTGCGGAGCATGTCATCCAAAATATGCTTGTGAAACAGATCGAGCTGCGCCTTGTTTCGGAAGAAGCTAGTTTCATTAACCGTGAGGTCTTCCACCAGCTTGATGAGTTCTTCTTTACCTTCCTTGCTAATCAGAAGGCGATAGTAACTGTAGAAGGAATCGAGTTGGCATTCCCTGAGCCGGCGGTGCAACCGGTCCTGCAGGAAATGAGCCCGCCGCGAATCAAAGTGCATCCCGCACTCCTGATACACGAGCGCCTGGAGCAGTTTCAGCTCGGCGTCGGTAAGCGGCGTCTGTACCCCTGCTGATCCCATGAGCTTCTTTTTGCTACCTAGCAGCCGTCGCGCTACGCACTTCTGGCTTGGAATTCTTCTCTGCCTCGCCGCTCTGCCGCAGGCCGCTGAACGCGAGCAGCTTACCCATATCCAGCAGTACGATCAGGCGTCCGCGATACTTGCCGAGACCGGTAACACAGTTAAGACCTCCTTCAAGAAACTGCGTCGGGGATTCCTCCACATCATTTGCCGGAATCTTCAATACTTCCGACGCTGAATCCACGATCAACCCCGCCAACCGTCCCTTCTGCTCGACGACAAGAATGCGATTCCGCCGATTGCGCCCAACTTTGGTCTCGCCAAGGCGCTTGCGCAGATCGATGACCGATACAATTTTGCCGCGCAGGTTGATCACCCCTTCCATGTAGTCAGGGGCATCGGGAACAGCGGTAATCTCTGGGACGCGCACGATCTCGTGAAGAGACGTGATGGGCACTCCGTAGGTCTCCCGGCCGACCTGAAAACCGACAATGTGAAGTTCGCGATCCATTCGCGCCTCGTTTTACGCGTGGGCTGCTGCAGCAGCAGCATGTCTGGGGTGTGCCTTGGCCGGCGGCTCCTCCCGCTTGTTCGCGGCCTGCCCATTTTCCAGGGCAAAGCTATCCATTGAATCCAGCAGGCCGCGGGACATCTTGGACATTTGATCGGCAGAGGCCGCGAGCTCAGTGGAACCCGATGTTGTCTGCTGGACCAACTCGCGCATACGCTCCATTGCCTTGACGACGGCATGAGCCCCGGAGGCCTGTTCTTCGACCGCTGAGTTGATTTCGTGTGTGATCTCGTTCAAGCGCGTAGTGGCGCGGGCGATCTGGGCGGAACCGTGAGATTGTTCATTGGTTGCGGCCCCGATCTCTTGCGCGAACTTATAAACCTCGGTGACAACGTTCGATATTTTTCGCAAGGCTGTATTCAGTTCCTGGCCGAGTCCGAGGCCCTCATTCACAATCGCCGTGCTCTGATCCATGTTCTCGACCGCCTTGCGGGCCTCTCTCTGGATGCTCTGAATGAGTTCGGAAATTTCTTTGGTGGATTGCGCCGATTTCTCGGCCAGCTTTCTTACTTCATCGGCAACCACAGCGAATCCCAGGCCGTGCTCGCCCGCTCGGGCGGCTTCGATGGCGGCATTCAGGGCAAGCAAGTTGGTCTGTTCGGCGAGATCGTCGATCACTTCAATGATTTTGCCAATATCGTCGGCGCGTTGACCCAGGACGTCGATAATCTCGCCGGATGATTGAATGGTGGTGTTAATGCGGTTCAGGCCGTCTGTTGCCTTTTCCATGGTGGAAATGCCGCTGTGTACTTCTTCGCGAGAACGGTTGGAAATATCCAGGAGGACTTTGGCGGTATCGGCGACTCGTTGAATTGATGCGACCATTTCATCGATTGAGGCCGATGTCTCGCTCACGCTGGAAGCTTGCACTTGCGTGCTCTTGACCATGTTCTGAACATTCACGCTCATCTCATGCATAGTGCTCGTGACTTCGTCGATGGCGGAAGAGGTTTGCAGGCTTATCTTCGCGGATTCATCTGAAGCGCCCGCCACCTGGTTGGAAGCACTGGCCACTTGCGAGGCAGCATCGCGGACGCTGCGGACCAGAGTGCGCAAACCTTCGATCATGCGCACAAAAGCGTTGCCCAGAGTGTCATTCTGCGATCTTGGCTGCACCGCGACGGTCAGATTTCCCTCGGCAATGGCCTCACTAAAACCGGCCATCTCTTTCAAATAAGTAACCATCGTGGTGAAGGTCCGTGCGAGCTGGCCAATCTCATCGCTGCGCTGAATGTCAATCTTGTGGTCCAAATCGCCCGAATTGCCGATCTGCTGTGCCACATGCATCAGGTCATCCAGCGGCTGAGTAATGGACTTTGAAGTGGTGTAGGCAATGACAATGCCAAGAGCCAGCGCCAACAAAGTACTGATAAGAGCGATGGCAATCGTTGCCGTGGCTGCGGTTTCATCAGAACTGCGGCGTTCTTCCAAGACTTTCTTGTTTTCGGCGTCAGCAACTTCGAGATATTGTGTGGAGTTTCTCACCCAGGTAGTAGCATCCTTCTGCAGATAGAAGATCTGTAACTCGGCGACGGTCGCGTTCCCGGCATCCACTTCCTTTCGCTTTTCAATCAGGGGGGCGGCAAACTCGTTCGACCAAGCCTGCTCATTCTGCTGAACCTTGGCCAGGGCCTGGCGTTGTTGATCGGAGCTGGTCTTGTTCTGGGTGGATTGCAGGTTTTCTATGAGAATGCGCACGCCTTCATTCAGGTGATCCACCTCCCTGGTATCGCCGCTCAACAGATAGTTGCTGAGGTACAGGCGGTTCTGCATCATCTGGAAGGTGATCCGGTCCGTTGACTCAGCCATAGTCAGCGCCTGGGAGGCTGCCGACTTGGCGCTATGCTCACGCTGGACTGCGATGAGGTTGACCAGAAACAGCACGACGACCATCGCAAGGACGGCTCCGAAATTGACGTAGAGTTTCTTGCCGATCGTCATCTTTGTTCCTCCGCTGAGTGCCGAACTATTGCTCTGAATTTTGTGCAATTCATCTCGAAAAAGAGACACCAAACTCCTTGACGTTTTGTGCCAGTACGAAAAGGTGCAACGACACTGCCAGTAACTGGCAGTGACAAGCACGTTGGTAACGTCCGCCGAAGTTTCTGGTTTTATTGCACTTAAATAGGGAGGAGGGGTATTCGGGTGGGAATCTCCGCGTCTCAATCAACTGAAGATTTCTCTAATTGAGACGCGACCAATTTGAAACACGCGCCGAATGATTACCGATAAAGGACGCGGGGCGGGAATTTGCTTGACTCAAATTGAGATTACATTCTAATTTTTCTAGTGATTTCAATTACTTAGTTGTCCAAAGTTGGCGGCCACTTCGGCTCCGAATAATGCAAAGTCTTAAGACGCCGGTGCTCGATAACCTTCTGCAAGGCAGCGAGGACAGCTTCCAAGCTTTACTGCTCGAACTTTCCGAGCAGGCGGCTCGGGCTACCGCTCTGCCGGAGCTGATTAAGACATTCTGCCGAGCTACCCGCGAGTTCTTCCAGGTTGAGGGGGTTTACTTTTGGCGTTCCATCTCACCCACCGAACTGGCGGGGGTAGAGGCGGACGGAGCCCTCGCTGAGACTTTTGCCGGCCGACGGCTTGAAACCAGCGATAGTGCGGTAGCGGCTGAAGCTGTCAGGCAGCGTAAGAGCTTTTACGTCAACTACGTGAATCCGGGTCTTCATGCGATGGCAAGGGAGTTCGGGGCTAAGGCTCTCCTGGGTGTGCCGTTAATCGTCTCCAATGAGGCCATCGGTGCATTGGTTTTTCTGAGCACCTCCCGGCCTGATTTCTTTAATGACGATCTTGCCGCTAAGGCAACGATTCTCGCCGGGCAACTGGGCACGATGCTCGAGACGCACCGGCTGATGCAGGTTTCACGAGAAGAACAGCGAAGAACAGAAATCCTGGTGGAAGTCGCGCAGGCGCTGCATTCGGTGCCCGACCCCTCGGCGGTGGCGGAGGGATTGGCTGACCGGCTCAGAACGCTTTTGTGCACAAGGCTGGTATCCATCCTGACGCGCCAGGAAGGCGGCTTCAATCTGGATGTCGTATCAGGCGAGACGCCCCAACTCTCGGAGTCGGCCCGTGCCCGGCATGACCGGCGGGGATTGCAATTCGCGGCCGATCTGGCAAGCCGTGCGGTCGCAGCTGGCGAACTAGTTAATGTCAGTATCGAGCCTTCCTCGCATGCGCTGGGCGAACTCGTCCCCGCGGGAGTGCTAATTGCTGCACCCTTCCGAACGGCGCGGGGGCAGGGTGCCGTGCTGATCTATCCCCGCCAGGAGGGTCCGTTCAGTGCCGCGGAAAAGTCCCTGATTTCCGCAGTAGTAGGCTTCGGAGCCGTAGCCATGGCCAACGCCGAGCTCTATGCGACCGCTCGCGAGCGGTCCCAGGAGTTGCACCAGCTGCTTGAGATTTCATCTGAACTCGGCAGCATCGGTACCCTCGATAATTTCCTGCGGGAGTTTGTCGTCAGGGCGACAGAATTCCTGGGATTCGGCCGCGGCTTTGTGGCCTTACGCGAAGCAGAGAACTTCCGTATCCGCTGGACATATGGCGAGGGAAAGAGCGCTCTGGCGGATGCCGTTTTTCCTGAAGGTGTGGCCAGCCGGGCACTAATGAATAAGCAGGAGTTTCACTCCAATGATGTGGCTGCCGTGCCCGGTGTGGATCTGGCCTCAATTGCCAAGTACCGGGTGCGGCAGATGCTGGCGGTTCCACTGGTGGGTGTAAACAGTCAGGTTTTGGGCATGTTTGGCGTCTTGGACAAGTTGCAGAACGGGAACATCTCTGCAGAGGATCTCCGACGGGCGAAAGCGTTGGCAGGGCAGGTTTCGGTCGCACTTGAACTCACCGGTAACTTGCATGTGGCCGAGGAGCACCGCCGAAGAGCGGAATCGTTGATGGAGTTGGCCCGTGAGCTCAACGCCCACCTTCTCATGCCGGAACTGGCCAGGAGTTTTGTCAGCCGAGTAACGCAGATGACCGATGCGGAATCAGCCGCGCTGCTCCTTCGCCATGGCAGCCAATGGCAAATGGCCTGGTTGCAGAGATTCGACGGAGAAGCTGCGCCGGATTCCTCGCTGACCCGGCGCTTTGAAGAGGAGATCGAAGCGGCGCTAGCGCATATTCCTGGAGACAAAAACATCGGCACTGCTCAGGCCGCCGAGTTGCTGGGCAGTGAGCTTAGTGCAGCCTTGGGCTGGAAGGATTGCGTTCTCATCAAGTTGCAGAGCGCTTCCGGGGAGTTGCTGGGCGCTCTGTGCATCGCTAACCGGGACAAAGCCGCATCCGCGGAAGAAGAACAGTTTTTAGGGGCGATTGCAAGCCACGTTTCGATCGCACTGGAAAACGCGCGCCTTTTCTCGCGCATGGACCGCGCCAACCGGCACTGGATCGAGATTTTCGACTCCATCACGGATTTCATCATCGCCCACGACCGTTCCGACCGAGTTGTCCGAGTCAATCGCTCTCTGGCCGATTTCATCGGCGTAGAACCGGCTGCCCTTATCGGATTGGGAGTTTCGGCTCTTCTGGCAAACCGCCACGACTCGCTCATCCCAGGTTGTCCGTTTTGCCAACTGACCGGGAACCGGTCAAGCGATGAATACGTGCACCCCGTCCTGGATCGTACTTATCTCGTCTCTACGTCGCGCGTTCAGGGCACCAATAATGATGAGGACACCCAGACAGTCCATGTGCTCAAAGACATCACTGACCGGCGGGAAGCGGAGCGGCGTTATCGCGAACTGTTCGACAATATCCAGGAAGGACTGTTTTTCTCCACTCCTGACGGCAGATTCGTGGAAGTGAACGATGCACTGGTCCGCATGTTGGGCTACTCCAACCGCGAGGACTTGCTGCAGGTTAACATCCCCGCCCATATCTTTTTTTCAGAGGAGCAATATCAGGAACTCGCACGATTGATGAAAGATCGGGGGGTGCTGCGCAACCACGAACAGAGCTTGCGCCGCCGTGACGGAAGTATCGTCCATACCCTGATCAATGCATTTGCGGTTTCCGATTCTCAACAAAATATCATTCAGTACCGCGGTCTGATCCTCGACATCTCCGGATTGAAAAGCTTCCAGTCGGAGCTGCAGCGGGAACGCGATTTTTCCGGGAAGATCCTGAACAACACCCAAAGCCTGATTCTGGTCGTCGACAGCACGAGGTGCATCAGCTATGCAAACCGGCGCTGGCAGGAGATGGGCTATGAACAGAACCAACTTCTGGGCCAGTCCCTGTCCAGCCTGGTCGTCGAGTCACGACGCCCGGCATTTGACGAGGCATTTGACTCGACGCTGTCGGGCACGCAGGTGGACAACCTTGACGTGCTGATCATGCGCAGCAACGGGCGAGCCGGCCAGTTTTCAGTGAACATGAGCCCCATGCGCGACGAGCAAGGAGACGTTTCAAGCGTGGTCGTCGTCATGAGCGACATTACGGACGCTGCGACGCTGCAGGCGAAGCTCATGCATGCGGAAAAGATGGTCGCGGTGGGGCAACTGGTCTCGGGTGTCGCCCATGAGGTAAACAATCCTTTGACTGCAATTCTCGGATTTGCAGATTTGCTGATGGAGAATCCAGAGATTCCGGAAAGCGCGCGAAAGGATCTGCGGGTGATTTTGCAGGAGGCGCAGCGCACCAAGCAGATCGTACAGAACCTGCTGAGCTTTGCCCGCCAGATGCCGCCGCAGCGGAAAGCTGTGCAACTCAACGGGATTCTGCGCCGGACGGTTCAGCTGCGTGCCTATGATTTCCATAGCCGTGGCGTCGAAGTCATCGAGCACTTCGAACCGGAGCTGCCCGCGATCATGGGCGACCCTCATCAATTGCAGCAGGTTTTTCTGAACATCATCAATAACGCCTATGATGCTGTCCGCGACACCGGGCGCCCTGCCCGCATCGACATTACGACCAGCACTCAGGGCCAGTTTGCGGAGGTAGTATTTCGCGACAATGGACAGGGCATTGGGTTTCCGGATCGAATATTCGACCCATTCTTCACGACCAAAGAGATTGGCAAGGGAACAGGTTTAGGTCTCAGTATCTGTTACGGCATTGTGCACGAACACGGAGGAGATATTCTTTGCCGTAACAACGCCGATGGACAGGGCGCAACGTTCGTCGTGCGTCTCCCCGTAGCGTCAGAACCGGCCTCGCTGGGGGCTATTGCCGGAGTAAGACAGCCATGACAATGGTAGCGACGAAAGCTACAAGTTTACCCGTGTTGCTGATAGAAGATGAGCCTGCGGTGATGGCTTATGTGCGAGCGGCGCTTGAGCGCAGCGGATATGTAGTGGTCTGCTCAGAAACGGGAGTGGATGCGCTGGGGCTGCTGGAATCAGGCAAATTCCTCGGGGTTGTTTCCGACATGCGCACGCCCGGGGGAGTAGACGGGGCGGACGTTCATGAGTGGGTGTGCCGTAACCGGCCGGAGCTTGCCCAGCGAATCGTATTTATCACGGGAGACATCGCCAACGAGGATACGGTGGCCACGCTGCGAAAAACCGGGGCCCCCTGCGTGGAGAAACCGTTTCTGGTGCAGCAGTTCATTTCAGTGGTGGAGGAAACGATGGGGAAGGCACTGTGAACGACGATCTTCGAATTCGACTGCTGGTTGTTGATGACGAGCAGAGCATCAGGAAGCTCTGCGTCACCGTGGGAGAGGCACTCGGGTTTATCTGTCTGGAAGCGAGCAACGGCGAGACTGCTCTTGCGCTGCTGGAAGATCAACCGTGTCACATGGTGCTGACCGACATGGTCATGCCGACCATGTCGGGACTCGAGTTTCTTGAGCGGGTCAAGAAGATTTTTCCTCGGACCGAAGTGGCCGTCATGACTGGGCATGGATCAGTTGAAACGGCGGTGCAGGCAATGAAACTGGGTGCGTACGATTACATCACCAAGCCGTTTTCGCCGCTGGAGGAACTTCGCCTGTTTTTGCGCCGCATGGCGGAAAAGGTCCTGCTGGTAGAAGAAAATCAATTCCTGCGTGAGCGCGCGGACACCGATGCCGACATGCACGGGATTGTTGGAACCTCCGCGAAAATCCAGGATGTGCTTCGCATGATTTCCCGCCTAAAAGACACCCGCACGCCGGTTCTAATTACTGGGGAGAGCGGCACGGGAAAGGAGTTGATCGCTCGTGCCATCCATTTCCGTGGCTCACTTTCCGCCCGGCCTTTTGTGGCGGTGGATTGTGGTTCCCTCGTGCCGACATTGATCGAGAGCGAATTGTTTGGTTACGAAAAAGGGGCGTTCACCGGGGCGCTGAAATCAAAGACCGGACTGTTTCAGTCGGCAAATGGAGGAACGATTTTCCTCGATGAGATTGGAGAACTCCCGCTGGAGTTGCAGGCAAAGCTGCTGCGTGTATTGCAAGAAAAAGAAGTGAGGCCGGTGGGCAGCAATCAGAAAATCAAGGTCGACGTGCGAGTAATCGCCGCCAGCAATCGCGATCTGGAAGCTGAATACCGCAATGGGACATTTCGAAAGGACCTGTATTTCCGTCTCAACGTTGTGACTGTTCATTTGCCCGGGCTTCGCGAGAGGCGCTCAGATATTCCGATGCTCGTGCACTGGTTCCTGGAGCGGTATGCGCCCGGCAGTTCGGTTCAAATGAGTAGTGCCGCCATGAAATGCCTGTTGCAGTATGAATGGCCGGGCAATGTCCGTGAACTGGAGAACTGCATCGAACGGGCCGTCGCGCTGGGCGATCGAAAGCTGATCGACATCAATGATCTGCCCGTACAGATTTCATCGGCTTCGCGGGATGGGGACAACATCATCATCGAGACAAAGACCTCGACCTCTTCTTCGACCGATCTGGAGGATATCGAGCGTGCCACGATCCAGCGTGTATTCGAACAAGTACACGGGGACAAGGCGCTGGCAGGCCGCATGCTTGGCATCAGCCGCGCGACTCTCTACCGAAAGCTCAAGCGTTACAATATTGGGGCGCCCGGCTCAATCACTGCGCCGAGCCAAACTTTGCAATGACTGCATAGCTCCCATGAGACGCCGTGTCAAAGTGAGACACAGAATTAGTTCCGACGAATCCAGCCACCTGCTCCTGTAGGCGTGCACAGCTTTCAATCCAACAACTTAGCTGCACACGTTCCAGGGCAGGCTTTGGCTGCGGTCGTGCATCTTGATTTAACGATTGCGCTCCGGGTACCCGAGGCTTGCTAACCGGCGGACTGGGGAATCCGGGCCGCAACCGTGAAGCAAACCTCACCATGGCCGCGTCACACGCACAGTTAGCCAAGGAAAGCTCCACCAGCAAGCTGGCGAGGTTCTTTCCTGATGCAACGCCGGTGCGGATTCCAGTCCGTCTTACACAGCTGACGGCTGGGCCCAATGCATTCAGCGAGAGCACGGTCATCGAGTTTGGGACTGCCCGTGAAGTCTTGTTTGCTTCAAGCTTACCTTTGCAGTTTGCCGACAAACTGCGGCTGCAAAATTCCGACGGCACTCTGGATACCGAAGCCTGTGTAGTTGCCCTGCAATACGATGGCGGACGCACCGCCGTGGCTGCGCGCTTCAGCAGAGAGGTCGCGAACTGGATCGTAAAAAATGAATAATCCGCAGGCCGAATGGCGTGACGCCCGGACTCTCTATCCGTTTTACGTTGCATTATGCCGCGAGTTCGTAATTGAGATTTTTCCTTGCCACGCGCTGCAAACTGATGATCAGGCTCCCGAACCTGAAGACATCGAAAATGCGCGGCAGTGGTTTCTGGCAATGGACGGCCGCATTCAGATCCATCAACTACGCCAGTTTCTGCAGACCAGCAGCCTAGCAGGAGACGAGAGCCTGCTCAGGCTGTTGCAACATTTCCTCAGCAAGCAGAACCGAACCAACGCTGACCGCGACAAGCTGGACTTTCTGCTGGTGCAGTTCTTCTCTCATTGCGCACCTCCTCGAATCGCCGATGATGATGTCACCCTGGAGTACGTGGCCGGCATGCTGAAACCGGCGTTGGGCGAAGTGCAGCTCCAGGTTCCAAATTGGATGAAGCCGATTGAGGAGCTTATCAAACAGGCAAAGCAGTGCGGCAATTTGAACGAAATACTGGGAAGCAAAGTGCTGGAAGAGGGGCGAAAGCTTAAGACCTCTTGCGGTGAAGAGTATTATGTGCCTGCTGTGATGGTCGCATTTACCAGGTTCAGTTTTTTGATGCGCCGCGTATTCTTTTGTCTGATGCACCAGGAGCTGAATGCAATTTTGGATGGCTTACGGCAATTGGAGCTGCGTGGAGTTACCACGCTGGACTGTCGAAGAGCGCAGTTTTCGGCGGAAGAACCGATCGCTCGGTTGCGAATGATTTGCCAATCATGGAAGGTGATCTTTCACGCCGAGTACTCGGCCGGCCAGCCTTTGCGCATGTTGGTGGATTTGAAAGCAGCAGTGGATTCTGCGCTGGCAGACTCACCCCCTGCCGAGTCCAAACCTGCCGAGCGGACCAAGGCGGCAGCAGCCGGAGCAGAAGTTGCCGAGTTTGAAGTCTCCACGGGTACGCCCGATTGGAACAGCGACACAAATAACTGGCAGTAACAACGCGCCACAAAACCAACTGACTACGATCCGATGCAAACACATTCGCAAGCCCACTTATCCGAAAAGCAGGTTGTGCTAATCGTTTCTGACGGCGCGGAATTCTCCCGGGCGGTAACATCACGCTGGCAATCGGAGCGTGTCTTACCCTCGTTCACTTTGATGGGCGGCGAACTCTGCCGCGAACTTGATCCACAGAGCTTCGATGTAGCTCTGGTCGGGCCGGTCCGCAAAAACGTTTTGCCCGGAGCGCTGAAAGCACTGGAGCAAACGGGCAAACCTGTCATCTGCGTCTGCGCGGAAGAACATGTTGCGCACACCGTCTGTAACGCCCAGCCTGGTGTTGTGGTTCTTCGGCAGCATGAAGGCTGGCTTGACGCAGTTATTCAGGTCACAGCAGAGACTCTGAGGCGTTGTGCCGCAACGCAAAGGGCGCAGCGTGCCGAAGCGAGCCTTGAGACGCTACAACGTCAGGCCACGCTTGGCCGCTACATGCTCGATATGCGGCACACGTTGAATAACACGCTTACTTCGGTCCTGGGCAATGCTGAACTTCTATTACTTGAGCCGGAATCACTTTCCATCCCGGCTCGTTCTCAGGTCGAAACCATTCGCAACATGGCGCTGCGCATGCACGAAATCCTGCAACGTTTTTCTTCGCTGGAGAAAGAACTGAGCGTGATGGACCGGCAGGACAACGGGAAAGAAGCCGGCTCGACACAAGCCGCGGCAGCCGCGAGCGCCTAAAGAGTTCCTACGCGAACAAGAACTCCTTTGTCCTCAATTCCTTGATCGTGTCCCTCAGCTTCGCGGCCTTCTCGAACTCAAAGCGCTTTGCCGATTCGCGCATTTCGGTTTCGAGTTTCGCAATGTAGGAGTCCAGGTCTTCCTGCGACTTGAACTCGGGAATGCCGTCGGCTTCAGCAAAAGCTAAATCGGTATAGTCGGCCTCGACAATGCTGGCCAGCGACATCTCCAGCGGCCGCACAATAGATTCCGGCGTTATACCGTTCGCCTGGTTGTAGGCCTCCTGGATGGCGCGCCGGCGGCTGGTTTCATCCATGGCTTTTTTCATAGAATCAGTCATGCGGTCGGCATAAAGAATCGCCCGGCCATTAAGATTGCGGGCACAGCGGCCGATGGTCTGAATGAGCGAACCGCTGGAGCGTAGAAATCCTTCCTTGTCGGCATCGAGCACCGCGACCAGAGAAACTTCCGGAAGATCAAGGCCTTCGCGCAGTAAATTAATGCCAATCAGCACGTCAAACTCGCCCCGGCGCAGATCACGCAGGATCTTCACCCTTTCCAGCGTCTCGATTTCGGAGTGCATGTAGCGACACTTCACGGCCACTTCGCTGTAATACTCGGCCAGGTCTTCGGCCATGCGCTTAGTGAGGGTCGTCACCAGGACGCGTTCGCCGCGCGCCACGCGATCGCGAATCTCGTGCAGCAGATCATCGATTTGCCCTTTCACTGGACGTACTTCCACCGGAGGATCGATTAATCCCGTCGGCCGAATGATCTGTTCGACCACCACGCCCGCCGCTTTGGTCAGCTCATATGGGCCGGGAGTGGCAGAGACGTAGATCATCTGGTTCATGCGGTGCTCGAACTCTTCAAACGTCAGGGGACGATTATCGAGCGCGGAGGGCAGCCGAAAGCCATATTCAACCAATGTCTCTTTGCGCGAGCGGTCGCCGTGATACATGCCGTGGAGCTGGGGCACCGTCTGGTGCGATTCGTCAATGAACATGACGTAGTCGCGAGGGAAGTAATCGAGCAGCGTTGGCGGCGGTTCACCCGGCATGCGGCCGGTGAAATGCCGGGAGTAATTTTCGATTCCGTGGCAGTAGCCGACGGATTTAATCATCTCGAGGTCGTACATGGTGCGCTGATGGACGCGCTGGGCTTCGACCATGCGGCCTTGTTTTTCAAGCTCGGCTTCCCACCACGCCAGTTCTTCTTTGATGGTGCGAACGGCGTTGCTCCGCGTTTCCTCTTTCATCACGTAGTGAGTTTTGGGATAGATCGGAAGGCGGACGTATTTCTGCTTCACCGTGCCGAATAGCGGATCGATTTGCGAGAGCGAATCCACCTCATCTCCGAAAAGCTCGATGCGATAGGCCATGTCATCATACGTCGGGAAAATCTCTATGACATCGCCGCGGACGCGGAAAGTTCCCCGCCGAAAGTCGCCGTCGGTCCGCTCGTAGAGAATTTCGACCAGTTTGCGGGTGATGTCTTCGCGCTTGATCTTCTGTCCTTTTTCCAAGAACAGCAACATGCCGTAATAAGCCTCGGGCGATCCCAAACCGTAGATGCAACTGACGGAAGCGACGATCAGGCAATCACGACGCTCAAATAACGAGCGGGTGGCGGAAAGCCGCAGTTTATCGAGTTCGTCGTTGATGGTGGCTTCTTTTTCGATGTAGAGGTCCGCGGCGGGAACATACGCTTCGGGCTGATAGTAATCGTAATAAGAAACGAAATATTCGACCGCGTTGTGCGGGAAAAAACTTTTGAACTCGTGATAGAGCTGCGCAGCCAGCGTTTTGTTGTGCGCCATGACCAAAGCAGGGCGGTTGAGCCGCTCGATGACCTTTGCCATGGTGTAGGTCTTGCCCGACCCGGTCACGCCAAGAAGCACCTGGTGCTGCTCGCGATCGAACACACCACGGGTTAACGCATCAATAGCCTGCGCCTGATCGCCTTTGGGCTGGTAGCTGCTGACAAGCTTAAAATCCATTGGGAGATCTTTAGTTTACAGTCACGATGCCTTGATTCTTGCCGTACGGGCAGGCATCAGCTTTCTTTTAGATGTTCTCAAAAGCTAATCGCCTCCCATCTGCCGCAGAAAATCGCGGACGACCAGCTTAACATCCCGGTGCTGGCCGTCGACGGCGTAGTTGAGGCGGCGCATTTCGTCATCGCTGATCCTCCCCGAAAGTCGCTGCAGCACATTCGACAATTCAGGATGAGCATCGAGCGCCTGTTGACGAACGACCGGAACCGCCTCATAGGGCGGGAAGTAATGCTTGTCATCATCAAGAACGAATAGATCGAGCGCGGGAATCAGGCCGTCCGTCATATTGCCAGCGATCAGGTCGACCTGATGGGCAACTAAGGCGCGGTCGAGGAGGCCCAGGTCCATGATTCGCGGCGGGGCTGCGAAATGGAGGCCATACTTTGCCACCCAACCTTTGTATCCGTCAGGACGCTCCATGAACTCGTACCCAAAACCAGCATGCCAATGCGAGGTGTAAGGAGCGGCTTGAGAAATGTTTTTGATCCCGAGTTTGCGGGCATCTTCACCGCGGATTTCGATTGCGAACGTGTCGTTAAAACCAAAGGCCGGGCCAACTATCAGGTTAAAGCGCTTCGCGTATTCAGATTTGACCTGCTCGTAGGCCTGTTCTCGCCCGCTCTCGGACTTCTCTTTAAGGACAGCCATCAGCGCGGTACCGGTGTACTCAGGATAAATGTCAATGCGTCCTCCAAGGATGGCCTGCTGGCAAATGTAAGTACCGGCCAGGTAAAAGCGCCGCTCAACTTTGAGATTGGTTTTGGTTTCGATCTGCTGGGCGATGATCTCGGCAAGAAGTAGATTTTCAGTAAAGTTTTTTGAGCCGACAATGATTCGCTGCCGGTGCGCACAGCCAAACGTGCCTACGAGACAAACAGCAAGCAGGAATACTGTCGGGCGACGCATCATGCGAGGCGGTTCACAGAATATAGCTGAATGGCACATCGTTGACGATTACCATGCCCTCAAACTCTTTTCGATCCATCCGAGGCCAAGGTCGGCAATAAGTGCCATTAGCGCAGCTGGAATCGCGCCAGCCAGAATCACTGAGTTGTTGACCATGGCCAGACCGCGAAAGATATATTCGCCAAGCCCGCCGGCGCCAATCGCAGCGGCGATGGTAGCGAGACCTACCGAGATCACGGTTGCCACGCGCACTCCGGCAATGATGACATTAAGCGACAGCGGAAGCTCTACCTTGAACAGAAGCTCGCGATCGGTAAGTCCCATGCCGCGGCCCGCCTCGATGATCGCAGGATCGATGTTTTTGATCCCGGTGTAGGTGTTGCGTATCAGCGGCAGAAGGGCATACAGCGTCAGCGCCAATATGGCAAGACGATCGGCGCGAGCCCCAATCCAGGGAGCGGGAAGCAGAAACCCGAAAAGCGCGAGACTAGGGATGGTCTGAATGACGTTGGCGGTGCCGAGCACCGGCCTGTTGAGTGACGGCACGCGAGTGATCACAATTCCGAGCGGCACCCCGACAAAGATGGCCAGAAGCATTGACGCACCCACCAGCCAAAGATGTTCCAGCGTAAGCTGCGCAACCTCTGAGTGGTTCTCAATAATAAACTGCCATAGACTCATAATCATCCTCGCCCGGGGTGCGTTGCAGGAAGCCCATTGAGCGCCTCAACGTATTGTCTGACCAGCGGTTCATCGGAATTCAGGAACTCCTGCGTCGTCAACAATGCAACAATCCGGCCAGATTCCATAAGGGCAATCCGCGTGCCCAAAGTCAGCGCGGCCCGAATGTCGTGGGTCACGAATACAACGGTCTTACGGAGACGCTGCTGGAGAAAAAGGAACTCGCGTTGCAATTCTGCGCGGGTAAGCAAGTCGAGAGCGCCAAAGGGTTCGTCCATCAGAAGAATCGGCGGATCAGCTGCCAGAGCCCGCGCAACCCCTACGCGCTGCCTTTGCCCGCCCGAAAGCTCACGAGGGTAACGAGCCAGCATCGGTGGCTCCAGCCCAACCATTTCCAACAGCTCCCCAATGCGTTCGCGCGTGCGCTCCGCCGGCCAGTTCTCGAGAGCAGGGACAAGGCCGATATTCTTGTCGATCGTGAGATGGGGAAATAATCCGATTTCTTGAATTACGTAACCCATGGTGCGGCGCAGCCGGACTACGTCCCAAGTGTTCAACGTTCGACCGTTGACCAAGATCACTCCGGAGGTCGGCTTTAGCAATGCGTTGATCAGCTTAAGCGTGGTGGTTTTGCCGGAGCCGCTGCGTCCTAGCAGAACAAGTGTCTCGCCGCGCTTTATCTGCAGATTGATACCACGGAGGAGTTCGCACCCATTCGGCAGCGTGTAGGAGACGTTGCGGAATTCGATTGCAGTATTCTCTTCAGGCCTATGCATTTGACGCTGATTTCGCATTTAACCACAGAGGGTACGGAAGTACACAGAGGAAACTTCTTCGAAGATTATGGCAGCTTGTAGGCGGCTTCGGGCAAGCCTGTGATGCGAATTCCGGAATGGCCTTTATGACGAATGTTGAGGCCGATCAGCATGGCCGTGATTTGCTCGACTATCCGCGCATTTTCCAATTTGCCGCCATCAATAGAGCGCATGCCGGGAATCTTCTCGGCGAGGCTGCGAACTTCACGGGTCGCTTCGGGATCATCACTGCACACGATCACATCACACTCAATCTCGCGGTCGGAGTTGAGCACCTCGGCAGAGGTGTTCTGAAAAGCAGCCACGACACGAATTCCGTTGGGAAGTAATTCAGCGGTTTCCTGCGCCGCCGAGCCTTGCCAAACTCCGAGGGTCCGCGACGCACGGCCACCAACGCTGGCAGCGAGTGGAACAGTGGCATCGACGACAATGCTGCCCGATCGAATGGAAGACCTAATTTGCTTGAGAATGGACGCATGGCCTTCGAAAGGAATTGCAAGCACCACGATGTCTGCTTTGGCGCAAGCGGAAACGTTATCTACTCCAGAAACGTTTGCGCTTTCGCCAACTGATTGTTTTATTTTCTCAGCTGCCAGAACAGCACGTGCGGCATCGCGCGAACCAATGACAATGGTCTCTCCGGCTCGTGCCCAGCGAAGCGCCAGGCCAAACCCTTCTGGCCCGGTGCCGCCAACAACGGCGATCACCCCGCTCATGCAAACTCCGGTTGAGGCGAATGTTCCGCGGTGAGCTCACTCAGTGGCGCTTTGATTGAAAGCTTTGAATACGTCGTATTTCGCTCGGCAGGAATTCTTCCTGCTTCGAGGATCAACGTCTGAAAATCCTCCGGGCTTGTGTACTGGCCTGCTGTAGCTCCGGCCTCGCGGGAAATGTTTTCCTCCATCAGCGTGCCACCGTAGTCGTTGGCTCCCGCTTCGAGGCAAAGCTGCGAAAGCTTGCGACTGAGCTTTACCCAGGAGACCTGAATGTTATTTATGCTTCCGGCGAGCATGAGGCGGGCGAGGGCGTGAATTTTAAGGTGCTCACCCAAGGTGGGTCCAGAGCGCGCCAGCCCCTGCTGGAAGAGCAAAGTGTTCTGGTGCACGAAGCCGAGCGGCACGAATTCAGTAAAGCCATGAGTCTGCTGCTGGATCTCACGAATCATCAGCAGCTGATTGATCCAATGCTCCGGCGTCTCGACATGACCGTACATCAGTGTCGATGTGCTTCGGATTCCGCAGCGGTGCGCCGTGGAAATAACACGCTTCCAGTCTGCCGTGGAGAGCTTGTTGCGCGAAAGCACGAAACGTACATCATCGTCGAGGATCTCGGCCGCGGTTCCGGGCAGCGTTCCGAGACCGTTGTCACGCAGCATGGAAAGATAATCGGCAAGCGGCATGCTGGTGAGTTCAACGCCGTAGACAATCTCCATGGGAGAGAAGGCGTGAATGTGCATAGAAGGTGCAGCTCTCTTCACGGCGCGCAGAATGTCGCGATAGTAAAAAGGCGACAAATCCCGGGGTAGACCTCCCTGAATGCAAACCTCGCTAGCGCCAAACGACCAGGCTTCAGCCGCTTTTTCGCCAACCTCTTCGGGTTGCAGGAAGTATGTGTCTGACTCGCGCGGTCCGCGGCTGAACGCACAGAATTTGCAACCAATGAAACATATATTGGTGAAGTTGATGTTTCGATTTACGACATACGTGACAATGTTGCCGACCAACTCGCGCCGCAGCGTGTTCGCGGCAACCAATAACCCGATCAGGTCATCGCCTTCAGCGTTGGCAAGCAGAACGCATTCCTGACGAGTGAGCGACGTACCGTCCAGCGTCTTCAGAACTTTTTCTATCGCGGATCGAGCGTCGGGACTCACACGGGGTGCGATATCCGGCCATTCAAGATTGTTAAAGGTTTCCAGATCGGATTGAGTTGAAAATGCTTGCATGTCTTTCTCCGTTTCAACTAGCGAAACAGGTCGGTTGCAGCGGGGCGAATCAGTTCGCGAGCACTTCCCTTTCCCGGCCGATATTCGAAACCGCGCACAATGCACGCCGGAGTGCCAGTCAGCTTGCCACAAACCAGGCCCGCCGCACAGGCAAGCTCGTCCGCCACTGCTTCGATGCTGACTCGCAAAGGGTAACCGTGCGGATCGCGGCAGCCACGATAATCGTGCAAGGCTTTCATGCCCGCCACTCCGATCGCAACCTCAGTCAGACCTTCGCGCCAGGGCCGGCCGAAGCTATCCGTAATAATAACGGGAATAGAGAGCCGAAGTTTCCTTTTCAGGTATTGGTGAAGGCGAAGGGCAGAGCGATCTGGATTTTCGGGCAGCAGAAGAGCATGCTTGCCACCGTCTACGTTTGATACGTCTATGCCGCTGTTAGCACAAACAAAACCATGTTGCGTCTCGGTGATGAGCACGCCCCGGCGGCGGCGGACGATCCGGCGGCTCTGGGAAAGCGCCAATTCGGTTACACGGGCATCAAGTTTGAAACGCTTTGCCCAGGCGCGCGAAGCCGGCGAAGGGTTAATCGAGTCGAGTTCGACCGATTGCCGTTCGGCCTTTGAAACAATCTTATGTTTGACAATCAGGATGTCGCCGCGCTTCATATCGAAGTTATGCTTTGTGATTGCGTCGAGGAGCCTGGCTGCAAGCTTGTCTCCGGGCGAAATCTCGCCTGCGAGCGGAATGGCAACGATCTGCAGCGCTTTCGAGCTGACGCGCCTTGGCATTTATGCATTCACTGCGACTGGAATGTCCGAGAATCCCCAACTGCGAATCAACCGCTGAGAATGAGTGCTGCCCGGGACGGCCACAAGTTGGGCCAAATCGGAGGGGGAGTCGATATCTAAACCGATGCCCGGAAGCGATAAGACCACATACGGATTCCGGGTAGCTTTCGCGGCGGTTAAGTGAGGTTTGAAGCTATCGCTACCGAAACGCAAGGGAAACAATCCAGCGGGACGACGAAACACTGCATTGCTGCCTCGCCCATCGCTCGATGGTACCAAGACTGAGCCCTGGTCGGGAGCAGAGCTCATAATTGCCTCGAGCTCCGAGCGCTGAATCAGGGGGATGTCTCCGGGAATGACCAGCGTGCTGTCGACCCCCGCTGTCTCGCAGATTCGTGTTGCCATCTGAATGGCATCTGTTTCGCTGCGGTTCAAATTATCGGGGATAGTGTGGAAATTGAACTGGCGCGCAAGCTCAGTGGCATAATCATCGCTCGTTACGACGCTCACTTCGGGACGATTACTCCAGGTATGCAATGCCTGCAGCACGTCGAACAGCATCGCTTGCGCAAGTTTTGTGCGTGCTGGCTGGTCAAGCACCGAGGCGAGCCGCTGTTTTGCATGAGCAAGGTTCTTCACCGGGACGAGAATCATGCCCGCTCCACCGCTGTGGTTGAGCGCGGGCGTGAAACGAAGGAGACGACCGCCTCCGCCAGCCGCTGCTTCTCGGTTTGGGTTTTCATGATGATCGAAGTGCAATGCACTTGCATTCCCGATCCTCTCAGCTCGTCTGCACCCTGCATATCACGAGTATCGACGATCAGAGCGTCGAGAAAATCGCGATAATACAGCGCTATTCCTTTGATCGAGACGGGAAATCCCTGCGCAGCCATGAGAATACCAGCCGGGCCAGAAACCGCCGACGTACCGATAATTGGACTTACCGCTGCCACCTGTGCAGGCGTGCGGACGAGTGCTTCGCGAATACCCGGCACAGCAAGAATCGGGCCAATGCTTGTAACCGGATTGCTGGGAGCGATAAGAACTACATCCGCCGAAAGAATTGCGTCGATTACGCCCGGCGCGGGCTGCGCCTCTTCGGCGCCCGCAAAGCGAACGGAGTTCACCGGGTCCTGATACCAGCGCTGCACGAAATACTCCTGGAAGGTGAGATCACCGGCCGCAGTATCAACCCGCGTTTCAATGGGTGAGTCGCTCATGGGCAGAACGCGGGATTGCACTCCAAGGCGCGAGGTAATCTCCGATGTGGCCTGAGACAGCGTTTCACCCGATGCAAGCAACTGCGAACGCGTAAGGTGAAGCGCGAGATCGCGATCGCCCACGTGAAACCAGATCGGCTCGCGCAGTTCGCCCATGGCTTGCAAACAGAAAAACGTATCGCCGCTCACTCCCCACCCGCGTTCTTTGCTGAGCAGGCCGGCGAGAGCATATGTGATGGAGTCGAGATCCGGTGATACGTGCAACCCCCACCACTTCAGGTCATCGCCAGTGTTGACGATAATCGTCAGTTCCGCGGGCGGAACAACGAGCCGAAGACCATCTACGAACTTCGCACCTCCAGTACCCCCCGTCAGCACGGTGATCATGCGGCGCTCCAGTGAGGACGGTTTTCATCTATTTCGGCTTTGAGTTTCTCGCTCAATAAGCCGCCGCGCGAAATGACGGATTCAGCGAATTCGGAATAGACGGGCAGGCGCTGCCGCAGAGAGAAGCCATGCGCTTCAGTCCGACGCCGGAGGTCTTCGAGCTGCGGCCACGGCTTTTCGGGGTTGATGTAATCAGGTGTCAACGGCGAAATGCCACCCCAATCATTGATTCCGGCATTGAGCAGTTCATCGTAGTAAGGTGCGGAAAGATTGGGCGGTGCCTGAATGTTGACTTCAGGCAGAAGCAATCGTGCAACAGCGATGGTGCGGAGCATATCGCCCTGGCTCGGCTCGGGCGACGCGTGCATCGGGATCTCCGGTTTAGCTCGGAAGTTTTGAATGATCACTTCCTGAATATGGGCGTAGCGCTGGTGCAGTTCGTAAATTGCGAGCAGCGCATCGACACGGTCCTCAGGAGATTCGCCGATTCCGATCAAGATGCCGGTGGTGAATGGTACATTTTGTTTCCCTGCTTGTTCGATCGTTTGTAACCGCTTTGCCGGGACTTTATCCGGGGCATTGTCGTGCGCGGCACCTGGGGCAAGCAGCGCATGGTTGGTAGTCTCCAGCATGAGGCCCATGCTGGGCGAAAACTCGGCGAGGCGCTCGATCCACTCCGAACTTAGCAACCCAGGATTTGGGTGTGGAAAGAGACTTGTCTCTTCCAGCACAAGCCGGCACATCGCTTCGAGGTAATGTAGTGTGGATTTGTATCCCAGGCGGCGCAGGGTTTCGCGCATCTCAGGAAAAATCAGCTCCGGCTTGTCGCCGAGACTGAATAAAGCCTCCTTGCAGCCGAGCTTCTCGCCCTCCCGCGCCACCTGCAAAACTTCTTCAGGGGTCATTGTGTGGGCCCCCAGCTCGCCTGGATTGCGTCGAAAGGTGCAATAGCCGCAGTAATCGCGACAAAGGTTGGTAAGCGGAATGAAAACTTTTCGGGAATAGGTGATGATATCCGGTTTAAAGCGCCGCTTTGCTTCAAGAGCCGCGCTGAGCAACAAGGGGAGTTCAGCGTCGTTGCAGCGAATCAGTGCGTAAGCTTGTTCGCGGGCAAGATGTTTGTGAGGGTTGAACCCATCGAGAATTGCCCTGACCCTATCGCGGCCGGTTAGTGCAATGCCTGCATTCATTTCTGTATGAACTTTGGGAAAACTCAAAGTTTGCCGCCGCGCGTGGATTGGATGCCGAACTCCCCAGAATGATACATAACTGACTGCCTTGGGCGCATAGCTGGCTATACAAATTGTCCGCTGCTAGCTGCACTTGATCAGTAAACAAGTTACGTCGTCATGCTGAGGGGTGCTGCCGACGAAGAGATCCAGATCACCCATGATGCGGCGCAATAGTTGGTCCGGAGCGGAATCGAATCCGAGTTGGATAAGGTCCATGAGGCGCAGCTCGCCATACTGTTGTTGCCGGGCATTCTCGGCTTCGACTAAACCGTCAGTGAAGATGACCAGCCAGTCACCCGGGCTGAGAGTCGCGATTGCCGATTCATATCCGCGATCAGCTTGAATTCCCAACGGCAACCCGCCGACCGTGAGGTGTTCGATGGTTCCTGCCAAGCGGCGAAGCACGGGCGCATTATGGCCCGCATTGATGTATGTAAGCTTAAGGTTTGCAGGATCAAACTCGGCCATAAATGCGGTGGTGAAGCGTTGTCCGTCCTGGCTGTTTGTGCAAGCATAATGGTTCATGCTGGTCACAAGTTGATTGAGAGGGCACGAGGTTTCCGAAAGAGTTCTCAGGCTAGCCTGAAATGTTGCCATCAGCAGGGCAGCGGGAATACTCTTGCCTGCAACATCGGCGACCGCGATCAGAAATCGCGGCGGGACGCTCCCCGGCCGTGCAAACACGTCGTAAAAATCGCCCGCGACAGTATTTGCGGGAAGAGTGGCAAATGCGATCGCCAGCCCCGGAACCTGCGGAGGGGCTGCCGGCAGAAGCCACTTCTGAATGTCGCGCGCGATCTCCAGATCGCGTTTCATCACAACGCGATCGGCGACTTCGAGCATAAGCACAACAAAAATCAGCAGGCCGCCGTAGAAGTGAAAATCCAACTCTGCGACTTCCACCTGCCCGGAGCGACCGTGATAGGTGAAACCACCGGTGGGGAAAATGAGCAGGAGCACGCCAGCCAGCAGGAGTACACGGCGCGCAGGTGTCAACTTTTCGAGAATCGCCCACACCAGTTCGAGCGCAGTATGCAGGAAATCGTGGCGGCGTGCCTCGCGCGGGACCCGTGCATCGAAGTCTCGCCGATAGAGGCGATAGCTCGCGACCGCGTCGGCGCGAAATTGGTTCCAGAGTTGGTTTAAGGCGAGGCCTTCCGTTACTCTCTGCCAAAATCTTTCTAACTGCGCCATCATGCCCGAGCGCCGCGCGTTGGGCGGAGGTACCGACGAAGCATGCGGTGTAGAGGACATCTGCGGTTGCGAGAGCAGACATTATAGCCGCTCAGGGTGCGCCCGGAGCACGACGAGGGTCATGTCATCGTGCTGCTTGGCGCCGGCAACAAAAGCATCAGCGGCCTGCATGATGCGGGTGATCATTTCAGAGGGACACAGCGCCGCGCAGTGTTCAACTGTTTCAATGAGTTGAGCTTCGCCCCATTCTTCATCGGCGCTGTTCATCGCCTCGCTGATGCCATCCGTAAAAGCAATGAAAACGTCCCCGGGGGCAAGCAGAATGGAATCCTGCTGGTAGGGGAAGTTTTCAAGCAAACCTACGACAGTGCCACCGGTTTCAAGCCGCGAAACTCGCCGGCACTTACTTTCTTTATGAAACAGCATCGGCGGGTTGTGGCCGGCGTTGACATAGGTCAGCGCTCGATTCGCCGGATTATATTGTCCGTAGAAAAATGTCGCGTAGCGATTCGCAGAAGACGCCTCATAGACCAACCGATTAACATTGCTCACCAAAGCAGCAAGATTTTCCGGCGCACGAGTGGCCTCGCCGCGCAGTGATGCTTGTAGGCTCGCCATCATCAGCGCGGCGGCGATGCCTTTGCCCGAAACATCCCCGATTGCGATTCCCAGCTGCCCGCCGGGAAGAGCGAGAAAATCATAGTAATCTCCTCCCACACCTAATGCCGGACGGCACGCGCCTGCGTAGTCTATGCCTGCGATCGGCGGAAGCTTCTGTGGGAAAAGTCTCTCCTGCACCTCTCTGGCGATTTCAACTTCGCGGTTCAATCGCTCCCGTTGCGCAACTTCGTCCGCAATCGCTGACATGAGTCGCGCGTTTTCCAGTGCCAATCCGGTTTGCGCAGCGACAGACTTGAGCAAGCGGACGTCTGTCCCTGAGTAAGGCTCATCCGAACGCTTGCGGCCAAGGCTGATGAATCCCAGAAGCTTGTCCCGCGCGTTGAGGGGAAGTAACAATTCGCTGTCGAGTTGCGCCAATTTTGTGCGCTCCTCTTCTGCCACGTTCGGCTCGCGATAAATCCACGACTCAGGATCGTCGAAATAAACGCGCTCCGGCTCTTTCGCCTCCTGCAAGAGCCTGACGGTGCCGGCGGTGGGCGGAAAGGAAACATCGGGGACGGTTGCGAATCCCAGCGCATAAGCGGGACGGTACGATGCACCCGTGCCCAGCAGCACAGCAATTCGTGGGATGTGAAGAGTATCAGAAATTCTTTCGGCGACGGTCTGAATGAGCGGCCGAGTCTCTACGATGCTGCGAACGTGGTCGCCAAGATCGCTGAGCACTTGCTCGATGTCGTATGCTTCACGAAAAAAATGCCGGTCCGTCCAGGAGCGCAACTTTTCTGCTCCCCTTCGGATGGTAAAAATCGCCGTCACGCCGAGTGAGATCGCGACGAGCTTTTCTGCCTGGCCACGATTCGGCTCGGTTGCCAGCATGAACGCACCGATCACAACCAGGCCCGTCACGATAAACTGCATACCGCGAATGCCGTTTTTGGCCAAGGCGTATTGCAGGCCCTGGCGGAGCACAACTCGCACATCCATCGCCCGCTGGACCACGATCACATAGGCCAAAGTGAGAGGAAAAAGCAGCAGAAGGAAAAATGCCGGATAGGTGATCCACTTTGGCAAAAGCTCAAGTGACGTTCTCATGACCGCGGCTGCGATAACCAGCAGAAGGGTCGGCGTCATGGCTCCGGTTGCTCCCCAATAGAGCAGGCGAAGCCGACGGCGCGCGTCCTGCGGCAAAGGCGAATTCTTCGCCGACTTCATGGAGATGAATATGAAGAAGCAACTGACCGCGGCATAAGCAAAGGCCTGGATCACGTGATCGAAAGGATCTGCAATAAAGCGCAGAGGGCCGGCCACGGCATAGTTAGTGGCCTGAGCTGCAACAAAAACTCCATCGCTCAGCGCCGCGAATGTCAATGGCACAAGCAAAACCCACGCCGCTGGTTTGGCCCACTTGTAAATCCTGGTGCCTTCGGGGAACGGTTCAGGAAAATAAAAGCCGAAGGCAAACATGAAAACAGGAAACATGCCGGCAAGTCCAATGTGATAAACAAGTGCCAGTTCACGCAGGATGGGATGCCAGGCTTCGATCGTCACCGATCCGAATAGTTGCGCGAAACTAAGCAACATTCCCAGCAGCAGCCACGCCAACTTGTCATAGGGACGGACCAATACCACCCAGCAGCCAAGCAGAATGCAGATAATCGGAGCAGCGACCAGGAGGAGGACCGCCACGGCCGTGTCCGACGTGTTGATCGGTGTGCGAGTCACCGGGAGTTCTACATTGCGCTCGCGGCCATCAGGCGTGCGAAAGACCAATGCTATGGATTGGCCAGGCACCGCTTTGACTTCTTCCTGGGCCAAGACCGCCGTGCCGGTATAAGAGCGGCCGTTGACCGAAAGCAGCGTGTCACCTTTGCGCACGCCGGCCTCGGCGGCCGAGGCCCGTACCCCCTCGACTTCTGCCGTGCCAACGTGCAGCGCGAAGTACGGGACCTCCACTCGTATGCCATGCAGCACGTCCCCTGTCACTCCGGTCTGGTATGCGGTGGAAATCACGAAGACGGCAGCCAGGAAAACATAGGCTGCTGCTCTGCGGTGCTGCGGACGAGGCTTGACCGGTACAGTCCCGCGGACAGCAGCTGTAGTCATGCGAACAATTCTACAAGTCGTGGCACGAAAACGGGCCCTCAGTACGAAGTTCGGATCAGAACAGGCTCATCTGCCCGATGTCATCGGTCGCAGTCGGATGGCTCTTCTTGCTGTAACGGTCGTACTTGCTCTGAATCCCGTATTTCTCCCGCAACCTCGCCATCAACTGCGACAGATGCTTGCCGTAAGAGGCAGGCAAGAAGGCGCGATCTTTGTAGCGCTGTTCGTAAATCTTGACGAGCTCGGGAAATTCTTTCTCCAGGAACGGCATGAACACGGCGGCTGAGCACGGTTTCAGAAACAGCGGATTGGCATAAATGTATTTCCCCCCAACTCCTGCAGTCGCCCGAACTAGCAATTCCAGGTTCTTCGGCAAATCCGTTATGGCAGGCAGAACCGGCGCGCAAATCACTCCCGCATCAATTCCTGCCTCATTCAATTTGCCCACTGCCTCCAGCCGCAAATCGGGCCGCGGTGCGCGCGGCTCAAGAATGCGGGCGAGATCAGCATTCAGTGTCGTGATTGTGATATTCACGAACAAGCGATTGCGCTCGCTCACTTCGCGCAGTAGGTCGATATCGCGCAGCACCAGGCTCGACTTGGTGACGATTCCCAGCTCGAGTCCACGATGGCGCGCCAGTTCCTCGAGGATCGCCCGTGTTATTTCGAACTTACGCTCAGCTGGTTGGTACGGATCGGTGGCCGTGCCGATCGCAATGTCCTCACCAGATTTGACCTGACGCAGTTCCTGCCGCAGTAGATCGGCGGCATGCTGCTTGACGAAGATCTTCTGCTCAAAGGCGACGCCTTCGCGCATTTCCATGAACTCATGGGTGTAGCGGGCGTAGCAGTACTTGCAGGCGAACTCGCAGCCGCGGTATGGGTTGACCGTCCACGTGAAAGGCATGCGAGTTCCGGTGCAACGGTTGAGCAAGGACCGAACCGGCAAAGTGAAATACTCGACGTCGTGTCCCTGGCGCAGAGATTCGCCGCTTGCCGCCAGGCGGGCGATGCCGATGAGAGCGGGTGAGGAGTTAGAGAACAGAGGGAGAGAAGCCATTATATTCGCCTTTTGTTCGCTAGCATATCATAACCGTGATGGCGTTTGTTTAGATGCAACGGCGAACGTCATCTCGGATCTCGGCACGCCAGGGGTGTCCGAGAGCGTTTACCTGCGCGGGAGTACAATCGTCTGCCGTGACTTCAACTGAAACTAAAGCCCTCTCGGGCAAACGCGTGCTCATAACCGGAGCTGCTGTGCGGCTTGGCAGGGCAAGCGCACTGACATTGGCATCGGCGGGTGCAGATGTAGCGATTACGTTCCTGCGGTCAAAGCGAGAAGCAGAGAGAACCGTGAGTGAGTTACGCAAACTGGGAGTTCGCGCGCTCGCGCTAAGCTGTGACGTAACGGATGAAAAGAATGTTCGGACCACGGTCAGAAAAGCGGCACACCAGCTGGGTGGACTGGATATCTTGATCAACAACGCGGGGAACTACGAAACAGCTGCCTTTGAAGCTCTAACAGTTAAGCAGTGGGATTCCATTTTCGCCTCGAATGCGCGCGGTCCGTTTCTGGTATCACGAGAAGCGGAAGGGCTTCTAAGCGAGCGGAGAGGAAAGATTATCAATATGGGTTCGCTCGGTGGAATCAGGCCGTGGCCCACACATGCGCATTACTGCTCCTCAAAGGCGGCGCTGCACATGCTCACCAAAGTGATGGCCAAGGCTTTCTCACCGAAGATTTCGGTCAACTGCGTGGCTCCAGGGATGATTGATCTGGGGGAACGATCAGCGGCTGCTTTCATGAAGAAGATGGCGAAGGTCACTCCGATGCGACGGAATGGCACAACTGAGGACATCGCTGCAGCGGTGCTATTTTTCGCCACAGCGCCGCATTTTATTACCGGCCAGATCTTGCTCGTCGATGGCGGGCTAGGGTTATGAGGCAGGGATCGATAGCCGTACTTTGCTTTATTTGGCTTTTGGCCCCTTTTACCGCGTCAGCGCAGGCCCGTCCGGAAGATGGCGGTCGTGAAATTCAGCTATGGAGCGGTGGTGGGCATTCAGTCCCGGGAGGAACATCCAATACCGGCGTCTGGAACCTCGGCGTGCGCTTCGGCTGGGTTCTTACACGTCCGCACGGGCCTGGGTTTCTCGAAGGACGCTTCGAATATGTAATTGATGCTGTGCCGGTATTCGTAGTTTTTCAACGCTACAACACGGCCTATGGTGCGGGATTCAACCCGCTCGGCCTGAAGTGGGATTTTGCCACACGCGGACGTATTGCGCCTTTTTTTGAGTTGAGCGGAGGCACTCTGTTTACGGATCGCGACGTCCCGACGGGCACAAATTCTGTGAACTTTACGTCTGCTGCAGCTCTGGGCACTCATATCCTCGGTGAGAAATATAACTGGAGCGTTGAAGCCCGATACATGCACATTTCGAATGCCGGCTTGGCGACACCAAATCCAGGAATTAATACGGTGCAGGTGCGGTTGGGGTTTGGGAGATTCTTTCCTCACTGATTGTCACGACGGAGATCATCACTACAGAAGGTGCAGAGAACACCGACGAGTGCTGGCTCGGTTGCGCCATCTGAAGCTGGCCAGCTATTCTTCACTGTTTATGTCAACCCTGATTGAATGTGTTCCGAATTTTTCTGAAGGCCGCGATAAGGCCAAAGTTGATGCGATCGTCGAAGCCATGAAGGTGGACGGTGTTTACCTGCTCGACCGCGAAATGGATGCCGACCACAATCGGTGTGTCATTACATTAGTTGGCGAGCGCGAACCCATCCAGGAGGCGGCGATTCGCGGCGTAGGCAAGGCGGCTGAGTTGATCGACTTGAATGTGCATCGGGGCGCCCACCCACGATTGGGAGCGGCCGACGTCGTTCCGTTCATTCCAATCGATGGAGTCACGATTGAAGACTGCGTGGCCATGGCGCGGCATGTGGGGGCGGAGATCTGGAGGCGGTATCAGATTCCGGTTTATCTCTACGAAGCGGCTGCGACTTCGCCCGAGAGACAGAACCTGGAAAATATTCGCCGCGGCCAGTTCGAAGTGATTCGTGAGGAGATCACCACGAATCCTTCGCGCAGGCCTGATTTCGGAGATCCACGCTGTCATCCTACCGCCGGCGCGACAGTCGTAGGCGCGAGAAAGTTTCTCGTTGCTTATAACGTCTTTCTGAATACGCCGGATGTTGAGATCGCGAAGAAAGTGGCGAAGGCAGTGCGTTTTTCGAGCGGCGGTTTGCGGTTCGTAAAGGGCGCGGGGTTCTTGGTACGAGGTCTGGCGCAGGTCTCAATGAACCTGACTGACTTTGAGCAAACCCCGATTCACCGAGTGTTTGAGTTCGTAGAACGCGAAGCCGCCCGATATGGCGTGATGCCGGTCAGCAGCGAGATTGTAGGACTGATCCCGAAAAAGGCCTTGGAATCCGCCGCAGAGTGGTTCTTGCAGGTTGAAAATTTCGATTCGTCGCTGATTCTCGAGAATCGCTTGAGCGGCGTCATGGCGGGAAAGATGGCCGTTGGGGGTTTGCGGGCCGGAGTGGAACCATTTATCGAGCAGCTTGCCGCGGCAACAGCTACGCCCGGAGGGGGAAGCGCGTCAGCAGCGAGCGCGGCAATGGCTGCCGGCTTGGCAAGTATGGTGGCCTCAATGTCACGCGGCAAGAAAGCGTACGTTCAATACGAAAACGAATTGAGCGCAGCCATCACCCGGCTCTCTCAGATTCGCGAAGATATGAAGTCTGGAATCGATGCTGATGCTGAGTCGTTCAATAAAGTAATGCAAGCCTACAAAGAAGCGAAAGGCGCACCGAATGGCGCTGCCGTCATTGAAACCGCACTGAAGGAAGCCACGAGAGTGCCGTTGCATGTGGCGGAGAGCGCGCAGAAGACGGTGGAAATCGCAGAGAAGTTGAAGCCAATCACCCATCCAAACATGAGATCGGATTTGACTACCGCGATCGCACTGGGGCGAGCGGCGATTCAGGGAGCGCTGGCCAATGTGGAAATCAATCTCGAATCCATCAACGACGAAGCCTTCAAGATTGAGACGAAAAACAAAACCAGTCGAATCCCGCGAACTTGAAATCGTGCACGTTTCCCACTGTGGAACAATTCATGAGAATTTAATAGCGTTTAGGGTATTTGTCTTATTGCCGCAATCCAGAACTGCCTGTAGGTTTGACGCACCCCCCAGAACTAAATTTCAAACAGCCCTGGAATAGCGGAATCGCACTTGCGCGTCGGTGTGCCTTAGCGCGCCCATGCACGCACTTCCGGGCAAGAGCGGGAGTGTGCGCCGTGAGATTTGCAAAGCTAATTGCTGCTGTTTCCGTCGTTAGTTTCGCCTTGGCTAGCTTCGAGAACCTTGCATCCGCCCAGACTGGTTTTGTTCCGCACTCCTCTCACATCTGGATCGTGGCCGAAGAAAATCACAGTTATGAAGATGTAATTGGCAACTCAGGAATGCCCTATCTCAACTCACTTGCGAATAAGTATGGCCTGGCGACGCAATACTACTCGACGCAACACAACTCGCTTTCGGCGCTGATGTGGATAGTGGCCGGGGAAGAGGTAACCTCCGACGACGACGCTGACACCTGCTTCAATGTGGATAACGTCGTCCGTCACCTCGTGGCTCAGGGTTCTACATGGAAAGCGTACGAAGAAGATTTGCCTTACGCGGGCTTCCAGGGACTGAGTTGGGACAATTATGTTCGCCGGCATAACCCTCTGATCGATTTCACCGATTCGTGCGGTTCGGACAGTTCTGTTCCGTTCACCCAGCTCACAACGGATATGGGAAACAATGCGACGCCCAACTATACGTACATCACGCCGAACCTGGACGATGATGCGCATAACGGCACGCTTGAACAAGCCGACCAGTGGCTCTCTGACCAGATCCCCGCGATCCTGGCGCGCCCGGAGTTTCAGCCGGGCGGAGACGGATTGATGTTTATCCAGTGGGATGAAGGCGATCTTGCCAGCGAAGGCGGATCGAGCGACGACGACCGGTGCGCGAAAAACATTCAGACTGGCTGCGGCGGCCGCGTGGCTACGCTGTTGATTGGCCCGCAGGTGAAGCCGGCATATCAATCGACAATGCTTTATTCACACGTGAATCTGCTAGCAACGGTTTGCGCTGCGATGGGATTCACCTCTTGCCCGGGCGCGGGCGCTTTCGCCGCCCCCATGTCTGACTTTTTCAACACCGTGAACATCAGTACACCCTTTAACAACGCAGCCGTCGCTTCTCCGGTGCAAATTACGGCCACAACCACCAATTCTAGCCGGGTAAATATCATGCAGATCTACGTCGACAATGCTCTTGCGTATCACGTGAGTGGGAATCAGGTGAACACAACCGTACCCATGAGTTCCGGTTCGCATTACGTGGTCGTGCAATCGTGGGACAGCGCGGGCGGAATCCATAAGAGCGGAATCGACGTGACAGTTCAGTCCGAAGCAGTTGTGGTTACAACACCTCAACCGAATGCAGTAGTCGCTTCGCCGGTGAAGATTGCCGCCACGGGTGGCGGTCACAGCACGGTTTATACCATGCAGATTTATGTGGACAACACCCTGGAATATCAAGTGAACGGCGCAAGTGTAAACACCAGCCTTTCGATGAGTCCGGGTCAGCATTACGTGGTTGTGCAGGCGTGGGATGATTCAGGCGGCATCACAAAAAACGGCTTTTATGTCACGGTTGCCACACCGACCATCACGATCAGTTCGCCTTCGCCGGACTATTCTGGGTATTCGCCGGTCTCCATGCTGGCAACCTCGGTTGATCCCAATCCTGTTTATGCCATGCAGATCTATGTGGACAATATATTGTCCTATCAATACACCGGACCGGGAGTTCAGGCCGACCTGAGCATGACTGCTGGCAAGCACACTCTAGTATTTCAGGCCTGGGACACGGCAGGCGGAATTTATAAGCAGAGCGCTACTGTGAATGTGACCCCGATCGTACCCGTCTTTACGACACCAACGGCAAACAGCACAGTAACGTCTCCGCTTACCGTGGAGGCGTCTGTGCCGAGCGATGCGCCCGTTGTCACAATGCAGCTATATGTGGACAACAATCTTGAGTACATGGTCAGCGGTCTCAGCCTGGATACGCAGGTCACTCTATCCCCGGGGCAGCATTATCTGGTGGCGCAGGCTTGGGACACGGGCGGCGGCACGTGGAAAACCGGCGAATACGTAACGGTTTCAAGCGTCGGTGGTGTGACGGTCACCGATCCGGTGAACGGATCGACAGTTACATCCCCTGTGCAATTTGTGGCCAGCGCTTCTGCCCCGAGTTGTTCAAAGGGCATTGCTTCCATGCGGATTTATCCGACGCCGGGATGGAATGATTACACAGTCGATGCCGCACAGATCAATACATCTCTCAGTCTGGCTTCAGGAACCTACAGCGATGTAGTGGTTCAGGCCTGGGACAACTGTGGCAACGTCTACAAGACGCCGATCAGTATCACAGTGAAATGACCGCTAGCTCCCGACGTAGCGAGCGTATAAGCTTCGAGCCACTGCGACATCGGTAGTCCCTTTGATAATGGCGCGGCCGTCCGGGAAAAGGGTCATCTCGTAGGGATCCCGCCAGAACTTCAGAACGAAATTGTTGCTCTTGACTGTCCCGTGGGGTTTGAGGCGTTCGCCCATTTGGGCCAGATCGACGGGGCGGTGGCTTTCATGAATCTGGACGGAATTTCTACCACAAAGAGTGATGTGGGGCCGGTTTTGCCCAGACAAATGTATGAACTCTCTCTTTGCGCAAGTCCGGCAGTTCGCTCGCGGCTTGTCCGCCGCGAGTTCAGCAAACTCGTTGGACCAAAGATCAAATGAAAGCAGGGTATGGCGCAACTGCGCGTTCGCCCCGACTAGAATCTTAATGGCCTCGGAGGCGCTGATTGAAGCAGCGAGGTTCGCGGCCGAATTCAGAATTCCTGCCGTATCGCAGGTTTCAAACGACCCTTTCGGCGGATCAGGAAAAATGCAGGAGAGGCAGGCAGTCAGACCGGGGACCACATTGAGCGATACCGCGTAACTACCCACTGCAGCAGTGTAGATCCAGGGAATGGCTTCCTTGACTGCGAAATCGTTAATGAGGTAGCGGGTCTCGAAGTTATCGGTGCCATCCAGAATTAGTTCTGCTCCTGTGAGCAGCTCGTCAATTGTGGCCGGTGTTACATCCGCGACCTCGGGAACAACCGAGATATCGGAGTTAAAGCGGGCGATTTTGTTTGCGGCGGCGATGGCCTTTGGCATGGACTCGGCGGCATCGCTTTCATCAAAAAGCGTTTGGCGCTGAAGATTACTGTTCTCGACGTAGTCGCGATCGATGATGCGAATTTTGCCCACGCCGGCGCGCGCCAGCAGCGACGCGATTGCCGAACCGGTGGCGCCGCAACCCACCAGTACGACTTGCGAGCTCGAAAGCTTGCGCTGGCCCTCCTCGCCAATGCCGCTGAATAGGAGCTGCCGCGAATATCGCTCTTCCAGTTCCAAAGAGATCACCAGTTTCAAGCTTGTAACGCTTTATTATAAGTTCGCCAGTTCACGCGAACTTGCGCCTGGTCTCGGGTTGACATTTGCCCGGTCAATGCAACACAGCAGAGACACGGGTTCATCGAACTGCGTAAGAGTTACACGCGTTGAGGAGATGGTTTGGGTTCAAAGGGAGTTTTGTTCAGGCTTCTGGTTTCCGTGCTGCTCTCATGCCCGCTTGCCGGATTTTCGCAGGAAATAGCGCCGGCAAGTGAAGCCATCTCCGGATATGAAGGGCTGCCAGTTGCGGATATTGGTTTGCCCCAGGTAGAGCCCGAGAGTGACCGGAAATGGCTGGTTGCGCTGATTACCCAGCATGTGGGTGAATCTCTGGACCGTGACCGGGTTCGCGACAGCATAAAGGCGCTATACGCGACTGGCCGGTTCGAGAACATAGAAGTCGAGGCCGAGAAGACGGCCGATGGCAAAGTTTCGCTAAGCTTCGTCACTTCGCCGAATTACTTCGTCGGCGATATTTACGTAATCGGCGCGCCGGGGCAGCCGACAGCAAACCAGATTGCGAATGCGTCAAAATTGCAACTTGGCGAGCGCCTAAGCAAAGAGCGATTGGATCGGGCGGAGGACAGCATTCGGCAGCTCCTTCAGCAAAACGGTTATTACCGGCCGGTGATCCGGCTTGACGAAAACAAAAACCGCAACACACAAGTCGCGACAATTTTCATTCACGTCAAGGCTCGCGCGCGAGCACACGTTGGGCAAATCGCTGTCTCAGGAAACACCGGGTACTCGGAAGCGCAGATTGTTGAGATCGCCGGGCTGCACCCCGGCGACCCTGTGTCCTTGGAGAAAATCAGCGATACTTTGGATCGCGTGCGAAAAAGATATGAAAAGAACAGGCGCCTACTGGCTCAAGTAGGAGTTGAAAAGCAGGAGTATCGCACTGCCTCCAACAGCGTTGACTACACTCTGAATCTTGACCAGGGGCCCAGGGTTGAGATCATTGCGGAAGGGTTCAAGATCTCTGGCGGAGTGCTGAAGCGAAATGTTCCCGTCTACGAAGAGAACTCCGTAGATGACGACCTGCTCAATGAAGGCCGGCGCAATCTGCTCAATTACATGCAAATGCGAGGTTACTTTGATGCGAGAATCACTTATGAAAAGACCGCCCAGCCAGACGATATTCGAATAGCTTATAACATTGTTCCGGGAGCGCTACACAAGCTCGTTGCCATAGAAATTTCCGGAAACCACTATTTCGCAAACGATCTGCTTCGCTCACGGATGCAGGTGCAGCCGGCGGGGCGTGTGTTTTCGCGCGGGCATTATAGCCAGAGTATTCTCGCTTCGGACATTCGCGCCATCCAGGATATGTATCGGGCCAACGGCTTTGAAGACGGGAAAATCAACTATCGAGTGGTGGATGACTTTAAAGGTCAGGAGAATGATGCCGCTATCCAAATTACGATCACGGAGGGTCAGCAGATTCTGGTCGGTGATTTCAAGATCATTGGCAATCACACCTTCACGGAGCAGCAACTTCAGCCTTATCTGAATACGGCAGACGGCGAGCCGTTCTCGCAATATTATGTTGCTCAGGACCGCGATAATATCTTGAACTATTACTACAATCACGGCTTTCCGCAGGCGAATTTCGATGCACAGGCAAAACCGATTGCCGGCCACCCAGATCGCATGGCGGTCACATACACGATTGAAGAAGGCGAGCGCGTCTATGTGGATCGAGTTTTGCTTTCGGGGATGCACTACACCCGCCCCTATGTAATCCGGCGGGAGTTGCAAGTAAAACCAGGCGACCCTTTGAGCGAAATTGCCATGCTCAATTCCCAGCAGCGGTTATATGACCTCGGTATTTTCAGTCTGGTTGATCTGGCCGTGCAGGATCCGGGCGGCCAGGAGCCTGAGAAAAATGTGCTGGTGCGAGTGGATGAGGCCCGGCGTTACACGTTCAACTATGGTTTTGGATTTGAATTCCAGACGGGACAGCCGTCGGTTGGAACGAACCAGCCTTTGGGGCACACAGGCGTGAGTCCACGCGCTTCGTTGGATATAACACGGCTGAACTTCCGTGGGCGGGACCACACGATTGCATTCAAAGCCGATGTGGGCGAACTGGAGCAGCGTGGCCTGATCAGTTATAACGCTCCGCGGTGGCTGGGGAGTCCTGACTGGCAGCTGAGTTTCACCGGCTTCTACGACAATACTTTGGATGTAACCACGTTCACCTCGCAGCGCCTTGAAGGCTCAGCTCAGGCTGAACAGATCATTAGCCGGGGAACCGTGATGGACTATCGCTTCACATATCGCCGGGTGAAAGCCAGCAATATCGAAATCAGCCCTAATGAAATTCCCCTGCTCTCGCTTCCCGTCCGTGTGGGCGAACCGGGGTTCAGCTTTATCCGTGATAAACGCGACAATGATTTGGAGAGCACCAAGGGCAGTTACACCACGGTGGATGCCGCAGTTGCTTCCAGCTATTTCGGATCGGAGGCCGATTTCAGCCGGATTCTGGCACAGAATTCGACGTATTATGCGTTCGGGAAGAATCGTCCTCGCGACAGGAAGTTCGTTATTGCACGCTCAACCCGCGTCGGCGTGGAAAACGCTTTTGGCAATACCGCCATCCTGCAGCCGGGGCAAGCCTGCCCTAATCCTTTGCAAACCACGTGCTCACCGACTACCGTTATTCCGCTGGCGGAACGCTTCTTCTCGGGTGGCGGCAACTCTGACCGCGGATTCGGGTTAAATCAGGCGGGACCTCGCGACCCAACCACCGGGTTTCCCTTGGGAGGAAGCGGTCTGTTTGTGAATAATCTTGAACTCCGCCTGCCTCCAACGACGCTGCCCTACGTTCAGGACAATGTGAGTTTCGCAATTTTCTGGGACGCGGGGAACGTCTTCGTCAGCG
>Ga0335079_10000139_pt1 | contig 83326 bp, 83 predicted proteins | sample Lox_Sample_33_FD_206719 | JGI IMG/M metagenome (GOLD analysis project Ga0335079, IMG submission 206719) | Soil microbial communities from Loxahatchee National Wildlife Refuge, Florida, United States - Lox_Sample_3.3 | ecosystem: Environmental > Terrestrial > Soil > Wetlands | place: USA...
CTGGGATTGCGTGCCCTCTTGGCCCCGGAACCGATCCTGCACCCGATCGGAGCACGAACCTTTCGCGAGTTCTGGCAGCGCCATCGACGTTGGATACATTGCCGAAGGCACTGTTTGTCCTGGGCTGTGCTGGCCGAATGCCTGCTGCTCAACTCTATCGCTCCATCCATCGTCGGCGCCATGTTCTGGAGCAATCCGTTAGAGGCCTCCCCTCTAATCGTAGGCCCGACCTTGTTAGCGAGCTTTCTTCTCGTGGAGGCGTTTTTTCATTTGCGTATGAGATGGCAACTCTCGTGGCGAGCTCCGGCGGCGTGGCTGGCGCGCGACGTGCTCCTGCTATTGCTGTGGCTTGATGAGCTCGTGCTTAGGCGCCGACTGGTCTGGCGCGGGACGGTGATCGAGATTTCCAAGCCCACGGCGCCAAGCACGCACTGAAGGGCCGGATGTCGGACTAAGGTGGTGCGCCGGCGTCGCACATTCGCTATAACGACGCGACTGCTCGGCCTCAATGCGCTCTCGACACAGGCATTTTGCTCTCCTATCTCCCCGCCATTAATCACGCGGTCTTGCTGGCACTGCTTTTGCTGCATGGCCTTCTCGGGAGCTATTGCACCTGGCAAATCGTGGAGCATCTGCGGCTGCGGCACCGCGCCATCACCGAAGAGCGGCGATTGCTGGAGCGCGAGGTGCCGAAAGGCTCAGCGCCACATATCCTCGTGCAGGTGCCAACCTTCAACGAAGGCCGACTCTTGCTGCGGGCCGCCAATGTGCTCGCCGCGCTCGATTGGCCACGCGAAAAACTGCATGTGCAGATACTCGACGATAGCACTGAACCGACCAGCCGCTCGCTGGCGCAGACAGCAGTCCAATCGCTGGTGACGCACGGCATCGATGCCGTCCTTTTGCAGCGCTCCCATCGTGACGGCTTCAAGGCTGGCGCTCTTGGCTACGGTCTCGCCCGATCGGATCATCCCTTTGTCGCCGTCCTTGACGCCGATTACGTGCCGCCGCCGCGGTTTTTGAATGCGTGCATGGTTCCGATGCTGGCGGAACCAAACCTGGCGCTGGTGCAAGGTCGATGCGACTTCCTGAATGCCGAGGAGAATGTGTTGACGCGCGTGCAGCAGCGGATGCTGGACGAGCATTTCGTGGTCGAGCAAGCAACCCGGAGCTGGACCGGGCAAGTACTGCCGTTCAATGGCACTTGCGGCGTATGGCGTCGGGCAGCCATTGATGAGGCCGGTGGATGGCATGCTGACACACTATCCGAGGACGTGGACCTCAGCTATCGAGTGCAACTTCGCGGCTGGCGTGCACGCTATCTGGTGACGCTTGCCGTTCCGGGCGAACTTCCAGACAACCTAGCTGCGTGGCGCACCCAGCAAATCCGTTGGTCCGCAGGATTGACGGGGGCCGGGCGCAAATTGCAACTCGATCTTTGGTGCTCGAGATTGCCGCTCACCAAGAAGATCATTGCGCAACTGCACCTGTCATCCACCGTGCTCGTTGCTGTCGGCGTGATCGACATTGCGCTCTATGTCGTCGATGTGGAGTTCGGGGTCGGGTTTACTTGGCTCACCCTGCTGGGGCTCGTCGCGGTGCAGCTTCAGGAGAAGGGAGGGTCGGTCGTCACGACCCTGCTTGCTCAGCAAACCGGGCGCGGAGCCAATTTGTGGAGCGAGCTGGCGTTTCTGCCGGTCGTCGCTGGCGTCGCGCTCTACCGGCTGCTGCTAAGCCTGCGCGGTCTCTTCGAAGGCTTGGTCCGCCGCAGCGCCGCGTTCGTGCGCACTCCAAAGAAAGGTGCATAGTGCACGCGGGAAAGTTCCGCGCGGCGGCGCTCGCCTAGGTGGAGTCTGGGCGGGCAGGTGCGGGCATGGGGCGCCAAAAGGCCATCTGCGGTCCAACGCGCCGCGAGGGTTTTGGGGGCAGCATGACGAGCGTGAAACCTAATGCCGCCGGTATCAGAGCCGCAACGGCGTCAACGGGTGCGAGCACGGGAATAGTGGCGATCAAGGACTGAAGCAGCGTGAAAAGCGCATGCCATGCCACGACGGCGCAAAGGCAAAGGGCGGCATACAGCCCCGCGCCGGTTCGCGCTGGCTTGGGTCGCAGCATCACTCCGGCTACAAGCAGAGCGTAGCTGAGAGGGGCGAAAGGCACGACCAGCCGGTTGGTCCCCTCGGCTATCCAAAAGCCATACTCGACCGGCACGGCGCGAACGAGAGCTGGGGGATTGAAAAGAGTCACGATATCCTCCTCGTACCACCCGCGCCATCGCTGTTTCGGGGCGCCTCTGGTGATCGGTACGACGAGCTCCTCAAAAGTAGCGGGTGAACCGTGTGACTCATTGGGGTTGAGGCGGTAATAGTAGCCGTGCTCAAGCACGAAATGATATTCGGGATCTTTTCCAGGTTCGTACACAAAGCGGCCGCGATCGGCGACGATGTAGGTAAAAGATTCGCTCGAGCGGCCGTCCAGCACGGTCACGCCCTCGACGCTTTGATCGTCGAGACGCCGACGGAAAGAAATCGAGAGGTCGGGGCCGACCTTTTGCAGATATCCGGTATCGAGCGCAGAGGGGATTATGGCGTTCGTAATGCCGTAACGTAAATCCTCGAAAGCTCGGAAGGATACCGGCAGAAGATAGAGCGAGTTGGCGGCCGTGAAAATCAGCGCCACAAGTCCGGCGACGATGGCCGGCACCGTCAACCAGAGATTTGTGGTGCCCGCCATTTGTAGCGGCACGATCTCATGGCTTCGCTGCCATTCATAGTACGAGTGAGTAACCGCAACGCCGAACGCCAAGGGCGTACTGTTACAGAACTGCATTGGCAGCAGCAAAAGCAGCCCCAGTGCAAGCTTGCCCGGTGTGATCGCCCCGATTGTCAACAAGACAAAAAGCGGCGCGCCCTCGATAAGCGCACCGGCCACGGACAGAGTGAGCAATATCGCGCCTGCGGTCACCAGCAGGCGACGCGCCATGTGGCGCTGCATAGTCGTTATCAAGGGTTAGAACCTCGCGACCAATTCCGAAATACAGTGGTCTCCCGTGGATGCCAACCAAGCACTGCACGCTGCCGCGCCGCTAACATATCCTGCGAGCCCGAGGCTTGACCGAGGTGCATTCTATTGCGAGCTTAGCCCGGTGGCCAGTCAAGGGAGTGACCATGGCGGTATTGACGGCAGTCGTGGGAGAAAGCGGCCCGATCGCGGTCTTTGGTTCGGCGGTCCGGCATCGCCATCTGATATGGCGCCTTGCGACGCGAGAATTCGAGGCGCAGTTTCGCGGCTCCGTGCTTGGGCGGCTCTGGGCTGCCCTCGGGCCGCTGCTGCTCTTGGGAATGTACACCTACGTTTTCGGCGTAGTGATGCGGGCGCATTGGCCCGGCGCCGAGGGCAGCACGCTGCGTGTCGCTCTGCTCTACTTCGTCGGGTTGATGTATTTTAACTTTTTCTTGGAGTGCATCAACCGGGCACCGTCCCTGATGTTGGAAAACGTGGCTTACATCAAGAAGGTGGTGTTCCCGCTCGACATCCTTGCCTGGACGTCGCTCGTGAGCGCGGCGTTGCGGCTCGCCATCAGCATGGCGATGCTGTTTGTGTTCTTCCTGATAATTGAAGGAGTGCCGCCGCTCTCGGCCCTCGGGCTCCCGCTGATCACGGCTCCGCTGGTGTTGGTGGTCCTTGGGTTCGTCTGGTTCCTCTCCGCGCTCGGTGTCTACTTGCGCGACATTCGTTCCGCGATGACCGTTATCGCTCCCGCAACGATGTTCATGAGTCCGGTATTTTTTCCGATTTCTATCGTGCCGGAACCGGTCAGGGCGATCCTTTACGGCAACCCGCTCACCTTCGTGATTGAGAGCGCGCGAGGCATGCTCTTTGAGGGGCATTGGCCGGATCCCCTGGGCCTCGGGATCTACAGCGTGATCGCGTGCGTATTCGCTTGGCTCGGCCGGTCGTGGTTCATGAGCGTGCGGAGCGGCTTTGCCGATGTGGTGTAAGCGGCTCGATGATCCTTGGGAACGTTGCGTTTCGATGGTTGGGCATTATTGAATCGCGGCGGGATGCCCTGGTGCTGAGGGCCGAGTTCGAGTCGGTTGCCGATGCGGGATGAGAGTTCAAACCTCGCTGCTGATGCTGCGCCGGTCCGAGATGTGGCGGGCGGCTCATGGCCGATTACTGTCTGGCTCGAGGTCGAGGATTTTCTCAAATTCTTCGACGAAAGATCCAAAGCTGCGGGCATACAGCGCGTGCAAATGGAGATGTTCGCGCATTTCCATCGCGGGAGGCGGGGGGACGTAGCGGTTGCTTTTTGCCGTCTCAATCGTTTCCGGCATCGGCTGGAGCCGGTCGCTTACGAGGAATTGGAGCGCGCATTTCACGATCCACCTCTCCCCTATCCGGACGATCTGGCGCCGTGGCTGCGGCGACCATTTCGGGCGAGGGTGCGCGTGGCGCGACGGTGGCTGCGGGACGCGACTGACGTGCTCAGCCGCTTGAGTCTCGATGCGTGGCGCTTTCTCGGCGGACATGTCCGATACCCCGAATGTTCGATGGAGATCCGGTCCGGCGACGTGGTGGTTTGCACCGGGATGTCGTGGAAGGGCGAGCGTTACGTGCAGTTGATCTCGGCTGCAAAACGCCAATATGGCATTGCCTTCGTGATGTTGTTCCACGACATCATTCCGATTTCACACCCGCGATTTTCGTTGATTTCCGCGAGCTATCGGCGCTGGACCGACGCGATGCTGCGTTCAGCCGACGCGCTGATGACGCAATCCCGGTACACGCGGGATATGTTGATCGCTCATGCCAAGGAAATCGGGCTCAACCCGCGTCCGGTCGCCGTGTTGCGGTTCGGACCGAGCTTCAACGGCGCGACATCGGCTCCGACCGGCCCGCGTCCGCTTCTTGCGCTGCCGCGGCCCTTCGTGCTGTTTGTGTCGACGATCGAAGCGCGCAAGAACCATCTCTTGCTCGTGCGCGTCTGGAAGCGGCTTATCGAACGGCACGGCGATGCTGCCGTGCCGGGCCTGATTTTTGTGGGTGCGCGCGGTTGGCTGATCGATCGCCTGCTCGCAGAGTTGGCGGCGACGCGCAACCTCGGCGGCAAGATCAGGATATTTTCAGATCTTTCGGATACCGAGTTGCGTGTCTGCTATCGCCATTGCCTGCTCACCGTCTACCCCAGCTTTGTAGAGGGCTGGGGCTCGCCAGTCGCCGAGAGCCTGCAGCAAGGCAAGCTCTGCATCGTCTCGAACGGAGGCGCACTTCCGGAGGTCGGTGGCGAATTGCTCGACTATTTCGATCCCAACGATGAAGAGGAGGCGCTTGCTGCCATCGAGCGCGCGATCTTCGACGATGAACACCGCGCCCGACGCGAGGCGCGCATTCGCGCCGAGTACCGAGCACCGAAATGGGAGGACTGCTGTCAATTGTTGCTGCGAACGGCGATGGAGGCGAGCCGTGAGCGCACCGAGGCGGCGGCAGCGTCAGGAGACATGCAGCGAGTTCAGGACTGATGGCGCGCCACGGCGGGAGAGAGTGTCAATGCCGATGAGCAAGTCCGCCGGCGCGTCTTTCGGTATCAGGCCGGTGGTGGCGCCGTCTCTCGATGCTGTCGCCGCGGCCCGCTTCTTGCCGCTGAAGAGTTTACGAGATGGACTCGACGGTGGCGCGGTGCAGCTCGTTTATTTGTCGCTCGATGATGCCGCACCAGACCTCCTGGCCTTGGTGCCGCTGCTTTCCGAATCAGAGTCCTCACGTGTGCAACGAACAGCGAACCAGGAAATCGCGATCAAATTCATACTGGGACGGTGGCTGCTCCGTTCGGCATTGGGAGCGGTGCTGGGATTGGCGGCGGAAGGGGTGCCCTTGGTCGAAGGTGACCATGGCAAGCCCGCTCTCGCGCCGGCAGCGCCAAAAGGTGTTTCCTTCAATCTCGCTCACTCCGGCTCATGGGCGGTCCTGGCGATGGTTTCGAGCGCGCGCATAGGCGTCGATCTTGAGCGGAAGCGTCCGCTGTTCGACTCCGATCGCCTTGCTCGGCGGATACTGACGGCGCGCGAGGTGCGGTCGTATCAGGGGCTTTCGGAGCCCGATCGCCAGGTCGCGCTGCTGGCGGCCTGGGTGCGCAAGGAGGCGGTATTGAAAGCGCTCGGCAGTGGCGTCTCGGGCGTTCCGGCCTCGATCGAAGCCGGTCTCGATCCAGCAGGCGGCTGCAGTCTCGACGTCCCGCTTGGCGCGAGCCAGGGTACGCACTGGTGGTGCTGCGCGCTATCGCTTCCGCCGGATTACCTGGGCGCGCTCGCACTCGAGGGAGACGCGCGCCAGGTGCTGGCATGGCAGGCGCAGCTCATGCCGGGCTGAGTTGAAGAGATCTTGCGCGGCAGAGTCGGGAGGATTGCGGGATTTATGCCGTGCGCCGGCCGACATCGGTCAGCCGAGCGAGGCGTAGCCGCCATCGACGGGGATTGCCGTTCCCGTGACGAAATCCGACGCGGCACTCGCAAGGAACACGGCGATGCCGGCGAAATCGCCGGGATCGCCCCAGCGCCCGGCCGGCGTGCGCGCGAGCACGCGTTCGTGCAGGCCCTGCAAATCGCGGCGCGCCGCACGCGTCAGCTCGGTGTCGATCCAGCCAGGCAGAATCGCGTTGACTTGGATGCGATCGCGCGCCCAACCGGCGGCAAGCGCCTTGGTCAATTGCACGATGCCTCCCTTGCTCGCGGCGTAGGCCGCGTGAAAGCCGGTGCCGAAGATCGACATCATCGATCCTGTGTTGATGATCTTGCCAAATCCCGCACGCTGCATGGCGGGGTAGGCGGCTTGCGACACCATGAAGGCGCTGGTGAGGTTGGTATCGAGGATGCTTTGCCACTCCGTGAGGCTCAGCTCCTCCGGTCGCTTTCGAATATTGGTGCCGGCATTGTTGGCGAGGACGGTAAGCGATCCGAACCGCTCAAGCGTGCGCTGAACCATCGCCTGGCACTCGGCCTGCCGCGTGACGTCGGCCTGAAACACGTCGACATCCTTGGTCAGCGGTTTGAGCCGCTCCAGCGCGGCCGCGTTTTTTGCGCGGTTGCGCCCGGCGATCATCACTGCGGCACCGGCCGCCGCGAGCCCTTCCGCCATGCCGAGCCCGATGCCGCTATTGCCGCCGGTGACCAGTGCCACGCGGCCGGAAAGATCGAAGAGTTTCATCGCGACCGCCCCACGCTTGCGCCGGGCACGTCGTCGTCCACAGGTATCAGCGTCACCGTTCCGGCGTTAATGAGATGTTTGCCTGCATGCTCGAAATTGACGGTGATTCGGTCGCCCACCGCCGATTGCACTTGTCCGATGCCCCAATCGGGCTCGCCGGCGTGACGCACGCGCATTCCTGGCACGAGCCTGCTTGTCATGGATTGCTCCCGCACCCGTTGTAACCGCCGTCGCATCGCCGCATTATACTAGGGAGTTGAGGGAAGCGTGACGCCCATGATCGACCTGCGAGTGCTGGAGTTGCTCTGTGCCCGGTTCTGCCATGAACTGGTGAGCCCCGTGGGTGCCGTCAGCAACGGGGTCGAGCTTCTGGGTGAGGACGACCCGGCCTTCGTGCGTGAGGCGATCGGGCTGATCGGGCAGAGCGCACAAGCCGCCTCGAGACGGCTGCAGTTTTATCGCTTCGCCTACGGCACCCCGCCGACCGCCACCAATCTCCGGCCGCGCGAGTTGCTGGCTGGCCTGCTGGATGGCGGCAAGGTCTTGGGCGAGTGGGACGAGAAGCTTTCGTCGCGCTCGCTTGAGTGGCAGCGCGTCGCTTGCAATATGGCGGTGTTGGCGGCTGAAGCGCTGCCGCGCGGCGGCCGGGTCTCCGTGCGGGCGGAGCCGGGCGAGGGGGTGGCGGTGGAGGCAGCCGGCGAGGCGATTTTGCTTCATCCCGAGGTAATGGAGGCGATCAGCCGCGATGTCCCTCCAATGGAGCTGACATCGCGCTCGATTCACGGGTACATGACCGCAAAATTCGCAGATCGCCTTGGGGCGCGGATTGCGCTTCGCGACAGCGATGGCACGCGCGCGGCGTTTGTGGTTCTGCCATTTCAGAGGCCGGGCTCTGCCCCCTCTAACTAGCATCAGCTAACTGGTTTTTAATCAGTTCTCTGCAATTTTCGTCCCATGCCGGGCGCCGCGCATCCATTCGCTTAGCGTCGCGCAAGGGTGTGGGGAACACCATGGACGATCTGCTGAGCGAGTTTTTGACCGAGACCAACGAAAGTCTCTCGGTGCTCGATGTAGAGCTGGTGAAGCTCGAACAAAACCCAAACGATCCCGAATTGCTCGGCAACATTTTTCGCCTAGTGCATACCGTCAAGGGTACCTGCGGCTTTCTCGGCCTGCCCCGCCTCGAGGCGCTGGCGCACGCGTCGGAAAACGTGCTCGGCAAGGTCCGCGATGGCGAGCTTCCGGTCACCCCGGCTGCGGTCACGCTTATCCTCGAATCGCTCGACGCCATCAAGTCGATCCTGGCCGCGCTGGAGGCGACGGAGGCGGAACCGCAGGGTGACGATGCCCGGCTGATCACGCGACTCACCGCCCTCGCCAACGGCGCTGCGCCGGCGGCAAAGCCGGTGAAGCCGAAGAAGCGAGCCACGGCTGCGGTTACGCTCGGTCCCGCTCGAGAAGCGCCGCAATCGGAAATCGTCCATGGGGCGCGCGCGAGCGAGGGGGCCGTACAAGATGGCAAGGAAAGCAAAGAATCGTTCGTCGCCGCACAGAGCATTCGCGTCAACGTAGACCTGCTCGAGAATCTCATGACGATGGTGAGCGAACTGGTGCTGACGCGGAACCAACTCCTCCAGATCCTGCGCAGCCAGAAGGACAGCGAGTTCGGCGCGCCGCTGCAGCGCCTGTCGCACGTGACCACCGAGCTGCAGGAGGGCGTCATGAAGACGCGCATGCAGCCGATCGGCAATGCCTGGGCCAAGTTGCCGCGGATCGTGCGTGATCTTTCGCACGAGCTCGGCAAGAAGATCGATCTTTGCTTGTTGGGCGCGGATACCGAGCTCGATCGCCAGGTGCTCGAGCTTATCAAAGATCCGCTGACGCACATGGTGCGCAATTCCGCGGACCACGGCATTGAGCAGCCCGGCGAGCGCACGGCCAATGGCAAGCCCGAGGCCGGCACCATCACGCTGAACGCGTTCCATGAGGGTGGCCACATCATCATCGAGATCAGCGACGACGGGCGCGGGCTCGACGTCGATCGGATCAAGCAAAAGGCGTTGGCGACCGGTTTGGCGACCGAAGTCGAACTCGCGGCCATGACCGACCAGCAGATTCATCAATTCATCTTCAAGCCGGGCTTCTCGACCGCGGCCAAGGTCACCAGCGTGTCGGGCCGTGGCGTCGGCATGGACGTCGTGCGCACCAACATCGAGAAGATCGGCGGCACCGTCGAATTGAAGAGCCAGCGATCCAAAGGCTCGATCTTCACCATCAAGATACCGCTGACGCTCGCGATCGTCTCCGCATTGATCGTTGAGTGTGCCGGCGAACGTTTCGCGATCCCGCAGATCAGCGTGGTCGAGCTGGTGCGGGCCGTTGCCAATTCCGAGAATGCGATAGAGCACGTCAACGACACTCCGGTGCTGCGCCTGCGCGATCGGCTGCTGCCTCTGGTCTCGCTGCAAGAGTTGCTTCGCTTGGGCACCGGACGGCAAGACGCCGAAACCTACATCGTCGTGACGCAAGTCGGCACCTACACCTTCGGCATCATGGTCGATCGGGTGTTCGATACCGAGGAAATCGTGGTCAAGCCGGTCGCGCCCATCCTGCGTGAGATCAGCATGTTCTCGGGGAACACGATCCTCGGTGACGGCAGCGTGATCATGATCCTCGATCCCAATGGCATCGCCGCGGCCACCGGCGAGATCACCGTCACCGAGCACGCGATGCGCGGCGAAGTCCAGACACGCGCCGAAGCCCGGCAAAACCTTACGACGCTGCTGCTGTTCCGCGCGGGCCAAGGCGGCCAAAAGGCGGTTCCTCTGGCGCTCATCGCGCGGCTCGAGGAGATCGACGTGGCGCAGGTCGAGCATTCGAACGGCAAGCCGGTCGTGCAGTATCGCGGCAGGCTCATGCCGCTGATCTCGATCGATTCCAGCTGCGCCATGAAGAGCGAAGGACGCCAGCCGATACTGGTGTTCACCGATCAGGATCGCAGCATGGGTTTGGTGGTGGACGAAATCGTCGACATCATCGAGGACCATCTGGCGATTGAGCTCAACGGCGATCAGCCGGGGCTGATCGGCAGCGCCATCATTGCCGGCAAGGCGACCGAGTTGATCGACGCGGGGTTCTACCTCACGCGCGCATTTACCGATTGGTTCCGGGCGTCGGGCGAGGCCGACTGGAGCGGAAAGCGCACCAAGCGCGTGCTGTTGGTGGACGACAGCCCGTTCTTCCGCAACCTGCTGACGCCGCTGCTGTCCGTCGCGGGATATGACGTGACCACGGTCGAGTCTGGCGACCGCGCGCTGACGCTCTGCGAGGCGGGCGAGGATTTCGACGTGATCATCAGCGACATCGAGATGCCTGGCATGAACGGCTTCGAATTCGCGGACAAGGTGCGTCGTGCGGGGCGGTGGCAGGACACGCCAATGGTGGCGCTCTCTTCGTATGCGACCCCGCGCGATCTCGATCGGGGTCGCGCCGCCGGTTTCAGCGACTACGTCGCCAAGTTCGATCGTGACGCGCTCCTCAACACTCTGTCGGAGACGCTGAGTGAGAGAGGTGCGGCATGAGCCGGAAGAAATCCACGCCCGAGACCCGCGGCGGCAAGGCCATCGGCGCCGGCGACCGCAGTGACTTCGTGTCGGTGACCATTGCCGACCAATTGTTCGGAATCCCCGTTCTGCAGGTACAGGACGTGCTGGGCGCGCAGCGCATCACGCGTGTCCCGCTGGCGCCGCCCGAGGTTGCGGGGTCGCTCAACCTGCGCGGACGCATTGTGACCGCGATCGACATCCGGACCCGCCTGCGGTTGCCGCCGCGTCCTGAGGGCCAGCATGGCATGAGCGTGGTTTGCGACTACGAAGGCGAGCTCTACAGCATGCTGGTGGATGTAGTCGGCGAAGTGTTGAGCCTTGAAAACAACACCGCTGAGCGCAATCCCGCCACTCTTGACCCGGTGTGGCGCGAGGTCTCGGCCGGGATTTATCGACTCGACGGCAAGCTGCTGGTTGTACTCGACGTCGCGCGCGTACTCGATTTCTCCGCACGCGTGGCGGCGTGAATGTGCGGAGACCGTTAGCAAGGGAGTACCAGGACATGAAGTCCTGCCTGATCGTCGACGATTCCAAGGTGGTGCGCAAGGTCGCGCGCCGCATCCTTGAGGACCTGCGTTTTTCCATCGAGGAAGCCGCGGACGGCAAGCTTGCGATGGAAGCGTGCATCAAGCACATGCCCGACGTGATCCTGCTCGACTGGAATATGCCGGTGATGAACGGCATCGATTTCCTGCGCATGCTCCGCAAGACCTCGGGCGGTGGCCAGCCGATCGTGGTCTTCTGCACCACCGAGAACGATCTAGCCCATATCCAGGAGGCGCTCGGGGCCGGTGCCAACGAGTACATCATGAAGCCGTTCGACAGCGACATCATCCAAACGAAGTTCGCCCAGGTAGGACTGCTGTGACCGGCGCCGCTACGGCGCCCCTTTCTGGCACAGCCGCGAGGCCCGCCGGACGCTCGGTATCGCCGTACCGCATCATGATCGTCGACGACAGCGCGGTGATCCGAGGGCTGCTGACGCGCAGCATCGAGGCCGACCCTGATCTGGCGGTGGTCGCGTCGGTCGGTGATGGTCAAATGGCGCTCAATGCGTTGCAGCGCAACGATGTCGAAATCGTGATCCTCGACATCGAGATGCCGATCATGGACGGCCTGACCGCGCTGCCGAAGTTGATCGCGGCCAAGCCCGGCATCCGTGTCCTGGTTGCCTCGACCCTGACCTTGCGCGGCGCCACCATCAGCTTGAAGGCGCTCGCTGCGGGCGCCGCCGACTACATCACCAAACCGGGCTCGTCGAGCCTCACGAGCGCCGACGAGTTTAAGCACCAACTGGTGGCCAAGGTGAAGGCCCTCGCCCAAGCTCGCCGATCCTCCCGCGGCGAGGCTCAGCCGACTTCTGCCGCCAGCGAGATCGCGCCGCCGGCGACACGCGTGCGGCGCCGCAGTGGCGGAATTCGACTGCGGCCATACGGCAGCGAGCGGCCGGACGTGCTGGCGATCGGGTCATCCACCGGCGGGCCGCAGGCGCTCTTCCACGTGCTAAAGAATATGGCGGGCTTGTGGCTGCCTATCCTCATTACTCAGCACATGCCCGCGACCTTCACCACGATACTGGCGGAGCATATCCAGCGCGTCGTCGGTCGCCCGACGGCGGAAGCGACGGACGGCACCTCTATCGAGCGCTCGCGCATTTACGTGGCGCCCGGCGATTTCCACATGCTGGTGGAGGCTGAAGGCACCCGGCGCCGCATCCGGCTCAGCAAGGCGGCGCCGGAAAATTTCTGCCGACCCTCCGTCGATCCGATGCTGCGCAGCGTCGCCGAGGTCTACGGCGGCCGCGTCCTTTGCGCCATTCTGACGGGAATGGGCCAGGACGGTCTCAGGGGCGGCGAGGCGGTGGTAAACGCCGGCGGCACGGTGATCGCCCAGGACGAGAAGACCAGCATCGTCTGGGGCATGCCAGGCGCCGTAGCCATGGCAGGAATTTGCAGCGCGGTGCTGCCGCTTGATGAGCTCGGCTCGGCGATTACGCGATTTGCTGAGCGGGGGCGACCATGAGCGACGAGGATTTCGATTTCCTCAGCAAGCTGCTGAAGGACCGCTCCGGACTGGTCTTGAGCCGCGAGAAAAGTTACCTGCTCGAGAGCCGGTTGCTGCCGGTCGCGCGCAAGCACGGCCAAAAGTCGCTCGACGACCTCGTGCAGGCGGTGCGCGCGCGCGCCAATGGCGATCTCGCCCGCGAGATCGTCGAGGCCATGACCACCAACGAGTCGTTCTTTTTTCGCGATATCAAGCCGTTCGACCAATTCAAGACATTCGTATTGCCGCAGCTCCTGAAGGCGCGCGCGCCGCGCCGGCAGATCCGCATCTGGAGCGCCGCTTGTTCGAGCGGCCAGGAACCTTACTCTCTCGCGATGCTGGTGCTCGAGCATCAGCCTAGGCTCTCCGACTGGTCCATTGAGATCCTAGCGACCGACATCTCGACCGAGATCCTCGAAAAGGCCCGGGCCGGCGTCTATTCGCAGTTCGAGGTGCAGCGGGGCCTTCCGATTCAATATCTCGTCAAGTACTTCAAGCAGCAGGGCGACCGGTGGCTGATCGACGCCGGCTTGCGCGACTGCGTGCGCTTCCGGCAGTTCAATCTGCTGGACGATCCGACGCCGCTTGGCACCTTCGACGTGGTCTTCTGCCGCAATGTGCTGATCTACTTCGATCAGCCCACCAAAACGGTAGTCTTGGATCGGATCGGCAAGGTACTGAGTCCCGACGGATATCTCTATCTCGGCGGTGCCGAGACGGTGATGGGCATCAGCGACCGCTTTCAGGCGCTCGCCGATCAGCGTGGCATCTACTGCCTGGTCGCAACGGCCGCGCAAGGCGTGCGCGCCGCAGCGGTCGCTTAGGTCGCGCCGGTGCCGCGCGCGTTAAGGCCGTGCCGTCGTGCGCATGCAAAACGGGCGGACCGAAGGCCCGCCCGTTTTTCCGCAACGCGCCCCCAAAATCAGACTTTCGCGAGCTTGCGCTCCACATCAGACGGCGCCGGATCGCGCAGCACGTATCCTCGGCCCCAAACTGTCTCGATGTAATTGTCGCCGCCGGTCGCCTGGCTCAGCTTCTTGCGCAGCTTGCAGACAAACACGTCGATGATCTTGAGCTCTGGCTCATCCATGCCGCCGTAGAGATGGTTGAGGAACATCTCCTTGGTGAGCGTGGTGCCTTTGCGCAAGCTCAACAGCTCCAGAATTCCGTACTCCTTGCCGGTGAGGCGCAGTGGCACGCCTTCGACCTCGACCGTGCGGCTGTCCAAATTGACCACCAGCTTGCCGGTGCGGATCACCGATTCCGAATGCCCCTTGGCACGCCGGACGATCGCCTGTATGCGCGCGATCAGCTCGCGGCGGTCAAACGGCTTGGTCAGGAAGTCGTCGGCACCGAAGCCCAACCCCTTGATCTTATGGTCGAGTTCGCTGAGTCCGGAGAGGATCAGGATCGGCGTGCGCACGCGGGCCGCCCTGAGACGGCGCAGCACTTCGTAGCCGTCTATGTCCGGCAACATAAGATCGAGAATGATGATGTCGTAGTCGTAGAGCTTGCCGATCTCCAGTCCGTCCTCTCCGAGGTCGGTGGTGTCGACGATGAAATTCTCTGCCCGCAGCATCATCTCGATGCTAGCGGCGGTCGCCGAATCGTCCTCGACGAGAAGAACCCGCATAGTGCCCTCCGCGTTTCGACGCCGTTCCCCTCTTATTCCTCTTATTCGTATAGCGTCAGGGATTAAGCATTCTTACCGATGAGGATTAACAAGACGTTAACCGCCGGGGCGTTGACCGCCTCGGGACACGAGGAATGAGCTAGTGAACTCTCGCTACGCCGATTTTGGGCCTATCCCGGCAACCAACTGGGAATCCTAACTACACCCAACCGGCGTATAGGGCAAGTCCGGCCAGTGAATCGCCATTGTGGAAAAACCTATCAACTCCGGGATTTAACCGGGTCTTAAAGAGACGCTGCCATGATCCGACTCTCCGGGCTGACATGGTTGCTGCCCGCAGATGTTGTGGAGGCGCTGTCGTGGGTCTGACGAACCTTCTCCAAGAATTGCGCCAGATCCCGGATTATCATCGTTATGGCCGCGTCACCGGAGTATTGGGCCTCCTGCTCGAGATCGGCGGCGTGCCGCAGAGCCTCGCAGTCGGCGGGCGCTGCGAGGTGGTGACGCGCGAGCAGCGGCGAGTGGTCTGCGAGGTCGTGGGATTCAGGGGCGGCCGCGCATTGGTGATGCCGTTCGGCTCGCTGGAGGGAGTTGGTCTCGGCTGTAAAGCCGAAGTGCTCTCATCGATACCGGCGATCCGTCCCACCGATCAGTGGCTGGGACGGGTGGTCAATGCGTTGGGCGAGCCGCTCGATGGCAAGGGGCCGCTGCCGATCGGAGGCGAGCTCTATCCGCTCCGCAATCGTCCGCCGCCGGCGCATCTGCGCCGCCGAGTTCAGGGCAAGATCGATCTCGGCGTGCGCTCCATCAACACCTTCTTGAGCTGCTGCCGTGGACAGCGCATGGGCATCTTTTCGGGCTCGGGCGTGGGCAAGTCCATCCTGCTGTCGATGCTGGCGCGCTATACCCAGAGCGATTGCACGGTGATCGGGTTGATCGGCGAGCGCGGACGCGAAGTGCAGGAATTCATCGAAGACGACCTCGGTGCCGAGGGACTGCAGCGCAGCGTGGTGGTCGTCGCGACTTCGGATGAATCTCCGCTGATGCGACGCCAAGCCGCATACCTCACCCTGTCGATCGCCGAGTATTTCCGCGACCGTGATCGGGACGTGCTTTGCCTGATCGACAGCATCACCCGCTTTGCGATGGCACAGCGTGAGATCGGGCTCTCCGCGGGAGAGCCGCCGACCAGCAAGGGCTATACGCCCACGGTATTTGCGGAGTTGCCGAAGCTGCTGGAGCGCGCCGGGCCCGGCACGGGTGAGGGCAGCATCACGGGGTTGTTCGCCGTGCTCGTCGAGGGCGACGATCACAACGAGCCGATCTCGGACGCCGTGCGCGGAATTCTCGACGGTCACATCATGCTCGACCGCGCAATCGCCGAGCGTGGCCGTTATCCCGCGGTCAACGTGCTGCGCTCGATCTCGCGCACCATGCCGGCCTGCAATGACGCCGAGGAAAACCGGCTTGTGGGCCAGGCGCGTCAATATCTCGCCGCGTACGAGAACATGGCCGAGCTGATCCGCTTGGGCGCCTACCGCAAGGGCAGCGACCCCGAGGTTGACCGGGCAATTCACTACTATCCGGCGCTCGAACGCTTCCTTTCGCAGCCGCGCGAGGAACGCGGTCCGATGACGGAAGGCTACGCGGAATTGAAGCGTATTCTCGATGAGCAGAAACCGTGAGAACACTCGAGAGCCTGATCCGCCTATATCGCTGGCGGCTCGATGAACACCGTCGTCGGTTGGCAGAGCTCGAAGGATTCGCGGAGCGGCTGCGCCAGGATCGCCGTCACCTCGACGCTGAACTCACGCGCGAACAAATGGCGGCTGCGCGCAGCTTCGAGGGGCAACTAGCCTATCCCGGCTATTTGCGTCGTGTGCGCGAACGCCAGACGACGCTCGAACGCTCGCTTACCGAGACCGAGGCGCAGATCGTGACCGCGCGCGAGACACTCGCGGAGGCGTTTCAGGAATTGAAGCGGCATGAGATCGCCCAGGCGAGCCGTGACTTTCACCAGCGCCAGCAACTGGCGCGTCGCGAGCGGATCGAGCTCGACGCCGTGGCGATCGAGAACCACCGCCGCCGCACCGGAACGAGCGGGAATTAATGGAGGGTCGCGTTCCCCGCCGACCTCAGGCAGGCCCATCGGCCAGTTAGCATCACCAGAGAGTCATCGGGAGCATCGGAGGCTTATCGCTCATGGGCTACGGCGGCCTCGTGTTCGCAGCGCTTCCGAGGTCGAGCGCCTCCTCGTTCAACCGACCAGCCGGCGGCCGGTATTCGCGCCCGGTTGGCATCGATGACCCGGGCGACCTATCATTGTTTGCCTGGGCCCCGTTCGGGGCGTGACCGAAAAGCAAGGAGGCAAGTATGTGGGCCGCCTTCCTGATTCAGGGGATTATTCTGCTCGTCCTGGGGGTTCTGGCGGTTGCCGAACCTGTCATGGCCTCGATTGCCATCGGCATCTTCGTCGGTTGGCTCTTCATCGCCAGCGGCATCGTCGGCCTCGTTGCGGCGTTTTCCTCGAGCGGTACCGGACGCTCCCTATGGGGCATCATTGCCTCGGCCCTGGCGCTCCTGGTCGGCGTCCTCCTGGTCTGGCATCCGATACCCGGCGTGCTCTCGCTCACCTTGCTGCTGGTCGTATTGTTTATTGTCGAGGGCGTGGCGCAGATCGTCCTGGGGCTGGAACATCGCCGTCTGGCGTTGGTGTCCTGGGGCTGGATGCTCGCGAGCGGGATAGCGGATCTTTTGCTCGCGGCGATTATTATCTCGGGCTGGCCTGGAACCGCGGCGTGGGCGCTCGGCCTGATCGTGGGGGTCAATCTGATTACTACCGGCGTGGCGCTGATCATGGGGTCGTTGGCGCTCCGGCGCATGGCGTGACCGGCGATTTCGTGCTACCTGGCATGTAATGAGGACGCGTGTGGACCCGCGCGAGGGACGTTAGCGTCAAGCTTGTCGCTTCAAACCGTGCCACTGGCAAATCGCGCATACGCACAAGGTATGAAAGGAGACTGGCGACACACCGGATGGCAATTCACTGCGCCTCCGATTATGTTAGCATTTAACATGGATCAGACGGAGACGGCCCTTCTTCGCATCCTGCTCGCCGACGATCACCCGCTTTTCGTCGAAGCCCTTCGCGCCCTCATCGAGCGACATATAGCGGCGAACGAGCTGACGATCGTTTCGGATCTTGACGCGGCGCACCGAGCGATGATGGCCGGAAGGTTCGATCTTGCGATCCTTGATCTCCACATGCCCGGCGCCAGCGGATTCGAGGGCGTGCGGCGCACTCTAGCGCAATTCCCCGAGACACCCGTGGCAGTGATTTCTGGATCCGCCACCGCGGTCGACGTCAAGCGCGCGATCGAGCTGGGCGCCAAGGGTTTCCTGCCGAAGACTTTGTCACCGGACGTGCTCGCGGCTGCGCTGAGGGTGATTGCCGCCGGAGGGACCTACGTACCGACGGAGTACGCGACGGGCGGCGGCATGGCGATCTCGGCGGCGGGATTGACGCAGCGCGAGAGCGAAGTGCTGACGCTGCTGATGCGCGGTCAATCCAACAAGGAAATCGGCCGCGCGCTGGAGCTGAAGGAGATCACGGTGAAGCTCCACGTGCGCAACATTTTCCGCAAGCTGAAGGTGCGCAACAGGGTGGAGGCCGTGAACGCTGCCTCGCGTCTGGGTGTCGTGCCCGTCTCGGGACGGCGATAGGGACGCGAGCCTCGAATTCAGGTTCTGGCAAAATAGAACCGGAGGTGCGGCCAGGGCTAAGCCGCGCCCGCTGTCGGCTGATCGAAGAGCTTGCGGATCGCGGCGGCTATATCCTCGGGCATTGCTGGCTTTAGCACTACGGCATCGGCGCCCGCGGCGCGGGCGCTTTCCTCGGTTGCGTCGTCGCTGAATCCCGTATGTAGAATAAAGCGCAACTGCGGACGAATTGCCCTGAGGCGCTCGAGCAGCGCGAGCCCCTTCATGCCGGGCATTACTTGGTCGCTGATCACCACGTCCCAGTCTTCGGGGCCGGCGGCGACTGCCGCAATTGCCTGTTCTGGGTCGTTAACCGAGAGAACGGCGTAGCCAAGGCGGTCGAGCGCGATTGCCAAGAGGTCGGTGATGAAGCTCTCGTCATCGACCACGAGCACGCGTTCGCGGCCCCCCACGTTTTCGGCCGTCTGCGGGGCGGTGATCGCAGCCGCTTGGACGGCGAGTGGCAGATAAACGTTGAAGGTCGAGCCGGTGCCGGGGCGGCTCTTAGCGAGAATCGCGCCCTCGCATTCCATGACGATACCGTGCACCACGGAAAGCCCGAGGCCGGTGCCCCGCCCGCGCAGCTTCGTGGTGAAGAATGGCTCGAAGACGCGTCGGAGCAACTTGGAAGGAATTCCGGCGCCGGTGTCGCCGACCACAAGCTGGGCATAGGCTCGGTCGGGCCGCAAGGTGCCTATGACGACGCTGCCCGCGTTGGGGTGCGCTTCCGTCATGGACACTTGCAGCTCTGCCAAGCGAAAGTTGGCGACGTGGGCGCGCGTCAATGTTACGGAAATGCTGCCGAGCGCGCCCTCAAGAGCATCCTTCGCGTTGAGGCACAGGTTGAGGAGGATTTGGCTGACTTGGGCCGCATTCACGTCGACGATCAGCCCTTCCTCTTCGATCGTGATTTGGAGCCCTATCGAGGAAGGGATCGAAGCACGCAGGAGATCGCGAGTTTCGCGCACGAGGTCCGCAAGATCGGTGGGATTGCGCTCGACGGAGCTCCTCTGCGAGAAAGTGAGTATTTGCTGAACCAAATCCCGCCCGCGCTCGCCGGCGCGCGAGATGCGCTTTGCGAACCCGTGTTCGGTGGAGTTTTCCGGCAGATCCTGCAGCAGGAAGCCGGAAAAGCCCAAGATCGCACCCAGTAGATTGTTGAAGTCGTGCGCGATGCCGCCGGCCAATTGTCCGATCGCTTCCATCTTCTGCGATTCTCGGAGCTGTTCCTCGAGCAGCTGCGCTTCGGTGACGTCGCGCGAGTTGATGATGATTCCCTCAATTCCCGGGACGTCGCTGGCGTCGCGCGCCGACCAAGCCAATGTGCGCCACGACCCGTCTTGGTGACGCACGCGAGATCGGGCGGTCGCGCGCATTGCGGAGTTGTTTCGCAGCGATTGGAACGCGGCCTTGAGCGCACCCAGGTCATCAGGGTGGACCCGATCGTAGATCGAATGCCCGACGATTTGCTCGTGCGGAAAGCCCAGTATCTCGGTCGAGGAGGGACTGCGGTAGGTGATCCGCCCGTCGCGTGCCGCCACGGTGACCATGTCGTTCGAGTGCTCGATCAGCGCGCGGAAGCGCTCCTCGCTTTGCTGCAAGGCCTGCTCAGCGAGCTTTCGCTCGGTGATGTCCTGCACCAGAGCCAGCGAACCGATGCAGGCACCGGCCTCGTCGAATTGGAAATGAACGATCGAATGCTCCCAGCCATATGAACCGTCGCCATGCCGAGCGCGAACATCGGCCTCGAAATCGCGGCGCGCGGCCAGCGCCGCCTCGCGCGCCCGTAGGTATTTCGGGCGATCCTCCGGATGAATGAACTCCCGAGCCTCCTCGAAAGTAAACCAATCCCGTTTCGGTACTCCACGCAGCTCGAAAAGCGTGTCGGACCAAATGACGCGGTCTTTGACCGCATCGGACACGATGTAGGCGAGCTTGCCGAGCCGCTGCGATTCCAGGAGAAGGCGCCGGTTCTCGTCGAGGGCAATTTCGGTCCGCTTTCGCGTGGTGATGTCGGCGATGATGCCGGCGAAACCGGTCGACGTGCCGCTTTCATCGCGAATGGGAAACTTCGTGCTCAGCACGTACTCGATGCCGGGTTTCGCCCTCAGCACCGGCCGCTCCTCGTGGGCGACGCCACCGCTGCGGACAATCTCGCGGTCAATTGCCTCCCACCTCTCTACTTGCTCCGCCGGATAGATTTCGGTGGCAGTGCGGCCGATCAAATCCTCCGGCCGGTCGCCGAACCAATCGGTGAAGGTGCGGTTGATGAGCTGGTAGCGGCCGTCGCTGCCTTTAAGGAAAATGGCGAAGGGCGCGTTGTCCATGATTGCTTGCAGTCGCTGCTGAGTCTCGCGCAGCGCAATTTCCGCTCGCTTGCCCGCGGTAATGTCCATCGCGAATCCCGCGATCCCCACAATTTCGCCGGCGTCGTCGCGAACGGGAAATTTTGTCACCAGGTTATGCTCGATCCCTATGCCCGGATCGATGAATTGCGTCGGGACCTCGGCAACCGAAACCTCTCCACGCTCGATCACCGCGCGATCACGCGCCTCCATGCCGGCGGCGATTTCGGGAGGAAACACGTCCGCGCTGGTCCGCCCGTAAAGCTGTTCCGGTTTTAGCCGCATCCAAGTGCTGTAGCGGCGGTTGATCAGGCGATAGCGCCCCTGGCGGTCCTTGAGGAACATCGCGAGCGGCGCATTGTCCATGATCGCGCGCAGTTCCGCCTCCTTCTTGCGCAGGGCCTCGTCCGCGAGTTTGTGTTCGGTGACGTCCACGCAGAATCCCGCGCTGCCCACGATCTCGCCGGCTTCGTTGCGAATGGGGAATTGCGTCACCTGGAGATGGCCGATGGCCGTCTTCTCGGAGATTCGCGGCCAATCGACGATGGCAATGCGCCCCTCCCGCAGCACGATGTCATCCATGCGCGCAATGCGCTCGGCGATCAGCGGCGGATAGACCTCTGCGCTGCTGCGTCCGATTATATCCTCGGGGCGATAGCCGAACCATTCCTCGTAACAGTGATTGATGAGTCGATAACGGCCAGTGCGATCCTTGAGGTAAATCGCGACCGGCGCATTGTCCATGACGGCGCGAAGCTGGATTTCCTTCTGCTTCAGCGCCTCGTCCGCGCGCTTGTTCTCGGTGATGTCGCGCAGCACGACGAGCAGTCCGACACAGTTGCCGGCCTGGTCGTAGCGGGGGCGGCCAATGCTGTGCTCCCATCCGTGCGAACCGTCGGCGCGGAGAATTCGCGCATCGAGTTCGAAGTCACGATGCTCGGCGATCGCTGCATCCCTGGCCGCGTCGTAGCGCGGCCGATCGTCCGGGTGTATGAAGGCGATCGCTTCGGCAAAGCTCAGGTATTCGCGCTTGGGCACGCCGCGCATCTCGAAGACCGAGTCCGACCAATAGGCGCGCTCGGTAACCCGGTCGGCGTAGATGTAGCCGATTTTTCCCAAGCGCTGAGCCTCGACCAGCAACTCTCGGCTCTCGCGCAGCGCGGCTTCCGCCCGTCTTCGCTCGGTCACATCGACGGCGAATCCGGCAATGCCCGTGACTCGGTTCACGCCGTCTCGGATCGGAAATTTCGTGACGAGGATCTGTTGCTCGCGCGTCTGCGGGACCGTTGGAGGGCGTTCGGTCTGGTGTACGCGACCATGTTCCAGCACCTCCAGGTCGGAGGTTCGTACCTGCTCGGCGATGTCGGCCGGCGTGATCTCCGCGTCCATTCGGCCGATTATTTTAGATGCCGGAATTCCGACCCATTCCTCGAAGCGCTGGTTCACCAGCCGATAGCGTCCGTCTCGATCTTTAAGAAAGATTGCGACCGGCGCATGGTCGACGATCGCACGCAGATCGCTCTCGCGCTCCTCGAGGGCGCGTTCGGCTCGCTTGCGCGCGGTCTGATCGACGGCGAAATTCAGCACTTCGTCCGCGCCCGTGATGGGATCCCTGCGCAGGACCGAAGTCGCGGCGATATCAACAAGCGTTCCGTCCTTGCGCACGAGTTGAATTTCGAGATCGGATAGGGGCTGTCCCTCTCGCAGGGACGGCCGCACGCGTTCGCGGATAAAGGCCGCCGAGGCCGGCGTCACGAAATCGTAGCGGTTTCTGCCGAGCACGTCCTCGCGGCGATAACCCATGACCTCAAGCCAGCGATCGGATACGGCGATGACGCGCTCGTTCCGATCGATCGCGGTCATCATGACCGGAGTTTCGTTGTAGAAGCCGCGGAAGCGTTGCTCGTTCGCGGCGACCACCGTTGCGAGCAAGCGGGTCCGCTCGAGGTGTCGGATGATGCCCCCGAGCGCGACGACGGTGAACACGAATAGGGTGATCCAAGCTGGCCCCGCAATCGCGAAGGCCGCGGCGTAGGCGGCCATGCCCTGCATCCCGACGACCTCGGCATTGGTGGCGGCAACCACGATGATGGCGACAATCGCAAGGTCGGCAAGCCGGGGCCGACCCATGTGCCGCGGCATCAGCAACTTGTAGACGGCAGCGAGACCGAAGCCGGTAAATGACAGGATCGGCCAAGCCCAGCCGTGCATGTGATCGGTAAACCCCGCAACAGCGGTGACACCGACCAAAAGCAGCGTTGCAACCGCGCCGCTTGCAACCCCGCAGAAGAGCGTGGCGATAACGATCGGGGCAAAACGCAGAGAGAGTGAGAATCCCGCGACCGTCATCGCGGGAGCGAACGACGTCAACACCGCAAAAATGCCGAACGCAAGGCCGTAGATGAGCGAGCTTGCCCAAGCCGGCAGGCTATTGTGAAAGCGTCGTCGAAGCTCGTGATAGCCGAACGTACCGACCGCGAGCAGCGCGGCATTGTTCAGCAGATGGAAGGCCAGGGAAAGCTGTTGCGCCCAAATCATCGCGGCAACCTCTTTCCATGATTAATCGCATCGCGCAGAACGGCAAGGAATTCCTCCGCATCAAGCGGCTTTGGAAGTACAGTCATTGCTCCCAGCATCTCCATGGCCCGAATACAGGGGTCTCGCATTCGCGTGGTGCCGCCGGTTATGCCGATTACTGGCACGTTCGGCTTCATTCGACGCACGATGCCGACGATCTCGATACCATCGGCATGGGGCATGTAGAGGTCGGTAACGACCGCGTCGACGGCCTCGGCTTCCAGAAGAGCGTCTGCGCGCAGGCCGTCCTGAAGACTAAACGTTTGGTAGCCGGCGCGCTCCAGCAGCGTAACCAAGTAATAGCGGAAATGTTGGTCATCGTCGATTACTAATATCCGCGGCATTCGATGTCTCCGACTGAAACGAACGAATATCCCGCAATAGCCGTCATTGGAGTGCCAAGATGACGGGCGCTATAATCGCAGCCCAGCCCAGGCCGGACGCGAGGATCAACACCCAAGCCCTATAAGGGGCCCGTCCGAGGACCGCACCAAGCGGGGCGCGCCGGTGGGGATCGCTCATCGATAGATCGTCGCCTCGATTGGATCACGCAGCACGTAGCCCCGGCCCCAGACCGTTTCGATGCCGCTCCACTCGCCGGTCGCTTCGCTGAGCTTGCGCCGCAACTTGCATATGTAGACGTCGATTATCTTATGGTCGGGTTCGTCCCTGCCCCCGTAAAGATGATTGAGGAACATTTCCTTCGTGAGGGTCGCGCCCTTGCGAAGGCAGAGCAGTTCCAGGACGCGATATTCCTTGTTCGGAAGACGCAGCGGACGGCCGTCGATCTCGACTTGTTGCCGCTCAATGTTGAGCGACAGCTTGCCGATGCGAATGACTGACTCCGAGTGTCCCTTTGAGCGCCTCACGATGGTCTGGATCCGCGCAAGCAACTCGCGGAGATCGAAGGGCTTGCTCAAAAAATCATCCGCTCCGAGGCTCAGGCTCTTGATCTTGGAGCCGGCTCCGGTCGTCCCCGTTGCCGTCGCCCCCGTTCCCGACAGAACAAGGATCGGCGTGCGTATGCGTGCCGTGCGGAGCCCACGAAGAACCTCGTGGCCGTCAATGTCCGGCAGCATCAAATCGAGGAGGATGATGTCGTAGTCGTAGATCTTGGCCATTTCGAGCCCGTCCTCTCCCAGCCTCGTCGCATCAACGACGCAGTTGTGGGCGCGCAGCTTCATCGTGACGCTGGCAGAGAGGGTCGAATCGTCTTCGATCAGGAGTATCCGCAAAATTGCCTCCGACGGGGTCCACAGTGGTGCTAAGTGTTGGGCCTTCGGAGGCTTTTTAGTGATGGGCCGCCGCAGCGGCAGCCACGCAGTAGTATGGCGCCCCATACCTTCGAATAGGGTGCACCGCGTTGCTACAGCGGCGTCACAGATGCGATCAGTGCGTGGCGGCGACGACTGCCATGATGAGCAGTACGACGATAAATCCGATGGCGAGCGTCTCGTGACGGAACACGGATGGCGGCTCCTGGCGCGCTCGATGAACGACTTTGAGGAGCATGGGCGCGGGCGCTATCCGCTTGCCAGCGCCGGAACGTCGCAGCGGCAAGAAGCGCGCCGGCCGAGGCGACCAATTGCGGCTCGGTGAACCTGCTCTAGTGTGGCTTGTGAAACCGGATCGCCGCCAGCACCATGTTCACGCTGCGGCCATCAGGAGAGAGCGGGAGATGGCAGCTCTCATACATGTCGTATTGCTTCTCGGTCCACCAATAGGCGGCGCCCGCGCGAAAGATCGGAGCGCGGCCCTCGACCACGGAGTCGTAAAGCGCGGCGAGCAGCCCCGCTGCCGATGGATCGAAACATTCCTCAAAGGTCTTGCCGGTGAAATTGTGTCCGTGGAACCGCACGACGTTCCCGCCCACGAGGCGGAAGCGGTAGCGCGCCGGCGGCGGCAGAACATCGACCAGGAAGACATCGGGAAGAAGCGGCTTGAACTCCCACGGTTCGAAGTCGCGACGCGACGGCATGGGCCGGTTGCCGCGCTTCGACAGCCAGAGCCGCCAGAGATCGACGAAATCGGCGTCGTCCGGGTGCTGAAGCGTGACAACTCCTCGCACCAGAGGCGGCGGATCGATCGCAGTAGAATTGGCCATAGCCCAAGGTCCTAGCTCTCGGGCCCAAGTAAAAATCGGCCCGCGCTGCACTAAAGCCTACCCGAGCGCGCTTAATGACCCCTTACGGCTTCCGTGCCTGTGAAAAGGCGGGGTCAAATGAAAGGCCCCGCCTGAGGGACGACGATCAGGCGGGGCTCGCTCAAGGGAAAGAGCGACGATCGTGCTTCGGGGGAAAAGCAAAATCGCTGCGGTCACGATAGCCGCCGAGCATTAAAAAAGCCGGTAAGTGTCGCTGTGTGGCGCAAGAATCGCAGCCAATTTTCGCAAAATGCGCGGCGATATTCGTGTGCTGAATTGCTTCACGAGCCGACGAAAACCCGACTACTCGAGTGAGCGCTAAACCTCGACGCCGATGCGCGGCCGAAGCGCGGCGAGCGGCGCTACGGGAAAATGCGGCGTGGTGCTGAAGGAGATGTTGCCGTGAAGGCCCGCGCCTTCGAGCGCGTTGTTGAAGATCGCCGCCACGTCGCTCTGGAACGCCGGCGGCAGCGGCGCGTGGCTTCGCATCATCAGATCGAACCGATTGCTCCGCACCAGCCCATCAAGTTGCAGCGCGCCCAGGCGACTCATTTCCAAATCGAGCACAAAGCGAGAGCCGCCCGCATTGCGCCGTGCCGCATCCTCGTCGTCGTCGGCGGGTCTCAAATAGAGCCGGATCGGCTGCACCGCATGCTCGTCGAGCACGGGCAAGGTGAGGATGCGCCAATCGCCGCCATTCGTTTCCGCGAGCCGCCGGAATTCGCCCACGTCTTTCTCGATCCGCTGCGCGAGATCGCGGCGGCCCAAGACCGATAGCGCCGCCGCCGCGGTCTCGGGTGGAAATGCGCCCGCGCTTTTGAGACTGCCGGCCAAATAAAGCAGGGTCGCCGCGAGCCGAGGCGCCGTCGTGGGTGTGAGATCGCTGCGCATCCGTGTCGCGATTTCCGGTGCCGCGCGGTCGAGCGCTGCGAGCGCGTCGTCGAGCGCAGGCCAGCCGTTGCCGAGACCGGCGGTATTGGGAAGCGAAGCGGTCGCGCTAGGGGCGCTGTCGAGTGGCTCGATGTTGACCTGCGTTCCCGAGGGCAGCTCCAGGTTCGCATCCAGTGCGAGCCGGCCCAAAGTCGATTCCAGCACGGTCGTGCCGTCGGTGGATTCCCCCACCGTCGCGGGCATGACTTGGGCTCCGGTGCTGATTTCGAGCGGGGTAATGCGGAGGCTGAGCGTGCTTCCGACCGCAATGTTGCTGGATGCGCCGGACGCTAGCACCGTCGCCTGCACGGTTTGGCCAAGCTCGACCACCTCGGTCGGGTCGGCGCCTGGGACCGCGGCGGGACGCGGTGTCGCGGCGCTCGTCGGGGATCCCGAGGTGAAGACCACGCTGGCACCCGCCTGTGAACCTGGGACGATCGTGACCTCGACGGCGGCGCCCGGCGGCGGTATCAGGTTGGTGCGCAGCAGGATCGGCCCGAACACGGTATTGAGTTGCAGGATGCCGGCCTCGACGCCGGCGACCGTCGCGGCAATCGCGCCGCTTGCCGCGAGTGCCGCGGCGGGAGGCGGCGTTGCAAAATCGAGTACCGGCGGCTGTGCCGCAGCCGTCGTCGCGGTCGCCGCGACCGTCGCGGTGGCGCTGAAGGTGAGGCTGTCGACCACCCGGGCGCTCGGCTTCCGACTAGAGCGAGGCGGTCAAGCGCTGCGCGAGCGCCTCCACGTCCACGGCCGCGTCGCAGGCGGGGTGACGCACCAGCAGCGCGGTCTGGCGGCGAATGCTGTCCTTCACGTGATCGTCGCGGCGTACCACGCCTGCTAGCTTGGGTTCGAGCTTGAGGAACTCGCGGCAGGCGCGGGCGAGCGTCTGGTAGGTGCGTTCACCTTCGCGATGGTTCGATGCCATGTTGACGACGATCTGGATATTGTCGGCGAGGTGCTCGAGCGCGCTCACCTTGATGAAGGCGTAAGCGTCGGTGATCGCGGTCGGCTCGTCGGTCGTGACCACGAGGCAGGCGCGCGACTGGCCCGCGAGGAGGCGCACCGTGCGCTCGATCCCGGCGCCGAGGTCGAGCACGGCCCAATCATAACGCTGCGCCAATTCCTGCAACTCGCCGCGCAGCGACATCAACCGCGTAGGCGGAAGCGCCGCTAGGCTGCCGGAGCCGGAGCGGCCCGCGATGATATCGAAGCCGGCTTCGTGCCGTGTGGTGGCCTGCGCGAGCGTGATCTGACCCGCGATGACGCTGCCGAGATCGCGCTGAGGCGTGACCCCGAGCTGCACGTCAACGTTGGCGAGGCCAAGGTCGCCGTCGAACAGCAGCGCGCGGTTGCCGATGCGGGTCAGCGCGTGGGTCAGCGTGATGGAGAGCCATGTCTTGCCGACGCCCCCCTTGCCGGAGGCGACTGCGATGATGTTGCGCTTCGCCGCCTGCGCGGTCGGGAAAGCATGAACTACCGGGGCACTGCTCATGGTGTGCCTCGCCTTTTTGCGGGTTGTTGATGGGGAAGGGCGGTCTTCGCCAGCAGCAGGCGGGCGAGGGCCAGAGGGGCAAAGGGAATAAGGCCGTCGGCGATGTCCGCGGAAACTCCCGCCTCGGCAAAGGCGAGGCGCGCGCCTTCGGCGGCGGCGAGCACGCTACCGAGCCGATGCGTCAGGTCGAGCCGCGTCGCCGTCATGCGCGCGCTGCCGAGGTCGCGGAAGATTCGCGCCATGTCGACAGCGTCGAGCGCGTCGCCGCCGGCGGCCAGCACCAGCATCGGTTCGGCGCCGGCCGCAATCACGAACTGCGCCAGCTCTCGGCGGTCGGTCGTGTTGTAGGGATTGATGCCGGGGCTGTCGATCAGCACCAACTCCTCCGCATCGGTCGTCGCTACAACCTTGGCGAGCTGGTCCGGTGTCTGCACGGCTTTGAGCTGAAGGCCGAGAATTCGCGCCACCGCCCCCAACTGCTCGATCGCGCCCGCGCGCACGGTATCGGCGGTAATCATCCGCACGCGACGCTTGCCGAGAACCGCGCGTGCCGCGAGTTTCGCGACCGTCATGGTCTTGCCGACCCCGGGCGGTCCGACCAGCAGCAGCGGACGGCTCTGCTCACGCTCCGGCACAGGCTCGAAGGCAAAGACGGCGGACAACGCGCCCGAGAGCGCCGCCAACTCATCGCCGGTCTCGAACGAGAGTGACGCCATCAGCAATTTCTCGGCGAGCGATCCCGGCACGCCGCTGGCGCTCAGCGCTTCGCTCAGCCGATCGGTGACATCGTCGCCGCCGCCGGTGTCCGCGTCGCCGAGATCGCGTTCCTCGGCCGCAGCGGTAACGCGCACGGCGCCTGCCTCGTCCTCCGCGGAGACGATGATTGCGTCGGCGCCGAGCGCCTCACGCACCAGCGCCATCGCTTCCGGCATCGAGGGGGCGGTGAAGTTGCGCAGACGCATCGCTTACCCCGGCTCTCAGATCTGCCCCAGCGTGCGGATGCGCGCCTTGGGGTGAATTTCGTTCTGCGACATGACGAAGGTCATGGGTCGGAAACGCTCCACGATCGAGCGGACATAGGGGCGGATAGCGGGGCTCGTCAGCAGCACCGGCGTCTCTCCGCTCATGGCGTGGCGCTCGAAGATTACGCGCAAACCGTTGATGAATTCCTGCAGCCGGCTCGGCGGCATCGATAGGTGCTTCTCCTCACCCTGGCCGACGATCGCCTCGGCGAAGGATTGTTCCCACACCGGCGATAGCGTCAGCAGCGGAATGAACCCGCCCTCGTTGGTGTGATCGTCGCTGATTTGGCGCGCGAGCCGGGCGCGCACGTGCTCGGTGATCACGCTGACGTTGCGGCTATAGCCGCATGCTTCCGAGATGCCTTCGAGGATGGTCGGCAGATCGCGGATCGAGATGCGCTCGGCGAGCAGATTTTGCAGCACGCGCTGGATGCCGCCGACGGAAATCTGGCTTGGCACCATGTCGGCGATCAGCTTCTGGTGCCCTTTATCGAGCTCATCCATCAACTTCTGCGTCTCGGCGTAGGAGAGCAGCTCGGACATGGAGTCCTTGACCACCTCGGTCAGGTGGGTGGTGATCACGGTCTGCGGCTCGACCACGGTGTAGCCACGGAAAGTCGCTTCCTCGCGGTTGCTTTCGGCGGTCCAGAGCGCCGGTAAGCCGAAGGTCGGCTCGATCGTGGTCTCGCCTGGCAGGGTGATCGCCTCGCCGCGAGGGTCCATCACCAGCAGCATGTGCGGGCGGAGGTCGCCGCGGCCGACTTCAATCTCCTTGATGCGGATTACGTAGGTATTGGCGGAGAGCTGTAGATTGTCTTGGATGCGAACCGAGGGCATGACGAACCCCATTTCGCTCGCGATTTGGCGGCGCAATGAGCGCACTTGGTCCGTGAGTTTCGGACCGTGGTCATTGTTGATGAGGGCCAGCAAGCCATAGCCGAGCTCCAGTCGAATCTGGTCGATATGCATCGCCGAATGGATCGGCTCCTCTTTGGGGGGCGCCGCGGCGGCGACCTCCTTGGCGGCTGCTTCCGCAGCCGCTCTCTCGCGCCGGCGGCTGAGCTGCCAGGCGCCGATGCCAGTCACCACCGAAAGCGTGAGGAATGGGATCATCGGGATGCCCGGCAACACCGCGAGCACGAGCGTCAAGACCGAGGCGAGGCCGAGCGCTGACGGATGGGCGCTGAACTGGCGGAAGAGCGCCTTATCGGTCGAGCCGGAGATGCCAGCCTTGGAGACCAGCATGCCGGCGGCGGTGGAGACGATCAGCGCCGGTATTTGCGTCACCAGGCCGTCGCCCACGGTGAGCAAGGTGTAGGACTGCGTCGCTTCCGTGAAGGAAAGGCCCTTCTGCACAACGCCGATGACGATTCCGGCGACGACGTTGATGAATGTAATGATGAGTCCTGCGACCGCGTCGCCGCGCACGAATTTCGAGGCGCCGTCCATGGCACCGAAGAAGTTGCTCTCATCTTCGAGTTGGCTGCGCCGCTGCCGCGCGATCTTCTCGTCGATGAGCCCGGCGGACAGGTCCGCGTCGATCGCCATCTGCTTGCCGGGCATGCTGTCGAGGCTAAAGCGCGCGGCGACTTCGGCGATGCGGCCCGAACCCTTGGTGATCACCACGAAGTTCACCACCACCAGGATGATGAAAACGATGGCGCCGATCACGAAGTTGCCGCTCATCACGAAGCCGCCGAACGCCTGGATCACGTGGCCGGCCGCCCCTGTTCCCTCATGCCCGTGGCTCAGGATCAGTCGCGTGGTCGCGAGATTGAGCGCAAGGCGCAGTATCGTCGAGATCAAGAGCACCGTCGGAAAAGCGGAAAACTCCAGCGGGCGCTCGATGAACAGCGACACCATCAGGATCAGCACGGAGAAGGTGATCGAGATCGCGAGGCTCCCGTCGAGCAGCCAGGTCGGCATCGGCAGGATCAGCACCACCAGTATCGCGATGATGCCGAGCGCGAGCACGATCTCGCCGCGCCTGAGCGCGGCCCCAATGCGGCCGAACACCGCGCCGGCGCTGCCGCGGTCGGTCGTAAGGGCGAGATCGGTCATATCCGGCTCAATGACTCATGCATGGGGACGCATCAGGCGGTCGCGCGCTCGCCGTCACCGGGCATCGGCACGCTCAACCCCTCTTGGCGATATTGCTGCAGCTTATTGCGCAGCGTACGGATCGAAATGCCGAGGATATTGGCGGCATGCGTGCGATTGCCGAGACAATGATTGAGCGTCTCAAGGATGAGATCGCGCTCGACGTCGGCGACCGTGCGTCCGACCAGCCCCATCTTGCTGGCGATCGAGCCGGCGGCCTCGACCTCTCCGCCCTTGAGGCCGGACAGCATGATCGACTCGGCGCCGATCGAGCTGCCGTGCGCGAGCAACACCGCGCGATGAATAGTGTTTTCGAGTTCGCGCACATTGCCGCGCCAGGGGTGGTGCGCGAGCGCCTGCACCGCTTCAGGGGTGAGAACCCGCTCGGCGACGCCGTTCGCCTCGGAGTATTTCTTGACGAAGAATTCGGCGAGCAGCGCCACGTCCTTGGGCCGCTCGCGGAGCGGCGGCACTTCGAGATGCACAACGTTCAGCCGGAAGTACAGGTCCTCGCGGAAATTGCCGTTGCGGACTTCCGCTTCGAGATCGCGGTTCGAAGTGGCGATCAGGCGGATGTCGACGCGGATCGGCTGCAAGCCGCCGACGCGGTCGATCTCGCGCTCCTGCACCGCGCGCAGCAGCTTGGCCTGCAGCCGCGGATGCATCTCGCTGATCTCGTCGAGCAACAACGTGCCGGTGTTGGCTTCCTCGAATTTTCCGATGCGACGCGCAACCGCGCCGGTGAAGGCACCTTTCTCGTGCCCGAACAGCTCGGATTCCAGAAGGTTTTCGGGGATCGCCGCGCAATTGACGGAGATGAAGGCCTGCTTGGCGCGGCGGCTCTTGCGATGAATGAGGCGCGCCAGCACTTCCTTGCCGGTCCCGCTCTCGCCGGTGATGAGGATGCTAGCATCGGAGGGCGCCACACGCTCGGCGAGCCTCACCGCCTGCTCCATGGCGGGATCGCCGAAAATCAGCGCATGGCTTTCCTGCGAAACCGCTTCAAGCACCGCCGCGATCAGTTCGGCGTCGGGCGGCAGCGGAATGTACTCCTTGGCGCCAGCCTTGATCGCGCGAACCGCGGCCTCCGCGTCGGTTCCGATGCCGCACGCGACCACGGACACGTTGATGCGCTCTTGTCGGAGGCTTTCGACCATGCGCGCGACGTCGAGCTTCACGTCGAGCATGACGAGATCGGCGCCCTGGCCAGCGCGCAGCGCGGCGAGGCCGCGTTCGATATCGTCCACATGGGCGACGGTGGCGCCGCGGGAGATCGCGATCTTCCCGGCGGTGCTGATGTAGCCCTCGAGCGGGCCGACGATCAAAAGACGCATGGCGGATGTCCTCGTATCAGCTACGGTCGGCCTTGACGATTTCCGTCATCGTCACGCCCAGGCGCTCGTCGACCACGACCACTTCGCCGCGCGCCACCAGTCGGTTGTTGACGTAGATGTCGATCGCCTCGCCGACCTTGCGGTCGAGCTCGACGACGGCCCCGCGGCCGAGCTTCAGCAATTGGCTCACCTGCATGGTGGCCCGTCCGAGAACGGCCGAAATTTGCACGGGAATGTCGTAGACTGCCTCCAGTTCCTTGGCGTTCTGCGGCCGAGGATCGGGGGCGCTCGGTGTATCGGTCTCGAGCTCGGCCAGTTGCAAGTTATTGAGCTCACTCATGGTCGGTTTCCTTGCTTGGTGAGGGGGCGGACGCGTGGCTTGGGAGCAGGGCGCGCGCGAGAATGCCGTCGATCTCGCGCTCGATGCGGTTGAGGTTGCGTTCGGCTCCGCCGTCGGCCCATTCGAGGCGGCAATCGTCGGGGCCGAGCGTATCGTCGACCAAGAGCACGAATTTGCCCGCGAAACCGCTCTGCTGCGCGAGCCCGCCTAAGCGTTGACGCACAGATTCGAACAGCGGTTCTGCCACCCGCAGAACGATGCGGGGTTCGTCGAACACTTCGCGCAGGCAATCGCCGACTACTGATTCGATTTCCGCCAACGGATCCCTGCGCGCGAGCGCCGGCACCGCTTTCGCCACGATGGCGCGCAGCAATTGTGCGGCGTGGCGCTCGGTCTCGGCGCGGATCGTGTGCTCGCGCTCGAGCACCAAGGCGATCCCGGCGGCGAGCGCGTCGGTCGCGTCGGCGAGCCGCGCCTCGATCGCTGCAGCGGCTTCCACGAGCGCCGCCGCGCGCGCTTCCGTAGCGGCTTTGGCGCAGGCGATCTCGAGCTCCGCCGTGTTGAAGGTAGGTTCGGGCGGGGTGCGTGCGAACTGCACCGCGATCGGCTTCTGCGGCTGATCGAAGTTGAGGTCGAAGAGGAACTTGCGGGGTTGCGTGCCCATCTCAATATACCAGCTGGTCTTCGGCGCTGCCGTCGGAGATCACGATTTCGCCACGCGCCGCGAGTTCCTTGGCGAGTGTCACCAGGTTGCTCTGCGCCTCCTCGACGTCCTTGAGACGCACCGGACCCATCGCCTGCATGTCTTCCTTGAGAATCTTGCCCGCGCGCTCCGACATGTTGGAGAAGAACAGGTCGCGCAGCGCCTCGGACGCGCCCTTGAGGGCGAGTGGAATCTTGTCCTTCTCGGCGCCGCGCAGGATCGCCTGGATGGCGCTCCCGTCGAGCTTGCCGAGGTCCTCGAAGGTGAACATCAAGGCCTTGATGCGCTCGGCCGAGTCACGGTTGCGTTCTTCAAGGGCGGTTATGAAGCGGCTCTCCGTGGTGCGGTCGAGGCCATTGAAGATCTCGGCGATCAGCTCGTGCGAGTCGCGCCGGTTCGTCCGCGCCAAGCTCGAGAAGAATTCGTTGCGCAACGTGCGTTCCACGTCGTCGAGGACTTCCTTTTGCACCGCCTCCATGCGCAGCATGCGCATGATGACCTCCATCGCGAAGCTCTCAGGGAGCTGCGCGAGCACGCGTCCCGCGTGCTCCGATTTGATCTTCGACAGCACGACGGCGACGGTCTGCGGGTATTCATTCTTGAGATAATTCGCCAGCACCACTTCGTTGACGTTGCCGAGCTTGTCCCACATCGTGCGCCCGGCGGGGCCGCGAATCTCCTCCATGATCGAGTTGACGCGCTCGGACCCCAGTACCTTCGAGAGCAGCCGCTCGGTGCTCTCAAAGGTGCCAACCAGAGAACCCGTCGCTGAGATGTGCTCGGCGAATTCGACGAACAGGCGCTCGACGATGGCGGCGCTGACGGTGCCAAGATTTGCCATCGTTTGGGAGATCTCCTTGATCTCTTCGTCGTCCATCAGCGAAAAGAGCCGCGCTGTATGTTCGTCCCCGAGCGCGAGCATCAGAATCGCCGCCTTCTCGGGACCGGTCAGCGAGCGGAAATCCTCACGAACGCGCATTCTGTCGATTCTCGTTCATGCTTGCCCCGCCTTCGCTCATACGCCCTGGTACATCCAGCTTCGAACGATGGCGACCGCTTCTTCCGGATGCTTCTCGACGATCTCTCCGATCTTGCGAATGCTCGAGGCGGCCACGCGGCCGTCCACCTGGCCGATATCGATCATCTGATCGATTGCCGGGCGTGGAGGCGGGGGCGGAATCGGCATTGCGGCGGCCGCAACCGAAACCGGGGGCTGCATGCCCGGGGGCGGCGGCAAGGCCGGTGCACCGCCTGCCGTGCCGTCGGTGAGCAAGCCGCCGGGCTCCGGCGCGCTTGAGGTCGAAACGGATTCGAGCAGGCGGAACATCAGCGGGCGCACGACCAGCAGGATGACGAGCAACGCCACGACCGCGATCACCAGCATCTCGCCCATGCGCATGATGTCGCTTCGCTCGAAGCCGAGGATCGTGCTCGGCGCGGCCGATCCCGCGCCCGATGTCGGCTCCTCGGGCGCGACGAACGGCAGGTTGACCACGTCGAGAGTGTCGCCGCGCTTCTCGTTGAAGCCGATCGCCGAGCGCACCAACGTGTTTATCTGCTTCATCTCATCCGCGGATCGGGGCGTATAGGTCTTGGTGCCGTCGGATTTATCCGCATAGGTTCCGTCGACCAATACCGCGACCGAAAGGCGGCGCACTTCGCCGCCGTCATGGACGAGGGTGCGTACGGTCTTCGAGTTGCCGTAGTTGGTGGTCTCCTCGTTGCGAGCGCTCTTGCTTCGGCCCGTGCTGTTGGCGGCGGATGTCGGAGCCTGGCCGGGTAGATTGCTGGTCACGGTCACCGGCTGCTCGCTGGCGCTACCGGTCGTGCTGTCCTCGTTCTGGGTGTTGCTCTGAGTGGAGATCACCACCTGCCCGTCGGGATCGAACGTCTCCGAGCTGGTCGTCACCCGGTCGAAATCCATGTCGGCATGCACGTCGACGCGCACCTTGCCTGGACCGAGGGAACGCTCGAGCAAGTCCTCGACCCGGCGCGCGAGCCGATTTTCATAGTTGACCCTGAGTTCGTCCGATTCCGCGCTGCCGTTGCCGGGATCGTCGCCATTGCCGCGCGCGAGCAAATTGCCGTCGCCGTCGACGATGGCGACGCGCGTGGGCTTGAGGCCGGGAACCGCGGATGCGACCAGATGCTCGATCGCCGCCACTTGGTTCTTGCCGAGCCGTTGGTTTCCGCGCAGCTTGACCACGATCGAGCCGCTTGCCTCCTGACTATCGCGCTGGAACAGTTCGCGGGTTGGCAGCACCAGGTGGACCCGCGCCGATTGAACTGGGCCGAGCCCGGAAATGGTGCGTTCGAGCTCGCCCTCGAGCGCCCGCAGTTGGTTAATGTTCTGAGCGAAGGTCGAGGTTCCGAAGGAATCCGACTTGTCGAAGAGCTCGTAGCCGATCGTTCCGCCGTGGGGCAGCCCCTGCTCGGCCATCGCCATGCGCACGCGCGCCACCTGGTCGGCCGGAATCAGAATCTGCGCCCCATCGGCTCGCAGCTGGTAGGGAACGCTCATGGCGTCGAGCTTCTGGACGATTTGCGCGCTGTCCTTGAGGTCCAGCTCGCCATACAGCAAGCTCATCCCGGGCGTGCCGAGCTTGGTCGTGATGAACACGAAGAAAGCGATCATCGCGAGCGCCACGCCACCCAAGGCGGCGATTCGCATGACGCCCAGTTTGGCGACGCTCTGCAACAATCCGTTCACGGTGCTTGGCCTCGGTTCTTGACGCGCGGGCATGTGCTAGCCCTCGGCGCAAGCTAGGCCGTGTCGGTGAACGACTAGTTAATCCTCGGAAAAAATTGCCTATTCGGCGGCAAATGTTGCCGCCTCAGCGGGGACGATCGACCTCGCGGTAATCTTGCAGGCGCGTGACGCGCAGCCCGGCGAGTCCGTGGCTGTCGATCAGACGCTGCCAGGACAGGAATTCCTCGATCGATAGCGTGTAGCGGCGGCAGGCTTCATCGAGGCTGATGACGCCCTTGCGTACCGCGGCGACGACCTCGGCTTTGCGGCGAATCACCCAGCGTTTGGTGTTGGGTGGCGGCAGATCGTCGAAAGGATCGGAATGATGTGCGCTCATGGCGTCGGAAAAGCTCGTTAAAGGTGCTCGAAGGGCTGGGCGACGCGTAATTCTCGTCTCGCCGGCTTAAAAAACCACTAAAAGGATCGCTGTCGCGAGCCCCGTTAAGAGCTTAAAATATCAATAAAATTGCGCCGATTGGAGGGTTCTACAACCGGCGCCTAGGGGTTGCGAGGCGCTACTGCTTGGCCTGGATCAGGTCTTCCAGCATCTGGTCGGCGGTGGTGATGATCTTTGCGTTAGCCTCGTAGGCGCGCTGCGTGATGATGAGGTTCGAAAATTCGGTCGCGATGTCGACCGTCGAATCCTCGAGGGCGGAGGGCGTGATGGTTCCCGCAGCCCCGGTGCCCGACTGGCTGAGCACGAAATTGCCGGATTGCTGGGTCTCGAGATAGGTGTTTCCGGTCTGCGCCTGCAGGCCGTCCGGATTCTTGAACGTGGCCACCGGAATGATGTAGATCGGCTCGCGCTGCCCATTGCTGAACGTCGCCGTGACGACTCCATTCTGGTCGATGCTGACGCTGGTGAAGCTGCCGACGGTGAGCCCGTCCTGATTGATGCTGGAAACCGTATACGGGCCGCCGAATTGACTGAGGCCGTTCGTCTGGCCGTTGCTGCCGAGATTAAAGCTGAGGGTCTGCGGAGAAGTGCCGCCGGTCACGTTGGGATCCCAGTTGACGGTCAGCGCGTCGGGCGTGTCGAAGGTGCTGGCACCTGCGTTGAGCGTGCCGTCCGAATTGAATTGCACGATGTTGTCGCCGTTGGCGATGGTCACCGTGCTATTGCCGGCGCCGCTCAACGTGCCTGTCACGGTCCATTTGTTAGGGGCGGCAACCGCGGGCGTGCCGGCTGTCGTGCCGGCCGCCGTGAACGCGCCGGCCGTCGAGTCGGTGAAGTTCGTGACCGTCAGTGCATTGCCGCTGGGATCGGTGATCTGCACGTTGCCGCCGACGACTGTGGCGGTAAGTCCGGTCAGAGAAGAACCGTTGAGCTGGGTCTGCAGCGCGGCCGCGACGTCGTTCGCCGTTAGGGCGGCGCCGGTGCCGCCGGGATCGGTGACCGGCGTGCTGAGCGTGGTGCCGTCGATGGTAATGCTCACGGTATCGCCGTCCACAGCGCCGTTAGGGACGCCGAAATCCGACGTCGACGGTGTCGCCGGCGTCGCGACTGCACGGCTGAAGTTCAGCGTGAGATTGTGCTCGTTGCCGAGTGAGTCGAAAACCGGCACCGTCATGGTTCGCGCAGGGGAAGTTGGCGTGTCGCCGGCCGGCAGGTTCGCTGCCAGGGTCACGTTCTGGGTCGCCTGCGCCGTCCCGCTCAAGTCGCTGATGTTGACTGTCTGGAGCGTCGCGAGCGAGGTGGTGGAGAGCTGTTGAACGTTACCCGCGAGGATTGCCTGTGCCTGCGCCGCGGTCAGCTTTTGGCCCTGCAGGAAAAGTCCAGCAGTGTTCACTAGGTTGCCGTTGGCATCGACGCTAAAAGCGCCCGCGCGCGTGAAGGAGAACTGGCCGTTCACCGCGGCGCCGGCGGCGGCCTTGTTGACCACGAAGAACCCGCCGCCTTGGATCGCAAGGTCGGTGGGCGAGCTCTCGGATTGCAGCAACCCCTGTACGCCGATATTCGAGACTGGCGTCGTCTCCACGCCGCCGGGCGTGTAGAGGGTGGAGGTCGGCGCCTGCGTCACCAGGGTCGAAAACTGCGCCTGGGTGTCCTTGTAGCCGACGGTGTCCGCGTTCGAGATGTTGTCCGAGATCATGCTGAGCGATTGGCTGTTGGCGAGCAGACCAGAGACCGCGGAAGTCAATGCACCGAAGACACTCATGGGAAGACTCCTTGCCTGCGCAAATCAGTTGCTGGGGGATTGCTGGACCGAGACAAGCTCCGTCATCGGCACCGAAATGCCATTGACGTTCAAGGTGGCGACGTTGTTTTGCACGCTGACGCCGCTGACGACGCCGCTCGCCGTGACCGGCACCGTGATCGAGTTGCCGTTCGCGTCGGTGGCAGCAACCGAGAGGACGTAGCTGCCGGCGGGTGCCGTGTTGCCGCCGGTGGTCTGGCCGTTCCACGTAAAGCTGTGCGGGCCCGCCGAAGTATCGGCGGGGGCAACGTAATCCACTTGCCCGTTGGCGTCAGTGATCACCAGGTTGGCCTGTTGGGCGTTGCTGGGGAGCGTGTAGTTGAAGGTCGCCTGCCCATTGCTCAGCGGCGCGGTCGCGCTGTTGTACTGGACGGTCTGGCCGATCAGCGGCAGCGCGGATACGGCCTGACTGGTTTGCTGCAGCGAGATCAAGGTTTGCAGGTTGGTGTTGGTGTTGATCTGCTGCTCGACCTCGCTGAATGAGACGAGCTGCTGCGTGAATTGGTTGGTGTCGAGCGGCGACAGCGGGTCCTGGTTCTGCAGTTGGGTCGTCAGCAGGGTCAGGAAGGTATTGAGGTTCTGCGTCAGCAGGCCCGCGCCGCTGGTGCTGCCGGCTGCGCTGCTGCCGCTGGCGCCGGTCCCGGTGCCGGTCGTGCTGGCGCCGCCCACGCTAGGACTGGTCGTCGTGCTCGGGAGCTGGGTGCCTGGTACTCCAGGGGCGACGCTGTTGGTTGTGATCATCGAGCGATCTCTCAGACCTGAATGTTGAGGAGGCCGGCGTGGCTTGACGAGGCGCCCGCCGCGGCCGCGGCGATCGGCAGCGGTTGGGCTTCGCCGGTTTCCGGCTCGGCAGAGGTCGAATTCCCGGCAAGATAAGAGCCTTGCTGACCCTGGTTGCCGGGCTGCTGCTGCTCGCCGCGGAGATTGAAGCTCAAGCTGCCGTTATCGGTTTGCAGTCCCGCATCGCGCAACGCCTGCTGCAATTCACCTGAGTTACGCTGCAGGAGATTGAGTGTGTCGCTGCGGTCCGAGGAGATCACCGCGGTCATGCGGCCGTCATGAGTCATTTCGAGCTTGACGTCGATCGAACCGAGGCTCGCGGGCTTTAGCTGTATTTCGATCTGATTGAGACCGGTGCGCAGGGATTGCTGAAGATTGAATGCGATCTGATCCAAGGTACTGGCGGCCAGGGTCGAGGCGGTGGTGGCTTGAGCAGTCGGCGCGGAGGCGAGCAAGGCCGCGGGCTGCAGCGCCAATGGCGTGGCGACGGAATTCGCCGATGGGTCGGGCGGCTGCGTTCCGGGGTCGCCGGTTTGGTCTGTGCTGTCGCTCGTGGCGGAGCGGGCAGCGTTTGTCGCGGCGGATTGGACGGTCGCCTGAGCGGCGTCTTGTTCCGCCGTGGCCGTGCCCGGCGTTGGCGCACCGGGTGCGCCGCTGGTCTCGGATTTCAAGAGCGCGCCGGGGTCGGGTGTCGTTGCGCCGTGCTGCGCGGGGTTTGTGGGGGATGGCGTAGTCGAGGTTTCAGCGGCCGATGCTGCAGTTCCCGGCGTCGCCTGGGCAGTGTGCGCAAGCGCCGCAAGATTGGAGTTCGGTTGTGAGACCAGAGCTTGTGCGCCCGCGATGACGCGCGCATTGAGCTGCGCAGCGGTCGGCGGCAGGGTCGCGCCTGAACCGTTCTGTCCGTTATTCGCGGTCCCGCTGCCGGTGCCGCTGCCATTCGGCCCTGCCGCGGCGGGCTGCTGCGGGCTACCACCTTGAGCGGTCGCATCGCCCCCGGTCGAGCCGGTGCTGTCGCTATTGGGTGTTCCCAAATTCTGCTGATGCGGCAAGGGGACCGGGATCGCCACGGTCGCGCTGCCATTGCTGTTGGTTTCGGTATCCTTGCTTTGCAGCGGAGTGGATTCGGGCGAATTGGATTGCCCCGTCGAAATGAGCCCGAGAGTGGCTGTCGTCGTCGGCAGCGCCGCACCCGCGGCAAGATTGCTCGCGAGAAGCTCGGAGAAATTCGATCCCGACGCTGACGGCGGCACTGGTGGCGGCGCCAAGGGGGCGGCGTTTGTGATGGCGACGGTGTTCATGCGCACTCCTAGCTCACTCGGAATGGCCAGCGGCAATTCCCATGCCAGCGCCACGCTCCGTCTTAAGACGCTGTTGTGAAAGGGACAGGCAGAAGATCTGTGGGGTGATTGCCCGTGAATCTTCTGCCGCCGCGGCAAGCAATACCGAGGATGCGCGGGAAAATAATGCCGCCTCGACCGTGCTGAAGCGTGTGTGGGGCACGGTTCTTGCGTGACTGTGTCAGAGCTTTGGGCCCGAGAAACGGCACCCTCGCTCCGAAACTTTCTTGGTTGCAGCAATGTCCGCCGACACGCCGATCATCGGGACGCCGACAGTGCCGATTGGCAATCAAACGCCAACGCCGGCAGCGGCTCCTTCCGTGAATTCTCCGCCGCCAGGCGCTCCGGCGGCGACCGGTGCATCCGCGCCCTCCGGCGCCCCGGCAAGTGGCTCTGCGCCCTACGGTTTTCAGCTTCAAATCGATCCCGAGACGCAGCAACTTATCATCGAGGCGCGTGATCCCGTGACGGGCTTCGTGATTTTCCAGGCGCCGCCAAAGACGGCGTTCAGCGCCGTGAGCGGCTCGACGTCAGGTAACTCCCGCGGTCAAAGCGTCGACCGCGACGCCTGATCCAGCCGCGGTGTTTTTCGTCCGGCGAACGCCATCGCTCGGCAATTTTTGCCGACCCTCACATTCAGCGTAATGAAAATTGGCGATAGACGGTCGTTGGTGACCGCGCCAAGCCCGAACCCATCGCCCGCGGCCCACCTCCGGCAACGTCCACTCCGGCGCTCGGCTCGGCTACCGCCGACGGGTCGAGTGGCTGGGAAAATGAGGGAACTTATTGCCGAGTGGGCAAAGGCAGTCCCGGCAAATCCTGCCGGGAAGCGCCGTTGCTTACGCCAGTCAGCGATATTTGCGGGAAATTCCGTGTGTTTTCAGGCCTAACCGATGCGGACTAAACCGCGACGCGGTGGCACGGCTGTTGCTGACCACGGACGGGGCCGCGAAGCGGCACCCGTTTCCCACCCTAGAAAGGATTCGCTTTCATGTCTCAGATTGTTCTCGGCATTGCCACGCAGCAGAACCTGCTCGCGTTGCAGCAGATCAACCAAAACCTGGATACCACCCAGGAGCATTTGTCGACTGGCCTCGACGTTGCCAGCGCCACTGACAATGCGGTGGCGTTCTTCCAGGCGCAGGCCCTGACCGAGCGTGCGTCGGACTTGCAGACCCGCAAGGACGCGATCGACCAGGGTATCTCCTCGCTCACCACGGCCACTCAGGCCGCGCAGAGCGCGGTGACGGTTCTGGAGCAGTTGCAAGGCCTTCTGAACTCCGCCAAGACGGAGACCGCGGCACAGCGTGCGGCGGCCGGCCAACAGTACAACACGCTCGCCAAGCAGCTCGACGAGCTGCTGAACGACGCGTCGTACCAGGGCCTAGACCTCGTCAACTCGTCCACGTCGGCATTGAACCTGCAGTTCTCCTCTTCGACCGCGTCGAAGTTGAAGATCACGGGTTCGAACCTGCTTTACACCGCCACCGTGACCAATCTCGGCGGCGGCACCAAAGGCAGCAAGCTGAAGATCAGCTTGGCGGCGAATGCGATCATCTTCACCGGCAAGTCGAGCGCGTTCTCGACCGCGGTTGGCTTCTCTGCAGTCAGCAACAAGACCTCGTTGTTCGACAACGGGTTCCAGCAGCTGCAAAACGCGATCAACACTGTGCAGGCGGCGGCACAGGCGCTCGGCGGTAACGTCACCTTCCTGCAGACGCGCGACACCTTCACGCAGCAGTACATCGTGACGCTGAACGGCGGCGCCAGCCAGCTCACGGTCGCCGACGTGAACCAGGAGAGCACCAACCTCGTCACTTTGCAGACGAGGCAGCAGCTCGCCATTGAATCGTTGTCCATCGCTACTCAGTCGGAGCAGTCGGTTCTCCGTCTCTTCCACTAATAGCACCACTGCCGGAACGGGCGGCCTCCGGGCCGCCCGCTCTCGGACCGTTCGAACGCTGAGATAAACCCAAGCCGGCCGCGCCCGGATCGCGCGCCGTGCCGAACATTAGGAGAGCAGTAGAATGCCGCTCGCCATCAATCTCCGACCCAATGAGCGACTGATCGTCAACGGGGTCGTGATTCAGAATTCCGCTGCCAGCGCGAAGCTCCTCATCCACAACAACGCAGCCGTGTTGCGGGAGAAGGACATCATCACCGAGGAAGGCGCCATCACGCCCGCCCGGCGCATCTATTTTGCCATACAGTGCAAGTACTTATTCCCTGCCAAGGACGACACCTATTTACCACTTGTTCATCAATTCATCGAAGAATTCGAGGCCGCCGCGCCGAGCACTTCGGGCATCACCCAGGAAATCCGGCGCCAGGTGGGGGCGGGTCAACTCTATCAGGCCCTAAAGACCGCCAAGCAGTTGATTGCACGCGAGCAGGAGATACTGAATGCCGTCCCCCGCTACACGCTACCAGACGCCCGCTCCAATCCCCGGTAATCCCGCGCGGACGGAAGCCTGGGCCCTGCTCGAAGCGGCGCGCGAGATGAGCCAGGCCAAATGCGGCGCGCGCGAGCTTCTGCTCGGCGCGGTGCGGCGCAATTGGCGGCTTTGGACGATCTTCCAGGCGAGCCTGCTGGCACCCGATTGCACTATGCCGGCGGCGGTGCGCGGCAACTTGCTGGGCCTCGCGAATTTCATCGACAAGCACACCATGGAAATCCTGAGCAAGCAGGATCCATCGCTGATCGATCCACTCATCAATATCAACTTGCAAATCGGCGAGGGCCTATTGGCGGGTGCCCGCGCCGCCGCGGCGCAACAATCGGCCAAGCCGCTGCCGACGGTCGGCCTCGTTCGCGAGACCGCGTAGGCGCGGCATGAGCGCACGACCCGCCGCCACACCCGAGCCGGCGGATGATCCGCTGGCGGAGGCGGCGCGATGGCTGGCGGAAGATGACATCGAGGCAGCGCTAGCCGCTTTGCAACAGGCGGCGGCCCGCGATGCGGGGTCGCCTCGCTTCAATTTGATGATGAGCCTCGTTGCCTGGCGCCTCGCGGAGATCGATCGCGCGGTTACGATCGCTCTCGATTGCCATCAGCGCGCGCCCATGAACGGGACCATCGCTGAAGTGCTGGCGTCGTTGTTCGCCCAGGTCGGCAATCTCCACGACAGTCTCTACTATGGAAAGCTAGCAATCGCGCTTGGCCCCGCCGAGGGATTTGCCGCCCTGCTTCCACCTACTTTTCCGACCTTCGACAAGGCGTTTCTCGCGATCGAGGAACGCCCATTGCTGGCGCGTGGCCGCTTCCTGCTGGCATCCGGCAATTTTCCAGACGGCCTCGATTTGCTGCGCCAACACGTTGCCCTGACGCCGGGCGACGACGAGGCACGTCTCGCGTTTGGCGAAGCGATGCTGCGCGCCGGGCAAGCCGCCGCCGCGGTGGAGAGTCTCGATCCGCGCGCACGAGAAGCCGACGCTCCGGCGGCCCTGGCGAGCCTCTGCGCCCGCGCGCTCGCGATGGCGGGGGAGCCCGAGCGATCCCGGCGGCTCCACGAACAAGCCTGCGTCGCGGCCGCCGACGATCCAGCGATTGCCGCCGCGCGCATCGCCGACTCATTCTGGAGCGAGAGCGCTCCGGCGCTCGCCGAACGGTCCGTCGATTGGGCGCGCCGCTTCCTACCACCCGCCAAGCCCGCGCTCTGGCGGCGTCCCGAGGGAAAGCTTGTCGTCGGATACCTGGTCTCGCGCCTTGCAGATCCGCGTGATGCCGCGGCGGTCGCTGCCGTGGCCGCCGCGCACGACCGCGGTCGCGCCGCCGTGGTGGCGTTCGGCAACGGCGCCCAAAGCTGGGCGGAGAACGCGACACTGAGCGGCGCCTTCGATCGCTGGCGCGACATCTCGGGTGTCGACCCCGCGACCCTCGCGCGCATTCTGCGCGGCGAGGAACTGAATGCGGTGGTGGACTGCGCGGGTTTCGCGGCCCCGGCGCAAATAGACGCGCTCGGCCGTCTTAACTCGGCGATCCGCGTCGCCTGGCTCGGCATTCCCTTCGGCATCGGTGCGCCGTTCTTCGATGCGGCCCTTGGAAGCGAAGGAGGCTCGCTGCCAAGCTGGGGCGCGCGGTATCCGCTTGCGTCCGCATGGATGCGTCCGATGTCTCGAACTACTGCGGTCGCGTTGCGTTTCGGCACCGACGCCTATATGCCGCAAATAGACGCACGTACCATCGCCCTCTGGTCGGCGATCCTGCGGGAAGTGCCGGGGACCGTGCTGCTCCTGCGCGGCAACGACATGGGACCCGGTCCTAACATCGACCGCTTGGTCGATCGATTCGGGCACGAGCTTGCGGCCCGCATCGACGTCGTCGATGCGGCGACAGCAGAGGAGTTCTATCGACGGGTCGATGTGAGTTTGGCGCCGCTCAACGGCACCTCGCCGCGCATGGCCGCCGAGGCGCTCGCTTGCGGCATTCCGGTCGTGGCGGCGGAGACGCCCTATGGCGCTTTTCTGCGCGAGCACGGTCTCGGTGCCACCGTCGGATCGGATGAGCAGGAGTATCTCTCGATTGCGGCCGGTCTCGCCACCTCCGCCGAGGCGAGGCAGCGCATTACGGCGGCGATTGCCGACGTAACGAGCAGCCAGGACAATGAGGCGCGGCAGGTTGCGGCCGTGCTCGAAGCCAGGGTGGCGGCGGCGCTCGCCGAGGCGGCGCAGTGATCGAGGATCAGCGTCGCGCGCGCTCGCGCGCGGCATTCTGCGAGCGTTTTCCGGAGATTGGAGAAAGCCTCGCCGCGCGGAACGTAAAATCAGCGACGGTCGTTCATGAGGACGGTGTCGCGATCGATATCGCGATCGACGGGCAACGAATTTACGGCGGAGACGCGCGCCGCTTCGCGAGCGAGCAAGCGGCGACCTTTGCAAAGAAGCCGCTGCGCGTGTTCATGGAGCAGCCGGGCAATGCCGGTCTGCTGAGTGAGGTTTGTCATGCGATGGTGCGGGCGATCAGCACCGTTCTTAGGGGTCATGATCTCGAGGAGATCGAGCGCCGTCCGTCGAGAAATCCGACCTTCCTGATCATATTCGGTATCGGACTTGGACATCATTTACAGCCGCTCATCGAGTCGAGCGAGGCACGTTGGTTGATCCTGGTCGAGCCGTCGCTTGAATTCATCGACGCTTCCTTCGAATCGCTCGATTGGTCGCAGCTCTGCGAAACACTCGAAGCGCGCGGCGGCGACGTGACCGTCATCGCCGAACACGACCCGCAACGCATGGTCTCCGCGATCGTGCGCCGCGTCGGCGAAGAGGGGATAGCGTTCATCGATGGCGCCTGGGTTTTCATCCACTATCCGCTTTGGTCCTTCACCGAGGCACGCGCCAGGCTGCATGACGGCCTGCAATATGCGTTCATCAATCGCGGCTTCTTCGAAGACGAAATCGTCATGATGTCGAACGCCGTGGCCAATTTCACCACAGGACCGTTCTGGCTGATCGAGGGACATCCGCGCCTGCAACGGACTGAGATGGCGGCGATCGTCGGCGCGGGCCCTTCCCTCGACGAATCCTTCGAGACCTTGCGCCGGCTGCGCGACCGCATCGTCCTCTTTAGCGGCGGCACTTCGCTGCGGCCATTGCTGCGCAACGGGCTGGTTCCGGATTTTCATTGCGAGATCGAGAACGTGCCCGAAGTGGTCGACGTGTTGAACCAAGCGGCGCAGTTCGGCGACCTCTCGAAAATTCGCCTGATCGCTTCGACCACCGTGGACCCGCGCGTGCCATCTCTGTTTTCCGAAAGCTTTTTTTTCTTCCGCGATTCCGTGAGCTCGACCAAATTGCTGGGCCGCGACCTCCGGATTCTCCAGGGCACCGCGCCTACTTGCGTCAATTCCGCCGCCGCCGCCGCCGCCGCGCTCGGATTTAGGGAATTCCTGCTATTCGGCACCGATTGCGGCATTCGACCCGGCGGCCACCACCACGCGAGTGATACTGTTTACCGCGAGGTTGGCATCTACAAGTCGGCGGCTGACGAGAAAGCGGCACGCTATCCGCTCGAGGTCGAGGGCAATTTCGGCGGCGTCATCAAGACCGACTGGGTCTATGATTCCTGCCGGCGCATGCTGGGCGAGCTGATAAGGGTCTATGGCCTCGCGGCGGTCAACTGCAGCGACGGCGCGCTGATACCGGGTGCGCGGCCTGCGGTGCCGGAATCTGTCGAATTGCACGGCCCGATCATCGATCGCGAGCGCTTCATCGCGGATCTCAAGCCTTCGTTTCGACGGTATCGCCCGGCCGAGCTGGTCGCCGACGTCGATTTTCCAGAGATGATCCGTCAAACCCGCAATTTCTACCGAGCGATCGAGCAGGCCCTCGATGCAATCACTCCAGATTCAGCGGATTTCGCGGGCGTCTATCAGGCGATGCGCCATGTCGCGGCCGAGGGCAAGGTCGAGTATGCCAACGTCGATACCATGAGTTCGGGGACCCTGAACGCGCTGCCCAGGCTCGGTATGTTTTACGGCTTTCGGATGGCTGATCCAGCGATTCGCGTCGAAGTGTTCAGGGCCTTCATGGAGGGGTTGCGTGGCATCCTGGCTGAGATCGAGCGGCGTACGATCGAGCTGTTCGAGCGGCTCGATGCGCAAGTGAGGGCTGCGACGTCGAAAGAGTTGCGCGCGTTGTCGATACCGGCGGCCTGACTATCAAGCGAATAGCGAAAGCAGCGTTCCGGGAGCGGGCGCCGCGTAGAGGTTCTCCACCGCGGTTGCCTGCTGCTGCAGGGCCTGGGCCTGCTGCGAGCTCTTGCCGAGTTCGATCTGGATGAGGTTTAGCTGGTCTTGCAGTTGCTGCTGCAGATTGGCCACGTCCTGGGAGCTCTGGCTGATTTGCTCGACCTCGGATTGCTGCAAACTCTGATTGAGGGAGCTGATCGTTCCGTTCAGCGCCAGCACCTCGGTGCCGGCTTCGTTCTGATTGAGCAACGTGGCCTGGTTGCTCTGGGAGACCGATTGCTGTGCCTGAGCGATTGCCGCGAGAGCCGCCGCCTGCCCCTGAGCGGTCGAGAGGTCATAGTACGAGCTCGGCTGAATGCCGAGCCCGGTCGATTTCAGGGTGGCGACGCCGTCATTTTCGAACACGGGATTGAATCCCACGACCTGCAGGTTGGCCAGGTCGGCATTCGCTTGCGCGAGGGCGACATCGAAATTCTGCGCATCGCCCGCGGATGCGGCAGTCTGAAGATTAGTGAGTTGCGTCGTCAAATCCTGGAAGACGCTGGCGTTGGTCCCGTACTGCGTCTCGGCGTTGCCGAAGGCGGAGGCTTGTTCGGAGAGATTGTCGATTTGCGTTTGCTGCGCCTGCTGCGCCGGGGTCGGATTGCCTTCCGCTTCGGCCGCTGCGATCTTGGCGTTGTAGGAATTCGTCAGATCGTTCTGAACGATCGTCACCTCCTGCTGAACGGCCGCATTTGCGGCGGCCTGTGACGCCTGCGTCAACACGGTCAGCGGAGAGATCGTCGTGTTGAGCAGCAGAGGACTTGGCGTTGAGGGGATCGCGCTGATGCCTGACATGCCGCTATCTCGCTGGGACCCGGCCGTACAGTTTCTAGGGTTGGGATTAAGGCACGATTAACCCGCGCGCCGGAGCGTCGGATGCTTCGATGTTCCGGATGTGCTGCCCTCCAGCAGCTCCCAGGCGAGCGGGGTCCCTCGCGGTATCGTGCATCGGGCGATGCGCCCGAGCAGGTCGGGCAGGTGCTTGGGCGCGAGACCATGACCTGGCCGGATCGAGCGGATGTTCTCCGCAGTGAGAGGCGTGCCGGCTGCGATCTCTTTCACAGCATAGAGCGAGCGGCGGAACATGACGTTGGTCCGTTCGCTTGCCTTTCCGCCGTATTGCACCCCGCCAAGCGCCGCATGCGCGTCCCGGCATGCCGCGCAAAGCGCCGTGAGCTCCTCCGGCTCGAGCGAAAAGGCGCTATCGGGCCCACCGTCCGACCGGCGCAATGTCACGTGCTTTTCCACGATGGCGGCACCAAGCGCCACCGCCGCCACCGCGACGCCAATGCCCAGCGTGTGATCGGAAAGCCCCGCGACCGTGCCGAAGCGCTGTGCCAGGTCGGGTAGGGTGCGCAAGTTGGCTTCCGCGGCGGGGGTCGGATAGCCACTCACGCAATAAAGCACGGCAAGATCGTTGCAGCCATTGGCGCGCGCCGTCACGACCGCCTCGACGATCTCGTTCGGGCTCGCCATCCCGGTCGATATGATGAGGGGCTTACCGGTCCGCGCCGCCCGCTCGATCAGCGGCAGGTCGATCGCCTCGAAGGAAGCAATCTTGTAGGCGGGAGCGCCCAGGCTTTCCAGCAGATCGATCGCGGTTTCGTCGAATACGCTACTGAAAACCGCAAGCCCCAGTTCACGCCCGCGCTGGAACAGCGGCGCGTGCCACTCCCACGGCATCTGAGCTTCGCTATAGAGCTCGTGCAGGGTTCGGCCGCGCCAGAGTCCGTCCTCGATTCGGAAACCAGGACCGTCATGGTCGATGGTGATGGTATCGGCGGTGTAGGTCTGCAGCTTGATCGCGTCGGCGCCTGCGCGCTTCGCCGCCGCCATGATGGCGAAAGCGCGCTCGATGTCGCCATTGTGGTTTGCCGACAGCTCGGCGATCACGTAGGGCGGATGGGCGCCGCCGATCGGGCGGCCGGCGATGGTGATGCTTCGCTGGCGAACGGCGGCGGATTTGAGCACGGAATTCACCATGGCGCACCTCCTCAGAGACAAAGCGAAAGTTCGGAGCGATCGCGGAGCGCAAGGCGCGCGAAGACGCTGTCAATGACTCGGCGCACACCGTCGGGTGCCACCACATTCCTGAGCCGCGCATGTGCGGGATTGTCGAGGACTCGTCGGAGCGCTTTCTCGATTCGATCCTCGTCTGTTCCCATCAGAGCCTCGACGCCGAGCCGGCACAGCGCTTCAACGCTGCGGCGCTGATTCTCGGCGATGCCGATCGGCAGCATCGCGACTTCGGCAACCGCCGCCTCGAATATCGTGGTGCCGGCCCCGCCCACGTAAAGAAAGGCGTCGGCCATCAGCGCGGCCATGGTGGCTCCATGATGCACGGCGAGAGCGGCGCTGGGGCGCGCGGCGGCTTCCAGAAGTTCGGGCGAGGTGTCGCGCAGCGGCGACACGACCGCGTCGACCGGTCCATCGAAACCCGCGCGACGGAGAGCACGGACGACTTTGAGCGCGAGCGTGCCGTCGTCGGAGCCGCCGAAGCTCACAAGTACCCTGTCGCGGGTGCCTTTGCGCCCGAGGGTGGCGGCGCGAAATGCGGAATCGACCAGAGCATAGCCGGGACCACGGAGCACGGGGCACGACGCGATCGCGTCATAATTCAGCTCGGCGGCGAAAAGGTTCTGATTGAGGATGAGGTCGGCGTCGAGCGGATGGTCGGCGAGGTCGTCGATCACGAGGCGGAACGTCGCTGCCTTTCGCCATGTCGCCATCGTGGCGGCGTCGACGCCGTAGTGATCCACCACCAGAAGGTCGTGCCGCGCAAGATCGCGCGGCCGCTTCGGCCAGGGCAGGGGCTTCATTCCCGCCGCTTCCACCTGCGCATTACCGGTCCCCTCCGGTGTCGCGATCCGCGCGCGGAACCCAATCTCGGCGAATGCCTTGCCGAGCACCAGCACGCGCCGGAGGTGCCCGAGTCCGATTTGGCCGCTGCAGTCGGCCAGCAACGCGACCGTGCGCGGACGCATGTCGGGGGACCGCCGGCCTGTTTGCGAGCCAGGTTTATGGATTGAGTGAGAGTCCACGATCCCCTAACTTCCGTTCCAGCATACGACGCGCGCTCGGCCATTCCTGCTGCAACATGGCCAGCAGCACGACATCGTGATAGGCATTGCCCTTGCGTATATGGCGGCGCAAGCGGCCCTCAAGGGTGAAACCGCATTTCAGGTGGATGCGCCAACCAGGGTCGTTCTCCGCCAACACCTCGCAGCAGATCCGATTGAAGTCGAGGCGGTCAAACACATAGGAAAGTACGGCGTAGTCGACGAAAGTACCGATGCCTTTGCCGCGCCTGTCGAGTTCGGCGATGTATATGGCCAGGGCACAGCGGCCGTGCGCCGGATCGATATCGTAAAGATTGACGAGCCCGATTTCGACGCCGTCGGCGAGGATGATCCAATAGCGGCGCGCGGGATCGGTCAGTGCGCGCTCGAACCATGCGGCGTGCTCTTCGGTGGAAATCTCGTGCTCCGTGTACATATGCCGTGCGACGTGCGGCCGGTTGCGCCAGTCGAGCAGGCGCTCGCGGTCATCCGACGCCAGGGGCCGCAGCGCCAAACTGCCGTCGGCGGATCGGGCGTGAGGTAGGCGTTCGGCATCCATCGAATGATCCTAGCGCTGCCGCCGATTGGCATTGATTCGAGCGAGCGCGGGATGCCGATCGATCGTCCCGGCGATCTCGGTCCAGCTCGGGATCGCCGGGCGCGGCGGCAAATACGCAAAGAGGGCGCGCAGGAAATCGAGATCCTCCGGAAAATCGAGAGTCCACCGCCATCTCGCGGCGGCGGTGCCGGGTCCCACCACCGATTCCCGCCGGTAATTTGGATTGCGCCGAATCCAAGGCGAGACGTGCTCGCGATCATGAGGTTCCCGAGCGCTGGCGGCGGCCTGTTCGAGCGCTGAGCGCGTGAAAATCTCGCAGTCGAGCCCGTGCGGATAGCCGTACACGAAATTGTTGGCGGCATATTCCGCCCCAGTCTTGGCGCGCGCCCGAAGCACGTCCGCGCACAGCTCCGGGTCAATCAACGGACAATCGCTGGTGACGCGCATGACAACATCCGCGTCCACCGATCGGGCGGCGTTCAGGTAGCGATCGAGCACGTCCAACTCGGAGCCCCTGAACACCAGTGCGCCATAGCTTTCGGCGATCGCGGCGATCGGGCCGCATTCGGCGCTGGCCACGGTCGCGCAAACCACGATGTCGTTGCCGGGGATGACGCTGCAGCGGCGCAGCACGTGACCAAGAATCGGTTCCCCGGCCACCTCCTTAAGCACCTTGGCCGGAAGCCGGGTCGAGGCGACGCGTGCCTGAACGATGCAGGCCGTGGTCATGAGGCACGCCGCCGAGGCAGGCGCGAGTTGCGGCCGAGCGCGGCTTCGAGCGCGGCGGCGACGCGATCCACGTCGCCGTCGTTCATGCCGACGTAGAGCGGCAGCGACAGCGTGCGGCGGTAATAAGCGTCCGCGCCCGGCAGCGCCATCTCGCCGTACCGGCGGCGGTAGTATGGATGGCGGGGCACTGGAATGTAATGCACCTGGGTACGGACGCCCTCTTGCTGCAAAGCGCGCATGAGCTGACCGCGCGTTACTTCGGCCGCGTCGAAATCGATCAGCACCGCATAGAGGTGCCAGGCGGGCTGCGTGCCGCGTCGCGGCGAAGCGCGCTTGAGAAACGGCGCCAACCCCGCAAGACGCCGGTCATAAAGCTCCGCAAGCGTGCGGCGGCGCGTAACGAAGGCGTCGAGCTTGCGCAACTGGCTCAGCGCCAGCGCGCAATTGAGATCGCTGAGCCTATAATTGAGACCGAGGTCGGTCATCTCGTAGTACCAGGGATTGACCATCGCCTGCTCGAATGCCTCGACGCGTTCCTCGAACAGGGCTTCGTCGCGCACGATGCCGTGACCGCGAAAGCGCCTGAGCCGTTCCGCGAGCTCGGCGCTTCCGGTGGTGACGGCGCCGCCTTCGCCAGACGCAATGGTCTTGACGGGATGGAACGAAAACACCGTCATGTCGCCGTGGGCACACGAGCCGACCGCGCGTTCTTTGCCCGAGAGATCGCGAAAGGTGGTGCCGATCGCGTGACACGCATCCTCGACGATTGTAAGCCCGCTCCGCCGAGCGATCTCGGCGATTTCCACCATATCGACGCTTTGTCCGGCGAGATGGACCGGCAGCACCATCTTGGCCGAAAGCCCACGCCGCTTTGCCTCGCGGAGCGCCTGTTCGAGATGCTCCGCTTCCATAAGGCCGGTCTCGCCATTCACATCGGCGAAGACGACCTCCGCGCCGACGAGCCGCGCCGCGTTCGCCGTGGCGGCGAAGGTAATTGCCGGCACGATCGCGGCGTCGCCTGGACCGAGACCGGCGGCGAGGCAAGCCAGGTGCAAAGCCGCCGTTCCGTTGGCGCAACTCACCGCATGGGACGCGCCCACGCGCTGCGCCAGCGCCGCCTCGAATTCGTGTGTCGCGGGTCCGGTGGTGAGCCAGTCGCCGCGCAGTACCGCGGCGACGGCCGCGATATCGTCTTCGTCGATCGAATGGCGGCCATAGGGCAAGACCGACGGGCCGTCGTTCATACGCCGGCGTCCTCCAACAGCCGAGTGAGGCGTTGCGCGTCGAGCCAATCGTCGTTGGTGTCGCTGGTGTAGCTGAAGCCCTCCGGCACCGCGCGCGCTCCCGAAGCGATATAGGGTTCGCGATCCCACCAGCGGAAGGCCGGCTCGATGATATAACGATCGGCGAATTCCAGCGTCAGTCGCGAGTCATCTTCCGTGACCATCACCTCGTGCAGCTTCTCGCCGGGCCGGATGCCGACGACGCGGATCGGCAGATCCGGCGCCAGGCACTTCGCGAGATCGATCATGCGCATGCTCGGAATCTTCGGCACGAAGATCTCGCCACCGGTCATCATTGCCATGGACGTCATCACGAAATGGACGCCCTGTTGCAGCGTGATCCAGAAGCGAGTCATGCGTTGGTCGGTGATGGGCAGGAATTCCGCAGCCTCGGCGATGAGCTTGCGGAAGAGCGGCACGACGCTGCCGCGTGATCCCACGACGTTACCGTAGCGGACAACCGAGAAGCGGGTTCCGACCGAGCCGCTCAGATTGTTCGCCGAGATGAAGATCTTGTCGGAGGCAAGCTTGCTCGCGCCATAGAGATTGATGGGGTTGGCGGCCTTGTCAGTGGAGAGCGCCATCACCCGCTTGACACCGTTGCGCAGCGCCGCGCGCACCACGTTCTCGGCTCCCGAGACGTTGGTGCGGATGCATTCGAAGGGATTGTACTCGGCTGCGGGCACATGCTTCAGCGCCGCGGCGTGAATGACGTAGTCGACTTCGCGCATGGCGAGTTCGAGCCGTTCGCCGTCGCGCACGTCTCCGATGAAGAAGCGCAACGAGTCGCCCGGCAAATGCGCAAGCTGTTGCTGCATCTCATATTGCTTGAATTCGTCGCGCGAGAAGATGGCGATGCGGCGCGCGCGGCCGTGACGCAGCAGGGTCTGGACAAATCGCCGCCCGAACGAACCGGTGCCGCCGGTCACCAATAACGAGGCGTTGTCGAACATTCGTATCGCCTCTTGCAGTCCGTCCGCGAAGGACTGATCCGCGCCGTGACCGCGCTGCGACTGCGGCGGCCGTGGACGGACCGACGGGCGATCGAGAAGCGAGACGGTCGGACTGAGTGGCATTTGGACGAACCTCGGTGGTTCCGGCGCGATCCGGCGGAAGTGCCAGAACAGGTTGGAGCGGCTTGGTTAATTTCGGGTTTCCCGGCGATCCCTAACCAACCGCCGTCGTGCTGAGGTAATTGACCAGGCTCATTTTCTGCAGAGAGCTGATCGTGGCGTATGAGGCCTGCATGGTGGTCTCCAACTGATTGAGCTGGCTGATTACCGTGGCGGGGTTGATCGATTCGATATTGGTGAGATTGGTCTGCGCGAGGTTGATCGCATTCTGCTGTTCCTGCTGCACCTGATTCAGCTCCGAGTTCTTCGAGGCCAAGCCGCCGATGACCGACTGCAATCCCGAGACCCCCTGATCGAGCAGGTTCTGAGCCTGATCGACATTGGCCTGGTCGGTGGCGCTCGTGGAGCTGGGAGAGCCCGCCGGCAAGTTGGCGAGGAAGTTGAGCGTTCGCACGATGTTCTCAATCGCGGGATTGTCGGCAGTGACGCCGTATTGGATCGTCAAATTGTTGTCGACGGTCGCGCTGGCCGCCGTGTCGTTGCCGGCGTAGTAACCGTTGGGCGGCGCGCCGTTCACCGCGGTCGTCAGCGACCCTGGATTGGGTAGGCCATTCGCATTGAACGGCGCCGTATTGGTCAGACTGCCCGAGAAGATGTAACCGTCGGCGCCTTGGGTGTTGAGGAAATCGCCGACTTCCTGCAGCAGCTGACTTGCAGTTTCCTGGACCGTGTTCGGCGAGGTGTTGTACGCCGAAGTCTGCAATCCCGATGCGAAATTCTGGACCGCGCTTTCGATCGCGCTCAGAGCGGTCGTGCTTTGCTGGATGTTTTGCTGAACGGTCGAGATCGCATTGGAGTAGCTCTGATCCTGCGAGATTTGATCCTGCAGGTTGGTGAGTTGTCCGGCGGTTGCGCCGTAGCCCTCGAGATTTGAACTCTGGAGACCCGTCGCCACCTGCGACTCCAAGGTATTTCCCTGAGTCTGGAGCTGGCTGATCGTCTGCAGGAACAGCGACTGTTGTGCGAGAGTGCTGATGGCGCTCATGATGGCGGGACCTCACTCATTGGATCTGGAACAGCGCCTGGAACATGTTGTCCACCGTCGAAAGCACGTGGGCCGATGCCGCGTACATGTTTTGGAATTCGGTGAGTTGCTCGAGCTGCTGATCGAGGTTCACTCCGCTGGCGGTGGACGCCTGGGCCGCAAGCTGCGTTTGAAGATTGCTTTGAAAGGTATTGTTGTCCGACGCCGCGGCCGACGCCGTTGCGAGCTGACTGATCACTTGCGACACATAGCCGCCGAGCGTGGTGGTGGTCGCGGGCAGGCCGCCCGCCGCGGAAAAGCTCTGGTTCGCCGTGAGGTTCTGAGTCAACGTCTGCGTGATCGCGGGGTTCGGATTGTTCGCGGGCCCGTCGAGCAGGCTCGGATCCGCGACGAGGCTTGGATTGACCTCGATGCTCGCCGCGTTATCCACGCCGTTGGCGGTATCGACGGCAGCGAAGAAGTGATTGGCGTCGTTGGTGGCGCCGAGCCCGCTGTTGGTGGTCGCAAGCGCGGGCGTTTGCATCGAGTTGAAGAGATTGTTGGCGAACTGATTGAGTTGCGCGGTCAGGTTGGGCAGCGTCTGATCGCGCATGGTGAGCAGCGCTCCCAACGAACCGGTAGTGATGCTGCTCGAGATATCCGTGCCGTTGAGGGTGATCCCCGAGACCGGCGTTCCCGCGGTCATCGTCCCGCTCGGCGTGAAGCTGAGCTGTGCGGTGGTCGAATCGACGAGCACCTGTCCCGTGGTGGTCAGCACCACCATGCCGCCGTTCGGTCGGACGAAGCTTTGCACGCCCATCATCTGCGAGACCTGGTCCAGTGCCTGATCCCGCTGGTCTTCAAGCGCCGCGGTTGATTCTCCCTCCGCCTTCAGGTGCTCGATTTGGGTGTTGTCGCTGGCGATCTCCTGGAGGGCCTGGTTCACGGTCGTGACATCGCCGGCGATCTGGCCGTCGGCGCCGGCACGGATCTGCTGGATGCCGGAGGAGAGGTTATTCAGGGTTTGCGCGAGGGTTTGACCGGCGGTGACCGCGGCTTGCTGCGCGACCTGGTCCTGGGGCGTCGTGGCGAGCGTCTGCATTGCGCTCGAAAAGCTGTTGAGCACGGTGCTCAGTGATCCGGTCCCGTTGACCTGCCCGACCAAATTCTGGATCTGCTGGTAGTAGTTGTTGGTCGCGGAGGCCGCCGCCGCGGCGGTATTCTGCTCGCGCGCGGTCGCGTTGAGCGACGCGCTGATCTCGCGCTGGGGAACGCCAGCCTGGACGCCGGCGCTTTCGCCGCCGACGACCGTGGTCGTGAGCGGCACGGTCTCCTGCGAATATCCCGGCGTCTGCGCATTCGAGATATTGGACGCAATGACGGACATGCTCGCCTGCGCGGCTTGAAGGCCGGAGAGCGCGTTCTGGAGGGAGATCGAGAGATCCATGGGTTTAGAGCCGGCGATCGAAAGCGACGGCGCCGAACCGCGCGGCGCGAGGCGGCGCGTGGCGAGGCGGCGCGTAGGCGATCGCCCGCCGCTCGCTGGCGTTGATCGCGCGGGCGATTGCCGCGACCACGCGCTCGACCGCGGCGCGGCCGGCGCGCAGGGCGTGCTCGTTTTCAGCGACCACGCGGCCGAGGTGAGCCGCCGCTTCGGTCAGGCGTCGGCGCTCTTCCTCCGAGATCTGGCGCAAGCTGATGCGACCGGTGCGCAGCTCGTCGATCGCTGCCCGATAACGGCGCGTCAGCCGCATCTTGTCGTCTTTGAGCGCGACCGCGTCCTTGATGCGCATGGCTTCGAGCGCTGCCGTCTCGCGGCTCAGCAGGTTCGCCAGATCATCGGTCATCGATGCGAGCTCCAAAGGAGAAAAGGGTTCGACGACGTTCTGCGGCTGACTCATTTCTTCTGTGCCTCCTGCATGCGCAGGATTTCGCGCTGCACCTCGTCGGCGATGCCGACACCGCCGCTCTTGGCGGCGACCTTGGCGTATTCCTGATTGAGTAGTGAGCGGTAGACGTTCTCGCTGCTTCCTCCGCCGAACAGAGAGTCGCTGTCGATCCCCGCGAACATGGAGTCGAGTGACTGCGCGAGGAAGAATGCCTCGAAATTCTCCGCTGCCTTGCGCGCGTCGCCGGCATTGCCGCTCGGCTTGGGCGCCGTGGTCTCAGGCGCCTGAACCGGCGGAAGCTGAGGAAGGACGGGCTTGCTTGCGTCCATCACATCAACTCGATTTCGGCCTGCAGTGCGCCCGCGGTCTTGATCGCCTGCAGGATGCTGATCATGTCGCGCGGGCCGACGCCGAGCGCGTTCAGGCTATTGACGAGTTCCTGCAGGGTGACGCCCGCGGGCAGCACCGCCATGCGGTGCTCCGACTGTTCGTCAACCTGCACGCCGGTGCGCGGTACGACCACGGTCTGCGAGCCGCCGCCCGGCGCGAACTGGACGCCGTTGCGGTTCGGGACCGCGGGACGCCCGGTGGTTGGATCAAACGGTGTCGATGCCTGGCCACTGGACGAGAAGGGATTGGGCTGCGAGACCTGTGGCGTCTCAGTGATGTGCACGGTGAGCGCGCCCTGAGCGATGGCGACGGTGCTGATGCGCACGTTCTCGCCCATGACGATGACGCCGTTTTGCTCGTCGATCACAACGCGCGCGGGCTGATCGGGTTCGACGCGCAATTGCTCGATGTCGGTGATCAGCGAGACCAGGTCGCCCGTGAAGTTCTGGGGCACGTTGAGCACGATCGTGGTCGGGTCGATCGGCTTCGCCGCCGGACTTTTTAGGTATTCGTTGATGGTCTGGGCAACGCGGCGTGCGGTGGTGAAGTCGGGGTTGTGCAGCGTGAGATTGACCGTGTGCATGTGGTCGAATTCGAAGCCCACCTCGCGCTCGACGATGGCGCCGCTCGAAATTCGACCGGCGGTCGGAACGCCCTTGGTGACGCTCGTTGCCTGGCCGCGCGCGGCAATTCCACCGGTCGCGACCGTGCCCTGAGCGACCGCGTAGACCTCGCCGTCGGCACCCAGCATGGGAGTGACGAGAAGCGTGCCGCCGAGCAGGCTTTGTGCATCGCCCAACGACGAGACCGTGACGTCGATGCGCTCGCCCTGACGCGCAAAGGGCGGCAGAGTCGCGGTCACCATCACGGCGGCGGTGTTCTTGGTGCGGAGCGCGGTGTCGCGGGCATTGACGCCCAGCCGCTCCAGCATGCCGATGAGGCTTTCGCGGGTGAAGATCGCGTTGTTGAGGCTATCGCCCGTGCCGTCGAGGCCGACCACGAGGCCATAGCCCACCATCATGTTCGCCCGGACGCCCTCGAAATCCGCAATATCCTTGACGCGCGAGACAGCCGCCGCCGGGAAAGGCGGGAGCGCCGCGAGCAATGCCAAGAGAATCGCCGAGACACGGGAACGCAAGCGAAGGAAGCGAAGCATCATGACGGGCACCTGACTTCTGTCGGTGCCATCATGCGAACGGCGTGCCATTCGAAAATAGATGTTGAAACAAAGCGTTACGTGTAATTTTCGAATCGAGCCGGCACTTTTCCCGGCAAACCATGCCAATGAGCCGGCAGGGTTTGCCGGGTGCTCGCTCTCCATTAAAGCTGTCTTAACTCTCGGCGATCATTCTGCCCGCGAATTCGAGAGCTGCTCGCACCCTCCATGCGCATCGATCCGAACCGCCCGACCTTACCCGCGGCAGGCCGACGCGACGGCCGCGCCGGCTCGAGCTTCGCGACCGACTTCGCCTCACCCGCGGGCGGTGAAACGCAGGTTTCGTCGACCGGATCGACGCGCGCGCTGAACCCCGTCGATGGGCTCTTCGCGCTCCAAGAGGTGCCTGATGACCCCCTGGCCGGGCACCGACGCGCGCTCCGCCGCGGCAGCGCCTTGCTCGATCGCCTCGACGACCTGCGCCTTTCGCTCCTTTCGGGTCAATTAACCGTGAGCCAGATTGGCGAGCTGAGCCGGTTGGTGGCGAGCGAACGTGCCCAAGTGGACGATCCTCGCCTGACGACCGTGCTGGATGAGATCGACCTGCGCGCCCAGGTAGAGCTGGCGAAGCTCGCGGCGAGCCTCCGATAGTATTTCGAAAATGATGGTCATATCAACGACATGGATGCCGCTGCCGGCGCTTGCCCGGGCGCCGCGCCATCCCTATACTCCCGCGCGCTTCGAGAACCTTTGCGCTCTACGGAGTACTTGATGCGGCCCATGCTCCCGCCCGACTACCGTCCATCGGACGGCGAAGAGTTCATGAATCCACTCCAGCTCGAGTACTTTCGGGAGAAGTTGTTGCGGTGGCGCACCGAGCTTTTGGCGGAATCGAGCGAAACCCTCCAGCATTTGAAAGAAGAGAGTCTGGCCGAGCCGGACCTCACTGATCGTGCCTCGCTTGAGACGGAGCGCGCGCTCGAGCTCAGGACCCGCGATCGTGAGCGCAAGCTCATCAGCAAGATCGACGCCGCACTGATGCGGATCGAGGACGGCACCTACGGATACTGCGAGGAGACCGACGAGCCGATCAGTCTCCGTCGTTTGGAAGCGCGCCCGATCGCGACCCTGAGCCTTGAGGCGCAGGAACGCCACGAGCGCATGGAGCGCACGCACCGCGACGATTGAGCGCGCTCGCGGGCCTTCAAAGGGCGTTGCGTGGCGCGCCCGAAGAAATTGCCGTTAGAATCCGTCGGCGCAGGCGCCCGCGGATACACGTCGGCAGCAAAATCTTGAACCAGGACCAGAGCAGGCGCGCGGCAGCCTTCAGCCGGAAGGCCCCGGAAAGCGTGATGTCCTCGCGATTCAAGAATTCCCGCACCGATACCAGGTTGAGCAGCCGCTCTCGGTGGATGTCGAAGAATTCGAAGCGCTCGCGCTCTCCCATTCCCGGCGCACGAGCTATCCATTCGCCGAGCATCGCCGTGTCGCGCCTCGTGCTCGCGGGGTTCGGTGCAGCCGACTTGCGGATGATGCCGCACCCCACATCCGCGTCGACGGTGTAGTAGCCCAATTCCGGATGTGCGGCGACAAGATCGAGAAACGCGGCGTAGGTGACCCCATGCCAGCAAGCACCGCTGTGCTCGGACGTCGCCATGTTCACGTTCGGCGGCGAGCAGTCATGCACCACAAGAAAACCGTCGTCGGTCAGCAGCGAGAGTGCCGCATCGAGATCGCGCGCCGCGCAGGGCAGGGTATGCCAGGCGTCGACGAAGATCAGGTCATACCGCAAGCCGGAGCGCCGCACCTGGTCGACGATACCGGCGATATCCTCGGTCGTGCTGCGGAACGTGATCGTGTCGCCATCGGCGAAGTCGCGGGGGCAGCGGTACATGAGGCGGTCGCGCCGGACGAGAGTGCCCCGCTCGACTTCGGAGAAGCTCCCGCCGGTCGTCGGCGTGCAGATTTCCAGGTAGCTCCGCAAGCCCCGTCGCCGGATCAGCTCATTGATGATGTCGTATTTTCTCATGCCCCGTACGAAGTCGTAGGCCGCCCGCCGGCACTATATCCTCTCGAACGCTCCATGACTGTGGACGTGTAGCGCCTGGACCCGCGTTCCGACTGCGCTACCTTGTCCGTGCGTCGCACACAGGGCGAGAGGCTGTAATATGATGAAATTAGACCATCTGAGCCTTCCGGTCTCGGACCTGGCTCGCTCGAAGCGATGGTACGTCGCAACGCCGGGCCTCAAGGTCGAGTTTGAAATTCCGGACCGCCGGACAGTTGCGCTCCAGGACACCGAAGGATTCGCGATCTTTCTCCAAGAGGTTCCCACTCCGATCGCGGCTCGGGGCTGCGCGCTCTGGTTCCAAGTGCCGGACGTCGACGCGATCCACGCAGAGTGGTCCGCCCGCGGTGTCAGTTTCACGCACGGACCGGAGAAGTCCTTCTGGGGCTATGGCGCCGAACTCGCGGATCCCGACGGATATCTGATCCGGCTCTGGGATGAACGCACCATGAAGAGCAAGTGAGGTGGCGCGAGAGAGAATGCTCGCCAGCTCAAATCCGCGTCACAAGATCGAGCAGCCAATCGGGCATCGCTTGAGTGAGGCTGGCTTCCACAGTTTTATCGATACCCGAAAGCACGAAAATGCCTATGGCCAGGAGCGCAACGCCCATTGCTGGCTTGCCGACAGACCCGAATAGACGCATCCCCGATCGGCCGTGGCTGGCCAGTCGTCGCGAACCGTAGGCCAGCGCCAGGATCGGGGTCGCAGTGCCGAGGCTGAACAGGAACATCATGAGAGCCGCACGCAGTGCGGTGCCGCCGTTGGCGGCGAGGCCGACCGCGGCACCCAGGGTCGGGCCGGCACAAGGTGCCCAGATCAAACCGAGCAACAGACCGAGACCGAATTGCCCTGCAAGTCCGGCTTTGCTCATTCCGCTTAGCAACGTGTTGGCGCGATTCATGATTGGTGTGCCGATAAGCGCGAAACGTTCTTGTAATGATGCGCTAAGGAGAATGGTGCCAAAACACGCCATGAGCACTGCCGCGGCGATCCTGAGCGTATCGGCACCGACGCCGAGAATGAACCCGATCGAGGAGAGGGCCACGCCGAGGGTTGTAAAGGAAAGCGCCAGGCCCAAAGTCAGGGCGAGCGGCCCGCCGGGATGCTCCTGAAACGCGCTGCCAAGCAAGATCGGGATCAGGGGAAGAACGCATGGCGACACGCTGGTCAGCGCACCGGCTAGGAAACTGAGAACCAGCATGGCGCGCTGCAGCCCACCCTATCAGAGCGCCCGCTCGAACAGCGCGCGGATTGCGGCGGGATCGGTGACGCCAGTCGAGCGGCCCTCTTCGATCTTCCCTTTGAACACGATCAGCGTGCTCTGCATGCTTACATGGAGGTGCTCGAGCGCGTCCTTTTGCGAATCAAAATCGACCGAGAAGATGATCGAGTGCGCGAATTCAGGATCGCCTTCGAGCGTGGCGATGGTCGGTTTCTGCTTCGCACAGATCGGGCACCATGGTGCGGTTACCTCCACGATGATGGACTTACCCGCATCCTGCGCGGAACTGAAGGCCGCCTGGCTCCAGTTCGCACGTTCCGCTGCCCACCCCGGGGCGGCGAGGAGGGTCGCAGTCAATAGGCTCAAAAAGACTTTCCTGAGTGTCGAACCGATTTTTTCTGGGATCATCGTTGGGTTCCTCCATTGCGCGGCTTGAGCGTGTGGTCAAACTGGCCATCCGCGAAATGGCCTGACGCGTCCATGTTCGACCGGTAACTCTCGTGGGTTACGCGTTCGAGAAAATTCTGCACCGCACGACTATCAACTGATCGTGACCGCAAAGGCCGAAGTGGCAGCCGGCCGAAGCCGAATGCCGCTGGGCTGCGTCTTCTGATTGCGGAGATGGCGACAGTGCACCCAATGGTGTTCGGCGCCGCGTGCCGGAGATCAAGTGACCTGACGTCTTACGATGCGGCGTATCTGGAGTTAGCGCAGCGGCGCGGCCTCCCGCTTGCGACACTCTATCAAGCGCTGCGAAAAGCCGCCGACGCGCTGGGGGTCGAATTGCTCGGGGTTGATGGACACTAACGCGCGCTTGATCGGAATTACTAATTGCAGTGCCCGTAATCCGTAGGGCGGGTGAGCCGAAGGCGAAACCCGCCATCGCAGCACGGCAACGGATGGCGGGTTGCGCTCCGCTTGCCCGCCCTACGCCTGTCACCGTAGTCTCACCACCGTAATCCGCCGTAATCCCCCGGCGTGCGGCTCGGCCGGTTCACCCGGCCGAGCCTACGCCGCCCCCAGCTAGAACGGATCGATGATGTCGAGGAGCTGCTGGCCCCAGCGCGCTTGTTGCGCGTCGGTCTGCTGGCCGCGGCCGCCGTAGGAGATGCGCGCCTCGGCGAGCTTGAAGTAGTTGACCGTGTTGGTCGAGCTGATGTCTTGCGGGCGCAGCACGCCGGCGATCTGCAGTTCGCGGATTTCGTTGTTGAGACGTATCTCCTGACGCCCGGTGATCACTAGGTTGCCGTTGGGCAGCACCTGCGTCACCTCGGCCGCGACCGAGAGCTGCACCTGCTCTTCGCGGTTTCCTTCGGTCGTCGCCTGATGATTGCTTGTGCCGCTGGTGTTGAGGAGGTTGGCGGGGTTGGCGGATTGCCAGAGGAATTTTGGGATCTGCTGCTGGAAGCCGTAAAGCTCCGGCGTCGCCATGGTCTGGGTGTCTTGGCGCTGAATTTGCGTGTTGTTGTCGAACTTGCCTTTCTCGTCGAAGCTCACCAGCACGGTTAGGATGTCGCCGACATTGGTCGCGCGCTGATCCTTGAAGAATGCGCGGCTCCCGGACTGCCAAAGCGAATTGGGCCGCCGCTCCGAGACGATGGTCTGCGGCATCGGCAGCGAGACCGGCTTGTATCCAGGCTGCTGGGTCGCATCCTGTATCGTTGTCATCGGCGGCGGCGCGCCGATCTGCGAGAGCGAGGTCGCTGTGTTGCAGGCGCCCAGCGCCAGGAGCGGCGCGGTGCGAAGCAGGTGGGCGATCAGGCGGTAGCGCATGGGTCCTACTCTTCTCTCGATGGGCTGGGCGACCGGATAATCACGACGGCTTGTCGACCCGGACCGAGTTGGGGCCGGTGACGACCGCCTCGATGATCCGGCTCGACCTGGTGTTGGCGACGCGGATCACCGCGCCGATGCCGCCGTCCTCTTGCGCCTTGCCCTCGGCGGTAAGCCGCATGTTCGGGGTCTCGAGCACGATGGTGACGATCGAGTTGCGATGCACCACGACCGGCACTTCGACGTCGCCGTAGTGCACGGTTTCGCCCGGCCTGAGCGCGCGGCGCGCGCTCTTACCGACCAGATCGGCGAGCTGTGTCACCGCGCCCGGGCCCAGCCGATCATTGCGCAGCCGCACCATGGCGAGGTCATTGTTGGCGATGGTCTCGCCGGGCGCGATCAGCCGCACTGGCGTCGGTACCTCGGTGAAGCGTACGAGTTGCCCAGTGACACGAAGCTGTTGCGGAACCGAAGCGCCGTCGGGCGTCGTCACGCTCGCGGCGAAGCGCCCGCTTGCGGGATCGTAGCTGATGCTGGCGACGGTGAGCGCCGTCGGCGCCTCCGCCGCGACCACCAGGCGCAGATCGCCGCGATCGAATCTCACTTCGGCGTCGTCGAGCGGCGCACGATCGGCAAGCGCTTGCTTTAGCTGATCCGCGATCTCCTCGGCGCCAACGACTCGGCTTGCGCGTTCCACCGTCACTTGGTCGAAGCCGGAGGTGGGCTCCCACGCCAAATGTTGCGATCGCGCGAGTGCCGTGAGCCAGGCGGAGCTGAACGTCATCCTGCTTCCAGGTGGCGGCGCCTCGGCGATTTCGATCGAGGCACGGTCGCCGACGCCCGCGAAGATATCGCCGAGATGAATGACAGGGCCCGTTACCGTGGCGGCGGGCTTCAGCACCGGGCTGGCCACGGCGGCGGCCGGCATCCCGAGGCTGAGCAGGAGCGGGATGAGGATTAGTGCTGCGAAGCGGCCCATGCTGCTCCCCCGCTACTGGATCTGGCTCAGGGTCTGCGACATCTGGTCCGCCGTCTGGATCACCTTCGAATTCATTTCGTAGGCTCGCTGCGCGGTGATCAGATTGGTGATCTCGGAGACGATGTTGACGTTCGAAGTCTCGAGGAAGCCTTGCTGGATCTGGCCGAACCCGGTGGTGCCGGGATTACCGGTCGTGGGCGATCCCGAAGCGCTCGTCTCGGCGAGCAGGTTGCCGCCCAACTCTTCGAGCCCTGCTTCATTCGGAAAGTTGGCAAGCTGGATTTGGCCGACGGTCTGCGGCTGGGTTTGCCCCGCGACCTGCGCCAGCACCTGGCCGCTCGCGTTGATGGTGATCGCGGTCGTGTTGTTCGGCAGCGTGATGCCGGGCTGCACGACGAAGCCATCGGCCGTCACGATCTCGCCGGTCGGGCTTAGCTGGAACGAGCCTGCGCGCGAATAGGCGGTCGTACCGTCGGGCTGCAGGATTTGAAAGTAGCCCCGGCCTTGGATCGCGATATCGAGGGGGTTGTTGGTGTTGAGCAGGCTACCCTGCTGGGCTATTCGATAAACCGCGGCGGCCTTGACCCCGGTGCCGGTCTGAACGCCCACCGGCACGATCGTGTTGTTGTCCGAAGACGCCGCGCCGACGTTGCGCTGGTTCTCGTAGATCAGGTCCTGGAACTCCGCGCGCTGCTGCTTGAAGGCGGTGGTATTGAGGTTGGCGATGTTGTTGGAGATCACCTCGACATTGAGCTGTTGGGCCAGCATGCCGGTCGCGGCGATGTTGAGGGCGCGCATGAGGGTTAGCCTTTCGCTTCTCTAGGAGACCTTGCCGAGGTGATCGAGTGCGTTGTTGATGCGATTGCTTTCGCTCGTGCTCATGTCCTTGGCGTAGCTGACCGCGCGCTCGGTATCGATTAGTCGCGTCATCTCGATAATCGCTTGCACGTTCGATCCCTCGAGCGCCCCCTGTACCAAACTGGTCGACGTGGGGGTACCGGGCGCTTCGTTGGAATCGAACAGGTTGTTGCCGGCCGGGAGCAGCGCCTGGCCGTTCTGGAAGGTCGCGATCTGGAGCTGACCGGCACTGCTGTCTCCGGTCGCGACCGTGCCGTCTTGGCCGATCGTGATCGGGCCGGTGCCGTTCGAAATGACAATCGGCGCACCGGACGAGCTCAGAACCGGATATCCCTGCACGGTAACGATCTCGCCCTGTGCATCGAGCTGGAAATGGCCGTCCCGGGTATAGCGCGTGCCCTGCGGGGTCTGAACCGCGAGGAAGCCATTTCCTTCAATGGCGACATCGAGAGGGTTGCCGGTCTGACTGATCGGTCCCTGGCTCAGGTCGCGCACGGTGCCGACCGGATCGACGTAAGAGCCGACGCCACCGTCTTGCGTGCTGTTCAGATACTCCGCGAACACGAGGTGCTCGCCCTTGTAGCCGTTGGTCGAGAGGTTCGCGACGTTGTTGGCGATGATGTCGCTCCGGCGCAGCAGGGCTATCTGAGCCGAAAGCGCGATTTGAGAGGAGTCGTTCATCGTCAGAGCGCGTGTGAGTGGTTTCAGACGCGCCACCCCATGCACGGGCCGTGCCATCCGCGAATGCAGTGGGAAATCTGCGATTTGTCGCAGCTGTACGCACCGGCAGGCGATCGATCGGACGCTATCGCGCCATCCGTTGCCGGGTAGTTCTTGCCCGCCCGCCGGGCGCCTCCAACGGGAGCGGTCCTGAGGCGTCCTCTCAACCACTTCTTAACTAGCAAGCTCTAGCGTTTACCGAGGCTACGCCCGCAAAGCGTGCGCCCACCACCGGGGAAGAGATGACCGATCGAGCGCTGGACGAAGATGCGGAGACGCCGCAGGAAGAGGGTGAAGGTTCGGCCCGAGCGCGCCCGGGCGGCCGACGTCGCCTTTTGATTTTCATCGCGGCGGTCTTGGCGCTTCTGGCCGGTACCGGCGGGGTGCTCTACTACACGGGGGTTATCGGCAAGCTGCTCGGCGGCCATGGGGCGGAAGCGAAGGTGGAGGAGCCGCCGGCCAAGCCCAGCGTCTTCTTCGACTTGCCCGATCTGCTGGTAAACCTCAACTCGAACGGGCGCAAGGCGAGCTTCCTCAAGATTTCGGTCAGCCTGGAACTCGAGGAGCAGGGCGACGTTGCGCGGCTGCAGGCAGTGATGCCGCGCATAATCGACAATTTTCAGGTCTATCTGCGCGAGTTGCGCGTCGAGGACCTGCGCGGCTCCAGCGGCATTTACCGGCTGCGCGAGGAATTGCTGGCGCGCGTCAACGCGGCCGCGGCGCCGATCAAGGTCAAGGACGTCCTGTTCAAGGAGATGCTGGTGCAATAGCGCCGGCAATCGCATCCGAGGGAACGGGCAACGCCGATGGCCGCCGAAAACCAACAAAACGAGGACAAATTGGCCGCCGAATGGGCGGCGATGGCGGAGGGCGCCGAGGGCGAAGGCGCTTCCGAAGGCGAGGGCGACGCGCCTCAGACCCGCGTCCTCAATCAGAACGAGATCGACAGCCTGCTCGGCGTCGATGACGCAGAGGGACGCAACCGCGACAATTCCGGTATCCGTGCCATCATCGATTCGGCGCTGGTTTCATACGAGCGCCTGCCGATGCTCGAGGTGGTCTTCGACCGCCTCGTGCGCATGATGTCAACCAGCCTGCGCAACTTCACCTCCGACAACGTCGAGGTCTCGATCGATAACATCACGTCGATCCGCTTCGGCGACTATCTCAACTCGATCCCCCTGCCGGCGATGCTCTCGGTGTTCAAGGCGGAAGAGTGGGAAAATTTCGGCCTTATCACCATCGACAGCGCGCTCATCTACTCGATCGTGGACGTGCTCCTGGGCGGCCGACGCGGCACCGCCGCGATGCGCATCGAGGGCCGTCCCTACACCACGATCGAGCGCAACCTGGTCGAGCGATTGGTGTCGGTGGTGCTCTCAGATCTCTCCGGCTCGTTCGATCCGCTGAGCCCGGTGACATTCCGTTTCGAACGCCTCGAGACCAACCCGCGCTTCGCCACCATCGGACGGCCCGCCAACGCGGCGGTGCTGGCGCGGCTGCGCGTCGATATGGAGGATCGCGGCGGGCGCCTCGAGGTGCTGCTGCCGTATGCGACGCTGGAGCCGGTGCGCGACATCCTGCTGCAGGGATTCCTCGGCGAGAAGTTCGGGCGCGATTCGATCTGGGAAGCGCATCTCGCCGGCGAGCTTTGGTACACGAACGTCAGCATCGACGCGGTACTCGACACCTTCGAGCTGTCACTCAAGGACGTGCTCAACTGGAAAGTCGGCTCCCGGGTTATGTTCGGCGTCGATGCTCAGGCCGACGTCGAGCTCGCCTGCGGCGAGCTGCCCATGTTCGTCGGCAAGATGGGCCGCAAAGGCGGCAACATCGCCATCCGCATCGTCGAAAAGATCGACAGGAACAAGGGGTTGCCATGATGACCATGATGACATTGACACCGACTTTGCTCAGCAACGTGTTGGTCGCGGTATTGCTGCTGGCCACCATCGCCTATGCGATCGTGCTCAATCGCCGGCTCGGCGCGTTGCGCGGCGATCGGGAAAAGCTGCAGGCGCTGATCCATGCACTGACCGCGGCCTCGACCGGTGCCCAGGCGGGAATCGCCAATCTGCGCCAGACCGCCGACGAGCTCGGCGGAGAGATAGAAAAGAAGACGGCGCAATGCCGCGCCCTCAAGGACGATTTGACCTATCTGATCGAGCGCGGCGGTGCGATGGCCGATCGGCTGGAAGGAACGGTTCGCGCCCGGCGTGAAGAGCCCGCGCGTTCGGGCGAATCCGAGCGTCCGCGCTCGGCTGCGCCATCGCGCGTCGCCGCGGTCGAAAAGCTGACGGCACTTGTGGCCGAGAGCGACGACGGTCCGCCATCGCGACGCGGCGGTGTGTCCCGATCCGAGAGGGACTTGCTGCGCGCGCTGGGCGGACGTCGTTAGGAGAGTGAGCGTGCGTTTCCGTCTCTTGCCGGTGCTGATCGGCGTCGGTGGTCTGATGTTGGCGCTGCGCGTCGCCGACATTTGGCTCGACATCGACGCCCACGCACAGACCGCAGCCGCTCCCGCGGTTACCGCGGCGGCAACGCGAGCCGTTGCCCCCGCGCCTGCGGCGAAGCCCGCTTCACCGCCTGTTCTAGCCAGTGCCGCCGGAACGCCTACGCCTGCCTCGCCAGCGCCGCAGCATGACGCCTCGGAACCGGCACCCGATCCGCTAATGATGAGTCCCTCCGAGATCGATGTGCTGCAGAAGCTCGCGCAACGCCGGCAGGAACTCGACAAGCGCGCAGCCGATATCGCGCAGCAGCAGGTCCTGCTCAAGGCCGCCGAACAGCGCATCGACGACAAGATCGCCAAGCTGCAATCGATCGAGACCGACATAGGCGGTCTCGCCGACAAGCGCGATCAGCAGGAGGACGCGCGGCTCAAGAGCCTGGTCAAGATCTACGAGACCATGAAGCCCACCGATGCCGCGCGCATCTTCGAGCAACTGGACATGCCCGTTCTGCTCGATGTGTTGAAGCGCATGCGCGAGGCGAAAGCGGCTCCGATCCTGGCTGCGATGGATCCCGAGAAAGCGAAGATCGCCACCACCGAACTCGCCGAGAGCAAGCGCCAGGAGCAAGCCCCGGCCAAGACGGCAACGCCTTGAATTTGCGGAGGTTAACGCGGCCTTAACGGGTCGTGCCTATAGAAACCGCGGGCGGCCAGTGTCGCCCCACTTGCGCCGGCACTTAGGACGGGAGCGATGAATGGCAGTCGACATGAACATGAACGTCCTCATTGTCGACGACTACAAGACGATGCTGCGCATCATTCGCAATCTCCTGAAGCAGCTGGGCTTCGAGAACATCGATGAGGCGACCGACGGCGGCACCGCGCTGATGAAGCTGCGCGACCGTAATTATGGTCTCGTGATTTCGGACTGGAACATGGAGCCGATGACCGGCCTGCAATTGCTCAAGGAAGTCCGTGCCGACAGCAGGCTGAAGCAGATTCCCTTCGTGATGATCACCGCGGAAAGCAAAACCGAGAACGTGGTCGCGGCGAAGGAAGCGGGTGTGACGAATTACATCGTGAAGCCGTTCAACGCGGCGACGCTGAAGCACAAGCTCAGCGCGATCTACGGCAATTTCTAGCGCGGGCGAGCAAGGAGTTTCTCCCATGGCGAAGTCAGCGGCGAACCGCGCGCTTGAGCACAAGCTCGAGCAGATCGGCGGTTCCGCGCCGGGGCTGCAGCCCGAGGACATCGCCACGGTGGTAGAGGCCGTGATGCAGAGCCTTTCGGGCGACGTGTCGCTCGCGGAGTTTCGGCTTTATAGGGAGCTCGAGAACCTCGCGGACTACATTCAGTCGGCGAAGCGGGAGATCGCCGCGATCCGCCCCGACGATATCCGCCATCGCGACATACCGATGGCAACCGATGAGCTCGATGCGGTCGTGGGTGCCACCGCCGATGCGACGGGCGCCATCCTCGATGCCGCCGAATTGCTCGAAGGCATGGCCGATTCGATCGGCGGGGGCGAAGAGGTGCGCGCCATCGCGACCCGCATTTACGAGGCCTGCAATTTCCAGGACATCACCGGCCAACGCATCACCAAGGTGGTGCGCACGCTGAAGCATATCGAGGCCAAAATCGACGCGCTGCTGACGACGTTCGGCGAGCTCAAGTCGGCCGCGCCCTCGTCGCCGGAGCCGCGAGAAGCTTTGCCGCCGGACGACGAGCGCAATTTGCTGCACGGCCCGCAGCTTCCCGACGAGGCCAAGCGCCAGGACGAGATCGACGCCATTTTTGCGAACTTGAAATAGTGCCCCGCGCGCTCGCCGCGCGGCCCCTCAAGAAATGAGGAGGTTCATGAGTAACCTGCGCTTCGTTCTCGTCACCGCCGTCTTGGTGGGCGGTCTCACGGCCGCCGCGGCCGCCGATACCGTCAAGACGCGCGCCGCCAGCCATCCGCATTTTGGGCGCATGGCGTTCGACTGGCCCGCACCCGTTACCTTTGATGCCAAGGTCGAGGGTTCGACCGTCACCATCCATTTTGCCCGGTCGCTCAGCACCGATCTGCAGCCGATACTGCGCGCGCTCGGCACCTATGTGGCGGAAGCGAACCTGGATCAGGACGGAACCACGATCACCCTCTCCCTCAAGCGCCCGATGACCTTGAACACGCTTGCCGAGGGCAACACCGTCGCTATCGACTTGGTTGAGGTGTCCGCGACCGCCGCAGCCGCGCCGGCCCCTGCGGCCAGGGAGCCGAGCGGAGCCGCCGAGGAGACGGCCGCCGCGGCGCCGACGGCCGCGCCCAAAAACGTCGCGGCCCCTGCCAAAGAGCAGCCGGCGCCGGACGCAAAGGCTCCGATCCGAATTCATGCTGGCGAGCACGCGGGCTTCAGCCGCGTCGTGCTCGAATGGAAAAAGCCGGTCCGGTATACGTTCAATGAAAAGGATCAGTCGGCGCAAATTCATTTCGCCAGTCCCGTTGATATCGACGCGGCGGAGCTCGCCAAGACGGTGGCGGGGCTCGGCGCAGAGGTCGCGGACGAGAGCGGCGGCACCACGCTGACGCTGTTTCCGCCCGCCGCCACGCATCTGCGCCAATCCCGGAACAACGGCGGGGTGGTGCTGGATTTCGTGCGCGATAAGTCCGAGCCGCAGGGCAGCAAGCCCGCGAAACCGGCGAACGCGGGTAAGCCTGGTCCGGCGTCGAGCGGTGTCGTGCCGCCACCGGAGTTGATCCAGCCGTCATCGGGTGCGAGCGTCACCGTGCCGCTGCCGCCGGCACAGGGTGCAGCCTCGGCCGAGAACGTCGGGGCCCCGAGCGACGCAGCAGGTACGCGGCTGGTGGTGCACTATACCGCCAGCAGCGATACCGCGAGCCTGCGCTTCGATTGGCCTAAGACCGTGCCGGCCGCAGTGTTTCGCCGCGCCGATGCACTCTGGGTTTTGTTCGGTTCCAGTGCCAAAGCGGATCTCGGCGAGGTCGAGCTGCGTGGCAAGGCGGCGATCGAAAAGATCGAGCAGGTTAGCAATCCCACCGCAACGGTGCTGCGTATCCGCACTCGCAACGGGCTCGAGCCGAGCATCCGCCGCGTCGACAACGAATGGGTTCTCGACTTCAAGGCGCAGGAGCTGAGTGCCGACGTTCCAATCGGCGTAGAAGCCGACCCGACCAAGAATCGGATCGTGTTCGAGATGCGGGCACCGACACAGCCCGTGGCATTCGCCGATCCCGATGTCGGCGATCGGCTGTTGATTGTGCCGACGATTGAGATCGGGCGCGGCCTCAGCGTTGAAGCGGGCGTCGTCGATTTCAGCGCCTTGCCCTCGCTGCAGGGACTCGTGTTGCGCCCCAACGCCGATGGTGTCGTCGCGCGCGTCGCACCAACGGGAATTGAGGTCACGGGCCTCAAGGGCCTGCTGCTCTCGAACGAAGATGACCGCCGGCTCGGCACTGCGGGCAGCGTGCACCGGTTGTTCGATTTTCCGTGGTGGCGGGGACCGGCGCAGGAATCATTCCTCGATCGTCGGAGCGAGCTCGAGCAAAAGATCGCGGACGTTGCGCCGTCCGCACGATCGCAGCCGCGCCTGGCGCTCGCCGAATTCTACTTCGCGCACGGCTATGCGGCCGAAACGCTGGGTGTGTTGGATGCGATCGAACGCGACGATTCGACATTCGCGGCCGATCGCCTCCTGCGAGCGCTGAAGGGCGCTGCGGCGATGCTGGACGGCGACACCGAGACTGCGGCACAGGAGCTGCGTCGGCCTACTCTCGACGGCGAGCCCGAAGTGGCGCTCTGGCGCGGAGCGCTCGCGGTCCATGATGGCGACTGGGTGGATGCTGCCAAGCAATTCACAGACGGGGTTGGCCTGCTCACGCTCTACCCCAAGGACATGCGCAATCGCCTCGCGCTGGAAGCGGCGGAAGCGCTCATCAGGACCGACCAGGCGAGCGCCGCCAGCGCGTTCATCGAGCTGGTGGAGAAGGGCTCGCCGAGCCTCGGCGATCACGCGATGGCACAGTATCTGACCGGCCTCCAGCTAAAGGCCGAGGGCGATCTGCCGCGCGCGCTCGATACATGGCAGGGTGTCGCTGAGATGGGCGACCGACTAAGCCGGGCGCGGGCGCTCAAGGACCGCACCATGGCGCTGTTCGAGAGCGGAAAAATCTCCCGGGCAGACGCGATCCAGCAGTTGGATGCGCTGCGCTTTTCCTGGCGCGGTGACGCTTTCGAGTTCGAGCTGTTGCGCTCGCTGGGTACGTTGCTGCTCGCCGATGGCGACGTTCGCCGGGGTCTCGACGTGCTAAGCCAGGCGGTCGACAATTTCCCCCGTCAACCCGATATTGCGAAGGTCAAGCAGCAGATGGTCGACGCCTTTGCCTCGGTGTTTACCGGCAAGATCGCCGACCAAGTTTCGCCGCTGAAGGCGCTCGCGCTCTACGATGAATTCAAGGACCTGGTGCCAGAGGGGGCCGACGGCGAAGCGATCGTCCGCCACCTCGCCGACCGGCTGATCGCGGTCGATCTGCTGGATGATGCGGATGCGCTCCTCGATGATCGAGTGATGCACCGACTCGCCGGGGTCGAGAAGGCGCGTGCCGCGACCGAGTTGGCGCTTATCCGGCTGTTGGATCATCGCCCCGACGCCGCGCTCAAGGCTCTCGATGTGGCGGTCGACGCCAGCCTTCCTGCGACGCTTGCGCGGCAGCGCGAACAGCTTCGCGCGCGTTCGCTCGCCGATCTCGGTCGAGTCAAGGAAGCGTTGGCGACGCTCGATGGTGACAGCAGCAGCGATGCCGACCGCATGCGCGCCGACATTTACTGGAAGACGCAGGCATGGGCGGACGCCGCGCAGATGTTCGAGCGCCTAGTGCCGGTGCCGCCCGCGGACGCGAAACTCAGCGATGGCGACGCGCATGTTGTTCTCAACTGGGCAGCGGCGCTCACGCTCGCGGGTGACCGTGCCGGGCTTTCCCGGCTCAACGGGAATTTCGGGCCTGCGATGGCTTCGACCCCTTATGCCAACGCCTTCCGCCTCGTCGCCGGTGACGACGGCGATGCGTCGGCAGTGACCGATCCGCGCGAGCGCGCCAAGCAGCTCGCCGAAATCTCCCAACTCAAGGATTTCGCGACGCAGCTACGCGACGACCTCGCGTCCAACAAGGCCGGTACGATCAACTAGCCGGAATGCGTCAGGTCGTCATTCGCCCGCCGAGTAGATTGACCGTGCGTCTTTGTGCAGGGCGGCGCGCGATGGCGAACGCAAATACATCATGTGGCCGCCCGGATAGAGTTTGAGATTGACGCGGTTGCGGACCAGGTCGGCCGGCAGATGGTCGATCACGTACTTATTCATGAGATAGGGCGTCTGCAGATCGGTCATGCCGTGCGCGATCAGCACACGCAGCCGGGGGTCGAGAGCGAGTGCCTCGCGCAAATCGTCGCTTGCGCCCGTGGCGTGCTCGCCAAAGTCGTTGTGCGTGTGCATCTCCCAGCGACGCGCCACGTCGTTGTTGAGGAGGATATAACGCCGATCAGTCTTGAAGTTCAGCTCGTCGCGGACATAGGCGATAAACGCGTTGGTGAGCGGCGCGGTAAGTCCGCTCAGGATCGGGTCGCCGCTTTGTGGCCGAACGGCGGCGGGATAGGGGTCCTGCACCTCGACCGATCCGTCATAGCGGCTCAGCAGCTCGCCTTCGTCGTGCCGCTTCTCCTTGATGAAAATTTGCAGCGGCACGCGGCCGTGCCAGCGCTCCACGAGGGCTTCCGGCAAGCCGATCATTTGCGCCACGCGTGAATAAAAGCGCTGCGCTGAATCCGGCGAGTCGGGCGGCGTCACCAACGCGCTCACATATTCGCCGAGCGCGAATTGCTCCACCGGCAGCAGCGCCTCGGGGCTCAGCGAGTTCTTCTGCTCGAGCACCACTGCCGCATAGGAGGGAAGCCGCACCGCGGAGGGCATGGGGTTAAAGTCATCGTCCTCCATCAGCGAGAACTCCAGAACCGGCGATATCAGCACCGCGCCGCGCACTACCAGTCCCTGGTCCTCGGCTAGGCTCCTGGGCAGTGCGGCGGCGCGGAAGCCGCCATAGCTCTCGCCCGCGAGGTAGAGCGGCGAGGCGAAGCGATCGAATTTGCCCAGGACCCGGCGAATGATCTGGCCGAGCGCGGCCAAATCCTGGTGCACGCCCCAGAAGGCCTTCTCGATCTCCTCGGCGTTGCCGACGCCGCGGCTGTATCCGGTGCCCACGGGATCGATGAAGACGAGATCGGTCATGTCGAGCCAAGTGTCGGGATTGTCGACGACACCGCCCGTGGCGAAGGGCGCATCGCGTCCGGTCCCGAAGTCCAGCGCGCGCGGGCCGAGCGCACCCACCTGCAGATATGCGGCGGCTGCCCCCGGTCCGCCATTGAAGACGATCGTGATCGGTCGCGTCTTGGGGTCGGCGCCATTCATTGTATAGGCCACGTAAAACACTTCCGCCTTTCGCTCCCCCTTGTCGTCGGTGAGGGTGAGGCTGCCGGCAGTCGCGGTGTAGGCGAGTTCCTGAGTCCCGATCTTGATGCTGTGGCTCGTGACAGCGTCGGCGGGAAGCGCGGGCTCGCCCGGGCTCTGCGCATGCTCGTGATCGCCGGGTTCGCCCGGGTTTTGCGGATGCTCGCGCGCTGGCGCCTGCGCAGAAGCGGGCGATGTGCCGGCGAGTAAAGCCAAAGCGGCAAACGCCGCCACGAGCGTCAGGCGAAGGCGGAGCATCGGGAACCCTCAAGAGAGAAGATCGTCGGAACGCACGAGCGTTCCCAGTAGGAGCTTGCTCCCGACGGACAGCCGCCGCAAGGGCGCTGCGTGCCCCGATCCAAGGAGGCTCGGCAGCACGCGTAGGATTGGCTATGATCACTGAAAAGCGTAACCGGGGGCAATCGCATGGGCACGAAGGACTCCGCGCCGAGCCGGCGCAATATATTCAAGGCAGCGGGGCTCGCAGTCGGTGCCGCGGTGGCGGCCGACGCGCTAGGGTTGGGCGCCGCCGAGGGACAGCCGGGGATCGGTATGCACGAAAGCCATTTCTGGACCGCCGAATACTGGGCCAAGAAAGGCTCGGTCGACCTTTACCTTTACCGCAAGCGCACGAAGGCGCCGACCAAAGGCGAGCGGCCACTGCCGGTTCTTTTCCTGGTGCACGGTTCCTCGATTTCGGCGCGGCCAAGCTATGACCTGACGGTTCCCGGCGCCGGCGAATACTCGGTCATGAACGTGTTCGCGCACCTCGGCTACGACGTTTGGACCATGGATCACGAGGGTTACGGGCACTCGAGCCAAACCGCGGGAAATTCCGACATCGCAAGCGGCGTCGAGGACCTGAAAGCCGGAACCGATCTCGTGATGAAGGAGACCGGGCAGAGCAAGATGCATTTCTTCGGGGAATCCTCCGGCGCGCTCCGCGTCGGTGCGTTCGCCATGGCCGAGCCCGCGCGCTGCGATCGCCTCGGCATGTCGGCGCTCACATACACCGGCAAGGGCTCGCCAACGCTGACCAAGCGCGCCGAACAGCTCGAGTACTATCGCACGCACAACCGCCGTCCGCGCGGCCGCGACATGATCGAAAGCATCTTCACGCGCGACAAGGCCGGCACTTCCGATCCGCGCGTCGCCGGGGCGCTCGCCGATGCGGAGCTCAAATTCGGCGATACGATCCCGACCGGGACCTATCTCGATATGACGGCCAATCTGCCGGTGATCGATCCGACCAAGATCCAGTCGCCGGTCGTGATCCTGCGCGGTCAGTATGACGGCATCGCCTCCGAGGAAGATGTGCTCGACTTCTTCCAAAAACTGCCCAATCCCGACCGGCAAGTGTCGATCCTGCCGGGTGTCGCGCATTCGGTTGCGTTCAGCATCAACCGCCAGCAGTTCTGGCACGTCTTGCACGCGTTCCTCACCATGCCGCCTAGGCTCGACGCCTGAAGGACGGCCCAACAAGAGGGAGGGGGCTCGATGAGGTTCCTGACATCGGAGCAGATGAAGCAGCTCTTGCCTGCGGAGGAGGCGTCCTTTCCCTCGCCTGTACCTACGCAGATTGTCTCGAGCGAGGAATACATGCCGGTGCCGCAGACGCCGCGGCAGAAGGAGGTCGAGGCGCGCCTTGTCGCCATGGCGGATCAAATCGCGAGGAAGCAAGGCCTCTCGCGCCGCCGCTTCTTCCAGACTGCGTCGGGCATGGCCGCGTCCTTCGTCGCGATGAACCAGGTGTTCGGCCAGTTCTTTGAGGCGAGCGAGGCGGAGGCTGCGACACCCGCGATGGCGGATCAGCGCGCGCAATCGCTCAAGCATCAATTCGTGTTCGACGGCCACACCCACTTCCTGCGCGACGACACGCGCATCACCATCTTCGTGGCGCAGCGCGCCGCGGTCGGCAAGCCGGCTGGAACAAGGAGATCGGCGATAAGGAGCAGACAATCGACGATCTCAAATACGACAACTACTTCAAGGAGATTTATCTGGACAGCGACACCAAGGTGGCGCTGCTCACCAACGCGCCCTCGGACATTCCCGAGGACTGGTTTCTGCCTCAGGACCTCGTGTTCAAAACCCGAGACAAGGTCAACAAGGCCGCGGGTTCGCGGCGCATGCTCGCGCATTTCACGATCACACCCGGCCAACCCGGCTGGCTCGAACAGATCGACAAGGCGATAGAGATATACAAGCCGGATTCCTGGAAGGGCTATACCGTCGGCGACAACACGCACAAGGACACGAGCCACTATCCCTGGCGTCTCGACGACGAGAAGCTGATGTATCCGGCCTATGCGAAGTTCGCCAAGGCCGGCATCCGCAATGTTTGCGTCCACAAAGGCCTGTTCGCGGCCGGGGTCGAGAAGCAATTTCCAAACCTCCGTCCCTATGCCGACGTGAGCGATGTAGGCAAGGCCGCCAAGGATTGGCCGCAGCTCAATTTCCTGATCTATCACTCGGGTTATCGCTGGGTCGGTGGACCGCCGGCGGACGGCCGCGCCGAATGGGAACAGACCGGCCGCGTCTCGTGGGTGAGCGATCTGGCAGAGATCCCCGCGAAGTATGGGGTCAAGAACGTCTATGGCGATCTGGGCCAGCTTTTCGCCTGGACTTCGATCGCGGAACCGATGCTCGCGGCGGCGATCATGGGGACTTTGGTCAAGGGGCTCGGCGCCGATCACGTACTTTGGGGTACCGACGCGGTCTGGACCGGATCGCCGCAATGGCAGATCGAGGGTTTGCGCCGCATCGAAATCCCCGAGGACATCCAGAAGAAGTACGGCTTCAAACCGCTTGGCCCCGCTACCCATACCGTGAAACAGGCAATCCTCGCGGGGAACTCGCTACGCCTCTACCACATGCACCAAGCGCATGTGGACGCGATTCAGAACGATCGCTTCGCGCTCATCAAGGAGGATTACGAAAAAAGCGGCGAAGGACGCAGCAACCTGCGCTACGGCTACGTGGTAAAGGGATAATCTCGCCGCCGCTGCTCTTCATCGCGAGCCCTCGGCTCCGGGCCGGCGGCTCGCGGTGAAAAGTCGAGGCGATTAACTCGTGCCGAAGCTCTGCACGAGTGACCCCGCGACCAAGTACCAGCCGTCCACCAGCACAAAGAAGATGATCTTGAATGGCAGCGAGATAGTGGCCGGCGGCAGCATCATCATGCCCATCGACATCAGGATCGAGGCAACCACCATGTCGATGATGAGGAAGGGCAGGAACAGCAGGAAGCCGATTTCAAAGGCGCGGCGCAGCTCGCTGATCATGAAGGCCGGCACCAGGATGCGCAGCGGCGTCGCCTTGGGGTCGGCGATGGTGTCGATCTTGGCCATGTCGGCGAAGAGGCGAAGGTCCTGTTGGCGTACGTGCGCCAGCATGAAGGCGTGGAGCGGTGCCACGGACTTTTCCGCGGCTTCGGTCTCGCTGATCTTCTCCTGCATCAGGGGCTCGATGCCCGCGTGGTAGGAGGCTTCGAGCGTGGGCGCCATCACAAAGCCCGTCAGGAACAGCGCCAAGCTGATCATCACCACATTGGGCGGCGTCGTCTGAATGCCGAGAGCGCTGCGCAGGAACGACAGCACGACGATGATGCGGGTGAAAGAGGTGACGGTGACCAGAACGGCGGGGGCGAGGCTCAGCACCGTCATCAGGACGACGAGCTGCACGATGCGCGCGGTCGCGCTGCCGCCCTCGCCGCCGAAATCGACGGTGACCGATTGCGCGAGCGCCGCCGTGGGGGCGAGCGACAGAAGCAATGTCAGGCTGAGGCTGAAAATACCTCGGCCCTCCGCGACTTTTGTTCTTGCGAACCAAGACGTGAATGCGCGGGACACGCCCGCGCGTAACGGGAAGGCGCTCATGGACCGCCACCGCTCTGGGCGAAGAGCGAGCGGCGCTCGGCGCTCGTCTCGACGCTGGTTCCGATCGCACGTTCGATCACCAAGTCGCCTGCGGCCCCCAGCAGTACCAAGTGCTCGACGCCGTCGCGCCGGATCAGCACCAGACGGCGCTTTCCATCCATCGGCAGCACCTCGAGAACGGCAAGGCGTCGCTCGCCGGCGCGCGCGATGAAGCGAGCTCCCCAGCCAAAGCGCCGCGCGGCCCATCCGGCGATCGCGATCATCGCCACCACGAGCGCGAGCGCGATCATCACCCGCAGATAGGTATCGACACCCATGGCGAGGGAGTTGCCGCAGTACCGATCAGCGCGTCAGGTTGGCTGGATAGGCGTCCGCGGCGCGGTGGCGTGCCTCGGCTTCGCTGGCGCGTTCGATTTGGACGCGCTGCAGCGTAAGAGCCTCGGCGAGCGCCGTGAGATCGACGGCGAGCCGCGATAGTTTCTGCGCGGCCCTTCGCCGATGGATTGGCGGCAGCGCCGTCGCCGCGGCGCAAAGGTCGGCGACCGCGCGATCGAGGCCGGTCATGTCCACGAAGTTGCCGCTGGCGAGCGTCGCCGAGGCGACCTCGACCGCGCTCTCGACCATGTCGAGCTCTTGCAGCAGCAGGTTCTCGGCCTCGGGCAAAGCGGTGGCGCTCTCGGTCATGGTAATGCTCCCTTGGGTGCGAGCGCCCGGTTGGCGCGGTAGATATAGATCAGGATTTCCGCGACCGCGGCGAATGCGGCGACTGGAATTTCGTCGCCGACATCGACGGCTTCCAAAAGCTCGGCGAGGTCGGCGTCCTCCCGCACCTTGATGCCGTGCTGGAAGGCGAGTTCAAGAATGCGGTCGGCGATCGCACCGCGGCCGCTCGCCACCACCCGCGGCGTCTCGGCTTTGCCGCCGTCATAGCGCAGCGCCACCGCGACGGTGGGCGTCTTATCCTCGCGGGAGGATGGCACGGGCACAGGCGCTCCAAACGGCCGCTAATCCGCAGGCGATGATGAAGAAACAGCCTTAACAATCAGTTGATGGAGCGGGTGCAAAATGCACCCGGGCTTTACCGGTTGTTAAGCCACTTGGGATCAGGATTTGGCGCGCAAATTCGGTCCCGGGAGCGTCATGGACCTCACTCAGATTCCGCTGTTCGCCGCAATGGCGAAGCACCTGCAATGGCTCACCGCCCGGCAGGACGTGATCGCCGAGAACGTCGCCAACGCCAACACGCCGGGCTTCAAAGGCGCCGACCTGAAGCCGCTCGACTTCACCAAGGTGCTCGCGGGCGAGCCCCAGACCCTGCAACTCGCTACCACCGATCCGGAGCATTTGAGCACTCCGCTTCCGATCGAGTCGGGTGCCGGCTCCAATTTTGAACGGACGCCCGCTGCGCATCCAGTCTCGATCGAAGATCAGATGATGAAGCTGAGCGAGACCGCGAGCGACTTCAGCTTCATCACCGGCCTTTATCAGAAGCAGATCGCGCTCATCAAGGACGCGATCGGCCACTAAGCGGAGAGCGCCATGGACATCGACTCAGCGATGCAGCTTGCCTTCGCGGGCATGGGCGCCCAGGGCGAGCGGCTCAAGGTGATCGCGGAAAACCTCGCCAACGCAGACTCGACCTCGCAGACTCCCGGTGGTACGCCCTATCAGCGCAAACTCATCACCTTTCAAAGCGTGCTCGACCGCAGCATCGGTGCGACCACCGTGAAGGCGGGGCGCGTCATCAGCGCCGGCGGCACATTCGAGCGCCGTTACGATCCAAACAATCCCGGCGCCGACAGCGACGGCTATGTGCAGCTCCCGAATGTCAATCCGCTGGTCGAGCTGATGGATATGCGCGACGCGCAGCAGACCTACCAGGCCAATCTGTACGTGATCGACGCCGCCAAGGCGATGATCTCCCACACCCTCGATCTGATGCGGTCATAACCCGGAGACCCCGATGGCTGACGCGATCACCACAGCACTCAACGCTTACGCGAGCGCCGGCCGCGCGCTGGCAAGTCCGGGCCTCAACCCGCGTGACGGCACCGCCGAGGGCGACGGATTCGGCGACCTATTGCGCCAGGCCACGGGCGCCGCGGTCGACAGCCTAAAGCAAGGCGAACAGGCGAGCCTCTCCGGGGTCGCCGGGAAGTCCAGCATCACCGACGTCGCGACGGCGCTCGCCAACGCCGAGACAACTCTGCAGACCGTCGTGGCGGTGCGGGACCGCGTGATCTCCGCCTACCAGGACATCATCAAGATGCCGATGTAAGGGCGCTCGACCATGAGCGTCGACGACGTCCTGGCTCTCGGCGATCAAGCGATCGTGGTCGCGCTCAAGATCGGTGCGCCGGTCATGCTGTTGGCGCTTGCCTGCGGCCTCCTGATCTCGATCCTTCAGGCCCTGACCCAGATTCAGGAAATGACCCTTACCTTCGTGCCGAAGATTCTGTTGATCATGGTCTCGCTGATGGTGCTGCTGCCGTTCATGGTGGCGACGCTGGTCGATTTCACCCGGATGCTGGCCGGACACATCGTCAACGGCTGAACGACGATGCTCGACCAGGTCCTTCCCGCCAATCTGTTCGCGGCGCTGCTGGTGTTCGCGCGCATCGGTTCGGCGATGCTCATGCTGCCGGGGTTCGGCGAGGCTTATGTGAACCCGCGCCTGCGTCTGGCGTTCGCCTTGGCGCTCACGGTGCTTGCCGCACCGGTGTTGGCGCCGAAGCTTCCCGCGATGCCGAGCACACCGCTCGGATTGCTCACCCTGATGGGTGGCGAGATCGCTGTCGGATTGTTTTTGGGAACATTGACCCGCGTGCTTTTAGCGGCGTTGCAGGTGGCGGGCAGCGTGATTTCGGTGCAGCTCGGGCTCTCCGCGGCGCTCATCTTCAATCCGCTGCAGCAACAGCAGGAAGCGATCACCAGCACCTTTCTGAGCGTTGCCGGCGTGCTGGTGATCTTCCTGACCGACCTCGATCACGCGATGCTGCGCGCGCTCATCCACAGCTACTCCGTGTTCGAGCCCGGCGCGCCGTTGCAGTGGGGCGATCTCTCCGCCGCAATGGCGCGGGCGACCGCCGAGAGTTTTCGCCTCGGTGTCGAGATGGCGGCGCCGTTCATGGTAATGGGCACCATTTTCTATGTGGCGGTGGGCTTGGTCTCACGCCTGGCGCCGCAGCTTCAAATTCTCTTCGCGACCCAGCCGCTGCAGATCGTCGCCGGTCTTACCGCTTTCGCGCTGCTGTTGGCTAGTGGCCTGCAGTGGTTTCTTGAGCGCTTCGCCACCGATCTCGGGCAACTCCTGCGAGGGTGAGAGATGGCGGACGACGTCGACGACAGCCAAAAAACCGAGGACCCATCGACACGAAAGCTCGCTCGCGCGCGCGAAAAGGGCCAAGTGGTCCATTCGCGCGAGGTCAACAACTGGTTCATCGTCGGCGCGGGATTGAGTGTGGTGCTGTTCTTCGGCCCGGCGACCGCGCGTGCCATCGGCCGAGCGCTTTACCGCTACATCGCGGCACCCGATCAAGTCGGCATGGCGCAATTGGGGCTCGTCCTCAAGGGGACGCTCGCCGCGGTAGGCCTGACCTTGCTCGCACCCCTGGCGCTGCTCACGGCGGCGGCCGTCGCAGGTGCGTTGCTGCAAACGGGGTTCGTCTTCGCCCCTGAGCGGCTCTCGCCCGATATCGGCAACCTCTCGCCGGTCCGGGGCTTCTCCCGCATATTTTCGCTTCGCGGCTTCGTCGAATTCGGCAAGACGCTCGCCAAGCTCGCCGTGGTGGTAGTGGTGGCGGCGGTTCTGCTCGCGCCCGAGATCAACCGCATGCCGCTGCTCATGGGCATGGACGTCGCCGACGTGCTCGCCGAGATCGAGCACATGACCGTCAGGCTGGGTTTCGGCGTGTTCATAGTGTTGACCCTGATCGCCGCGCTCGACTACGGCTACCAGCGATTCTCTTTCATGAAATCGATGCGGATGTCGAAGCAGGAAGTGAAAGAGGAGCACAAGCAGTCGGAAGGCGACCCGATGGTGCGCGCACGGTTGCGGCAAATCCGCATGGAGCGCGCGCGCAAACGCATGATGGCGGCGGTACCCGGCGCCTCGGTAGTGGTAACCAACCCGACACACTATGCAGTGGCGCTCAAGTACGAGCTGGGCAGCGCGGGCGCGCCCCGCCTCGTGGCGAAGGGTGCCGACCTCCTCGCCTTGCGTATCCGCGAGGTTGCCGAGGAGCATGACGTGCCGATCATCGAGAATCCGCCGCTGGCGCGGGCACTATTCGGCGGTGTCGAGCTGGACCAGGAAATCCCCGCCGAGCATTACAAGGCGGTCGCCGAGATCATCGGCTTCGTGTTCCGTCAGCAGGGTAAGTTGCGGCCGCGGCCCGCGCCCCCGCCGCCACTTGGCGGAGGTCCTGTGCTAAGATGAAACCCTTACTGCTGCGCCGCACGCAGGGCGAAGGGGCCGATCGCGGAGGGAGGGTGCCATGGCGCTGATGAGTCCCGCGCTGGAGCGGGAGGAGTGGCGGGCGGTGGCCGAGGCCGGCGACACCGCCGTGCCGCTCTGGATGCGCCGGCTCAGCTTGCTTGCAGCGGTGCTCGCGGTGGGCGCCGCGGCGACGGCGACGCTCACTTTCGCCGAGGTGGCGCGCGGTGCGCTCGTCGGTCCGGCGGCGCTGCTGC
>Ga0335079_10000140_pt1 | contig 83310 bp, 71 predicted proteins | sample Lox_Sample_33_FD_206719 | JGI IMG/M metagenome (GOLD analysis project Ga0335079, IMG submission 206719) | Soil microbial communities from Loxahatchee National Wildlife Refuge, Florida, United States - Lox_Sample_3.3 | ecosystem: Environmental > Terrestrial > Soil > Wetlands | place: USA...
CCGCTCCGGGCATCCTCGGCGGAGAGGAGGTCCGCCTTCGCAGCCTCGGTCGCTCGCCTGACCTTACCCCAGAGGTCGATCTCCCAGCTCGCGTTGAACTCGGCCTGGTAAAGACTGTAGTTCCGTCCCCCCACGATCGGGATAGGACCCTTCGAGGTAGAATGCGTTCTGCCGGCGCTCCCGTCGTAGCCGACCTGCGGGAACAGGTCCGCGCGCGTCGCGCCGTACAGTCCGTAGAACTCCACGACCCGGGCCGTGGCGACACGGAGGTCGTAGTTCTCTCTGAGCGATGTCCCGATCAGTTCGTTCAGCACGGGGTCGTTGAACTGCTCCCACCATGCCGTGTTCGCCGTTTCCTGCGCCTGCTGTATGCCAACCTGCCATGCTGGCGGCGGCTCGATCTCCGGTCTCCGGTAGTCGGGACCGATGGCGCATCCCGTAAGCAGGAGCAGCGTCAATGAAAAAATGATCAGCCGCCTTTTCATCAATGTCCATCCTTTCCCGCTGTGCCGCCGTGTTTCTCGCCGCGATGGGACAGTTTTTCGATCACCGTGAAGGTCACGGGGATGAGGAACACGCCGATACCCGTGGCGGCAAGCATGCCGCCGATCACGGCCAGGCCCATGACGTTCCGTGACAGCGCGCCGGCGCCCGACGCAAGGGCGAGGGGCACGCATCCCAGGATAAAGGCGAAGGAGGTCATCAGGATCGGCCGCAGCCGGAGCTTGGCTCCTTCCAGGGCCGCGTCCTCGGCGCTCTTCCCCTTGTCGTACTCGATCTTCGCGAACTCCACGATCAGGATGGCGTTCTTCGCAGCCAGGCCAATCAACATGACGAGGCCGATCTGGGCGTAGATGTTCAGCTCCATCCGGCCGACGAAGACGGCGGCAAAGGCGCCGAACACCGCGATCGGCGTGCCCATGAGCACACTAAAGGGCAGCGACCAGCTTTCGTACTGCGCCGCCAGGATCAGGAAGACGAAGAGCAGCGATAGCGCGAAGACAACCGACGCCGGTACGCCTTCCTGGGCCTTCTTCTCCTGGTAGGACATGCCGAGGTAGTCGTAGCCCATCTCCTGCGGCATCGTCGCCTTAAAAACCTCCTCGAGCGCCTTCATGGCCTGGAGCGAGCTGTAGCCCGGCTTGGGCGTGACGTTGATCTGCGCGGATCGGTACAGGTTGTACCGCATGGTGAACTCGGGCCCCGACCGCTCTTCGATGCTCGTAAGCGCCGACAGCGGAACCGGCTGGCCCTTGCTGTTGCGTACATAGAACTGGCCGAGCTGCTCGGCCCTCACGCGCGCGTCGCCCTCGGCCTGTACGTAAACCTGCCACTGCCTGCCGAAGCGGTTGAAGTAGTTCACAAAGGCGCCGCCCATGAAGGCCTGGAGCGTGCCGTAAACGTTCTGCAGATCAACGCCCTGCTTCAACACCTTGTCGCGGTCCACGTTGATGAAGAGCTGCGGCACCGTGGGCAGGAAGGTCGTCGAGGCGCGTGCGATCTCGGGCCGTTTGACCGCCTCAGCCATGAACTTCTGGGTGTTCCGGGCAAGGAAGGCGATGTCCTTGCCTGCCCGGTCCTCGAGCAGGAAGGTCACACCTCCCGCGGTGCCGATGCCCGGGATCGCCGGGGGCGAGAAGGCGAAGGCCACGCCCTGCGGAAGTTTGGCAAGCCTGGCGTTCAGGCCTGCTAGGAGGTTGACATACTTTTCCTCAGAGGCCTTTCGTTCGCCCCAAGGCTTCAGGGTGACAAAGAAGAACCCGCTGTAGGTGTTCACCACGCCGCTCAGCATGCTGTATCCCATGATGCTGGTGCAGTACGCCACGCCCGGCGTCTCCATGATGATCTTTTCCATGTCCTTGACCGCCGCGTCGGTCCGCTGGAGCGACGAGGCGTTCGGCAGTTGGATGCCTGCGTAGAAATAGCCCTGGTCCTCCTCGGGCAGGAACCCTCCCGGCAGCCCCTTGCCCAGTACGGCGACCAGCAGCGTGATGATGCCGAGGAAGATGAGGCTCATTGCTGATTTTCGGATCAGGATGCCGCAGGCGCGAACATACCCGTTCGTCGACTTGCCGAACATGTCGTTGAACCAGGCGTAGAACTTCCCGAGCAGGCCGCGCGCCTCTTTTCTCGGCTTCAGGATCAGGGCCGAAAGCGCCGGGCTGAGCGACAATGCCACAAAGACCGAGATCATCATCGAGATGGCGATGGTTACCGCGAACTGCTGGTAGAGCCTGCCCGTGATGCCCGGGATAAACACGGTCGGAAGGAACACCGCCGACAGCACGAGTCCGATGGCAACAACGGGACCGGCCACCTCTTCCATGGCCTTGATGGCAGCTTCTTTCGGCGTCTTACCCTTCTCGATGTGATGTTCCACCGCCTCCACCACCACGATGGCGTCGTCCACCACCAGTCCGATGGCGAGCACCATACCCATGAGGGCGATCGTGTTGATCGAGAACCCGATGACCGGGAAGAAGGCAAAGGTCCCGATGAGCGAGACCGGCACGGCCAGGGCCGGGATGAGCGTGGCCCGCCAGCCCTGGAGGAAGATGAAGACCACGATGATCACCAGGATCAGAGCCTCGACGAGCGTATGCATGATCTCGTTGATGCCCTCGCGCACTGCCTCGGTCGTGTCCAGGGAGATCACGTACTCCAGGTCCTGGGGAAAGTTCTTGCTGACCTCGGCCATCAGTTTTTTGACGCCGTCCACGGCATTGATGGCGTTCGTGCCGGGAAGCTGGTACAGGCCGAGCACAGCGGCAGGTTTCCCGTTCAGTCTGCCCTTCATCTCGTAGGTCTGGGCGCCGAGCTCGATGCGGCCCACGTCCTTGAGCCGCACAAGCGATCCGTCAGGATTGGCCCGCAAGACCACCTGGCCGAACTCCTCGGGCGTCACGAGCCGTCCCTGGGCTCGGACCGCGTAGGTGAACTCCATGCCCGGCGGCGCGGGCTCGGCGCCCACCTTGCCGGCCGGGTTCACGGTGTTCTGCTTCTGGATGGCCGCGGTGATCTCAGGGATAGTGATGTTCAGGGTCGCAAGCCGGTCGGGCCGCACCCAGACGCGCATGGCGTACTGGCCGGCGCCGAATACGGTGACGCTGGCGATGCCGGGCACGCGCGTGAGCTGATCATTGATGTTGATGTTGGCGTAGTTGGCCAGGAACACGTCGTCGTAGGTCCCTTTAGGCGAAACGAGCGAGACGACCATGAGCGGCGACGACGTGGACTTCTTGACCGTGACGCCGTAGTTGCGGACATCGGACGGAAGCTTGGCCGCGGCCTGGCTCTGGCGCATCTGGGCCAGCACCTGGTCGATGTTCGGGTCCGTCTTCACGTCGAAGTTGACGTACATCTTCATCTGCCCGTTGTTCGCGTTGAGCGAGTACATGTAGTTCATGTTGTCCACCCCGCTCATCTCCTGCTCGATGGGCGTGGCAACGGACTGCTCCACGGTCTGGGCGTCGGCGCCCACATAGGTGGTGTCGATCACCATTTCGGGCGGCACGATGTTCGGGTACTGGGCAATGGGAAGGCCGAGGATCGAGACGATGCCGACGATGACGATGATGATCGAGATCACGATGGCCACGATGGGCCGGTTGATGAAAAAATTGACCATGACGTTACCTCTGCTCGTGGCCCGCGACGGGCATATCGGACGGGGTGGGCTGCGACGAAGGAGCAGTCTGCTGCACTGTCGGCGTTGCCAGGGACACCAGCTTGGGATTGACGGTCATGCCGTCCTTTACCTTCTGCAGGCCCTCGACCACGATGCGCTCCCCGGGCTGCAGACCGTCGGAGATCACCACGAGGGAACCCGTCTTGACGCCCGGCTTCACGGTCCTGAGCGAAACCTTGTTGTCAGAACCGACGACCGCCACCTGGAAATTACCCTGAAGCTCGTTCACGGCGCGCTGCGGCACCACGAGCGCCCCCGGGACGGTCTCCATGACCGCGCGGACCCTGGCATACTGCCCCGGTCGGAGCACGTTCCCGGGATTCGGGAAAAGGACCGCGACTTTGAGCGTTCCGGTCGAAGCGTCCACCTGCCGGTCCGCAAAAGCGAACTCGCCCGTCTTCGGATAGACGCTGCCGTCCGCAAGGATCAGCTCGATCTTCCGCTTGGGCTGGCCAGGCGCCGGCCTGCTCGCCTGGGCATGGAGGAACTCCTGCTCGCTGATCGGGACCCAGACCTTGATCGGATCGACGGTCGAGACCGTGGTCAGCTCTTCGACCGTTCCCGGCCCCACGAGGTTCCCGATCTGGGCCTTGGCGACACCCGCGACGCCATCGATGGCCGAGGTGATCCGCGTGAATCCCAGGTCGAGCTGCGCCTTGTCCAGGGCGGACTTCGCCGCATCATAAGCGGAATGCGCCGACGCTTCGTTCCCGATCGCGTCATCAAGATCCTTCTTGCTCACCGCATTCTGCTCGGCCAGCGGCTTGATGCGCGCCAGGTTCGCCTGGGTCTGGTCCCACCGCGCCTTCTTCTGCGCAACATCAGCCTTGGCCTGGTTCACTGCGGCCTGGAAGGTCCGGGGATCAATCTGGAACAGCGTCTGTCCTTTTTTGACAAGCTGCCCCTCGGTATAGACCTGCTTGGTCAGGTAGCCCTGGACCTGCGCTCGGATCACAGCGTTGACCGATCCGTCCATGCTGCCCACCCACTCCTTTTGCACCTGCACGTCCTGTTTGACAACATCAACGACTTCCACGTCCGGCGGACCGCTGACCGTTGCTTCTTTTTTGCATCCGTGGATCGACGTCCCGGCCAGGACGAGCAGCATGAAACCAAGAACGGGCCGTGCGAATATCTGCATGAAGGACGTACTGCTTGTCAGTCGCTGCGTCTTGCAGCTCATGGAACACCTCCCGGAGGAAAATAAACTTCTCAACATTATTGCTGTAAGCTGCCTGCCATACAGGTCTTGATCAATCCCGCGGCCGTAATCCCCGGCTCCCGAGAGTTGAATGCATCGGCGACACACCTTATAGAGCCGCCGGACAGGTCGCTCACAGACGAGCCGGCGACGCGAGCATGTCAGAAGTTAAACTTCGACGAGAACTGGATACGGTTATCATGCCCGCTCTTGCCGTCTTTCTCCTCGAGTTTGCCCCAGAGGAACTCGCCGCCTACCATCACGTTCTTCGCCGGGTAGTGCAGCAGGTTCACCGAGGCGTACTGGCCTTTGGTGAACGCTGTCGCCGCTTGTCCTCCGGAATTGTGCTGAGACGTCTCGCTGTAGCCGATCGAACTGCTCCATTTGTCGCTCCAGTACCGGTCGTAGTAGAGGACCAGTCCGAGTATGGGGAGCGCCTCGGCGCCGCCGATGCTGCTGAGGGGGGCCAGGTCGTTGCCGCCGTCATTGAAGTAGTTCGCGATGCCCTCTCCGTAGGCGACCTGCGCCAGGACGCTGTCTTTCCCCACGGTATGCACGGCTCCGCTCAGGTTGGCTCCCCATCCGGTCTTATGGCCCGACACGCTCCCATCGGGCGTATCGTAGCCGAGCCAGCGCAGGATGCCGGCCGCCTGGAAGTGGCCCCAGGACCCGTCCATACGGTACTGCCCGGTGAGGTCCGGGTATTTGTTCCAGCTGTGAATATTGGCCGCAAAAGAGGGATCCAGGACGTTGATCTGCCCCGCGTCGATGGCCGAACCCGGCCGTTCAATCGCGACAGCCGCTTTCATGCCGCCCTGCTTCAGGAACGTCCACCGTGCCTGGACATTGCGGTAGAAGATCATGCCCGCCGGGCCCCAGTATTCGATGGTGTTGGGGTATATGTCGATGTCCATGAACAGGCTGTTGGTCTGGCCCGCAAGGAATTGGCCGATCTCTCCGTAGGCATGGCGCAGCCGGATCGTGGTCTGGCCTGCGTCGACACCAACGCCGAACATATCGAACTCGAACTTCGTCTTGAGCTCGCCCAGTTCGGTGGGGATGAAGCCATTGACGCCGAACCGCGACTGCTTGACGCTGAAGATGGTTTCTCCGTCCTTGCCAACCGGGTCGATGGGGATCTGGGTAGGCCGCAGCGCGGCGTTCCAGTCGGGATTGACGCGGTTGAAGTCATAGATGGCGTCAAGTTGGATAAAACCGTAAACATCCACATGCGCCTTGTCCTCGGCGCGAACCTGCCCGCCCGTGCAGATGAGCGCGAGAAGAGCAATGACGACTCCTTTACCTATTGCGGTTTTCGGTTTCATATTATTATGACTCCTTTCTTCTCAAGGTCTCACTTTCGACTTCCGGTCCGATTGTCACATCATGCTTCCTTTTCGCTCATGCCATCATGGCCACGATGACCGGGCCCCATGCCGTCAGCAGGATGTTCCCGATGGCGTAGGGAACCGTATAGCCCAGTACCGGGATCTTGCTATGCGCCTCATCCTGGATTGCCCGCAGCGCCGCCGTGACCGTCCCCGCTCCCGAGCACGCGCCCAGGAGGATCAGGGGATTCATCTTCAAGACGTATCGTCCGAAAAGGATCGCTGTGATGTGAGGCAGCACTGCCACCAGCAATCCCACAAAGACGAGGCTGATGCCGGATTGCTTGAGCCCGGCGATGAAGCTGGGGCCGGCCCCCAGACCGACAACGGCAATGAAAGTCGTGAGCCCGACCGTGTCGAAGACCCACATCGCAGGCTCCGGAATGCGGCCGAAGGTCGGACGCACGGCCCTGAGCCAGCCGAATATGAGGCCCATGACCAGCGCGCCGCCGCTCGCCGTGAGGGAAATCGGCAGCTTGCCGAACGTTATAGAGAGCAGGCCGACCAGCCCCCCGAGAACGATGCCCGATCCCACGAAGATCATGTCGGTGGCGCTCGTCGGCCGGTCGGCGTACCCCAGTTCCTTCGCCGCCCGTTCGACATCGCGCCTTGCGCCGACGATCATCATCACATCGCCCCGGTCAACGCGGGTCTCGGGAGTGAACGGCATCGGCTCTCCCACGCGTAAAAGCTTCTGCAAAAAGATACCGCGGGCAAACTCGAATGCAGCCAGCTCCCTGAGGGACTTCCCGGCCACGGCCTTGTTCGTGATCACCACGTCCAGGAACTCCTGGGGAAAATCGAGGAGTGCCCTGTCGTCCACTTCGGGGCCGATCTCGGTGCCCCGCGCCATGAGGGCTTCGTTGCGGGTCATCACCGCGACCACGTCCCCTTGATGAATGACCGTTGTCATCTCGGGCTCGATGATCTCGCCGCCCTGGCGGACCCGCGAGATAAAGACCCTCATCTCCCTGGGCATTGCTTCGATTTCCGAGACTGTCTTGTTCACGAGCCTCTCGTTGGTAACGCGGTACGCCCGGACCCCGAAGCTCTGGAAGGCGGATTGCACGCCGGGCTCCTGCTCCTCTCCGCCCAAGAACTTTGCCTGCAGTTTTTTCCCCTCCTCCCGCAGGTTGACCCGCATCAATCTCGGTGCAAAACTCGACAGGAACCACACGACAAAGGCGGTGCCGACGAGGTAACTGACCGCGTAGGCGACCGGAATGTTGTTCATGAGCCGGGTCTTCTCCCCTGCCGGGATGCTGAGACGATTGATGGCGTCGCTCGCCGTGCCGATGACCGTGGATTCCGTGAAGGCGCCGGCCAGCAGACCCGCCGCTGTTCCTACGTCGTATCCGAGGAGCTTCGAGACCGTGAAGGCGGAAAGCAGACAGGTGACGCACAGTACGATCGTGACCGCGACCTGGGACAGGGCGTCCTTCTTCAGCCCACGGAAGAACTGGGGACCGACCTTGTACCCGGTCGTGAAGAGGAAGAGGTCGAAGAAGATGGTCTTCACGATCTCAGGGACCTTGACATCGAGCTGGCCGATGACAACGCCCGCCAGCAGGGTGCCCACCACGTTCCCGAGGCTGAACGACCCGATCTTGATCCGGCCGATGAAGAATCCCAGGGCGAGAGCCAGAAAAATGGCAAGCTCAGGATGGTCCTGAAGAGCCTTCACAAAATAGTCCATGCCTCCGGCCTCCGTAATAACGAACAATTCAAATTCTTAACAAAGCGGCAAACCAGCTATCTCGCGGAAACGCTGAGCACGCAGAGAAAATCAAGATAACAATCAGCCATGGAAGACCTTCCGGTTATTGCTTTAATGCTCTGCGTCCTCCGCACGCTCCGCGAGATATGCCCTTCGCTTCCGGCCTTTAGCGTCCGGCATGGCCGGGTCAGGAAATGTTGGACCCGCCGCAGCGACTCAGTACTTCATGAAAAGCTCCTGCAGCTTCTTGGGGTCGTTGGTCTTCATAAGACCAAGCATGAGCAGGATGCGTGCCTTCTGGGGATTGAGCTCCATCGCGGTAATGAACCCCAGTTTGTCGTCGTTCACTTCCACATTGCGAACGATGAGGCCGCTGCCCACACGTGTGGAACGTACAACGACGACACCCTTCTTGGCCGCCTCCGCAAGCGCGGCGATCGCCGTATCGGTGCTGTTCCCGTCGCCCACGCCGGCGAGCACGATGCCTTTCACCCCCTTGCTGACAAGGAAGTCGATGGTGTCACGACCGAAGTTGGCATACGAATACACGATCTCCACCCACGGCAGGTCTTTCTCCGCCTTGCCTTCCACGGAGAACTCGCTCTTCGTGGTGTGGACAGTGGTGTTGGTGTTGAAGAAATAGGCTTTGCCCGTGTTCATGACGCCGGCGCGGCCGCGGTTCGGCGACTTGAATGTGTCCAGCGCCGTGCTGTTCGTCTTCTGCGCCTCCCGGGCATAGTGTATCTCATCGTTCAGCACGACAAGCGGGCCGCGTCCCTTTGCTTCCGGATTGGCGGCCAGCGCGACCGCGTCATAGAGGTTCGCCGGGCCGTCCGCGCCGATAGCCGTGGCGGGCCGCATGGACCCCACCAGGACGACCGGCTTTTCGCTCTTCACCACGAGGCTGAGGAAGTAGGCCGTTTCCTCCATCGTGTCCGTGCCGTGGGTGATGGCCACCCCGTCGACGTCGCCCTTGAGCACCTCATTGACCCGCTTTGCGAGCTTCAGCCACACCTCGTGGTTCATGGTCTGGCTGCCGATGTTGGCCACCTGCTCCCCGGAAATGTCCGCAAGGTCCTTGAGCTGGGGCACCGCCTTGATGAGGTCATCGACGGAGAAACTGCCTGACTTGTAGCCGGCCTCGGCCGTGCTCGCCTGCGCGCCTGCGATGGTGCCGCCCGTGGCGAGGATCATTATCTTCGGCTTGGCCTGCGCAGTCGACGCGATCAGCAATAATGCGACAACTGCAATTAAAACGCTCCTGAACGTGTTCAATGCAGTTCTGTTCATGGTAGTCCCTCCTTTATCTGTTTGGTCACATTTGACTGACAGCATACATTGGTCCATTTACTTCTTTTTCGCCGTTGATACCTTCCACTCCTCGACGTAGCCTTCTGCCGCCTCCCTGAGGTACTTGCCGATCTTCGGGTACGTGTCCTCCGGCAGGTTGGCAAGTGACACCCTGACCGACCAGTCCGGTCCGCCGAAACCGCCGCCGTGCATCAGCACAACGCCTGATTTCTCTGCAATGCGGAACAGGACGTCCGTGCATTCGTAGTTCTTCCTGAGGAACTTCACGAAATCGGGGCCATAAACCTTTTCGGCCCAGACCATGAGATCGAGTTCCGCGTAATAGTATGCCCGGTCCTCATCGGGCGGCGACGGGATCGCGAGGCCTTCCCAGAAAGCCTGGTACCTCCGGCGCACGATGAGCTGGCAGAGCGTCTTGTAGCTGTTCGCCTTATCGAGCAGCGCGAACAGGGAGAACAGTGCCATCTGGACCTGTTGGGGCAGCGACAGGCCGGCAGTGTGGTTCAGCGCAACCTGGCGGCTGTCCGCCACCATTCGGTCGATGAACTTCAATTTCTCCGGCGTGAGGGAAATGCTGCTGTAGCGGCGGTTGAGCACGGCACGGTCCCTGGCAGGCAGTTTCGCCAGCATTTTGTCGAAGATGTTGTTCTGGTGAACGGCAACGACCCCAAGCCGCCAACCGGTGCACCCGAAGTGCTTGGAGTAGGAATAGACGCCGATGGTGTTCTGCGGCAGCTCGGCCATCAGCGACCGGAACCCCGGCACAAAGGTGCCGTAGACATCGTCGGTGATGATGATCAGGTCGGGCCGCTTCGTCTTTACGAGCCTGACGAGCCGTTTGAGCGAGCTTTCACGCATGGCAAAGGACGGCGGATTGCTCGGATTGACGAGGAAGAACGCCTTGATGCGCTTGTTGGCCAGCTTGTCGATCTCCTTGTCCGAGTACTGCCATGTGTGGGTGCCGTCCTTGCGCAATTCCGTGCTCGCGTCGACGTTCACGACCTTGAAGGCGTAGCGGTCGAAATGCGGGACCTCGATGTACGGCGTGAACGTCGGCACGCCGAGCGCGATGGTGTCGCCGCGGCGCAGCAGGTGATTGAGCATCAGGGAGTCGAAGATGTAGCACATTGCCGCCGTGCCGCCTTCGACCGCGAAAATATCGAACCTCCCTGCAGGCGGCTTCCCGTCGCACATCTCTTGGTCGAGATATTCGTGCACGATCCGCTCGGTGCAGCGCGCCATCCGGTCCGGCACCGGATACATGCAGCCGATGATGCCCTCGGTAAGCTCATGAACGAAGGCATCGGGATCGAACTGGAGCGTTTTCACGCCGTAGTCGAAGGAGTCACGGAGGAGCTTTGCTCCGGGAGCGGCTTTGTTGGTATCGAGGAATGCGTCGAAGCGCTTCGCGATATCCTTCTTCTCCGGCATGCGGCCGGCATCGGGAATGCTGGTGCCGCGCTTCGACTCTTCGATGCCGAACCGCAAAAGCGTGCCGAAGGCCTCACGCGGTGTGGTGCAGATCCAGTTGGGATTGCCGCGGCCGGCGTTCAGCATCTGCGCGTCGCTCTCCCGTTCGCTCTCTGCGGCGAGCGATATGAGCTTGTCCTTAAGCTCGAAAGGGCTCAGCTTGAGCAGTTCCTTCTGCTCCGCGCGGGACGTCTTGGACTTCCTGGTCTTGACTGTCATAGAATGCTCCTTTCTCGTGCAAGAAGATCATGCCATGAGTAACACGATCACCAGACCCCAGATCGTCAGCAGAGTGTTGCCGACGGCATAGGTAACGGTATATCCGAGGGCGGGCACCTTGCTTTTTGCGACATCTTCGATCATGCCCAGGGCCGCCGTCGTTGTCCGGGCGCCTGCGCAGGCGCCGAGGTTGATGCCCGGGTGGAACTTGAAGATATATTTGCCCATCAGCACGCCTATGATCAGGGGGACCGAGGTCACCACGATGCCGGCGAGGAACAGACTCACTCCGGCTTCTTTCAGGCCTGCTACAAAGCTCGGGCCGGCGCTGATGCCCACCACGGCGATAAAGATGGTGAGGCCTACGTTGTTCAGGATCCAAAGCGCCGGCGCCGGGATTCGGCCGAAGGTGCGATGCACCGACCGGAGCCAGCCGAACACGAGCCCGGCCATGAGCGCACCGCCGCTCGTGCTGAGGCTCAGGGGGATGCCGCCGAGTCGGATCGTCAGGGCGCCTACGAGGCCGCCCAGCACGATGCCCACACCGACGAAGACCATGTCGGTCATGTTCGTGGGACGATCGGCGTATCCAATCTCCTTTGCCACCCGCTCGACATCACGTTTGACTCCTACCAGGGTCAGCACGTCGCCGCGATCAAGGGTGGTGCCCGGCGTGAAGGGCATCTCCTGTCCCCCACGCACGAGCTTTCGTAAAAATACGCCGCGGGCCTTTTCCTTGTCGGCCGCTACTTCAGCAAGGGTCTTTCCGGCGAGAGACTTGTTCGTTATCACCACGTCGAGCGCCGCCGCCGGAAAATCGAGCAGCTCCCTATCGTCGACCTCGGGTCCGATCAAGGTCCCCCGCTCCACATGAATCTCCTGCCGGGTGGCCACGGCGACCACGTCATCGTGCTGAATGATCGTCGCTGGCTCCGGTTCGATGACCACGCCTGCGTGGCGGACCCGCACGATGAAGACACGCGCTTCCTTGGGGAGCGCTTCGAGTTCCGCAACGGTCTTGTTCACAAGGTTCTGATTGGTCACGCGGTAGGCTCGCACATCGAATTTGCGGGCCATACTGATGACCCCGGGCTCTGCCTCTGTTCCGCCCATCTTGGCTTCGAGCTTCTTGCACTCCGCCGGGAGGTCCACACGGAGCAGCTTGGGCCCGATGGACGCCAGGAGCCACGCAGAGCCTGCGGTGCCGAAGATGTAGGTCACGGCATACGCGACCGGCATCTGGTTTATGAACTTTGTCTTTTCCTCAGCCGGGATGCTGAGCTGATTGACGGCGTCCGTGGCAACGCCGAGCACAGCGGAAATTGTCTGGGAACCGGACAGGAGCCCCGCCGCAGCACCGACGTCGTAGCCCAGGAACCTGGCGACGATGTATGCCGTCGCCAGGGAGGCGACGCACTGGAGCACTGCAAAAATGACCTGCGGCACACCGTCGCTCTTCAGGCCGCGGAAGAACTGGGGCCCGACCGCATAGCCGACGGCAAAGAGGAACATCAGGAAGAAGACCGATTTTACATTCGGTGAAATGGTGATGTGCATCTGGCCGATGAGGACCCCGGCAAGCAATACACCCGTCACCGCCCCGAGATTGAACTTCCCGAACTTGAAGCTGCCGATCCAGTAGCCGAGAGCCAGCGTCAGGAAGATCGCCAGCTCCGGGTATTGCTGAAGGGTCTTGACGATCCAATCCATCTCTGTGCTCCTTTCTTCACGAGATCCCTCTTCTCTTCAGATCCTCGCTTCGCGCCCTCGTTCCGTAAAGGATTGTGATCCTGACCGCCCCGTCGGAGGACAAGTTTCCCCGATCATGCCGCCCGCAGGGCCTTGATCTTCTCCATTCCGGCCGTTTCCGCGACCGAGTTGATCCGGACATCCGGCCTCTGGTGCAGCAGCGTCATTGCCCCGAGCAGCGCGCTGAATGCCGGTGCGCGAACGTGGCGGTCGAAGTCCTCCTGGGCATCCCATTCTTCAACCAGGAGAAACGTGTCTGCGTTCTCGGTGTCAATGTAGAAATCACAGGCCCGGCAGCCGATCTCCTTTCGCATCGTTCCGGTTAGCGTACTTACCGTCTGCAGCACTTCCTGACGCTTTTCCTTTGGCACCGTCATTCTAATCGAGGTAGTGACCATGACACGCTCCTTCCTCTTCACACGTTGATCAGATTCTTCAGTATCTCAATCCTCTGACATCCGGCACTTTCCGGGGGCTCCGCTGTTCGTTCCAGGACAATCCGGATCAATGCGGCATGGGCTCTCCTCAAGGAACATGCCTGTCTCCGGTGTCGATGTCCAGCTTGTTGCACACAATACTTATCATTGAATGGGAAATGAGGAGAACAAAGAACACATTACAAACATCGTGCCTGAGGTTTTCTCATGCATCCAAGCCTGGTAAGTCTTTGAAATACATTTAATGCTCCAGGAAAGAATGCATAATGGGTGGGAAGACTTGTCAGTGCGCAGCCACGGTATTTCGTGGCAGCCACAGTCTTTCGAGGGAGAGAGCAGAAGTATATGAAGTATATGAAGTATATATAGTAGTACTAAAGGTCGGTTTTTCGGTCAGGACGGGATATTTCCAGCTTCTGCATTCGTGAACGCAGAGTGCTCGGGTTCAGGTCCAAGAGAGAGGCCGCACCCTTATTTCCTTCGATGCGCCATTCGGTTTTTTCCAGCACCCTCAAAATATGCTCCCGTTCCACATCAGCGATGCTGATGTGGCCACTTTTTCGGTCACGGGTCTGGCTGGAATCAACCTTCTCTGCCAAACGCAGCACAGATCCCTGCGTAGTGATCACAGCCCGTTCGATCACATGCTCCAGTTCCCGAATGTTTCCGGGCCATGAATAATCCTGAAGGGCCTTCATCGTTTCCCGGGGCAACGTCTCGATATCCTTTCCCATCTTTCGGTTGAATTTCTTCACGAAATGGTCGACGAGAAGGGGGACATCATCCCGCCGCTGCCGGAGCGGAGGAATGGTGATGGGGAAAACATTCAACCGGTAATACAGGTCCTCCCGAAACCGGCCCTTGTCAATTTCGTCTGTTAAATTCCGGCTGGTGGAGACAATGATCCGGACATCCACTTTCATGGTGTGTGGGCTCCCCAGCCGTTCAAATTCCCCATCCTGGATCACCCGCAGCAGCTTTGCCTGCAGTTCCAGGGGCAGTTCCCCGATCTCGTCCAGAAAGATCGTTCCCCTGTCGGCGACTTCGAACCGCCCCATCTGCCGGGCGTGAGCCCCGGTGAAGGCTCCTTTCTCTCTGCCAAAAAGCTCGCTCTCAATGAGGTTGGCTGGAAGAGCGGCGCAATTCACGGTGATCAGGGGCCGGTCCTTGCGCGGGCTCCGGCCATGAATGGCATGAGCAACTACTCCCTTTCCCGTGCCCGTCTCTCCCTGGATAAGAACCGTCGCATCGGTGCCTGCCACCTGGTCCATCCTGAACAGAACATACAGCAATGCCTCGCTCTGACCGACGATCTTGTCGAAGTTGTGCACCATTTTCATATCTTCACGAAGATAGACGTTCTCGGCCTCAAGACGACTTTTCAACAGGTCTATCTCGGACACCACATTGAGAAGCTCCTCGTTCGCCCTTTTTCGGGCGAGCGCATTGGCAAACATCTGAGCGACGAGTTGAAGCCGTTTTATGAGCGGGTCTGACCAGTGCCGCTCTCCCCTCGTGGCGGCAAAGGACAACGCTCCGATTATCGCACTGCCGCCTACTGACAAGGGAATCAGCACGGTCGATTTCGTTTCGTAGAGACGGAAAGTCTCTTGGTCGCGTCCAGCCTCCGGCGGGAAATCGGATAGCCTGGAAATGACGACAATCTCGCCGGCAAGCATCTTTTGCTGTGACCATGGGAAATAATCCTTTGCTTGCATGCGGTCAGGAGGCTGGGGGCTTGCCGGCGGCTGATAAATATGTGTGAGCAGAACATGGTCCCGATCTTCTTTGGAAATCTGCCAGAGCGTGGAGCGATCCAGATCGAGACATTCGCAGACGCGGCGCTGAGAGTCCAGGATCGCGCGATCCAACTGATCCGCGGGTATATTGATAAACCCCGTCGAGATTTCCGTCAGCATTGTCTCAAAGCGAAGCCGTTCACTGAGCTCTTGAGTCAGGTCTTTTTCCTTATGATTCATTGCTTTCATCCTTGGTTATGGCTGTCGTAGGACTCAAAATTATTCTATAATAGTTTCTCTGATGCCGACAGTGCCGATAGCGAATCAGGTCGCCGCATTGCCAGATTATCAGTGTTATTGATAGAACTATAGTAGTAAAACGACTGAATTGAAAATAGAATAAAGAATCCAAAGGCCGGATGGAAAAATAGGTTATAAAACACCTTGATTTAATATAGCATAAACATCAATAGACATGCTTATTATTGTCGCGATTGTTATTATGATGATTTGTGATAATGCTTGTTGATTTCCTCGCTTTGAGCATAACCGGCGCGGTGTTCAGAAGGTCCGTGATCCCGCCCTCATTGTGACCTCGTTTCGCAAAAAGCGTCATTTCCTCTCATGCTGTACTATGATCCGGCCGCCCCCCGCCAGAGACCCGACGAGCTGCTACTCTTTTGTCTGAGCCTCCGATGCTATGACCTTCACCTCGAGGGGTTTCGAGGAATCTACATGCACGTCTCTTTGCGGGAAGGCTATTACGATGCCTGCTTTGTCAAGGAGTTCATTGATCTCATGCCGTATTTCACTGACGGCGATACGGTTGTCCCGGTTCGATATCAGCTCAATCCAGAAATAGCCGGTGAACAGGAGTGCACCGTCGCCGAACTCCTCGAATAATACGGTCGGCGGAGGATCCTTCAGAACCATAGGATTCCCTTCGATCGCCTTCCTGATCAAGAGTTCCGTTTCCCTCGTGGGAGAGCCATAGGCAACACTGAGGGAGACCGAATAGCGCATCATCAGGTCCGAGAGCGTCCAGTTCGTGACGGTGTGCTGGATGAACTGACTGTTCGGAACAAGCATGTCAATGCCGTCAAACCGGCGAATCCGGGAGTTTCTCATGCCGATGTTCGTTACGCGTCCACCCTGACCATCCACTTCCACGATATCCCCGACCCTGACCGAACGGCCAAAGAGAAGGATCAGGCTGCTGATGAAATTGTTGATGAGGTGCTGTGCTCCGAACCCGAGGCCGATGGCAAGGGCGCCGCCCAGAAAGGCAAAGACCGCAAGTGGGATATTGACTGTCACGAGCGAGACAACAGACACGCCGATGAACATCACGCCGAAAGCCAGCTTCCCCACAGGTTCTGCGCTGCTTGTTGCCCACTGAAGCCGCGTCGTCAGTGCCCATTGAATGACCTTCCCGATCCTCCCGGCGATCCAGGTGCCGATAAAGAGAATAATGAGAGCCTGCACCACCTTTCCGATCGTGACGCTGACCGGCCTGACGATACTTCGCTCTTCAACGACAGTCGTTTCCGTGGCAACGTAGAGCTCTGTATTCCAGATCGCCTTGATGAAGGCATACGCGATATGGTAACGTTCCTTCACACGGCTGGTGATTGATGCCTCGTCGATTCGGCGGGAAAGCTCGCCGCTCAGGCCGATGATCAGTCGCTCGAGGCTGCCGAGACCCTCGATGAGCCCCAGGGTGATGTCCTGACGTTCTTCGTATGCCCTGAGAATCAGCTCCTGGATCTTCGCCGCCGGGTCGGATTTTCTCAGAGACGCTATTCTGTACTTCTGGCTCTTGATGAGGTTCATCCAGCTCGACAGGTTCGAATCGGCAAATTTCCTGACAAGTCCCAGACGCGCAAGGTCTTCGGTCACCTCTGCCTGCTTTTCCCGGATCTCCTTCAGGTCCCGCTTCTGGGTGAGCCAGTAGCGGTCCTGCCAGACCTTTTCCGCGGCGTTCACAAACTGTATCCGCGCTTTGAACGCGGTGACCTTCAGACGCGAGGTCTCGACAAAGACCTGCTCCGCTTCGAAGTCAAGCCTGAGAAGCTGAAGCTGTTCTGCGGGGGAAAGTTTCCTTTCCCGGGCCGGCGCCAGCGTCTGGATCATTTTCTTGACGGGGCCCTGGGAAAGCGCCATTTCCTGCCCCGACGCAGGCAGACTGCTCAGGACATCACGGATAGCATCCAGTTTTTTTCTCCGTTCAGACTCGCTCTTTTGCGCCCTGAGCAACCCCTCCTCCATATCCCTGCGTTGACCGTCAAGCTCGCTGAGTTTTTTCTCAACGTCCTCCTTGGAGAGAAGCGAAGTGGCCTCGGCTATCCTGAGCTTTTCTTCGAGAAATGCAATCTGCAAGCGCTTTCCCTTGACTGCGGTCTCATATGCCAGGCTCTGCAGTTCAGCAAGCACCAGGCCGGTCTCGTTCCGGTCGTTCTGCAGCTGCGCGAGATCAAGGAGCCAACGGCTTCCCTGCTCCCGGGGTGTTCCGACGCTCCGCGAGCTCGCTTCCTGTGCAAGGCGGAGCGCCTTGCGTGATTTCTTCAGGGCGTCGTCAAACCTCTTGAATAAGGCCCTCGCCAGGGAAAGCCGCAGTTCAAACGACTGGAGTGCAAGCCGCTGGGAGAGCAGCGAATCCCGGATATCATCAAGAAATGCGATCGGGAAGGGAGGTTTTTCTGCGAAGCCCTTCCAGGTTTTCCGCTCCCGTTCATAGGATGCATTATCCTTCCTTATTTCTTTCAGCTCTTTCAGCGTGTCTATCTGCTTATCCAGGTCTATCACGAGCTCACTCTTTACTCTCTCCTGCTTACCCACTTCATCAGGGCTTGCTCCCAGGACCGGGGCGTTCCCGGAGGCAACGCCAGCGCCAAGGCTTTCCGCAAGGAGCTTGTCGACCTGTGCCTTGATCCGGTCGATTTCCTTGTCGATGTCCGCATCCGTTCCGAGAAGTCCTATCAGGGACGAGGCCGTTGGTTCTTTAGCCTTCTGGGTGGCCAACTGGGGAAATTGCTGTCCCGAGACAAAGAGAGGCCAAAGGAGCAGGACCGCAGAGACCAGGGAGGCGCTCACGATACGGCGAATGGCGAGAGATCTGACAATGTCGTTCATCGGCTTGCAGATGTTTTTCAACGCAAAGTGGATCATATCCTTCTCATTCTCCCGGTTTTATTTACAGAATGGAGCCACGTATCCTGCATCGGGCATCATGCAGGATTGTCCTGGGACATACATATCCACGTGCGCCGTCGTTCAATTCTTCGCAGGCCCCTTGTCAAGAGCAGAAACCGCGGACGCGATATCGCGGCACAACTCCTCGAGCGTTTTGCTCATGGCAGCTATCACGTCCTCGAACTCGGTCCCGTTGACCTTCCCGCTGACGGTGGACTTCCGCATCAGCAGTACTTCCTTGTCCATTCCGTAGACCGACCAGTCCGCCTCGAGGAGCACTGTGCCTCCGGGGTCGGCATCAAAACGAATCACATCCACCATGAACCGGTACCTGATGGGAACATTGCTCTGCGCCGAGGGCAGCCAGCGGACAACGGAGTAGCGCTCGGATGGAAGCAGAACGGAAAGGTTATCGATGATGCTGCGCGACAGGTTGCTCTCCAGGCTTCCGGCCCACCGCCGGTATTCATTCACCCGCATCTCGTTCCGGCCGGCGCGGGTCATGATCTCCGGCCGGTTCAGGTAATCCGGGACCATCATCGGACCTACGGCAAGGATCGCGATGTTGCCGCCAGGCGTGGAACTCGGCACCGGTTCCGGGCTTCTCAGTGAACTCAAATTGTAGAACCGTGCCGGCGGCGAGGTGCCGAAGCATCCGCTCAGGACCGCCATGGTCAGGCCCAGGGCGACGATACCGGAGCGGCAGAAAAGAACTCGTCTCATATCATTCTCCTTTCGCGGAGCCCTTCCCCTTGATGAGGGACTCCGGATGCCGCTCGAGATAGTCTGCGAGCGACCGGATGGACCGGGCCGCGCCCTTCACTTCATGAAGCGTATTCGCCAGTTCCTGGTCGAGTCCGGAGTCCGGTCCGATGAGCTTGTCGGCGGCATCAAGCGCGCGGTTCGTGCTGGCGAGCGTTCGATCAACCCCGGCGAGTGTCTTCCTCAGGTCACCGCCGATCTCCTGGTACTGCACCGCGTCGAGTTTCTTGATGATGCTGGCGACATTCTCGTCGATCCCTTCGAGCTTGCTGGGAATGGTTCCCAGACGCACCGGAGACTGAGACCAGTCCACCTTGAACGGCGGCGCATCAGGGAAAAAATCCAACGACACATAGAGCGACCCGGTAAGCAGGTTTCCCGTCCGAAGCTGAGCGCGAAGACCGTCCGCCACCAACGCCTCGATCATCTGCCGGTGGGCGGCGCTGCGCTCGCCAGCCCCCGCGCCAGGGCCATGGATCTTGACCCCGAGCCGCTGCGGGTCCACGCTGATGGTCACCAGGATTCTGAAGTCGAGATTCTTCGTATCGGCCACGGCGTGCACATCCTCCACCTGTCCGATAGGGATCCCCCGGAACTCCACCGGTGCGCCCGGCGCAAGCCCGCGGACCGATTGCCTGAAGGCGAGCACGTAGGTCTGCGGATTCCTGGGCGGCGGCCTGTAGGCCTCGGCGCGGCTGTTGTACAGGCTGAACTCCGTGTTTGCCTCAGCCGGCGGAAGCGCCGGACCGGTCGCGGGTGTTTCGAACGCGAGTCCGCCGATCAGCAGGGACATGAGCGATTCGGTCTCCACGCTCACGCCGCTCGCGGAGAGCGACACATCGATCCCGCTCGCCTGCCAGAAAAGCGTATCCTGCGTGACGTACTGGTCGTAGGGAGCGTTCACGAATACCCTGATGGTCAACGCACGTCCGTCCTTGTCGAGTTCGTACGAAACGACCTGCCCGACCCGCAGCCGCCTGAAATAGATCGGCGTGCTGTAGTCTACGGAGCCCAGGTCCGCGGTCTTCAGCACAAAAAAGCGGCCGGGCACGTCGCCCGTCACCACCGGTGGCGTGTCAAGCGCCGTGAATCCGCGCTGTTTCTTCTGTGACTTGCCGATCTCCATGCCGATGTAGGCGCCGGAGATGAGCGTGCCCAGCCCCGTCACGCTGGCGCCGGATACCCGCGGACTGACCACCCAGAACTTCGTGTCTTCGACAAGAAATTCGTCGGTCCCCGGAGCCATTTCGGCGGTGGCAATCGCGTGCCGGTGATCATCGGTGAGACGGATCGACTTGATCGTGCCGACGTCGACGCCGTTGTAATGGATCTTGGTCTTGCCCGCTCCGAGTCCCTCGGCCGACCGGAGGACGATGGTGATCTCCGGCCCCCGGTTCAGGATCGCCGTCACGGCGACCCAAACACCGATGAGAGCGGCCACGATCGGAACGATCCAGACGAGGGAGAGGCGCGTCTTCTTCCTGGCCAGCGTTTTCGATTCGGGTATCTGTGTGGTTGGGGTGTCGTCATCAGGCATGATAAACCTCCCTGGAGCTTGCAGGATCCCAGATCAAACGGGGATCGAAGGATTTTGCCGCGAGCATCGACAGCACCACGACCGCAGCGAAGAAGACCAGGCCGGGCGCCGGCTCCACCGACATGAGCGGCTGCAGCTGCACGAGCGAGGCGGTGAAGGTGTCGACGAAGACATCGATCATTGACCAGCGTCCGATGAACGCGACCATCCGGTAAAGCCGGACGCGCTGTCCGTTGTTCTTGATCGAGCCCCGCTGCACGGAAAGGAGCAGGTAGGCGAGAGCCGCTATCTTCCCGATCGGGATCATGATGCTGGCAATAAGCACGATAAGCGAGAGAGGCCATCCGGTGCGCGACCACAGCAGCACGACGCCCTGCAGGATGGTGTCGGACTCGGTTCCCGCGGTCGTGGTCGTCGTCACCACCGGCAGGATATTGGCCGGGATGTAGCAGATCGCTGCGCCGATCAGGAAGGCCCACGTCCGCTGGAGACTGGCATGCTTCCGGAAGGAAAGTTCACGGTCGCAGCGCGGGCAGCGCCCTTTGTTCCTCCGCAGCGCCGGACGCGAGAGCAGTCCGCAGCACTCGCAGCTCTGAAGCCCCTGCTGCATCGCCGTCAAAGCGGCCGCGCCCGCAACCGTACTCACGACGTCACCTCCGTCATTTGCTTCCCGCCGGCTTCACGCCGTTCGGCGGTCTCCGCCCACTCGACCCGCTCCCACACCTCCCGCGGGTCGAAGCTGGCTTCGATCGCAGCGATGAGGAAGACCAACGCTCCCAGCACGTAGAGTGCCAGGCCCGGTGTCACCTTCGCGTAATCCGCGATCTTGAACAACGCGACCAGCACGCCAAGGATCATCACCTCGATCATGCTCCACGCGCTGATGTCCGGATAATAGCGGAGAAGTGTCCCCACCCATTTCGGCGGGCGTTCGGAACGCGCCCCGAGCAGGATCGCCAGCATCAGACCGATCTGGAGCCCCGGCGCGACCACGGCGGTGAAGAGCACCAGCACCGCAACGCTCCGCCAGCCGGTTTCCCAGAGATGCACTGCGCCGCCGATGACCGTGGTGAAGGCCTCCCGCCCGACCGCCGAGATCCCAAGCATGGGAACGGCATTCGCGACCACGTAGAGCAGCACGGCCGCGATAGTCAGCGCGAGCGGCGTGTTGAGCGGGTCTTCATGACGCCGCCACAGATCATCGTTGCAGCGCGGGCACCGGGCCGACTCGCCCCGCGCAAGCGCCGGGAGGCGTTGCAGCAGATCGCAGTGCGGACAAGCTATGAGGGACGCGTCAGGGAGCGGTTGATTGTACATGTCACATCTCCCGTGATTAGTTCACCGGCTTGGGATACCTGCCTTTGAATGCATTCAGCTTTGCTATGCAGTCAGGCGATAGAGCGAGATAGTGCCCCTGGAGGCAGTCCAGCGTCTCGAGCGGGTCGCCTTTTTCGAAATTGCAGTTATCGTCTATCTCCTTGGAGCACGACTGTTTCAAAACAGCCGCGTTTGCTTTCGCTCCTTCGGCCCAGGCCCTGCAGTCGGCTGACATGCTGTCCTTATGCTCCTCGTAGCAGCGGACCAGGCGACCGCCTCCCGGTGTGACATAGCCGCAGTATTGCTTGATGTCCTTGGCACAGGGGTTTGCTGTCTGCGCAAATGCTGGCGGCGCTGCCATCAGCGTCACAAGGACCGCAATTATTTCCGCCAGCGCCGTCGGCACTGCAAAGATCGATCGTTGCATATGTTGCTCCTCCTTCAGTCGTTTATTCATTCGCACGAGAGACATGGCCGGCCGAGACCTGCTCGGCGGATATCACGGGGTTCTGCTCAGTTTTCCAGCTTAGGTTTCGTTCTTCACTGTCTGGTCCGGCCTCCCTGCTGAGCATGTGCATCAGCTCGTGGAGAAAGACAGCTGACGGGCATCTTTCCGCCTGTCAAGGGGATCAGAAGCGAAACGTCACACCGAGCGCCGGGCCCGTGAAGCGGAAGTTCTGGATGAGCTTGTCGTTCTTCTGGTCGTAGTAAAGGTTACGGTAAGCGAGCGTCACCCCGCCCCACTTGAACGCGTAGGCGACGCCGAGCATCCCCTGCCACGTCAGGGTCGATGAACCGGTGCCCGCGTCGAGGTAGTACGGGATCGACCAGTCGCCGCTGCCAAGCCGAACGCGCCCCTTGACACCGACGATCCCGTCCCAGAGATCCGCCCGCTCGGAGATCCCTCCTGCTCGCGGAAACGTTTGACCTCCTCCCGGCCCGGTGACCACCGCCGCAAGTTGCCAGTCGGCCGAGGCTTTGAGGCCGAAATAGCGCAGACCGCCGAAAACGTCGAGCGTCGCAGCCTGGCCGACCTGGACCGCGTAGCCCGCACCGAGCGTGCCCGTCGCGCCCCTTAGCGAAGAACTGGTCACAACGTTCAGGCTGGAGCTCACGAGATTGCCTCCGAAATTGATCGATTTGACGGAGCTGTTCTGATCGGCAAAGTCCAGGTAGATGATGTCGGTGAACATTGACCACCTTTCCTTGCGAACCTCGCCGGAGATCATGATGACAGCCTGAAGGTTCTGAAGATAGGTGTTCGGTCCGGTCTCGACCTCCGGGCTCCCTCCGGCACCCGGCGGAACGCTGTACTTCAGTGTGCCGTTGATGTTCGGCAGCCAGAGGTAGGGCGTTATCGAGAACGTCCACTGGTCGGCAGGCGTAACGGATTGTGCTTGCGCCGGGGCCGTGAAGATCGCAAACGTCATCGCGACCACCAGGATCAGTCCCATCACTGTTCGCAGTCGGCGAGTCAAAGAGTTCATCCTATGCTCCTTTCCTTAACCGTAGTTTATCTCATTTTTCGCAGTGTATCTCGCCTGTTCTCTTTCTCTGTCGGACCCGAGCAGTTGGCATCACAGGGCCGGCACGTCAACAGGCAAGCCATTGGGTCAGACGCCTGTTCGGCAACTCTCCGGTCCGCACCAGAACACCCGGCTGCCGGCTGACCGCGTTCTACAATTCTTTTTTTTCCTTCAGCTCCCTCTCCTCCTGCGCACTGCATCCGCAGGCCGAAAAGATGAGAGCGTTCAGGTCATCGCCGTTGTAGCTCCCTGCCGGACCATCACACGTTATCCCTTCTCCTTCGACGAAAGTACAGGATATCGGCGCTCCGCTGTTCGAGCAGACGCCCGTGACTCCCTTGCTGTCACCGATCTGTACATCCTTTTTATTTTGTATGGAGCATGCAGACGCAACGTCATGAAACAGCAATATAACAGCTACAATGAATCCAATGACCGCTCGCGTCATATGAAGCTCTCCTTACCCATCTCTCCGTATTGTCAAAATCCACCATAGAGAAGTCAGAAAAACGTATTTGATCATAGTAAGTTCGGTAGAACTCTTCAATTCCCTCTTATTAAAAATAGGGTTCAAGGATTCGAGAGGCAAGGGGTTCAGGTGAAAAACTAACATCCGATCGACCCCTCGGACCCCGTTCTTTCCTATATTCAATGCCTCAAGGCTTCAAATCCCATTCTTTAAGTTTCTTCGCCGCCGTACCGAACGGGCCGAGCTGGTACACGGCCGCGCCCGCCGGCGAGAAGGTGAACGGCTCGAACGGTTCGGCCAGCATCTTGTCCAGGTACTCTTTCGGCGCGACGCCGGTGCTGACGTGCGGATTGAAGTTCTCGCCGCTCATCTTCGGCACGAACGTTGACACGTATTGGATGAAGGCCGCGTTGCTGGCGGGATCGTCCATCGGCTCGGTGAACGCGCTGACGGAACCGGTTTCCACCGTGAACGGCCTCGCGGCGACAATGATGTCCGCTTGCAACTTGAGCAACTCAGGGATCGGCCTGGCGACAATGCCCGCGACGCCAAGAGCTCCGGCCGGGGCATAGTAGTATTTAAAGGCCTTCAACTTCATCGTTGTCACGTTGGCGGCGAGAACTTTTTCTTCTGCGGCATAAAGCTTGTCCAGGTCGGCCGTGCGGACGAAGCACTGCAGCATTGTGATGTGCGGGGTGTGCGTCGCACCTAGGGCGAACCCTTTCGGGTAGACTTTGAGCAGGCGGGCGTTGCTGGCTTCGGCATGTCGGAGCATCGTGGCATCCGGCTCCAGCAGGATGTCGATAGCCGTGACCTGGCTCTGTCCGGCCGGGAAAACCTGTTTCCAATCGTCCTTCATGCTTACGACGGTCCATCCATTCTTCTTCGCAAGCTCATCAAGCGCCGGCGTGAAGGCCCCCAGTTTGACGTTAGGCAAACTGCGGGCCGGGCCGTAAGCGTATTCGCGCGCCGCATCATCGTGCAGCACCAAAAGTTCAAACCGCGCGCCGCTGCCGCCCTGCGTGTATTCCAACATTTCCTTGTCGCCAACGGAATTTCCGAACGCTGCAATGGGCCGCCGGCCAATGTGCTCGTTGATGCCGACGGGCTTGTCCCCCTTGTCATCATTGAAGTTCAGCTCCGGCAGACGCACGAGAACAGGCTTGCCGTCTCGCATTTCAAACTTCGTCTTGACGCTGCTGCCGATGACCTGTTCAGGAGGAATACCATAAACCTGCTCCATCCAAGGGCGCATGAACTCGATGCCGCCGCCGGACACGACGAAGGTCTTGAAACCGTTCGCGCGCAGGTATGCGAGCACTTCGAGCATCGGCTGATAGACCATGTCGGTGAAGAGTTTGCCGGTCTTGGGATGTTTCGCGGTTGCGATCCAGTCCTTTACGATCTGCTCAAATTCTACCGTGGTCATGCCCGCGTGCGTGGCCATGGCGAGTTCGAGGAGCGCATGGTCGCCGCCGGCGAGAGCCTTTTTCAAATCACCGTTGAGCAGCGAGGCGAACGGTTCTTTGGTCTTCCATTCGGGGTGCTGCGGCGCAAGCGCCTTCACGCGGTCGAGCACGAAGTACAATTGGACGGGCAGCGGCTGCTCGCACCAGAGCGTGCCGTCGTTGTCGAAAACGGCAATGCGCTCCGGGATGGGCACGAAGTCCGGAGAACCGGCTGTCGTCACCTTCGTGACAAACTCGACTATGGATTTTTTGGCCGGACCGTCGTTCCACGACGGCAAGGGCTCAGTGGCGTAGGCGACGGCCGCTATTAAAGTGCTCGCGCAAATGAGCACGGCTGCGAGGGCGAAGACCTTTAATTTGTTCGTAGTCTTCATGCTTGTCTCCTTTTAAGTGATGACTTCCCAACACGATATGTGATCCGCGATGCGGGATTGAGTGCCATGGCTTTCCAATTGTCGGCAATGTTCCAACGGTTGTGACGACGCCGGCGAACCAAAATATATTTTATCGAATGATAATATCATAATAGCGATTTGCCTTTCCTAAGAAAGGAAATGCGCCCGCCGTCATAACGACGACGGGCGCAGTAATGAATCGTAACAGTGGTTATAGCATCCGTTCTATTTCGATCCGCCGCTTTCCTGCATCTTCCGAAGGACTTCATCCAGGTTGAAGCTGTCCGCCTTCTGCCGCTGCGGGAATTCCTTGAAGGTCGCCAGGAACTGACCCACATAGGCCTGCGCAGGGACCAGCAGGAAGACGTGATCCATCAGGTAGTCGTAATACGTGTTCGACGTGATGTCCGCGCGCTCGTACGGGTCTGTACGAAGGTTGAAAATCTTCGGGACCCGCAACGAAGTGAACGGGTTAGCCCAGATAAGCAGCGTTCCAGGGGCCCGCTGTTCCATGAACACGATCTTCCAGTTGTCATAGCGCATGGCGGTCAATTGCTGGTCATCGTTGATGTACAGAAACGACTCCCGCGGGCTCTTCTGGACCTGCCCGGTCAGATACGGAACAAGGTTGTCGCCGTCGAGATGCACCTTGTAGGTCATGTCCCCAACCTTGTAGCCCTTGAGCAGTTTCTCTTTCACGTTTGTGTCGCCCGCCATCGCCAGAAGAGTCGGAAACCAATCGTGAGACGCGACTAACTCGTTGGACACCGTGCCCGGCTTAATGTGGCCTGGCCAGCGAACCATAGCAGGGACCCGGTAGGCGCCTTCCCAGTTGGTGTTCTTCTCACTGCGGAACGGCGTCATCGCACCATCCGGCCAGCTGTTCATGTGTGGACCGTTGTCGGTGGAGTACATGACGAAGGTGTTGTCTGCGATCTTGAGGTCGTCTAGCACCTTGAGGACTTCGCCGACATTTTTGTCGTGGTCGATCATGGTGTCGTGATAGGGGCTCTGCCAGCGTCCCGACTGGCCGATGCTCTCCGGCTTCGTATGGGTGCGCAAGTGCATGTGGGTAAAGTTCACCCACACGAACATCGGCTTGCCCGCCTTATGCTGTCGCTTGATGAAGTCCACGGTGCGGGCGGCGATGTCGTCGTCGATGGTTTCCATCCGCTTCTTGGTCAGCGGGCCGGTGTCCTTGCACACCTGTTTGCCGACTTTGCCGAAGCGCGGTTCCTCGGTTGGGTCGTCCGTGGCCGAGGCCTTGCAGTCCAGCACGCCGCGCGGCCCGAACTTGGCGCGGAAGGCTGGGTCCTTCGGGTAGTCCGGCAATTCCGGCTCTTCCTCGGCGTTGAGGTGGTAGAGGTTGCCGTAGAACTCGTCAAAGCCATGCACCGTGGGCAGATATTCGTTACGGTCGCCGAGATGGTTCTTGCCAAACTGCCCGGTCGCATAGCCCTGTGCTTTCAACAGCTCGGCGATTGTCGGGTCTTCCTTCTGCAGCCCGACCGCCGCGCCCGGCAAGCCGACCTTGGTCAAGCCCGTTCGCAAGCCGGACTGGCCGGTGAGGAACGACGCCCGGCCGGCGGTGCAGCTCTGCTCGGCATAGTAGTCGGTGAACATCATGCCTTCCTTTGCCACGCGGTCGATGTTGGGCGTCTTGTAGCCCATCAGGCCGTGCGAGTAGGCGCTGATATTCGACTGCCCGATGTCATCGCCCCAGATGATGACGATGTTCGGCTTCTTCTGCTCCGCTGCGAATGTCGGGCTGACGACGAGTGCCAGGCCGACAATCGTCACGGCGAGCATTACTACGATTTTCGTTCTCATGTCTTTTCTCCTTGTTAGAGTGAACGCCGTTTCAATGGAGCTGTTACAGACCTCTCGTCTTTTCAACAACGTTAATACATTCTGATCGCTCTATTGTCCCTTTGGCGCGCCTCCTCTCTTATTATTGAGTACATTTCACCAGTTCATCACACCAATAAATCAAACTCCCACAATTTTCATAGTGATCCATGTCTCACTATTGCTTCCGCATCTATCTCGAACAGCAGCTCCTCCCGGCAGACATCGGCCACTACGCAAACTGCCGGAAGATCCGCCAGGCCCCGGTCAGCGACAACTTCCCGGAACACTTCCGCATACCCAGGCCGCTTGACAAAAACGGTTGCCGCGCAGATGTCCGCGAGACCCGCGTCTTCCTGGCAGAGCAGCGTCTCGATCTTATCGAGAGTGCAAATGATCTGGGCGCGGATATCGCCCGGATAGAGGCTCACCCCATGCTCGTCGATAGCTGCCGTGCCCGAGACTTGGATAAGCGTTGCATCGTCTTCTTCGATGACAGCCCCACGCGAAAATGCCGCACCGTAACGGAAAGCGTCGAGCTGTTTCCGGTTGGTCAACTTCCGAACAGATGTGGTCCTGTCGCCGCTCTCCACCACGGCCAGCAGATCCATTGAGGCTGCCGCGCCTGAGGGCGTATCCACGCCGATCCCCGTGCTTGCGGGAAGCAGAAGCCTGGTGTCTCCGGGACCGGGCATAATCCCGATTTCCCCGTATTTTTCGCTCCGCGCCTTGTTGAATTCCGGGTACCATTCCAGAATGTCGGAGAGATAAAACCACGTTCGAGCGACATCCTTATAGGACGCTCCGTTCCGTCGCAGAATGCCTTCAGCGCGTTCAAGGATCCCCCGTACCTGGTCATGACGGCTACCTGCCTGCTCCTGAATGTTCTGGAGTTGAAGATACGTTGCACCGTTCCTTCGCCATCCCCGTCCGCAGAGGACATCCCCCTCCATGATCGTCCAGACATCATCCACACCGTCCAAGGAAACAGCACGGATGATGACGCCGGAAAGGCCTTCCCCCCAGGGCGGATCGGCCGCTATATAGGTGACGGGGCCGTCTGCAGGCATCTGCTGTTCAGTCAACGCGATTTCCCGCACTCGCAGCACCGCAGCTTCCGCGCTCAGACTTCCGAATATGCGTTCGTGAACGATCGCCATGCGTCTGTTAGCAAGCGCTTCCGCGATCCGGGAATATACTTCCCGTGCCGCCGAGGCTGCATTCTCCTCACGCAGGACCGAGGCAACGATGAATGCATGACCTTCACCGGCTACCGTGCTATGCAGGACAATGTTCGCTGATCGCTGGTCACCCTTGAACGACGACCCCATCTCTTTTAACGGCAACTCAATGGTTTTCATGTTTTTCATTCCTGTTTCGATATTTCCTTGAGCAGCATCTCTGCATCTTTATATCCGGGATACTTCTCAACGATCGGCTTTAATATCCTTACCGCCATGTCCTTATCACCCTTCTGGTTCAGATAGAACGCAAGGGTATAGGCATACTTGGGATCCTGCGGCCTGAGGTCCGAGGCCTTTCTGCACCAGGTCACTGCCTCATTGATCCGGTCCTTCGCAATGATGATGCAAAGGTTATAGGCCGCTTGTGCCATCTGGGGATCAGCCGTGAACGCCTTCTTGAGATACTTCTCGGCTGCCTTCAGGTCCTTCTTTTCGGCCTTTAGAAGTCCCATGTTGAAGTTCGCCGCGGCATTGTCAGGAGCCTGCTTGAGCGCCTTTTGCAAAGACCGCTCCGCCTTGTCGTTCTCGCCCATCTGGGCATAGGCCATGGAAATGTTCACCATCGGCAAAAGCGCCTGCGGATCGAGCTTCAGCGCTTCCTGGTACGAGGCAACGGCCTTCATCGCTTCGCCCTGGCTAAGCTGGTAGTTGCCCATGTTGTAGTAGGACGTCCACTGGTCGGGCCTAGCTGTTATGGAAGCAAGATACTCCTGCTCGGCTTTCCTGAGCTGCGCCTGATAGGCAGGCGGCGCGGTCATCCGCGGGAATGCTGCGATCCCTGCCGCTGCCCGGACCCTCACCAGACGGTACTCATCGCCTGTTGCTTCGATCAGGGCTTGCAAGCTCTCGGTGCTCGGCATCAGACCCAGCGCCTGGACCGCTGCGCCGCGAACGAGCGGTGACGGGTCCTTGGCCGCGGTGAGCAGCGCGCTCAAGGTCTTCTGGTCCTGCGTTGGGGAGATGAGGCGAATGAGCGAGGTAGCAAACACCTCGTCGTGTTTGGGATCATTGATATAGGCAAGCATATCCGTCAGCTTCGTCCAGTCCCGTTTGCGGGCCGCATCGATAAGCGCCGCGCGCTTAAGGATCGGCGCCTGGTAATCCCGGGCGCGCCACTGCCGCACAAGCTTATCGGCCCATTCCGCGTCTTTGTCTTTGTGGCAAGTGTTGCAGGCATTGGGAGACTTGTAAACAAGGGTCGCTGCCGGCGTTGGCGGAAGCATAGAATGGTCAGACCGGTTCATCCGCGCAAAAGCGGTCATTGGCATATGGCAGGAGATGCACTTGCTTCCCTCGCTCGACCCGGGATGGTGCGTGTGCGCCATCGGGTCCTTAACCTTGTCCTCATGGCAGGGCATGCAGGCGTTGTTGAACTTCTCCTGCTTGAACCGGTACCGGCCGCTGGAAGTATGGCAGTGAATGCAGTCGATCTGTCCCGATTTGGCGCAGGGGCTCATTCTCCACGAGGTCAGCGTATAGTTCTCGCCCAGGTCGCGGCCATCGGGATAGAAGTCGGGGTCTTCAAACGTCACGAGATCAAAGTGATCGAAGAAGCGGTCTCCCGACCTGTACTCCGTGGTCAGCGGGCTTGCCTTCGCATGACAGCTTGAGCAGAGGTCGCTCCGCTGCTGCTTCGTCATGATCTTGGTCCTGATGAGCCCGTACTCGGTCAGGGACTGGCCTTTTGGCCTGGCCTTCGCTATTTTGTTGTGCTCTGCTGAAGGGCCGTGGCAGGTCTCGCAATTTATGCCCGGCTCGTTCCAGGTGGTATGGTAAGTGTCCTTCTTGGGATCGTAATTAGTCGAGAGCTGGCTCACGTGGCAGCTGTAGCAAGCGGTGTTGAAAGTGTATGGCGACTCCTTCCAGCTGACCGTCTCGCCCCTCTCCCCTCCCGGGAAGTGCCGCATGCCGCTGGCAGCCGTGTCGAACCACTCCTTCTTGTTCACGTCATAGGCGACGGGAAGGGTCTGGAGCCTGCCTTTAGTAAATGGCGTCAGGAAGTAGTAGACGTTCTTGCCGCCGAGCACATGCTCGATCTTGTACTTCTTCGTCCCCTTCTGGCCGGTCTCGATCACGACGCCCTCATTGATATCGGCGCGGTACCTGTCTTTTCCGATCACGATCTCACCCTGCTGAGGCGTGAGCTGGATGGCAGCGAACCCCAGCGTGTAGGGCTGCATGGCAAGCCCATGCTTTGACGTGGACCAGAGCTGATAGAACTTCTCATGGCACTCACGGCAGCTCGAGGATCCGGCGTAGGGGCCGGACTTTGCTTCTTCGGCGTGTGATGGTAATGAGAAGAACAAACATATGATGAACAGGAACGTTCCTATACGCATGATGATCCCTTTCTCACCCTGCTTATGCATCATCTCGCCCCGTCCTCACGGCCGTGCCCAGGCGCTGCCGAATTGAACGTAGACGATCGGGTTGTCCGGGCCCCAGGCAACATCGATGCCCATGTGCAGCCCGTACCTGCTCGCCAGCTCATACCGGAACCCCACGCCGCCGCTCGTCACGGTGATCCTGTTGTCCACGCGCGTGAAGTCGTTCCAGGCAGCGCCCCATCCGCCGAAGCCGACAATGCTGAAGCGCTTCCAGAACTGCCACCGGAGCTCCGCCTCGATCTGCGCAACATCGTCCCCCTGGTAGCGAATTGCCTGCACGCCCCGCAGCTGGACATAGGGCCGCAGATAGAACGGAACATCGCCGGAACTCATCGTGCCTCCAGCCCTGACGCCGAAGGACAGCTCGGGATGCAGGGCAAGGAACTGCATAGCCGTGAGGGTCACCCTCTGGAACGCGTGATCACTGCCGAGAGCCGGGCTGAACAAGCCGGCAGAAGCGTCCAGGTAGGCGCCCTTCAGGGGCGTGAAGATGTTGTCGCGCGAATCAAAGGTGAGCGACACCAGCGCCCCGCCTACGTGAGACACGTTCTGGAACTGCGGGAGACGACTGTCGCCGGGGGCAGCTTCGAACGACACGTCGGTGACGGCTGCGACATAACCGAGGCCAGCCCAGACCCGCGAGTCCGCGATGCGATACTGACCCTGCAGGAACCCGCCCCTGGGCTTGAGGTTGTATGAGAGCGGGCGGTCCCGGACGACATCGTTCTTGCCGGTCCCGTAGAAGTCGAGGTTCACCGAGGCGGTGATAGCGCCTGCCAGAGTATGCAGCTGGTCGTTCATCCAGTACCGGGAGTCTGCGGCGAACGCGCCCCAGGTACCGTTCTCCGTGCCCAGGCCGCCAACGGCGGTGAGGTTCGGCCGCCAATGCCCGGCCTCTGCATTTTCCTTGTTCCGGTCCACGAATATCAGTCCGCCGGCAAGGCCGTAACCGACTGCCGGCTCCGTGATCGGAGACGCAATCGGAACAAATCCGTAGGCCTCATCAAGGAAACCGCTGAAATCGAGCCAGCCGTCCTGGGAATAGAACTGCGAAGGTTCAGCAGCAGCCGCAGCGGCTGACTGCCTCTTATCGACGCCGGTTTCCGTTGCTGTCGCGGCTTCGGCCCAAGGAGCGGCCAAGAGGAGAATGGCTGCTGACAGGCATGCGATCACGCCAACAACTATGTTCAGAGATCTCTTGATCAAAGGCTCCCTTCACAGATGAGACCCGTGTATTTCATTCTTCACGTTTCACTTCTTCAGCTGGTCCGCTACTGCCTGCGCCGCCTTTTTCGCCGCCTCGGGGTCGCCGAGGTAATAGCTGCGGATGGGTTTCAGATCATCCTTCAGCTCATAGACCAGAGGGATGCCGGTCGGTATGTTGAGGCCGACGATCTCCGCCGCGGGCACATTGTCGAGATACTTGACCAGAGCCCGTATGCTGTTCCCGTGTGCTGCAATGATTACCCGTTTTTCGGACCGCACGACCGGCGCGATGGTCTCCTTCCAATAAGGCAGAAAGCGCGCAACCGTGTCCTTCAGCGATTCCGTCAACGGCATCTCTTCCGGCCTCAGGTCCGCGTAGCGCGGGTCCCTGCCGGGATAGCGTTCGTCGTCCTTCTCGAGCATTGGCGGCGGAATATCGTAGCTCCTTCGCCAGATCTTGACCTGTTCCATCCCGTGTTTTTCCGCGGTCTCGGCCTTGTTCAGCCCCTGGAGCGCGCCGTAATGCCGCTCGTTCAGTCTCCAGTGGTTACGGACCGGGATCCACATGAGGTCCATCTCCTCGAGCACGATCCAGAGCGTCTTGATCGCGCGCTTGAGCACCGAGGTGAAGGCCATGTCGAAGACGAAGCCCTCCTTCCGGAGGAGCTTTCCCGCCTCGAGCGCCTCGTTCGTTCCTTTTTCGGTCAGTCCGACGTCCGTCCAGCCGGTGAACCGGTTCTCCTTGTTCCACATGCTTTCGCCGTGACGGAGCAACACGAGTTTCTTCATAGCACCATTCCTCTATTTCTTGAATATGATTTCTCCGCTCAATGCTTACGAACCCCCCCGAATCTTTATACCGGCTCACGCAGGGGTCAGCACGGGCGGTTTCTCAGCACACCGTTCGACGAACTGATGGATCAATATATGAATTACGTTGAATTCCTTCGAGTCTTTCGTTCTCTTTGAGCTGAGAAAGGTCTTGGTTTGGATGGTGCGCACAATTTCTTTCGGATGTCCTTCTCCCAAAGGAGAAACCCGCCGCGGAAAGCAAGGGAGTTGTCGCCTGCACGGCAGCCCGGCGGCAGCTTGTCCAGTTTATTGACATTGCCGCCACCGATGACAACATCATCGAGTTCGAGCGCCGAAATGAACCGGGTCACCACTTCCTCAAAGCAGATGCGCCACTTCCTGATGCCGAGCCGCTTCAGCCCCCTGAGGCCCAGGTAGTCCTCATAGGTCCCCTGCTTGAAGGGCAGGTGTCCAAGCTCCATGGGCATCACGCTGCCATTGATGATCAGCGCGGTGCCGAGCCCGGTTCCGAGGCCCAGGAAGAGCATATTCCCTCCCTGGTAGCTTCCCAGTGCCTGCATGGCGGCATCGTTCATCACTTTCACGGGGACGCCGAAGGCCTTTGCGTAATCGAACCTGATCCAGCCGCGGCCGAGGTTTACCGGTTCCGCAACAGGCCGGCCCTCACGGACACGTCCGGGAAAGCCGATCGAGACTGCGTCGTAATCCCAGTCCTCGGTCAGTTTCAGTGCTGCGGCCACCATCCGGCGCGGTGTTAACGCAGGCCCTGATGGGAACTTTCGCGGCTCCGTCTTGCCGGTGACAAGGAGCTTAACACTGTTCCCGCCGATGTCGATGACCAGCACCTTCATGTCAAGGCCCTTCTTCAAATGTGTTTGACACGCAGAAACTGCGGGGTATGGCCTCTTACCTTGAGAACCTTCCGCTGGCGGTGAGGCCAAGGAGGAAGATGCTTTCAAGGGCGATCGAGGCCTGCACTTCGCTCGTTTTTTTTCATGAATAACCCTTTATTGTCCTGTGATTAGTTCAGGATCAAATGCTTCATAGATTATATCAGACATTGTTCTCGTTTCTCTTTAAGCCTGATTCATACTTAAGGCTGACATATGTCGAACGCTGTCGTACCAGTGTCCTCCTTGCATAAAAAAGGATCGAATCTCACCTGCAAGAGCTTGAATGAGAGGTCTGGGCGCCTTGGCATCCTCGCTGAACGTTCACCAAGCTTCTTTCCAAAGAATACAGCTTGTTTTCAATTGCTTTCAATTTGACGTTAACAGACCGTAATGATAAACTTTAGCCGTTTCCTTGTTGAATACGTACTCAATACGATGTCCTCTGAGGGATTCCAGCGTCGGATCGGATCCGACGAAACGAGCGGACGGAGCTGAAGCAGGAGGCGCGTGGCGCCGAGGGTATAAAGCAATAGAATGCCTTGGAGGCAGCGGATAGTTACCCTGCAGAAAGGTGGACCGATGCCAGGAAGCATGCTTTCCCGCGTCATAGGCTTCTGGACCGAGGAGCGGAGTCTCACGGTGATGCTTCTGCTCCTGGTGCTCCATCTCTTTATCCTTACCCCGGTGAGATTTCTCAGTCACGTCTTCTCCGTCTTCTCAGTCCTTTTTCTATCCCTTGCGTTGCTTGCCGGATTCCTTACGATGGTGAGGCAGAGGGCGCTTCGCTGGATATGGATTGCCTTCGTCGCCGGGACCATCCTGTTCAAGTCTGCTGCGTTTGTTGTGGAGGCCCCCTGGCTGATCACGGGCGATACGATATTTACCTTTTTCTCCCTATCAGCGCTGGTGTATGTTGTCTTTCTTCAGGTGTCACGCGATGGGCCGGTGACCGCTCACAGGATCCGGGGAGCGATCGCCTTATATCTCTTGATCGCGATGCTCTTCGCCTTCCTCTACAGCCTCGCCGAGGAGCTTGCGCCGGGAGCGTTCAGCATGCCCGGGGGCTGGTCGCGAGCCGCGGCCTCAAGCGGTGAAGCGTTCTATTATTTCAGTATCGTAACGATGACGACAGTCGGGTTCGGTGACATCACGGCTGTCCACCCGCTGGTCCGCTCCCTCGTAATGCTCGAGGCGCTGATCGGACAGCTCTATCCCGCGATTTTGCTCGCGCGGCTGGTCACCCTGGAGATCGAAACGCGGCGTGCTGGAAAGTAAGAAAATTTTCTTAAAGCGGGATGAAAGACTGAAACATGAACATGAATGATACGGATACGATGAATTCCGGAACGGACGCTGACCCGGCAACTCGCCGCAGAAAGCTTCAATGTCACTAATTTTCATCTGAGGTTTGTTCTCCGGTTCCGCGCTCATGTTCCCTCTTGCGAAGGACCTTTCACTCAGTACTTGAACCTGCCTCGTCCTCCTGCACACTGCCGGTAACCCATGCCTTGAGCAGCGTGTAGGTGACCGCAAGAATGACCGGGCCGATGAAGAGGCCGATTATGCCGAAAGCGGTGAGACCGCCGATGACCCCGGTAAAGATTACCAAGAGCGGAAGATCAGCCCCCTTCCTGATAAGGAAGGGCCGTATGACATTGTCAATGGTGCCGGCGATAAGCGAAATAACGAGAAGGATCGTCCCCCATACCGGCTGTCCGGTTGAGTAGAGCCAGATGATCGACGGGATCAGCACCAAGAGTGGTCCGATCTGTGCGATGCAGAGGATCAACATCACCGCAGTCAGCAGGGCCGCAGCGGGCACGCCGGTGATGAACAGTCCGATGGCCCCTATGGCCGCCTGGATGAGCGCGGTGACGACGACGCCCAACACGACGCCCCGCACGGCCTTTGCGGCGAGAATGGCGACCTCCTCACCTTGCTTTCCGGCCAAGCGCCGGGCAAAACGCAGGATCCCTTCCCGGACGACCTCTCCATTCGCAAACAGGATCGCCGCGATGATCGCGGTCAGAAGAAAATGAAGCATCGTTATTCCGAAGCTACCTGCCTTTTCCGCGAACCACTGCAGCGACTTTTGCGCGTACGGCGTCAGCATGGCCGACCGCTCCTCGGGGGTGAGCGCTGCCACCTCCTTCCATCGATCGGCGATCTTCTCACCTTTAAGCGGAATGTGTTTGACCCACTCCGGCGGCATCGGCAGGGGCATCGAATCAAACGATCTGACCTGTGCCGATATGTTTTCAGAATTCCTGACGATCGTAAATATGGCGAATGTTACCGGGACGAGGACAACGAGCAGGATCATCAGCGTCATCACAGTCACGGCGAGTCCCCGCCGGCCGCCAAGCATCGCCTGGAGCTTTAGCAGGACCGGCCATGTGGCTACAGCGATAATGGAAGCCCAGGTAAGGGCTACGAGGAAGGGCTGCAAGATCCAGAAGCTTGATACAATTAGCATCCCGATGAAAAGCACCGCCAGGGTCGTATGGGTGACATCGAGGGAAAAGGGTGTCTTCGCTTTCATGTGCGCGTTCCTCCTTGATGGTTACGATGGCATGGCGGCAGTAAATAGCTTGATCTGCTTAACCGCGCTATTCTGATTGCGTCTTTTGGGACTGCACCGACCAGAGTGGCTGGCGCGGCGTTGTGCAGCGTCGTTTTCACTTGTTGATCCTTCCGCACCGGATAGCCGCAATTGAACGGGTACTGCTTCACGTGCCGGTCTCTCGCAAACCAAGCGTTCATTACCGCAATGATAGCAGAGCCCCGCCTCTTTGACAAACGGGAAATGGCGCACTGTCTCTTCGCTTTACAAATCCGGAAGGCGATGATATGCTTGTCACGACCGTGCGCGGTGGATCCTTTCCCTCCCGGGGGAGTTCATTCTATGCCTGTCCGATGTTGCATCGCCCTTATTGTCACGGTCCTGCCTGTCCTTTTTCTCGCCCCGGGCCTTTCCCGGGCGCAATCCGACCTCCTCGAGGAGAGCGCAGTCACCGTCTCCCTGAACGCGAACGACAACCCAACACCGCATGCTGCCGGCAATGATGCCGAAACGGGTAAGCAGGAAAACGGGTTCTGGGCCTGGCTGTGGAACAGCGTGACCGACGAAGCCCATATAACCGTGGGATATGGCATCCTCGAAACGGACCTTAAGATCAACCGAAAAAGCGACGGAGCTTCTGCCACCATGGCACAGCGGGATACGTCGGCGATCTTCCTGAGCTACAGCACCGCGTCGTCCTTTTTCAAGGATTCGAACTTCGGATATTCGTTCATGGTCAACTACGTTAATTTCGACATGGGAGAACAGGAGATCAGCCGGAATGAGTTCGTCAACCTCGGCACGCACATATCCGGGCAGATGATCTATGCCGTGCCGACGCTGTTCTATCAGTGGGGAGAGCACCGGTACAAGGGAAAATTCGTGAGGCTGGGGGTCGGGGCCGGTCTCGGCGCTGCCACCTATTCGGGCACCGTACAGTTGTCCGGCTCACAGATACCCGGCGAGATAGTTTACACCGCAAACAAATCCTATGCGCCAAGGCTTGCGCTGAGCGATTTTCTCGAGGCCCGGTGGCATCACTTCGGGATCGTCGTGACGTACGCCGCTCCCCGCATCTACGGGGATACGTATGATATCAAGGTGTCGAATTTTTCCGTGAACATCGGATACACGTACTACTTCTGACAGCTGACCTCTGTTTGTAACTGCCCGGCCGAATCCGGCCACTCTGTTGAGCACCCGATACGGTTAAGTGATATAATTGTAATAAATGAAGTTGCAGATTTTCGTATAGTATAATAGAGCGGTTTTTTTACAGATTGTTTTTTTAATGCCCGCAGAGGAAGGATAAATCTATGACGGATCAGAGACAAAATTTACGCCATCCGGTGAAACAGCAAGGCAAGCTTACTTTGACCATCATCCCCTTTGAAAAAGAGGAGAACATTGACATCGTAGCCGATGTAACCAATATCGGCGAAAGAGGATTGGGAATCATTGCGCATGGCACCCTTGAGCCGGGTTATGTCATCATCAAGGACGGGAAAGGCGGGTACACAAACGGAGTGCTCGTGTGGAGCAAAGAACTGGATGATACGACCTGCCATGCCGGGATTCAATTTCTTCCGATGCAACTCAATGCGTCTTGACCTGATTATGGTGTAAAAAGCCCATCTCTGCGGGATGAAGGCAACAAGTGCTACTATCGGTCATTCCCTTTTCATTTCGCTCTATCTGAAGTGTGCGCCTGTCAGTTCCCCGTTGAACGAACCACGCAGGTTTTTTCTTTCCCGATAATAACTCATGATAGCGAGCGCAGCGAAGCAATCCCCCAATGCGTATCTGCCTGATAATTCGAGATTGCCGCGTCGCTCCGCTCCTCGCAATGACAGCAATGGGGACTTTTGCGAAACCATCACTCCTAGATGATGCCCACAAATAGCTGCGAGTCCCATCCCGGGTCAAATCCTCTCGTGACTGGCCGCTTGGATCCTACTCCTCCCAGCTTATCGCCTGAACCGGGCAGGCGTCGATCGCTTCCTGGCAGTTGCACGCCCAGCACTGCTCCGGGCCAATCACGTTCGACTTGTCATCGATCAGCTCGAAAACCTTGGGACAGACCTCGGCGCAGTGGCCGCAGCCGATGCACAGGTCTTCATCTACAACCGGTCTCTTTGACACTGGAATTCACCTCTGACTCGAGTCCTTGGCAACCGCATCGCCGAGGACCGAGTCTGCTCTTTCCCCATCGTATCCTTTTCACTCTTCCTGCCTTTTCGGTTTCACTCAGTATGGCTTGAAGGAAGTTCGCTAAGGCAGAGACATTACGGAATATGATACGTAGCACAGGGACATCCCCGAGCCGGTGAAGAACACCAGACCGTGGGGAACGGTGCCGTCGTAACGCTCCTGTAATATTCGTGTGCTAGAGTGTTTGCCAAGGAGGTGCTCATGACAAGCGTTCTCGTTTCTGTGCAGGGATCAAGAATTCTCCCCGACAATCGCAATCTGGCCTGCCCGTACCGGCCGGCGCATAATTTACTGTGCTCCGCTTCGGTGATGGCGGTGGTCGTCGATAACCGGAAAAAGTCGATCCATTGCGACACGGAAGATTTCGACCGCTGTCCGCTCTTTCTCGCCAAGATATTGCGGGGATGATACAGAAGATAGCAGGCTCCGTTAGCGTCATCAAAAGACACCCTCTCCTGTAACGCAATTGTAACATTACCGTCACATTCCCGTAACACGGTTTTTGTAAACTATGATCGTACGGGGAGGGGCGATTCTCGAATGGGGACTTCCGTCAAGCTCAAGTGTCCGGCATGCAGTTCTGAAGCAGTATACCGCTACGGGCACATCCACACGGGAAAACAGCGCCTCAGATGCGTGATCTGTGGCAGGCAGTTCGTACTCAGCGAGAAGGCATCGCCGCCTGCGAGCCGTCCGATCTGCCCCTCTTGCGGTGAGATCATGCACCTGTACCGGCACGATAAAAAAGTGCTCCGATTCCGGTGTTCCGGGTATCCCGAGTGCAGGACCTATACCTCAGTTCCCGTATAAGGAGGCCAGTCTATGAGTTGTTATGTCCACAATGTTCCGGGCAGGTTGAGGGTAAAGCATCCCTCGTTCAAGAACAAGGCGGTGCATTATGAGGTGCAGAGGTCGCTGGTGGACATGGGGCACGGGATCGGTACGGCGGATTTCAACGCCACGACCGGCAGCCTTCTGATCCACTACGATCCTCGGGAGATCGACCACCAGGACATCCTGCGCAGTCTGGAGCGTGCGGGATTCTATCATCCCGAAAAAGCGGTCACCAACGATCAGGTGATCCACCGGGCCACCGCGACGGCCTTCAGCCTCGTCACCAAGGCGGTGTCAGGCGCATTCATCGACACGGCGCTTCAGGGCACGGGCCTTTCGTTCCTGGCGATTCTGCTCTAACACCGGGTTCGCGGCAATCACTCTCCCGGCGCAACGCCGATTTCACACCATCCCTTCTTTTTTCCAAAAAAGAATGCCGTGATTTTATTCTCCTGAACGATCAGAGATCCCTGCTATGGCCCCTTCTACCATCAATGTCCGATGGCAGTCTTTCATCCCGCAGCACTTCTTTCACCCGTTTCGTGACCAGCGCCGAGAGAAAATACTTGATCCTGGCGGTTTTGCTATAGTGCCGCAGGACCATGGTGTACAGCGTGCTGACGCCTTCCCGGGAAACACGGAGGTTCTTTGCAATGTTATCGACAGCGACCTCATGATGGCGTTCAGACACCCGTTCAAAAAATACTTTTTCGTTCATCGCCTGTCTCCCTTCCCGATGTTTCGCGTTTTACGCCGACCCGCCATCATCCCGGGTTTTGCTGTCACCCGTTAAAAAGCGCTGCATGTGTCGCAGACGACGCCTCTGCTCCGTCAGACTGCTTCTCTTCATACCCCTCCAGGTACACGTCTGCAAATCCGAATCTGGACTTTAATTCACGCTTCATGGCCTTCATCGTCTCGCGGTAATGGTTGAGCGTCCCGTCCATCCTGATCCGCGCCACCAGGATGATTCTCTCCGGTGTGAGCCCCCAGACATGCATCTCCTTCACTATCCGAATCCCGGGAAACCGCAGGCGCAGGAAGGCCTCCACGTCATCGATGTCAATGCCGGCCGGGCTCCCTTCCATGAGGATGTGTATGCTGTCCTTGATCAGGAAATAGGTCGGATACGCGGCGAGGCAGCCGATCAGAACGCCCGCAAGGGGATCGACGATCCACAGGCTCGTTGCACGGATGATAAGGGCGGAGCCGATGACGCCGACCGAGCCGAGCGTGTCGTTCAGGATGAGGAGGAGCGCCCCCTTGATGTTCACGTCCTTCGAATATTTCCAGAGCCGCACCAGGCCGAAGGCGTTCGCAACGAGGCCCAGGACGGCGATGATCAGGACCTTATCGGCCTCGATCGGCTGGGGGTGCAGTATCTTCTGGAAGGCCTCTACGAACACGTAGAACAGGATGAATCCGACGAGCATGCCGTTGAACAGCCCGGAAACCACCTTGGCGCGTTCATACCCGAAGGTGTTGTGCTTGTCAGGCATCCTGCGGCTCAGCCTCGTGACCCAGAGCGCGATGATCTGGCCCGATATATTGACCGCCATGAACGACGCGTCAGTGACCAGGGCGATGCTGTGATAATAGAGCCCGCCGATCAACTCCACGAAGAAGTAGGCAACCGTCACTGCCAGTACGAGCGTCTGTCCTTGATCTGATGTCCTGACTTCAGCCATTGTTCAGATACCCCCGCTCACCGGCAATTTCACACCGCGTTCTGCCATCAGCCTTTAAGAAGTGCCGCCTTGTCCGTCATCTCCCACGGCAGACCGATGTCCATGCGCCCCACATGACCATAGGCGGCGAGCCTGCGGTAAAACCCTCCCTTGATCTGCGAGGGCAGCCGCCGCAGATTGAACTGGCGGATGATGCCGGCCGGCCGGAAATCAAAATGCCGCTCCAGCAGCTCCGATATCTTGAGGTCGGGGATGGTCCCCGTTCCGAAGGTCTCCACCTGGACGCTCACGGGCCGCGCGATGCCGATGGTATAGCTGAGCTGCACCTCGCAGGAGGCGGCGAGTCCGGCCGCAACGACGTTCTTCGCGGCGTAGCGGGCAACATAGGCGCCGACGCGGTCGATCCTCGAGGGGTCCTTGCCGCAGAGCGCGGCGCCGCTGTGGCGGGAATACTCCCCGTAGGTATCGATGGCATTCTTCCTGCCCGTGAGCCCCGAGTGGATCGAGGGGCCCCCATGGATGAAGGGACCATCGGGGTTGACGAAGATCCTGGTGCGGTCATCGGGCCTGATCTCCTCGTCCTGGAACACCGGCCGAATGATCGACTCCATGACGTCGTCGTACAATTGCCTGGCGTCCGGCCCGCCTTTTTCAGGCGGCTTGTTCTGGCTTGCGATGACCGTGATGCTGTGGATACGGCACGGTTTGCCGCCGCAATATTCCACGCCGACCTGGGTCTTGCCGTCAGGCGCCAGGTCGCTCAGGGTTTTCTGGAGCCTTACGGACGTCAGTTTCCGGGCGAGCTTGTGCGCGAGCCAGATCGGAAGCGGCATGAACGCCGATGTCTGGTTGCAGGCGAACCCGAACACCGTCACCTGGTTCCTCGCGGTGATGAGATCGATCTCATCCTCGGAGAGCGACTGCTCATCGATGTTTCGCCGGTCGGCGCTGGAAATCTCCCGCAGGCTCGTGATGATGCTGCAGGTCTTTGCGTTGAACGCCTTCTGGTCGTAGCCGATCTGGCCGATCATCTGGCGGGCGACTTGTCCGAAATCGACACGGACCGGCGTAGCAAACCGGGCTGCAATGAATATGATGGCTGTTGCAACGGCGCATTCAGAGATGATCTGGGCGTAAGGGTCCTGCTGAAGCACGTGGTCAACGATGGCATCACTGATGAGGTCGCACAGCTTGTCAGGATGGCCTTCGGTCACCGATTCCGAGGTGAACATGAAGTCTTTTTTCATTTGACCCTCTCCGCACGATGCCAGCTCAGGTAGCCGCGACAATTTGATTCCCGTTCAATACCGGAACCGGGACCGTTGTACTGCCGTTCAGCACCAAAGGCGGAGCAGCTATCTTTTTTGTCGCTTCGTTGATGAGCAGAGGCGCGACAGCGGTCCCGATCGAAATTGCCAGGTCAAAGGGATTCAGCGGGCCCATACCCAGGAAGCTCCGGAGGCCCGGGACGAACAGGGTGAGCGATTGCACCCCGAGCGAGCCGACCAGGGCGACGGTAAGATAGTTGTTCGGTTCGAGCCGGTTGGCGTCAAAGATGCTGTGGGTCTCGGAACGGTGGCTGATGGCGTGCAGGAGCCCTGCTGTGACAAAGTTCGTGAAGGCCATCGAGCTGGCCTGGGGCCCCTGCCCGTAGCGCAGGACACCGTAGCCGTACGCAGCCAGCGTCCCTGCTGAGATGGTGGAGGCCTCGAAGAGGAGCCTCTTATAGTCCGACGGATTGATGAGCTGTTCTTCGGGACTCCGCGGAGGCCGCAGGAGCACATCCGGCTCCGGCGGTTCCTGGGCAAGGGCAATGCCGGGGAAGATGTCCGAGATCATGTTGATCCAGAGAAGCTGCATGACGTTGAAAGGCTGTCCCATGCCGGCAGCAAGCGAGGTGAACATGATCATGATCTCGCTCGTGTTCTTCGAGAGCATGTACCGGACCGATTTTCGCAGATTGTTGTAGATCGTCCGACCCTGGCTTATGGCCACGACCATGGTCTCCAGGTTGTCGTCCTCCAGCACGACGTCGGCCACCTCCCGCGCCACGTCGGTCCCCGTGTGTCCCATGGCAATCCCGATATCGGCAGCCTTGAGCGCCGGTCCGTCGTTGATGCCGTCGCCGGTCATGCCAATGACCTTTCCTGCCGACTGGAGCGCCTGGACGATCTGGAGCTTGTTGGCCGGGCTCACACGGGCGAAGACATGGACGCGCCCGGCAAGTGCCTTCATGACCTCGGGCTCAAGCTGGTTAAGGTTGGTCGAGTCCAGGATCTCGAGTTCCTCGTCCTTGCTCAGATTGAGCTCCTTGCCGATCGCATAGGCCGTGGGGCTCTGGTCCCCGGTGATCATGACCGTATCGATCCCGGCACGGTGGAACTCGCCGATGAGATTCTTGACGCCGCTCCTGACCACATCCGCCATGCCGACGAGGCCGACCCAGATAAGCCCCTGTTGGATGATCTCATCGCTGCGAAGGGTGTCTCCATTGGTGACGGCGTACGCAACAGCGAGCACGCGGAGCGCTTCGCCGGCCATCCGTTCATTATCCGCTTCGAAGACCGTACGGGCGTTGTCGTCCAGTTCCAGCTGGCGGCCGTCCTTGATGTACCATTTGCAGAGTGACAGCACGTCGGTGGGACTGCCCTTGAGAGCCATAAGCCGCTGTTGTTCATTCGAACGGTGTACGGTGCTCATGTAGTGCCGGTCTTCCGAACGGTGGTTCAGCTTCGCGATGGGGTGCTGGGCCCGAAGCGAGTTGACATCGACGCCGGAGCTGAGCGCAATGTTCACCAGTGCGTTGAAGACCCGTCGACGATGTAATCCCCTTCCTGTCCCGACACCATCGACTCATTACAGAGCACCGACAGATGGAGCAGACGGAGGAGATCCTCGTTCGTATAGGGATTGATGCTTTTCCCGTCCAAACTGATCCTGCCCTCAACAACATCGAGCCGGCGCATGCCGGTATGGATCCGGACCACCGACATCCTGTTCATGGTGATGGTGCCGGTCTTGTCAAGACAGATGGTCTCGACCGAACCGAGCGTCTCGACGGCGTCAAGGTGACGGATGAGCACGTTCATGCCTCTCATACGCTTGATGCCCAGCGCGAGGGTCGTCGTCGTAACGGTCGGAAGCCCCTCGGGCACGGCGGCCACGGCAAGGGCGATGGAGGTCTTGAGCATCTGGAGAAAACCGTAGCCTCGCAGGATTCCAACGATGAACACGATGCCGCAGACGATGCAGGTGATGTACACGAGCTGGACCCCCAGGTGGTCCATCTGCCGTTCCAAAGGCGTGTCGGGCGGCCGCGCGTCTCCGACCATGGTTTGGATCCTTCCGACCTCGGTGAACCCTCCGGTCGCGACCGCGACTGCCAGCCCCTGCCCTCCCGTGACGAGCGTCCCCATGTAGACCATGTTGACGCGGTCTCCGAGGGGGAGATCAAGCTCCTGGAGCACGTCCGTTTTCTTGATAACCGGCATGCTCTCTCCCGTCAGGACCGACTCGTCGATGCTGAGGTGCTTCGCCTCGATGAGCCGCGCGTCGGCGGAGATGTAGCTTCCCGGCCTCAGCACGAGTAGATCGCCGGGCACGATCTCCCGCGCGTCGACCGTGACCGCGGCGCCTTCGCGGATCACCGTTGCGGTCGGCTGCACAAGGCTTTTCAGCCCGTGGATGATCTTCTCGGTCTGGCTCTCGGTATAATACCCGATCGAGGCGTTGATGACGACAACGCCGCCGATCACGACGGCGTCAGCGAACCCGCCGGTGGCCACCGAGATGCCGGCTGCAACGCCGAGAAGGGCCACGGGAAGCGACTTGAACTGGTCGAAGAAGATGCTCCACCCGGAGCGGGGGACCGCTTCAGGAAGTATGTTGGGGCCGTACTGCCTGAAGCGCTGCTTTACCGATTCATGGGACAAGCCCCTGGAGGCGTGCGTGTCCCAGTAGCCCAGGACGTCCTCGCGCCGTTTGCAGTGCCACGGCTCGTCGGGCTGGTCCTCGGCATTGACCACCTGCTGCCGCACCTCTCGCCTGCTCGGCACTTCCCGGGCGGGATCCGGACGCGAAGCCGGAACACCGCTCGCAACCGTATGCCGCTGCGGACGAACACGGGGAGCACCGACAGCGCCCCTCGGTTCGCTTCCTGCCGTCGGGCCACCGCCACTGCGTACGGATTCAGTCTCAGCGACGATCACCTGTACCAGCGCCGCGATCTCCGGAACGTGGAAGCCATTCCCGGACCCGGACTCGTACAGAACAAGGACATTGCCGGTAAGCGTACTTGCGGAAACGCTCAGGATCCATGCCTGCTGCACGAGACGCTGCTCGAGCTGCTGCTTCAGCGGCTCCGACCGGTACAGCCCCGCCACTTTGAGACGAATTCTCCCCTTGACCGCGTTATGAATTGCTTCGACCACGTGATCCAATCCCCCTCGTCAATTACGATACGGGCTGCGAATGCTTGTTCAGGAACGACCGTGCTCAGGCTGACTTGACCTTCGGCAGGGCTGTATTCGCAACTTCCTTGACGCCCTCCACCACGCCGACCAGCATGTCCTTGACCGCCTTGACCGCCGTGTTCCCGATGGTTGCAGCCGCATCAATGGCTCCGGTGACCGCGACCTTCGCGACTTCTTCGGCGTTGCCGCCGATTTCCTTCGTTGCCTCGATCACGCCGTCCACGGCCCGGCGGGCCACCATGGCCACATCGGCTCCCACATCCGCCGCTCCCTTGACAGCACCCTTCACGGTCTGGCCCGCGACGGAAATAACATCGCCGCCCACGTCGCTCACGCCCATGATCACCCCCTTGGCAACGCTCTTGGTGCTCAGGATCAGCCCCGTGCCTACTTCCTCAGTCGCCTGGATGGCGCCCTTGACCACATCCCTGGTCACTGTCACCGCTTCTCCCGCCACCGAACCCGTCGCGCGCAGCGTATTCGACACGGTGTTGCGCACGAGGCTCACGATCTCCGCTTCGATCTCGTTGATGCCCTTAAGGCTGCTGACAACGCCTTCTTTCACGGTCGTCCCGGCCGTTCCGACGCTTTCCGACCAAGCGCCCGTGGTCCCGCTCCCTGTGGTTTCTTCGCTTGCCATTTCAATACCTCCCTCCTGGTGAATGGTTGTCGATCCAATCGCCGCTCCGGAATCCGGCGCTTCCCCTGTCCTCGTCTTCGGCCGCGGCTTCACGGCCTCCTTTTTTAATGCAGCGTGTTTGTGTTCAGTCATGACATTGCTCCTCTCCGCGGCCGGAATCCGGCGCGCATTTGCGCTGATCAGCATACCCGATTCAGCAGCATCTCCAACACGTACGTACCTATGGTCTGTGGAAAAGGGTATAACCGGTGAGTTTCAAAAACAGGTCAGGCAGAAACCCGCTGTCAAAGCTCATTGATCCGTCTCTTTTGTCTTCGTAACCAAATTGAACGCATACCAGAAGGCGGCGAACCACGGGAGCGCGCCGGCACTTCCTTCGAGGATCTGGATCGAACCGGCGCCGATCAGCGCCACGATCGCGACGCCGCTCAGGTCCATCTCGCCGCCCGTCAACTTTCTGATCTGCTGATCAGCGTTCTTGAATGTCTCCCGCACGTCCCTTCGGAAATTCGCGGGATCCGGTTTCAAGGCACGACCGGGCTCTCGCACCACGAATAGGTCCTTTGAGCGGGCAAAATCCAGGATGGCGACACTTGTTGTCCGGTGCAGAAAGAGCAGGCTTCCTGTTGCCGCATTCGTATCAACCGTTTCTACCCCGGGACAGGCTGCGCACTTCTCACCGCAGGCACCGAGCGCAGCCGGATTCCCTTTGAGCGCGGGAATCCTGACCCTGAACCGCCCCGGCGAGCTGTAGGCGATGAATGCTTCGGGAGGCATGGTCACCCCGCTGACTCACTGCCCGGCTGCGGCGGAATGGCTGCTGCCGCGCCGGTCACGCCCGCTACTGCTGCGGCTTGGGACTCGGCAAGCTCCGACTTCGCCTCGGCAACGATGTCCTCGGTGATCTCGGCGATCTCCGCGAAGGTCTCCTTGCCCCGTTCAAAGAGCTGAATCCCCCCTTTTATAGCGGCCTTTGCAAGGGGCTTCGCCACGTTCGCAAAGAGCGGGACCACGATGGGAGCCAGGATCGCGGCACCGATGCCGATCGCAAGACCGGTAGCTAGATTTCCCTTCAATCCGTCTTCCAACAGAGCCATAAGTTCTCTCTCCTTTCAATTCAACACACCCATTTTTTTCAATTACTCAATTGAATTGTAGTTCGTTGATGACTCTGTGTCCATCGGCTTTTTCATTACTTTCCTACTAATACAAAATCATTACAAATATGATGCTTCTAAAGTATGGAATTGTTAATGGCGAGATGATCTCTTCAACCAGGTTCATAGACCACCCATACTTGAGCCTATAAAGCAGGTTCAGTCATTAGAATGTGACCTTTACGCCTGCGAGGCCGGTTAAAGCTCAAACGTTGCGAGAAGGATAACCGGACGAAAAGTCAAATGTCCAGGCAAGCATCTCAGCCTCCAACAGCATCACATTCAACATCCCCAGACCCGTCCACGATCCCAAAGGGCACAACAGCCCCTTTTTCATAGCTTAAGCGATCTCCCCCTCCTGTGCACGTACGATGATCAATGTATTAACTTAACGGATTGTCGATCTCCCCCCTCCATATAAATTTAATTTTGTAACATGCATGTAATAAAACAGTGGCATGATGGAATCAGCCAAATGATTCCGACGGTGTCCGTTCAGCTTGTCCGCGATGTATGAAATACTTCACAAAGATCATCGACGTCATGATCAAGTTCATGGTCCCGATCGTTATTATTGCCCTCATGATGGGGCTCGCGAGGGTCATCCTTGACCTGCGCGCCGTGTTCGGGAGCCGGACCATTGCATCGGCCTTCGACCTGATGGTGACCAACATCCTTTCGATGTTCATCGCCATCGAGCTGCTCCGCAGCATCATAGAGTACTTTGCCGTGCACCGGCTCAAGATAACGTTCATCACCGACGCGGCACTCGTATTCGTGCTCCGCGAGATCATGATCGGGCTCTACGAGCGCAGTCTGGAAAGGGGCATGATCATCGCGCTCGCGGCCCTGATCCTCGTGATCGGCGTCATCAGGACCCTGGCTGTCGTCTTCTCGCCGGAAAAATATCAGGAAACGGAAGGAACCCCTCATGGATAACGGCATGAACAAGAATAAGACAAATAAAATCGAGGAGATACTTCTTTGCTTCATTTCCGTCGCGGGACTTCTCCTTATGGTGCTCCACTGGAAGTAGGAAAAGGAAGACAAAGACCCCATGCAGGAAAATCAGAAAAAAAAGATCTTTCCCCCGGATTTTCAATGGGGCGTCGCCACCTCGGCATTCCAGCTCGAAGGCGCGCCCGACGCGGACTGGACGACGTGGGACCCGGTGCTGGTGACCAAGCCGGACATCACCGACCATTACCGTCTGTTCCGGCAGGACCTGGAGCTTCTGAAGGAGCTGGGGGTCAATGCATACCGGTTCTCCCTGGAATGGAGCAGGATCCAGCCCCGCCCCGACACGTGGAACGAAGAGGCCATCGGGCACTACCAGGAGATCATCGACATCATCCGAAGCTACAACATCGAACCCATGGTCACCCTCCATCATTTCACGCACCCGAAATGGTTCATGGAGCGGACGCCCTGGCACCGGTCCCTGTCGATCGAAAAGTTCCTCCGCTATACCGAAGCGATGGCCTCGGCCCTAAAGGGGGTCCGGTACTGGATCACGTTCAATGAGCCCTACGTGATCCTGCTCGGCGGCTACCTGGAGGGCTGCACGCCTCCCGGCATGCGGGACGTGCCCCGTTCGCTCCTCGCCCTGAAGAACATCTTCACGTCCCATGGAAAGGCCTATGACATCATTCATCGCTACGTTCCCGATGCGCAGGTGAGCATCGCGCACAATATGTCGGTGTTCGCGCCCTGGAAGCGTTGGAACCCGCTCGACCGGCTGCTCAAAAAATCGGCCAATTTCTTCTACAACCACTCCATCATCAATGCCTTCCAGACAGGCGTCTTCGTCATCAAGTTCCCCTTCTACCGTCCCGTGGAGATCGAGATCCCCATCCGGGGCAAGCTCGACTTTTTCGGCGTCAATTACTACACGAGGATCCATTTGCGTTTCAACCCCTTCAAGAAGATGGGCGTCGAGCTCCGTCACATGGACATTGACGGTAACGGGCTCACCAAGCTGGGCTGGGAGATCCATCCGCGCGGGCTCGAAAAGGTCCTGCGCTATGCGTCCCGCCTGAACCTCCCGCTCTACGTCACGGAGAACGGCATTGCCACGCACGACACCGAAGAAAAGGTCAAGTACATGAAGAAGCACGTGGACGTCGTCGAGCGCTGCCTCCGGGACGGGCTGAACGTCAAGGGGTACTTCTACTGGACCCTGATCGACAATTATGAATGGCTGCAGGGCCTCGACGCCCGTTTCGGGCTCTACAAGGTAGACTTCGAGACTCTCCAGCGCACCCCCACCTATGCCGCGACCTATTATGCATACCTCATCCAAAGCCGTTCATCGATGTAATGGAAACTTCATGCTCCGGTAATCCCCGCGTAACAATCGAAGGGTATGATCACGCAGTACAAAGCTCAAGCTGCGTCCGATGGCAGTGCATCCTGCATCCGTATCACGGAGGAGGTATCGTATGAACAATACCATTGTCATAAAGATAGAAAGCGGCGTAGTCGCCGACGTCTATGTCAGCGAGCCGGCGGACATCATCGTCGTAGACCATGACATGATCGAGGGGGGCGAATCGTTCGAGCAGCGCGTGCTCAAATCCGTATTTTCCCATCGCTCTGAAAAATGCGTGATCCCCGATCACGTCGATGCGCTGGTCACCTCGCTGGTGCTGGAATGCAAGCGGCCCCTCGACGGACAGGACCTTGTCCTCGTGGACCAGCCTGCTGGCGCTGCGGCATGACCGCCGGATAAGCGGAACCTGTAACAGAATATTCATAATTCCGTAACATTCCCGTAATGGTAGAAAAGTATGATAGAACTCAATGATGCTGTGTGATTTTCATATCCACACGTCTTTTTCCGACGGTTCCCTAGAGCTGGGAAAGACCGTCGACCTTTTCGGCCAGGCGGGCTTCGACGTCATCGCCATCACAGACCACGTCGTAAACGGCGACAACGCAATCGGCAAGGTCACCCGCAGGTTCAACCTTTCGGTGCGCGGCGATACCTTCGACGACTACCTGGCCGCGGTTAAGGACGAGGCGAAGCGGGCGTGGGAGAAATACGGGATGCTCGTGATCCCTGGCGTTGAGATCAGCAAAAACTATTTTTCAAAAGAAGAATCCGCCCATTTCCTCCTCCTGGACATCAAGGAATTCATCCCCGCCTGCATGAGTTGCGAAGACATTTTTGAAGAGGCGAAGCGGCAGGACTCGCTGGTCGTGGCATGCCATCCGCACCACACTCCCGACCCCATGAACCCCGACACGCTGTACCTCTGGAACAACCGGGACAAATACGCCAAGTACATCGACGCCTGGGAGATCGCGAACCGGGACGACGTGTTCAACGTGATCAGCCTGAAAAAATATCCCTACATCGCGAACAGCGATTTTCACAAGGCCCGCCACCTGTACTCGTGGAAGACTATGTTGAACTGCGAGAAGGATGTGGAATCGGTGAAAAACTGCATCAAGCACAACCGGGGCGTGGCCATCACGCTCTTTCGGAACTGACCGGACAAAGGACGCGAGGCACTGTCAAATGTTTCATGAAACAGATGAGACTGAACATGAAACCACAGAGAGCACGGAGCAGTGCTCTGTGTTCTCAACTGACTCAAAAAGTTTTTCCTTGAAAACAGGAAGAATTGAAATGCAGAAAACGGATTTAAACGTCGTAGTAAGAGAGCACAGAGGGCGAGGCTATAGAAAGCCTGAATCATTTTGAGATCTAATAATTTCTCTGTGTACTCTGTGGTTAATTCTTGACTATACGGTACGCGACGACAGGAGGTATGCCATGACACTGTTTCTGATCTGCGCAGCAATCTCTCTCATCGGGATCGTGCTTACCCTGCTCCAGGCGTGGTCGGCACACACGCTCATCAGGAAGGACAGGACAACGACAGGCCCGCAGCCGCCCCTATCGATCCTGAAGCCGCTCCGCGGCATCGACGACAATCTATTCGACAACCTCGCGAGCTTCTGCACGCAGGACTATCCTGAATACGAGGTCCTTTTCGCCCTGCAGGACCGGAACGATGCGGCTTACAAGGTGGCATGCAAGGTCCAGGAAAAATATCCCGACCGCGACATCACCATCGTTGTGGAACGCTGCAACGTGGGGCTGAACCCGAAGATCAACAACCTGATCCCCGCATACCGCAAAAGCCGCCATCCCTACATCCTGATCAGCGACAGCAACGTGCTGGTAGGGCCCGACTATCTCCGCGAGATCGCAAGCCACACGAAGGACGCCGACGTGGGGCTCGTGAGCAGCCTCATCCGGGGCGTCGGCGGCCGCACGTTCGGAGCGATTCTCGAGAACCTGCACCTGAACTCCTTCATAATCGGGAGCGTCAGCTTTCTCGACCGGTTCCTCGGCATGTCCTGCGTCATCGGGAAATCCATGCTGATGAAAAAGAGCGACTTCGAGGCCCTGGGAGGGTTCCCGGCGTTCAAGGATATTCTGGCCGAGGATTTCATCATCGGCAGGGAAATGAGCAGGGCCGGCAAAAAGGTCGCCCTTTCGAACTACCTGATCAACAACGTCAACGAATACTGGGACGTCAAGCGCTTCCTGAACCGGCATACCCGTTGGGGAAAGCTCCGCTGGAGGATCGGCGGCCTCAAGTATTTCTCTGAGATCCTCGCAAACCCGATCTTCGTCGCTTCCCTGCCAATCCTCTTCACCGGGCCATCGAGAATGACGCTTTCCTTCGCGGCGCTCGTCAGCCTCGTCAAGATGTTCGCTGATTCGTTCATGGGGAGAAGCATCCGGACGCAGGTGCCTGCCGCTTCGGGAACGAATTCGCTCCAGTACGTGCTCGTGCCCATCAAGGACATCATCATCGGACTGGTCTGGTTCGTGCCGATCGTGAGCGCGACCGTCGTCTGGCGCGGAAACCGCTATCGTATCGGCAGGGACTCGCGGCTGTCGCCTATGCCCGAGAGCGGGGTCTGGTCCTGGGGCTACCGCATGACGGACTATATTCGGGCGCGTCTTGCGTAAGAAAGTCAATATCCACCGCGTTGACACTGAGCCACGGAGAAAGAAAATATCTTTAGACACAGATTTACACTGATCATTTCATGATTCATCTGTTTTAATCACAGGCCATCATTTATTTTCAGTGTCAAAGATCTGGTTTTCCTTCGTGTCTTCATGGTACCCCTGCTGCTCTTTACAATATGAAGGAGTAACTGACATGCTCGAACAAATGGAAACGGACCGGATCTTCACCCTTGCTCCCGACATCAAGGACCCGCTGCAGAAAAAGCTGTTCTCGATGGTAAAGGGACCGATCGAACATGTTCTTGCGTTCCCCCGGCTGAACAAGGCCTATGCCGAAGTTTCGCGGATGAGGGACAAACGGCCCTTTCCAGACAAGGTCCTGGAGCTGCTCGATGTGGCCTATGACCTCAATGACAGAGATCTTGCAAAGCTTCCGGCGTCGGGACCGGCCATCGTTGTGGCGAACCATCCCTATGGCGGGATCGAAGGCGTCATCCTTGCATCCCTCCTCCGTTCCATCCGAAGCGATGTGAAGTTCATGGCAAATTCTCTCCTCGCCTGCATTCCCGAGATGCGAGAGCTGCTTATCGGCGTGAACCCTTTCAAGCAGGACGGCGCGGTGCGCCAGAACTTCAAGCCTATCCGTGAAACGCTGCAGTGGGTTGCAAACGGCGGCTTGCTGGTCGTGTTCCCCGCTGGTGAGGTCTCGCACTTCGACCTCCGGAAAGGAGCGATCACCGATCCCGCCTGGAGCCCGACGATCGCGCGCGTCATCCGGAGGACGGAAGCTCCGGTCCTCCCGATCTTCTTTCTGGGGACGAACAGCCCGGCTTTCCACATGGCGGGAATGGTCCATCCCCTGCTCAGGACCGCGATGCTGCCCAACGAGCTCCTGAACAAGGGCCGCAGGAAGATCCGCGTTCGCGTCGGCGACCTGATCCCCTTTCAGAAATTGGCAGGCATCGAGCAGGATGCGGAGATGATGGAATATCTCCGCATGCGCACCTACATCCTGGAGCACCGGGCCTTGAAAGCGGACGCCATCAGCAACCGACCCGTCCGGCGTAGGATCCCTGCTGCGATCATGACCAGGCCGATCATTCCTCCGCAGCCTCCCCTGGTTCTCGCGGGGGAGGTCAGCCGCCTCGCCCCGAGCCAGACGCTCGCAGAGAGCGGAGATCATCTGGTGATCCAGGCCCGGGCGGAACAGATACCCCATGTACTGCTCGAGATCGGACGTCTCCGGGAGGTCACGTTCCGCGCCGTGGGTGAAGGGACCGGTAACGCCGTGGACCTGGATGGCTTCGATCAGACCTATCTCCATCTCTTCATATGGAACCGCGGGAAGAACGAGGTGGTCGGCGCGTACCGCATCGGCCTCACCGACGAACTCGTAAAGCAGCAGGGTGTCCGGGGCATCTACACGAGCACGCTTTTCCAATACGACGGGGAGTTCCTGAAACGTCTTGGCCCGGCGCTGGAACTGGGCCGCTCCTTTGTCCGCCCCGAATACCAGCGGTCCTATGCGCCTCTCCTCCTGCTCTGGAAGGGGATCGGCAGGTATATCGTGGATAATCCCCATTACCGGACCCTGTTCGGTCCGGTAAGCATCACCGATGAATATCAGGCCCTGTCGCGGCAGTTGATCGTGCGCTTCCTGAAAATGAACCGGTACCGGAACGACATGGCGGAGCTGGTCAAAGCCAGGAGGCCGGTCAGGATCCGGCCGCTCAAGGACTGGGACATGGAGATTGCCATGCGATGCGCAAAGGACGATATCGAGGACATCTCCGGCCTGATCGCCTCGATCGAAAGCGACCAGAAGGGCATCCCCATTCTGCTGAAGCAGTATCTCAAGCTCGGTGGACGGATCATCGGGTTCAATGTGGACCCCGCCTTCGGCAACGTCGTCGACGGTCTGATCATGGTGGATCTTGCCGAAACAGAGCCGAAGATGCTGGAGCGATACCTGGGCAAGGAAGGGTCGCAGCAGTTCCTCGCCTACCATCGGGCAATGCGATCGGAGAACCATGGGCACTGCGCGTGACGGCTCGATCGACGGGTCGCGCCGGGATTCACCGGGAAGCGCACTTCTGGAACGATTGAGCGGGCCGTTTCGAAAGCTGCTCGTTCTCGTACCTGTCGGGATCATCGGCAATATCCTGTACTGCCTGGCCACGACAGACCGGGGGGTTGTTGCTTCGATCGTCCATTTCACCCCCGGGTATCTCCTCCTTGCCGCCCTGCTGAGCGTCGTTCCCTGGTTCACCTGCTCCCTCAGGCTGTTCATCTGGAGCAGGTTTCTCAAGCAACCGCTCGAGTATGGAGAGGCATTCCGGATTGCGGTCACGGCGGATCTGGGAGGCGCTCTAACGCCTCCCCTGGTCGGAGGCAGCGCGGTCAAGATCGGCATGCTGATGAACCGCGGCTACAGCGCCGGGACGTCTTTGTCGCTTCCGGCCCTCGAAAACATGGAAGACGCCCTTTTTTTTCTGGTCATGGTCCCGCTGGCGCTGACGGCTTCTTCATCTTGGGACCTGCCCCAGATCAGCGGCATGCACTTTTTTGCGGTTGGGCACTGGTTGCTTGCCGCGGGGGCAGGCGTACTTGCTGTCGGCGTATTGGCGCTGGTTCTCACAAGACGCGGGATCGGCTTGCGCTGGCCTGTGAGTCTTGACAAGCTCCGGGAGAAGACCCTGACCACGCTCCGGAATTTTCTCATGACCTTCCGGCTGGTCGGGAGCAGGGGGAAAACCGTACTTCTGCTGACCATAGTGCTCACTGCTGTCCAGTGGACCTGCCGCTATTCGATCATTTCCCTGCTGCTCGCCGGCATCGGGGTCCCGGTCCGTCCGGTCCTGTTCATGGTGCTCCAGGTGTTCGTGTTCGCACTGATGACCCTCGTGCCGACACCGGGCGCATCGGGCGGGGCCGAGGTCATTTTTTCGCTCCTGTACAAGCCGTTTCTTCCGGACGGAACGATCGGACTGGCAACGCTGGGCTGGCGATTTTTCACCTTCTACCTCCACCTCCTGCTCGCGGCCGCGCTCTCGGTGCTGCTCTGGTGGCGGCCGGCAAGAACAGGGCAAAAGGCCGGTGAGCAGCAAGAGGCAGCCGGCGAATTGGCCCTGAATGAGGAGTGACACCTGCCTTCGTAAACCGGCGTTGGGCGGGTTTCACACAAATGACCGTGAGAGGAGAATACCCATGAATACGGCTATGAATAATATTCGCTCTATACCGGGGAGTTCCTGTTTGAGCGCGTCGCACGCGGAAGACGCAGTGAATAATGCAGCAGGCGCCCCGCAATCATCGGCCGGGAAATCTTCATGGCTGTGGTCTTCGCTTGTCAGGACCGAGGCCCGCAGAGCAGGCCTCAGCCTGTACGAGATCCTCGGCGTCGCGGAGCTGATGCGCGTGGCCTATGAAAAGGACGAGTTGGAAAGCCTTCAGCAGCGGCTTGCCATCCTCCAGACCGATGCGGCGGAGCTTTCGTCGTCGCTGTCAAACATCATCGAGCTGTCCCGCCTGGAGGCGGAGCCGGTGGAGATGACGATGCAGCGCTTCGACGTCGTGGCGTTGCTCCACGATGTTGCGCAGACGGCCCGGGCCGCCATCGGGCAGAAACCGGTCAGGGTCATGGATGTCCCGGCTCCCCGTCCGGTTTTCTTCGTATCGGACCCCGGGAAGGTGCGACGGATCATGACCGAGCTTGCAAACAATGCCGTCAAGTTCACGGACCGGGGACGGATTGCCCTGATCCTGAACAAGGATGACGACCGGCTGAGGATCACCGTTACGGACACGGGAAAGGGAATGAACCCCGGGCAGATCGCGAACCTGCTGGAACCGGGCGAAGGGCCCACCGGCGAGATCCCTGCAGATGCCCCCCCGGGCATGGGGCTTATGATCGTCAAATATCTTATCGCAGCACTCGAAGGCAGCCTTACCGTCTCGAGCAGGATCGGAGAAGGGACGATCATAGAAGTGACGCTCCCCTGCGGGGAACGGCCTGCCGTCCCTGTAACGATCGGCAGCGGAGAACCGGCCCCCGATCACGGCCGCTGATATCTTATTCAAAGACGCAAGGCGGGGGCTTGACCGACTCCGTGTGCGTCTGGCGCGGCCCGGTCACCTCCTCCCTCCCCGGGATACATCACGGTGACCGGGCCGGCCTGTTGTTCCCCCGCTCCTCGCCTGCTCAGTACCTCCTGCTGTTCGGGCCGTAACCATCAATTGCCAGAAGGACGATGTCGCATGAACGAACGGATACTCATCGTCGAAGACGAAAACGATACCGCCGAGCTTCTCGGCTACAATCTGCAGCGGGCCGGCTACGAGACCCTCCGGGCAAGCACCGGCAAAGAAGCCATCGATGCGGCGCAGCGCCATGCTCCCGGCCTGATCCTGCTCGACATCATGCTGCCCGAGCTGAGCGGCTGGGAAGTCTGCCGTCTCCTGCGGGAAAGCCCGCAGGGGAGATCGATCCCCATCATCATGCTTACCGCGCTCGCCGATGAAGAGGCCCGGATCAAGGGCTTGAGCCTGGGGGCCGACGATTACATCACGAAACCCTTCTCCGTGCGGGAACTCCTCATGAAGGTCAAGAGGCATATGGAACGGCAGCGGACGATCAGCGACCAGCTACAAAGGCACCAGGAACAGGAAACCTCGATGCGCTACCTGGTGCACGAACTGAAGAACGCGGTGAGCATTATCGGGGGGTTTTCCTCCCTGGCCCTGCAGAAGCAGGACCACGACCGGTATCTCAGATCAATCCGGGCATCGGCGATGCATGCAGACAGTCTGCTCACCGATGCGAACCTTCTCGCGCGGCTGGAACAGGAAGGGGCGGACCTCCCCGTGGAGCCCCTTGACGTTAACGCGGTGATACGGGAAGTGATCGACCTGTTCGTGGACGGCGCCGGGAAGAACGGCGTGGAACTTGAGAGCATCGACTCGGCGCCGCACCTCGTCATGGCGAACGCCACGGCTACACGGCAGGTATTGATGAACCTGGTCTCCAACGCCATAAAGTTCAGCCGAACGAGCGGCAGGGTATGGGTCTTCTGCGAAGAGACGAAGAACGGGATAGACGTTTCCGTGACCGACGAGGGCGCCGGTATTCCCCCTGCCGAGCTGCCGAGGATCTTCGATAAATACTTTCGGGGCGCTCGCAGCGAAAGGGTCAAAGGTGCCGGCCTCGGGCTGTACATTGTCAGGCTCCTGCTGTCGGCCATGGGGGGAACGATCAAGGCGGTCAGCAAGCCGGGCGTGGGCAGCACGTTCACGGCATCCTTCCGGAAAATCGCCGGCCAAGAGACGGAACAGGCAGCGGAGAAGGATAGAAGTGCTCTTCTCACGCACAAATCCGGAGTATAAACTGCGGCACTTGTAGAAATCGAGGCGTGGACAGAGAGAGTATGCTGAGGCCCATCGAAACTTCCTGCCAGGGGGAGACATCGAATCAGAAAAGAGAGGTAAATTCTTTTTTCTCATCACCGCTCAACCAAAATAAGTGATAAATTTAATAGTATTGTAACGGAATTGTAACAATTGCATGGTATAAACCATGCACGAAATGACACAAAATAAAAAGACGGCATATCAGAAGGAGGATCTATATCCATGAAAAGAATCGCAGCATTTGCATTAACCGTTGTTCTGGCCATGGGGGCCGCAGCACATGCAGAGGAGATGTTGAACGGAGCCGGGGCGACCTTCCCCTATCCCGTGTATTCCGCATGGGCGAACGAGTACAACAAGGTATCCGGAACAAAGCTGAACTACCAGTCCATCGGTTCCGGCGGCGGCATCAAGCAGATCACGGAAAGGACCGTCGACTTCGGCGCGTCCGACAAGCCGCTCAAACCTGAAGAGCTCGCCAAGGACAATCTGCTCCAGTTCCCCGCGGTGATCGGCGGTGTCGTGCCGGTGGTCAATATCACCGGGATCAAAGCAGGAGAATTGAAACTCGATTCAGAAGCCTTATGCAAGATCTATCTGGGTGAGATCAGGACCTGGAATGATGCGATCATCAAAAAGATGAACCCGACGGTCAACCTCCCGGGCAGTGAGATCACCGTGGTCCACCGTTCCGACGGTTCAGGGACGACCGCCATCTTCACCGATTATCTGAGCGATGTGTGCCCGGCCTGGAAGGAAAAGGTCGGCTCTGGTACGTCCGTGAGCTGGCCCGCAGGCATCGGCGGCAAGGGGAACGAAGGCGTGGCCAATTATGTTCAGCAGACGGCCAACTCCATCGGCTATGTCGAGTTCGCCTATGCAAAACAGAACAATCTTACCCATACCCTGCTCAAGAACCATGCAGGCACCTTCGTCGCGCCGAGCTTCGAAAGCTTTGAGGACGCCGCCGCAACGGCAAGCTTCGACCCGAAGAAGGATTTCTACCTCTGGCTGAACGATGCCCCGGGCAAAAAATCCTGGCCCATCGCCGGCGCCACGTTCATCCTCCTTGCCAAGGAGAAAAAGGACTCGAACATGAAGGTGGTCAAGTTTTATGACTGGGCATTCAAGAATGGGGATGGCAAGGCAAAGGAACTCATCTATGTTCCCCTTCCCACTTCGCTTAAGGGCAAAATTGAAGCCTACTGGAAATCGAACGGCATCAAGTAAAACTGCTCTTCACAGTACAAAATAGAGTTGAAATATACGGGTCAGGTATATATACTGTCTATACCTGACCCGTCCATTTTTTTACGATGAATACTCAGCAAACGAGAAAGATCCGTTCTTTGGCCATTTTCCCCAAAAAGAATGTTGTCGATCTGTTGTTCTCCTCCCTGACTGCCGTTGCCTCCTTTTCCATCATCATTTTCATCATCGGGATCCTTGTGGTACTCGTCAGGGAGTCGTCGCTGGCCCTCGGGAAGTTCGGGCTGGTGAATTTCCTGACCTCGACCACGTGGAACCCGGTAACACAGATTTTCGGGGCGGCGACCACGATTTACGGCACCTTCGTCACGACCGCCCTTGCCCTGCTTTTCGCCATTCCTACCGCCGTCGGTATCGCGATATTCATCACCGAGATCGCGCCGAATTTCCTCAAAGGCCCCATCGGAATAGCCATAGAACTGCTGGCCGCGATACCGAGCATCATCTACGGCATGTGGGGGCTCTTCACCCTCGCGCCCATCATGTCGAAGTATGTGGAGCCGGCCCTGCAAAGCACCGTCGGAAAACTCCCCTTTCTCGGCTTCCTGTTCAAGGGGAATCCCCTCGGCATCGATCTCCTGACGGCGAGCGTCATTCTCGGCATCATGATCATTCCGTTCACGGCGAGCATTGCACGCGATGCCTTCAATTTGACCCCTGCCGTGATCAAGGAATCGGCCTATGCCATCGGTGCGACACGATGGGAAGTGGTCAAGAATGTTGTCCTCCCCTACTCGAAGCTGGGCGTGTTCGGGGGGGCCGCACTTTCCCTGGGACGGGCATTGGGCGAGACCATGGCCGTAGCGTTCGTGCTCGGGAACAACCACAAGATCGCCACGTCGCTCCTCGACGCGGCATCAACCATCACCGTAAGCCTTGCGAACGAATTCACGGAGGCGGACAGCGACATGTATCTGTCCTCTCTCTATTACCTTGCGCTCGTACTGTTCGTCATGAGCTTCATCATCCTTGCAATATCCAAGTTCTTTCTTTTGAAGGCCGAGAGGAAATATTCGCGGTGAGCATGAACATCGAACGAAAAAGAAAGATCGAGAGCGTCATCGCGCTCGCGATGAGCGGCCTCGCCGCCGCGATCGGTCTTTTCTGGCTCGTGTATATCCTGGCCGACGTCATCATTCACGGCATAGGAGCTCTGCAGCTCAGCCTGTTCTTCAACGACCCCGCTCCCGCGGGCGTCGAGGGAGGCGGCCTCAGGAACGCCTTTGTCGGGCAGTTGATGATCACCGGAGCCGCCACCTTGATCGGGGTCCCCGTCGGCGTCCTGGGCGGAACGTTCCTCGCCGAGTACGCCCGGGGAAGGAAATTCGCCCGGTTCATCAGTATCCTTGCCGATATCATGGTCAGCGTCCCGTCCATTGTCGTGGGCGCCTTCGTCTATGCGATCCTGATACGGCCCTTTCATCATTTCAGCGGCTGGGCCGGGGCGTTCGCGCTTTCGATCATCATGATCCCGGTGGTTCTAAGGACCACCGAGGACATGCTGTCGCTCGTTCCCTGGACGCTGCGTGAAGCGGCGTTTGCCCTGGGGGCCCCCTACTACAAGGTCATCATCCAGGTCGTGTACCGGGGTGCGGCCACGGGGATCCTGACCGGCGTTCTGCTGTCGATCGCCCGTGTCGCCGGAGAAACCGCTCCGCTTCTCTTTACCTCATTCAACAACAACTTTTTTTCCTGGGACATGAATCGGCCCATTGCATCATTGACCGTCACGATCTTTCAGTACGCCATGGGACCCTATAAAAGCTGGCATACTCAGGCGTGGGGTGCGGCATTCGTGATCACCCTGTTCATACTCGCCCTTACGATCATGGGCAGGCTGGCCATTTGGTGGAGGTATAAGCGTTGACGGAAAAGATCGAGATCGAGGTCAAAGACCTGAACTTCTATTATAACGGCGATGTCCATGCCCTGAAAGGCATCTCCCTGCCGATCAAAAAATACCATGTCACGGCGCTCATCGGGCCTTCAGGCTGCGGGAAAACCACGCTCCTCCGCTGCTTCAACCGCATGCACGATCTCTATCCAAGGCACCGGTATGGCGGCGAGATCATCTTCCAGGACAGGAATATCCTCGCGAATGACGTGGATCTCATCAACTTGAGGAGCCGCATCGGCATGGTTTTCCAGAAGCCGACCCCTTTCCCCATGTCCATAGCCGAGAACATAGCCTATGGCCTCAGGCTGAAAGGGGTCCGGAACAAATCTGAACTTATCGGCCGCATCGAACAGGCGCTCAAGCATGCGGCCCTCTGGGAAGAGGTCAGGGACAAGATGAACGCGAATGCATTCGACCTCTCGGGCGGCCAGCAGCAGCGCCTCGTCATCGCGCGCGCCCTTGCCGTAGAACCGGAAGTATTGCTTTTCGACGAACCGACATCGGCGCTCGACCCCATCTCCACGGCAAAGATCGAGGAACTGGTCGTCAAGCTGAAAAAAGACGTCACGATCATCATCGTGACCCATAACATGCAACAGGCCGCCCGGGTGTCGGACATGACCGGCTTCCTGTACATGGGCGAGCTGATCGAGCACGGCACCACGGAGAAGATATTCACCACGCCGGACAAGAAGCAGACCGACGACTACATCACGGGAAGGTTCGGGTAACTGCGGGACCGGCGCCGGAGAACAAGCGCGAAATCGCGCCGCAAAATCATCGAACTCTTCCTGCCGGGGGAACGAGGCGATCGATCGTTGAAGCATATCCGAAATGTTGGGAACAAGGAGATCTTCATGGTTGCTCAAAAAGAACAGGACATTGAAAAACTGAAGGAACAAGTGCTGAAAATGGGCGGGTTCGTCGAGGAAGCCATCCGCAAATCCATCAGGGCGCTGGTGGACCGGGACCGCGACACCGCGATCCAGGTCATCGACAACGACGCCATCGTGAACAATTATGACGTCGAGATCGAAGAAGAGTGCATCCGCTTCCTCGCCATCTGGCAGCCCACGGGCAGCAATCTCCGGTTCGTCACGACGACCATCAAGATCATCACGGACCTTGAGCGCATGGGCGACCTGGCCGTGGACATCTGCGAGCGGTCCATGGAACTGCTCGACGAGCCGCCCCTCAAGCCCTACATCGACATTCCCCGCATGGCCGAGGCGGCCCAGAAGATGCTGAAGGACAGCCTCGATTCCTTCGTGGCCCGGGACGCGGACCTTGCCATGCAGGTCTGCGCTGCAGACGACTTCGTGGACAACCTGAACCAGCAGATATTCAACGAGCTGCTCGTCTTCATGCTGAAGGACCCCAGGAACATCTCGCGCGCAGTGCGGCTTACGTACATCACGAAATACCTGGAGCGGATCGGGGACCATGCGACGAACATCGCCGAGATGGTCGTCTACATGGTCAAGGGCAAGGTGATCCGCCACATGGCTTGTGAAGCCCCCCGTAAGAGCGGGGCCTGAGTCCCGCTCCGCCGCCCGGCCTGTTCCGCCCCCGGCCTCCTTCGTACCGAATGGCCTCCCGCGCCCGCAAACCCATAAATTGTTTGACAAACAGGAGTGCACAAGGTAGAATCCGCTCACTGATTGTAAGCATGGGCTAACATCGGAGCGCCTTTGACCGGGCTTCCCGCATGACCGGCAGTTGTTTCGCAATCGATACCCGAGATGAATTCCCCACTCCCCCATTTCAAGCGGGACGCGTTTCAGGACCTGCTCCTGGCCGCAGTCCTCTTCAGCGCACTGTTCGGCATCCTGCTCGGTAACAGACCCCTCGCCGTGCCCGACGAGGGTCGCTACGTCGAGATCCCCCGTGAAATGGTTTCAAGCGGGGACTATGTCACTCCGCGCCTGAACGGCGTCAAATACTTCGAAAAGCCCGTCCTGTTCTACTGGCTCGAGAGCCTCTCGATCCGGCTCTTCGGCCTCCGGGAATTCACGCTCCGGCTCTGGCCGGCATTGTTCGCCGTCATAGGGTGCCTCGCAGTCTACGCGGGGGGCAGAAGGCTGTACAACCGCAGAACGGGCCTCATCGCCGCGGTAGTGCTTTCCACGAGCATGCTCTACTATGCCCTCAGCCGGGCGATCATCCTCGACATGCCGGTGACGTCCCTGCTCACGCTTGCGCTGCTGTCATTTCTCGTAGGAAGCCGGGAGCCTGCGGGATGGCTGCGCCGTTTGCTTTTGTACGGGTTCTATGTCTTTGCCGCACTGGCTGTCCTCACGAAGGGGCTCATCGGGATCCTTATCCCCGTCTTGGTCATCGGCTCCTGGATCCTCCTGCTGGGCCAGCGGCGCATGCTCCGCGACCTGTATCTTCCGACCGGCATTGCCCTGTTCCTGACGGTCGCGGCTCCGTGGCACATTCTCGTAGACAGGGCGAACCCGGAGTTCTTCAATTTCTATTTTATCCACGAGCACTTTCTTCGCTACCTGACGAAGATCCACAGCCGGTACCAGCCCGCCTGGTTCTTCATCCCGGTGCTCCTCGTCGGCCTGTTTCCCTGGACGGCCTTCCTGATCCAGGCCGTCCGGTTCAACCTGCCGAAATCCTGGCGGGGCCGCCATGAGCACGGCGACGCCCTCTTCCTGCTCCTGTGGGCGGTACTGGTCTTTCTCTTCTTTTCCGCATCCAGTTCCAAACTGGTCCCTTACATCCTGCCGGTCCTCCCACCGCTCGCGCTGCTCATCGGCCGCTATCTTGCGACCGCCTGGACGTCCCGCGAGGCGCCGGAATTCCATTCCGGGATCGCGGCCGTTTCCCTTGCCATGCTCCTGTTCGCCGCGGCCCTGATCGCACTGCCGCTCTTCGTACCGATGCCCCAGGTCCTTGCCCTCGGCAATTATCCGGTGCTGGTCGCCGCGCTCCTCGGGGTCGTCGCCGTCTCCACATGGCTCCTGGACCGGACGCGCGGCATCCGCTGGTCCCTGCCTGCCCTGGCTATCGGCACGGCATTGCTGCTGATCGCCCTGAACGCCGCCGCCGGCCGCGTTCAGGATCATTCCGTCAAGCCCCTTGCCGAGGTCCTGAAGCAGCGGCTCAAGCCCGGAGACGAGGTCGTTTCGTATCTTACCTACTACCAGGACCTGCCGGTATATCTCGAGAGAAGGATCACCGTCGTGGACTGGTCCGGCGAACTCGAGTTCGGCATGAGCATTGAGGATACGAGCGGGTGGATGATCCACAGCGCCGAATTCTGGAAGCGCTGGCAGAAGCCTGCCAGGATCTATATGCTCACGAAGCGGAGCCTGTACGATATCCTCAGGCCGCCCGGCAAGAACAAGATCTACCTTGTCGCGGGAACGGAAGATACGGTCCTGCTGACCAACAGGGAGCCCTGATGAAATACCTGCCGATCATACTGCTCGGGGTACTCCTGAATGCCGCGGCGCAACTCTGCCTGAAGGAAGGCATGCGGCGTATCGGGCATTTTGACTTCGTCTGGTCGAACGTTCTGCCGATCGGGCTCCAGGTCGCCGGCAATCTATTTGTGCTCGCCGGGCTGTTCCTCTACGTCGTGAGCGTCGCAGTCTGGCTCCTGGTGCTTTCGCGGGTGGAAGTGAGCTTTGCCTATCCCCTCCTGAGCGTCGGGTATATCGTGAATGCCGTGGCAGGCTACTACCTGTTCCAGGAGAACCTGTCGCTCACCCGGATCACCGGGATCGTGATCATCTGCGTGGGCGTGTATTTCGTGACGAGAAGCTGAAGTACCGGAGAGCAAGCTGACAGGCATGCAGGCTCATTTTTATTCGATCGTTCTGTGAAGGATTACCATGTCAAGCAACCCAACTGAAGAATTCCTCCCCTTCTCCCGTCCGACGATCAGCCAGGAAGCCATTGACGAGGTGGTGGCCTGTCTCAAATCCGGCTGGATCACGACGGGCCCGCGGGTCAAGCAGTTCGAAGAGGACCTCAAGGCCTACTGTTCGGCGCCCTACGCCCTTGCGCTTTCCTCGGCCACGGCCGGCCTGCACCTGGTGCTGGCTGCGCTGGAACTGAAGCCCGGCGATGAGGTGATCACGACGCCCATGACCTTCGCTGCGACCCTGAACACCATCGTGCTCGCCGGCGGGAAGCCGGTCCTGGTGGATGTCGAGCCGGGGACCTACAACATCGACGTCCGGCAGATCGAGAAGGCCGTTACGAAACGCACGCGGGCCATCATGCCCGTGCATTTCGCGGGTCTGCCCGTGGACCTCGACCCGCTGTATGCGATCGCGAAGATGCACAATCTCCGCGTGATCGAGGACGCGGCCCATGCCATCGGCACGGAGTACCGGGGAAAACGGATCGGCAGTTTCGGCGATGTCCAGGTCTTCAGCTTTCACCCCAACAAGAACATGACCACCGGCGAGGGCGGCTGCGTGATGACCAGTGATGAGAAGATGGCAGGCGACGTGGCCCTGCTCCGCTTCCACGGGATGGACCGCGAAGCCTGGAACCGCTTCGGGAAGAAGGGCAGCCAGCATTACGAGATCATCGCGCCGGGCTTCAAATATAATATGATGGACATGCAGGCGGCCCTCGGCCTGCACCAGCTGAAACAGCTCGACGGCTTCATCAAACGACGCACGGAACTGGCGCTCCGGTACCAGAAGCTGCTCGCCGACTGGACGCAGGTCAGCCTGCCCTCGGCTCCTTCCTATCCGCATCTCCACGCCTGGCACCTCTACACCCCGCTCGTCAATCCCGAACGTGCGGGCATGGACCGGGATGCCTTCATGCAGGGGATGAAGGAGCGCAACGTCGGCACCGGGCTGCACTACCGGGCCGTGCATCTCTATCCCTATTACCGGGAGCGGTTCGGCTTCAAGCGCGGCGATTTCCCGAATGCCGAGGCCGTATCGGACCGCATCGTGAGCCTGCCGCTCTTCCCGCTGATGACCGATGCGGAGCAGGACCGCGTGGTCGCCGCCATGGCCGGCCTGTTCGGGAGGAAAGGGACATGACCAAACCCTACGTGAGCGTCGTTGTCCCCGTGTACAATGAACAGGACAATCTGAACGCGCTCTTTACACGGTTGACGGCCGTCCTGGACAAACTGGGAAAGCCTTATGAGATCCTCTTCACGAACGACGGGAGCCGTGACCGTTCGGGCGAGATGCTGAGGGATTTTCATCTGCAGCGGCCGGCCGAGGTCCGCGTCATCGACTTCAACGGCAATTTCGGGCAGCACATGGCCATCATGGCGGCCTTCGAACGGGTCCGCGGAGACGTCATCGTGACGCTCGACGCCGACCTGCAGAACCCGCCCGAGGAGATCCCCAAACTGCTCGCCGCGTTCGAGGCGGGCCACGACGTGGTCGGCGGCTTTCGCAGGAACCGTCAGGACACCTTTTTCCGGACCTATGCCTCCCGCGTCATCAACGGCATTCGCGCAAAGATCACCAACATCCGCATGAAAGACCAGGGCTGCATGCTCCGGGCATACGGCAGGAACATCGTCGACAACATCGTGGCGAGCGAGGAGACCTCGACCTTCATCCCCGCGCTGGCCTACAGCTTTGCCGCGAAGCCGACCGAGGTCGCGGTCGAGCACGCCCCCCGGGCGGCCGGAGTATCGAAGTACCGGCTCTACGACCTGATCCGCCTGAACTTCGACCTCATGACAGGATTCTCCGTCGTGCCGCTTCAGGTGTTCACGGTCTTCGGCATGGTGGTCTCGATCCTGTCGACGCTCTTCGTGGTCTACCTGTTCATCCGGCGCCTCATGATCGGACCCGAGGCCGAAGGCGTGTTCACCCTCTTTGCAATTCTCTACTTCCTCGTCGGCATCGGCATCATGGGCCTCGGCATCATCGGGGAATATATCGGCAGGATCTACAAGGAGGTGCGGCGACGCCCGCGCTTCGTGATCCGGAAAGTGTACGAAACGATCGATGAATAAACCAAGCATGTTAGTTTTCGCCTATCACGAGGTCGGGTATGAGTGCCTGGACCTCCTGATCCAGAACGACGAGAATGTGCTCGCCGTCATCACGCACAAGGACGACCCGGACGAGGAGATCTGGTTCCGGTCGGTCGCAGGACTAGCCCGCAAATACGGCATCCCGGTCTACACGCCGGAGTCCGTCAACACGCCGGCATGGGTCGAGCAGATCAGGGCCTGGGAGCCGGACCTCCTCTTTTCCTTCTACTACCGGAACATGATCAAGGAGGAGATCCTGAACCTGGCGCCGCTCGGAGCTTTCAACATGCACGGCTCCCTTCTTCCCAAGTACCGGGGCCGGGCGCCGATCAACTGGGCCGTGCTGAACGGAGAAACGGAAACGGGCGTCACCCTTCACCATATGGTCAAACAGGCCGACGCCGGGGACATCGTTGACCAGGAAAAGGTTTCCATCGGGCCCGAGGACACGGCCAAGGACGTTTTTCTGAAGGCCGTCAAGGCGGCGCGCCTGGTGCTCGAGCGACAATTGGGGGCGATCACGTCGGGGACCGCGCCGCGCCGTAAACAGGACGAAGCGCTGGCCTCTTATTTCGGGGGGCGGAAGCCCGAGGACGGCCGCATTGACTGGACGGGGGCCGCGGGGAAAATATATAATCTGATCCGCGCCGTGACCCAACCCTATCCGGGAGCCTTCACGGAGGTCAACGGGAGGAAGCTCATCATCTGGTGGGCAAGGCCGCTTCCCCCCTCGGGAGGCGAACCGGGGCAGGTTCTGTCTGAAGACCCATTCACGGTTGCCACCGGCAGCGGCGCCCTGGAGATCGTCAACTGGGAATGGGAGGACGAAGTCGAGGAAGATGCCGACCGCGAGATGCAGGGGCTCGAGGCGGGGCGGATCCTGGGAAAATAACGGGAAATGAAATGGAGCGGAGCATGGGCCTGAAAATATTGATCCTCGGAGTCAACGGCTTCATCGGCAACAGCCTGACGGAGCACATCCTGAAGAACAAGGATTGGGAAGTCTACGGCATGGATATGTCCACGGACAAGCTCGACCAGTGCCTGGGCCACGAGCGTTTTCGTTTTGTCGAAGGCGACATCACCGTCAACCGCGAATGGATCGAGTACCACGTCAAGAAGTGCGATGTGGTCCTGCCGCTCGTGGCCATCGCCACGCCGGCCACCTACGTCACCGACCCGCTGCGCGTGTTCGAACTGGACTTCGAGGCCAATCTCGACATCGTGAGGAAATGCGTGCGTTACAAAAAGCGCGTCCTCTTCCCGTCCACGTCCGAAGTGTACGGCATGTGCCCCGACCGCGAGTTCGACGAGGAGGCCTCGAACCTCGTGCTCGGCCCGATCAACAAGCCGCGCTGGATCTACTCCTGCTCCAAGCAGCTCATGGACCGCGTGATCCATGCTTATGGCATGAAGGAAGGGCTGAAATACACGCTCTTCCGCCCCTTCAACTGGATCGGCCCGAAGCTGGACAACATCCTCGAGCCCAAGGAGGGCAGCTCGCGCGTGCTCACCCAGTTCATCGGGAACATCCTCCGCGGCAAGGACATCCAGCTCGTGGACGGCGGAGAGCAGCGCAGGAGCTTCACCTATATCGACGACGGCATCGACGCGCTGATCCGGATCATCGAGAACCGGGACAGCGCCGCGGATGGCCGCATCTTCAACATCGGGAACCCATCCAACGACATGTCGATCAGAGAGCTTGCCGAAACGCTGATAGCGCTCATCCGGACCTATCCCCGGTTCGCGAAGCTTGCCGACAGCGTCCGGATCGTGACCGTCCGGTCGAAGGAATACTACGGGGAGGGCTATCAGGACATACTTACCCGCGTGCCGTCGATCCGGAACGCGGAAACCTATCTCGGCTGGAAGCCCACGACGGACCTCAAGACTGCGCTCAGGAAAACTCTGGACTACCACCTCGGCAGGCCGTCTCAAGAGTTGGACGTATAGTCTCGAACGAAATTGCCGAACCGCTGCGGCGCAAAGAGCGCGAAGGTTCACAAATGAACGATCAGCATCCGGTCTTCTTTGCGTCCTTGGCGCCTTCGCGCTAACTATTCTTTAACGTTCATGAACGATCCCCTCCTCGCCATCAAGATCGACGTCGACACCGACCGGGGCACGCGCATCGGCGTGCCCAACCTCCTCGCCCTGTTCGATGAGTTCGGCATCAAGGCCACGTTCCTCTTCTCCCTCGGTCCGGACAATACGGGCCGGGCTATCAAGCGCATCTTCCGCCCGGGGTTCCTGAGCAAGGTGAGCCGCACCAGCGTCGTCTCTACCTACGGCATCCGCACCCTGCTGAACGGCGTTCTGCTGCCGGGACCGCACGTGGGCCGAAGGAACGAGGTCATCATGCGGCTTGCCCGCGACAGGGGCCATGAGGCGGGTATCCACTGCTATGACCATATCCGCTGGCAGGACGGACTTGCGAAGATGAGCCGCGATGAGGTGGAGCGGGAGTTCGGCAGGGCCAGAGCGGAATTCGAACGCGTCTTCGGCGAACCGGCAAGGACCGCCGGGTCGGCGGGTTGGCAGGCGAACGCTTTCAGCCTCGCTGCCTACGATGACGCAGGCCTTCTCTACGCCAGCGATGCCCGGGGCAGCCACCCCTTCTTTCCCCGCGCGGGCGGCTCGGTGTTCAGAACGGTCCAGATCCCCACAACGCTCCCGACGCTGGACGAACTGCTTGGCAGGCCGGAATATCCCGATGAGCGAATCGTCGATCAGTATTGTTCCGTGCTCCGGCCCCGCGTCGTGAACGTGCTCACCATCCATGCCGAACTCGAGGGGATGAAGCAGATAGGCCTTTTTAGGACGCTCCTGCAGCAGTTGAGTATGCGGAGGATCGAGGTCAGGAGGCTGGATGACATCGCCCGCGACCTCCTCCGGGAACCGACCGCAATCCCTGTCTGCGATCTCGTCGACGGCACGATCGAGGGAAGAAGCGGCACCCTTGCGGTCCAGCGCTGCGCAACCTGATAGCCTCCCCGGGAAAGCCCTCTGCCCCTTCTTGAGGCCCAAAAACCAACATTTTTTTTTGACAATCCCCCGCGCTTCCTTTATATTTAATCAGAAGACAGAATTTCCCGTCCGTTTATTCAAACCGAAGGAGCAATCTCAATGATCCCGACCGTGGAGTGGAAGAACGGCATGGTCCGCATGCTGGACCAGACCAGACTGCCGATCGAGGTCGTGTACAACGAATGCAGGGACTATCAGACCGTGGCGCAGGGCATCCGGGAACTCTGGGTGCGCGGCGCACCTGCCATCGGCGTCTCGGCCGCCATGGGCCTCGCGCTTGGGGCGCGACAGATCACTGCCGCCTCGTTTAACGAGTTCTGGCCGAAGTTCGAGGAGATCTGCAAGTTCATGGCGGCAACGAGGCCCACGGCCGTGAACCTGTTCTGGGCCATCGAGCGGATCCGGACGTTCGTGCAGGCCAACCGGGACAAAAGCCTCGAGGAGATCAGGGACCTGCTCGTGCAGGAGTCCCAGCGCATGCTCGACGAGGACATCGAGACGAACAGGCGCATGGGTGGCTACGGGTCGGTCTTCGTTTCCGACGATGACAACATCATCACCCATTGCAACGCTGGCTCCATTGCGACCGCGGGGTACGGCACGGCCGAGGGCGTGATGCGGGCCGCCGTGGAGGAGGGGAAGAAGATCCACGTCTACGTCGACGAGACGCGTCCCGTGCTCCAGGGCGCTCGCCTGACCGCCTGGGAGTTGATGCAGGAAAAGATACCCTGCACCCTCATCACCGACAATATGGCGGGACACTTCATGTACCGAGACCTGATCGACCTCGCGATCGTCGGCGCCGACCGCATCGCCCGGAACGGCGACGTGGCGAACAAGATCGGCACTTACAGCCTGGCCGTGCTGTGCAAGGAGCACGGCATTCCCTTCTACGTCGCGGCTCCGCTCTCCACCATCGACTTCGCCATGGAAACGGGCTCCCTGATACCCATCGAAGAGCGCAATCCTCGCGAAGTGACCCACATATTCGGCAAGGTCCAGATAGCGCCCGAAGGCGTGGCGGTCGCGAACCCGGCCTTCGACGTGACGCCGGCGCGTTATGTGACGGCCATCATCACGGAAGTCGGCGCATTTCTTCCCCAGGACATCCACAAACTTGCCGACGGAAAAACCGACCCGGAGAAGCTCAGGATACGATAACCGGCGTCGGTCCCGGTCTCCAGCATCCAGTCCGCAGTGTCTTCTCAACGAGCAACGCGAGGAGGTCAGCATGAAACAGACTGCGCTCCACCAGAAACACCTGCGTGCTAGCGTTAAACTGACCGAGTTCCAGGGCTGGCAGGTACCGCAGGCTTTTACGGATGCCCAGGACGAGCATCATGCGGTGCGGGGCAACGCCGGCCTGTTCGACGTCGGTTTCCTGGGACGGATCGAGGTCACGGGACCGGCTGCCGTGGAGTTCCTGCAGAAGATGTTCACGGGGAACATCGCCAAGATCCCCGAACACTCTGCGCACTACTGCCTCCTGTGCAACGACAACGGCGGCATCATCGACGATGCTATCGTCTTCAGGCTCTCCAACGCCGGCACATCCATGCGCTTCCTGCTTTCGACGAATGCCGTGAACGCCGAGAAGGTCCTGGAGTGGCTCACTGCTCATGCCTCATCGGGAACACAAATCAGCGATGTGACCGGGTCCCTTGCACAGCTGTCGCTCCAGGGCCCCCGGTCGGCCGGCGTTCTTGAGAAATTCCTCGGCGCTCAGTTCAGGAAATTCAAACCCCGTTCTCTGAAGGAGCTGACCCTCCCCGACCTGCCGCTCCTCGTGGCGCGGACCGGCTACACCGGCGAGCTTGGCTATGAACTCTTTATCGCAGCCGACAAGGCTGAGACCCTCTGGGATTCGCTCCTGAACGCGGGAAGCGACTTCGGGCTGTTGCCCTGTGGTATGGCGAGCCGCGATACCCTGCGGCTCGAAATGGGCTACCCGTCCTACGGATACGATATTGACGAAAAACGCACGCCGCTCCAGGCGGGCCTGACAGCCTTCGTTGACTTTAAAAAGGAATTCATCGGTAAGGAAGCCCTGCTCGCGGAGAAGGCTGCCGGTGTGCGGGAGAAGCTCGCGGGTTTCCTCCTGACCGAGAAGAGCGCGCCCCGGCCGGGCGGCAGCATCTTCTCCGAGAACCGGCAGATCGGTGTAGTGACCAGCGGCGCATTCTCACCTGCGCTCCGGAACGGCATCGGGCTCGGCTACGTGGTGAGCCGGTACGCCCAGCCCGGCCAGGAGATCGAGATCGAACTTCGTGACAGGGAAATCGTCGCCAACATCGTGGAGCTGCCGTTCTACCGGAAGAAGTAAGGAGGTTCCCGTACGGACGGTCCTTGCCCCAAACACTACTGCGCATCATAGTTTTTCCTGGATTCATCGAGTCGTTGTTTTCCGTTCGGCAAGACGTGTTTCCTGTTCATCACACCTGAGAGAGTCAAGTCCTTCCGGAGGGATCGTTTCTCAGTGTACGCAGTACGTTCGCAGATGAACGGCAAAAGTAGCTTCCGACAACGGTACCACGGTACCGTTGCTGTCCCGTCGTGATACAATTGTGATAAAAATAATTAAACCTGTGTGTATCACGGTGATTGCACGTCACGGCACTGAGAAATCGTAACAACATGACCGGTCGTAAGCATCCCTCTCCCCTCGGAAATCCAACACTGTTTTAATCCGGCACGCTATTCCCTATTCCCGCTTTGTCCCTGCCGTCACTTTGTGGTAATATGACCCATGGAAACGAAAAAGGCCGTCATCCCGGTAAGAGGAATGACCTGCGTCAACTGCGCCGCGGCGATCCAGAAGGACCTGTCCAGGCTCATTGGCGTGAAAAGCACGAATGTCAACTACGCGAACGAAAAGGCCGTTGTCGAATTCGACCCTGCGGTCGTCAGCCTTGATCAATTCATCTCCAGCATCCGCGAGTCCGGTTATCAGGCAGTGACCGAAGCCGTCACCATCCCGGTCATCGATCTGGATGTCTCGCGGGTGCCTGAGCTTGAGCGAACTGCCTCGGCTATCGACGGCGTGTTGAACGCCCGGGTAAACGCGACAGCGGGCACTGTCGAGCTGGACTACATCCCTGGCCAGATAAGCCTCCGCGATATCCGCCGGTCGATCGAGCGGGAAGGCTTCCGCATACCCGTCCAGGTAGAGGGCCGTACTGCCCTGGACATCGAAAAAGAAGCGCGGGAGCGCGAGCTCCATGAGCTCAAGACGAAGCTTGTAGTGAGCGCAACCCTTTCCGTCCTCGTCCTGATCGGGAGCATGCAGGACATGATCCCGGGGCTGTCCCTCCTCCCCCGACGGACCATGTGGTTCATCCTGTTCCTGCTCACCACGCCGGTGCAGTTCTGGGCCGGCCGCCACTTCTATCAGAACGCCTGGGCCTCGATCAAACACGGCAGCACCAACATGAACACGCTTGTCGTGGTCGGGACCTCCGCGGCCTATGGGTACAGCGTTGCGATCACCTTTTTCCCCGGTCTGTTCGGGCACATGGGCAGCCACGGCGGCGCGTACTACGACACCTCGGCGATGATCATCACGCTCATCCTGTTCGGAAAGTTCCTCGAGGCCCGTGCAAAGAGCCGGGCCGGTGAAGCGATCAAGAAGCTCATGGGGCTCCAGCCAAAGACGGCGCGTGTCATCCGGGAGCAGGGCGAGCACGACATTCCGATCGAAGAGGTCGAGGCCGGCGACCTGATCATCGTGCGTCCGGGCGAGAAGGTGCCCGTGGACGGGGTGATCCGGAGCGGATCGTCCTCGCTGGACGAGTCCATGCTGACCGGCGAGAGCCTTCCCGTTGACAAACGGACAGGCGACACGGTCATCGGAGCCACGATCAACAAGACCGGAACCTTCACCTTCGAGGCGACCAAGGTAGGCCGGGACACCATGCTCAGCAATATCATCCGCATGGTCCAGGAAGCGCAGGGGTCCAAAGCGCCGATCCAGCGCCTGGCCGATTCCATTTCGAGCATCTTTGTCCCGACGGTCATCAGCATCGGCCTGGTGACGTTCCTGATCTGGTACCTCCTCGGTCCCGCCGAGACGCGGTTCACGCTTGCGCTCGTAAATTTCATCGCCGTGCTGATCATCGCCTGCCCCTGTGCCATGGGACTGGCAACGCCTACGGCTATCATGGTCGGGACCGGCAAGGGTGCCGAGCACGGCATTCTGTTCAAGAACGCCGAGAGCCTCGAACGGGCGCAGCGCATCGATACGATCGTTCTGGACAAGACCGGAACCCTGACCCGCGGCGAGCCGACCGTCACGGACGTGGTCGCGAATGGAATAAGCGAACAGGAGCTCCTTGCCTCTGCGGGTTCAGCCGAGAAAGGGTCCGAGCATCCGCTCGGAGAAGCGATCGTTCGCTGTGCTCTTGGCCGGGGCATCGCTCTCGAACAGCCTGATGAGTTCGAGGCCCTGCCGGGCCACGGAATCCGCGCGATCGTCAAGGGAAAAGAGGTCGTGCTGGGCAACGAAAGGCTCATGTCTGACAGGGCCGTGGTCCTGGGCCGTCTTGCCGTTGAGGGCGAAGGGATCTCTTCCCGGGGGAAAACTCCCATGTTCGTCGCGATCGACGGCAAGGCTGCAGGAATCGTTGCCGTTGCCGATACGCTCAAAGAGCATTCCCGGGAGGCGGTGGAGCGGATGAAGGGACTCGGCCTCGAGGTGTACATGCTGACCGGCGACAACCGGAGGACCGCTGGGGCCATTGCCGGAGAGCTCGGCATCTCCCGCGTACTGGCGGAGGTGCTGCCCTCGGACAAGATGGAGAACGTCAGGAAACTCCAGGCCGGTGGCCGGGTGGTTGCGATGGTCGGTGACGGGATCAATGACGCACCCGCGCTCACTCAGGCCGATGTCGGCATCGCGATCGGGACGGGAACCGACGTGGCGATCGAGGCCTCTGACGTGACGCTGATCAAGGACGACCTGCGCGTCGTTGCTGAGGCCATGAGGCTCTCGCGCAGGACCATGCAGACCATCAGGATGAACCTGTTCTGGGCGTTTTTCTACAACGTCATTGGCATACCCGTGGCCGCGGGCGTTCTCTACCCCTTTTTCGGGGCCGGCGGCCTGCTGAACCCCATGTTCGCCTCCGCTGCCATGGCCTTCAGTTCGGTCAGCGTTGTGACCAATTCCTTGAGATTAAGAAAATTCTCTTAATCGGGGACGAGCATGGTTTAACGGGCCATCGCAAAATTATGTTTGTTCCTTTGCCGTCGTTCCCCAGACAGCGGATTATCGACAGCTTGGACATCAAACCAGTGTTTCGCCACAATTCAACAGGGATACATTCGGACATAAAGCCAACACATGCAAAATCCTTCACTTACTTGGTTTCAATTGATCATTATCCGCGTCCCGTAGTCTTTCTCCTCTTCGTCCTCTGCGGTATAATGTTTCCATGAAGTTCATCGCTGATGTCATGCTGGGCAGGCTTGCAAAGAAACTGAGGCTGCTCGGCTTTGACGTTCTCTATGACCGTTCGCTCGATGATAACGAGATCATCCGGATATCCCTCGAGCATGAGAGGATGATCCTTACCCGCGACAACGGCCTTGCTCACCGTCCCCTGGCCTCCCGTCACCTGTTCATCCGCTCCGACATTGCGCAGGAACAGGTGAATGAAGTGCTCTCGGCCCTTCCCTCTTGCGCCGGCTTCCCGCAGCCCCTCACCCGCTGCTCTCTCTGCAACTCGACGCTTATCCCTCTGGCGAAGGAAATATCCAGGGATCGGGTTCCCGACTACGTGTATCACCATGAGCACGATTTTCTGCAATGCGGATCGTGCGGAAGAGTTTACTGGGCAGGCAGCCATGTCAGGAACATGAAATTGACCGGCCGGGCGCCCGGCGATGGACAATGATTCTGGGGAACCCTTCCACAAACGATAGCCCCGGTCCGTTAATCAGGACCGGGGCTATTTCCATGATAACAGGGCTCGACTGCATGAGCAGAAGGCTTGCCTTCAATCACCCGGAGTGATCGTAATGGTAGGGCGGACCGGCTGGGCGGGGGCAGGCGCCGGCGCAGTTAGATCAGTTGGGGCAGGCGTGGTCGGAAGGGGCGACGAGGCGTTCGTAGCGGTCTGTCCGGTTGCCTCCTGGTTTTGCACCACGGGTCTCGGCCTCGGACGGAGGGGTTGCGGCTGTTTCGGGGCAGGCGGGGGGTTCAGGATACCCGTGCGCGTTATGGCAAGGTCCCTGATCGGTGCGCTCCCTGCATCCCGTACTTCAATCTCCTGGCCGTTCAGGATCAGTTTCAACGCATTTGCACGGCCATAGCTCAGGAGAAACCGCTCGTCGGCGCTCCAGATCAGGCTTTCTCCTTTTCTCAGCACTGCCTTCTTTTGCGGGCTCGTATCGGTGCGGACCAGCAGCCATGTGTCATCCATCGCCACGACTTCAAGATAGAGCTTGCCGGCGTTCAACGTTCCGCCGGCTGAGTCCGTCGGAAGAGACGACAGGAAGGGGGAGCCGGCGTTCTTCTCCTGCTGACGACTCTTACCGCTATGCCTGCCGGGCATGGACGTGAACAGGAGCAGGAGCAATGAGATAGTGATCGCAGCTCCCCAAAGATAAGGTTCGATGGACCTTTTCACCCGGGGGCCGCTCTCCACAGGTTCCTTCTTCTCTTCTGGAGCCGCGCTGACCTCTGCAGCGGGTGCGGCAGCCGGGGCCTTGGGTGTGAGTTCTGCGTATCGTTTCTGCAGCTCGTCCTGGTCCAGGTGGAGGAACTTTCCGTAATTCTTCAGAAACCCCCTGACGAACACGTCGCCGGGCAGTTTTGAAAAATCCTCCTCTTCAAGGGCTTTCAGGTAATTGACGCTGATTCGCGTCTGCTGGGCCGCATCGCGGATATCGATGCCCCTGGCCTCGCGGCCGTTTCGTAGATACTGGCCTAACGTACCCATCAATTTCACCTCAGGGTCTTCAGATAATCTTTTGCCTGACGCGCCAGATCGCTGCCGGGTGTAATCTCGGCGACCTTCCGGAACTCTTCCACTGCTGCCCTCTTGTTGCCGTCCTTGACAAGGGCAACTCCCAGGCTGAACCTGAGGTTAGCGTTCTGAGGAGATATGGCCACCCCCTCCCGGAATTCCGTGATGGACTCCTTTACCCTGCCCGCGTCGAAGAGAGCCGATCCAAGCTCATACATGATGAAGTCGTAACTTGCATACCGCTTTGCTTCGCGGAATGCTGCTATGGCCTTTTCGTAATCCTTCTGCGCCAGGTAGACGCGTCCGATGTTCAGATAGGGAACATGGGGCGTCGCATACAATTTGTTCTCAAGCGCCCTGTTGAAGGCCTTCAGGGCTTCCTTCCACTTCTGCTGCTTGGAATACACCGTGCCCAATGCATTGTAGGCTTCGGAATAATTCGAATCGATCGCCAGCGCTTCCTTGTAATAGGCTATTGCAGCGTCATACTGTCCCCGGCTATCGCTGATCACGCCCAGCATGTAGTAGGATTGCTTGTAATCGCTGTCCGTCTGGATTGAGCGGTTGAATTCTACCGAAGCCAGTTCATATTTCTTCTCCTGGACGTAGGAGAGGCCTTTCATGTAATAGCCTTCGGCCATTTTAGCTTTGTCCGGACCGGTGCCTGAGGTGGTTGCACAGGCCGCTGCAAGAAGGATGACAACAAGTAACGATCGCATCATACATCAGACTCCTTCACATTAAAAGGAGGCCAACAGGCGGGCCAGAGCCTCTTTTTCTCTGCTGACCATACCTGTTGCGCTCCGGACATCCTTCTTGAGCTGCGCCATCGGCGCCTTCACCACGCCTGCCTTCACGGCTTCCTCGAACACGACCTCGGGCGTCACCGTAGTTTCTTGGTGGTCCGGTTCCGGAGCAGGGGCCGGCGCCCGGGGCGGCGCGGCCGCCTGTGCAGGAGGGGCAGCTCTCCGGGGAGACGGAGATGACGGCTGGACCTGCGCCGGGCGCGTTCTGTCGGCTGGTCCCGCAGCAGGAGTCGACGGCTGTTGCGGGGGCTGCGGTCGCTCGACCGGTGCCGGAGGCTGCTCCGGCTGTGATTGCGGGGCCACGGGCAGCTCCTGCGGTTGCATGACTGGCGCAGGCTGGACCGGAGGTGCCGTCTGGACGGGTTTTTCAGCGGGAGGCGCGGCCTGAGCCGCAGCAGCCGGCTGCGCTGCATCTGCTTTTGTCTCTTTTTTTCTGCCCGAGAGAAACTCCTGGTCTTCGATCCATCGCTTCCTCTGATCGGGCGACATTTTAGCGAAATCCAATTCATCAAGCATCGCCCCGAGGCCTTCGGCAAAGCTTCGCGCTTCGTCTTCCACGTCGGCCAGACTTTCTTCCGGGAAGGGATTGCTGGAATGGGAATAGTAGCGCCTCCGGTCGGTGCTGATGAAGTAGAGCCCGACATAGGCCTGGATCTTGCCGCCCTCGCGGAAAAAGAAGACGTAACTGCGCGCCTCCTCGAGGCTTGTTTCGGGGTTCGCCACCTGGTGGTTGTTCATGGAGAACAGCACCCGGATGAGGTTCCTGTCGGCGATCTTCAGATCGGTTATGGTAGCGTCAATCGTAAACATGGCGTTCGGATCGGAACGAGTGGATCAGGGGAACGACGCGCCTGCTGCGCGGAGTTCCGTCCTTTCAGATATCCTCGAAATGCGTGAGCTGCTTGAATTCGCGGTACCGCCCCTCGATCTCCCGGTAATCAAGGCTCCTGAGCCGATCGAGGCTGAAAGCCTCGACATTAAGCGACGCCATGACACTGCCGAAGATCACGGCCTTTCGCATGCTGTCCTCTGAGAAGTTCATCGTGCTCGTGAGATAGCCCATAAAGCCGCCTGCGAAAGTGTCTCCCGCGCCGGTAGGATCAAAAACCGTCTCGAGCGGATACGCCGGAGCACTGAATACGCTGTGGCCGTTGAACATAAGCGCCCCGTAGCTCCCCTGCTTGACCACGACGGTCTTCGGTCCCATGGCCTGCACCGTCCTGGCCGCCTTCACCAGGCTTGCCTCGCCCGCTAGCTGCCGGATCTCCGCCTCGTTGATCGTGAGAACATCGACTTCCTTCAAGGTCCGCTTGAGCGCGTCGGGCTTGCTTGCTATCCAGTAATTCATGGTGTCGCAGGCAACCAGCTTCGGCCTGTTGACCTGTCTCAGTACGTCAAGCTGGATCTCCGGATCGACGTTCGCCAGGAACACGACGTCGGAACTCTTGAAATCGGGGGTGATGGCAGGCTTGAAGGTCGCCAGAACGTTCAGGTGGGTGGCCAGCGTCCTGGCCTCGTTCAGGTCATAGCCATACTCACCCTGCCACCGGAAGGTCTCGCCTGTCTGAACCTCCAGCCCGCGCGTATCGATATTCTTGCTCTTCAGGAACTGGATATGCTCCTTCGGGAAATCCTCGCCGATGACCGCGACCAGCCGGACATCGGTAAAATAGCTGGCAGATGTGGAAAAATACGTTGCCGAACCGCCTAGCGCGTTATCAACGTTCCCGAACGGGGTCTTGACGGAATCAAGTGCGACGGTACCGACAACGAGCAGACTCAAGAATGACCTCCGACAAATAATATATAACCACAGATGAACACTGATGAAACCGGTTCAATGGGTCTCCATCCCTCTAGAGAGAGTCTTCGACATTTTCGCATTCCCTGTGTTCATTTGTGGATACCTGGTTCCCGCATCCCGCTTCACTTCTTCTTCAAATATTTTCCGATGATCGGCGCAAGGTCGTTCTTCGTCTTCGCCGGCATCAGTTTCTGAGGAGTCATGATCGCGTTCCGGAGCGCATCGCCGCAGGAGCAGGACCTGGCCTCCGGCAGTGTCCGTACGGCTTCCCGGATTATGTCCTTGGATGCTTCGATATTGTGCCTCATCACTTCGAGAACGGCTTCGACCGTCACGGCCTCCTCGCTGTGATGCCAGCAGTCGTAGTCGGTCGCCAGGGCGATCGTGCTGTAGCAGATCTCCGCTTCGCGCGCCAGCTTCGCCTCCGTGGCGTTCGTCATCCCGATGACGTCAACGTCCCATTTCCGGTAGGTGAGCGACTCGGCACGGGTCGAGAACTGGGGCCCCTCCATGCAGAGGTAGGTGCCCTTGCGGTGGACCGTTGCTCCTACTTTCAGACCCGCCTCGATGAGCGTGGTGCAGAGGGTCCCGCACACCGGATCGGCCATGCCCACATGGGCCACGATGCCGTTTCCGAAGAACGTTGACCGGCGGTGTTTCGTGTGGTCGTAGAACTGGTCCGGAATGACGATGTGCCCCGGCTCGATCTCCTCCCGCATGCTGCCGACGGCGCTCACCGAGATGATCCGTTCCACGCCGAGCGTCTTCATGCCGCAGATGTTCGCCCGGTAATTGATGTCGGTGGGAAGGATGCGGTGGCCGCGGCCGTGGCGCGGAAGAAATGCCATTCTGATTCCGTGGAGCGTTCCGATGATGAAATCGTCGGACGGCCTGCCGAACGGGGTGGAGAGCCTGACGGTCCTGACCCTGGTCAACCCCTCCATTTCATACAGACCGCTTCCGCCGATCACGCCGACCCTGATCGCTTCTTTTCCTGCATTTCTCTGAGCCATGCCCGAGTGGTCCTTCGGTTTCCGGAATGGAGATACGCTGTCGATGAATTGGTCACTGGTCTGCTGCTGACAGGCAAACGACGTTCCGGATGCGCCGTCGCGCCGCGGATGCGGCGCTCTGAAGCCCTCAGCCCTGAACCGGCTGTTCCTGATCGGCTTTCTTCGCGTCCACCTCCAACAGCTCGATGGGCTTGTCGGGAATGATTGTCGAGATCGCGTGTTTGTAGACGAGCTGCTGGTTGTCCTGCTTCATCAGGATGACAAAGTTGTCAAAGCCCTTGATGGTGCCCGTAAGACGCGCACCGTTCACGAGGTACATTGTCACGGGGATCTTTTCCTTGCGCATCTGGTTCAGAAAAATATCCTGAAGATTCACCTGCGACTTTCCCATCCAGCCCTCCGGGAAGCACATGCACGCTCCGGTGCAGCGCATTCCTGACAAAATAATTTTGATCATCTTATACTAACTTATTTGAAATATCAACGGATTTCTTTATTCGCGCCCCAATTTCCCCGGGTTCGGTCAGGCCGGTCACGTCGATCCACACAGCATTCGGTTCCCGCCGAAACCAGGTGAACTGCCGCTTCGCAAAGCGCCTGGTATCACGCTTGAGCAGCATGATCGCCTCCTCCCGCGTCGTCCTGCCGAGAAAGAAGTTCATGAAGTGCTGATACCCGAGGCCCTGCAGGGACGGAAGTTCGGGGTCGTAGCCCCTCTCCCGGAGCGCCTTCACTTCGTCCTCGAGCCCCGCCGAAAGCATCTGCTCGACCCGTCGCTCGATGCGGGGATACAGCTCCGCCCTGCTTCTCGCCAGGAAAACCAGGGTGAACCGGTACGGTGCGTCCTGGAACGCATGCTCGCGGTGAAAATCCGAGAGCTTCCGGTCACGCAGATAGAACACCTCAAGCGCCCGGACCGTTCTCCGGAGATCATTCGGATGGATCTTGACGGCAGCCTCGGGATCGACCTTCACCAGGTCGGAATAGAGGCAGCCGGGGTCCTCCGATTCCCGTTTGAGGAGTTGTTCCCGGAGATCCAGGTCCGCCGGAGGCCCGTAGAACAGGCCGCGGGTAAGCGCCCGTATGTACAACCCCGTGCCGCCGACAACCAGGGGGACTCCTCCCGAGGAAAGGATACCCTCGATGGCAGTCCGCGCGTCACGGAGATAGTCGCCCACGCTGTAGGGCTGATCCGGCTCGACGATGTCGATCAGATGATGATAGACCAGCCTCCGCTGCTCAGCAGTCGGCTTCGCCGTGCCGATGTCCAGGGAGCGGTAGATCTGCATCGAATCGGCGCTCACGATCTCCGCGCCCAGTTCCCGGGCCAGCTGGATCGAGGCGTCCGTCTTGCCTACGGCAGTCGGCCCGGCAATGATCAGGATAGGTTTCTGCTCGGACATTGATCAGTAGTTGATGGTCTCGATCGGGAACTGGTTCTGGCGCCAGCCCTTCATATGACCGTCCAGGGAATAAATCTTTTCATACCCGGAGAGATACAGGGCCAAGCTGGAAATGCCCGAGCGCGGCCCGTGCTCGCAATAGAGCACCAGGGGATCGGTCTTCGGCAGCCCGAGCGCCGCCAGCCCCGAACGGATGGAATAGAACGGGATATGCACGGCGCCCGGCACATGGTCCCGGTCGTACTCCCCCTGGGACCTGACGTCGACGATCAGCGGCTGCCTGCCCTCCTGCATCTGCTGCAGGAGTTCCTCGCGGGTGATCCCCGTAGCGCAGGATGTGGAAAGGGCCAGTGCCGACACCAGCACAACGCCGGGAGCTATCATTCTTGCCATCATTGCCGCCTTCATAACCGCCTGAATACGCGATACAGGCGATTATATTCTTTTGAACATTTTCCTGATATCATCCACCGAGAAGCGGACCATGGTCGGCCTGCCGTGCGGGCAGGTATGCGGCATGCGGCACCGGGACAGGTCCGTCAGCAGGCGCTCCATCTCGCGGAAATCAAGCTTCCGGTGGACCTTGATAGCCGGGTGACAGGCCATCACGCTCAGGATCTCATCCCGCAGCTGCCCCGCCCTTCCGCTCGTGCCGTGAAGGCCGACCTCGTCAAGGATGTCAAGGAGCAGCCGTTTGTGGTCGGCACCCACGAGCAGTGCCGGCACCGCCTTGATCATGAAGGTTCCGTTCCCGAAATCCTCGACGATGAAGCCGACCGTACCGAGTTCAGGGAGGTGTTCCGCGAGCAGGGCGGCCTGAGAAGGGCCCACTTCGACCGGGAGGGGCACGAGAAGGTCCTGGAGCTGAATATCTCCGGCGGAAAACTGGTCCTGGAGCTTCTCGAACAGCACCCGTTCATGGGCCGCATGCTGGTCGATCATGGCCATGCCGTCCCGTGACTGCGCGATGATATAGGAACTGTGGATCTGGGCGATGGGAACGAGGAGATCGACGAGGTCTTCTCCCGGTAGCCGTTGCTGCAGTGCCGAAGCCGGCGTAGCCCCGGCTGCTCCCGGGTCCCGGGGTCGATCAGGGCCCATATCTGATTTTCTCCGGCCGTACAGGACGGAAGGATACGCCATCTCGTTTGCCCCATTCATCCGCCCCGTTCCGTATGCCGCAAGCGCTTCGCCGA